>Ga0209185_1000951_pt1 | contig 28087 bp, 20 predicted proteins | sample SidtaG_2_FD_187425 | JGI IMG/M metagenome (GOLD analysis project Ga0209185, IMG submission 187425) | Marine algal microbial communities from Sidmouth, United Kingdom - Sidmouth_Asex2 metaG (SPAdes) (version 2) | ecosystem: Host-associated > Algae > Red algae > Unclassified | place: Sidmouth... | reverse complement strand
AAGGCTTATTTTAACTTTTTCTGTTTCTCAGATGCTATCAATCGTCTCAGCTTGAATAAAGCCTTTAATATTAGATAATTAATTATGTCAATGAACTTATTTGGATTTTCCTTATTTCAGTGAACCCAAAGAAGCCTGAAACAAAGGAAGTTGCAGTAACCTTTAAAGGCTTACGCATATAAAATTTTTCACTTATGGCTAACTCTTCAATTTGCAAATCGCTTGCAAATTTTGAGAACATAATAGGGCTTGAAAGTTTAGAATTTTTTAGTAATTTTACCATGACGGAGTAAGTTTTGATTTGTTTTAATTTTTGTCAATCAAAAATAAATCACTTACTCCGTTTTTAATAATATTCTCCGTATTTTCAATGAACTTTGCTGCATTATTTGCCTTAGCTTGACGCTAATCCGATAGCTATCGGGGTCGTTTTGAAAGAGGGTGTTTATCTGGATAAACAACTGATTTAAAGGCAGAAAATAAGGGCAATAGAAGCAGCCAAATGGTAAAGTTGTTTTTTCTGCGTTTCTTTGCATCAATTACTATATTTTTTTTCAATTTACCATTGAGGCGTTTCCCCGTTATTGTCTTCTGCTCTGTTCCTTTCTCAAAGTCTTCCAAACTTGATGCTTTGAAGTCTTCCCAAACTTCCTTATAACCATGCCCGTGCTTTTTCGCCATCTCAATTGCAAGCGCTCTGGTCACGGCGAAAGTTGCCACCGAAGTGCCCGAATAGACAACTTTAGCCTCGTGGTTGTACCCACTTATTTTTTGACCGTAGCCTGCCAAAGTAATTGATTCTTTTCCATAATTTGAATCAGTATGCAAGTCAGCTCTTTCTTCATTTAAAGCTGCTACGGAAATAACTGTTGTTGTTTCCGAGAAGGCTTGCTTTTGCGCGATGCCTGTTTCCGTTATCGTCTTAATTCTGCCTTTTCCATAAACAGCAGGGAATTGCCTTTGCTCTGCACCATCAAGATTTTTCCCTTCATTGCCTGCTGAAGTAATAATGAAAATGCCTTCTTCATTGCATTTCTTAATGGCATCCTCCAATATTTTATTGGATTTACCGGAATACCCTGCACTTATATTGATAATATTTGCTTTATTATCAATCGCATAATGTAAGGCAGCAACAAGGCTGAAGAGTGTTGCATTTCCCTGCTTATCAAAAACCTTTAATGGTACGATTTTGATATTTGCACCTTTGGGCAAATGTTCGGTGACATGACGTACACCAAAAGTACCATGACCATTATCATCGTCATAATCTCCGGTTATATCTTTAGGATTAGTAAAATTATAACCGTAGCTTTCACTAACTCCTTTAGGAGCTTTCGGTTCGTTGTAATTAAATGGTGACTCATCCCAGTATTCTTTATTTGCTCCGGTATCGATGAAATAGACGATAACTTCATTGGTATAAGTACCGGATGGAAAATCCTCTGCTATAGACCAAGATTCGGCGTCTGCATTACCTTCATTTTTATCTATAACTTTAATTATTCCATTGTCATCTACTTCGACCTTTTTCAGGGTACTATCTGTTCCGGTATTTATTTTAAATCTCTCAAGTTCATCTTGCGTATCAAATTTAAACAATATTAGGCATCCACATTCACAGCCGTCAACGCTACACATGTACTCTTTCGACTTTTCTTTACATTTCTTAAAAGTATCTGCGTTAGGGCATTTGACGATGAGTTGGAGGTCTTCTTGTGATTGTGATGTGATTAAATTTTTCATCAATTATATGTTTTAAGAATTACAAATATAATAAATATTTCAAATAAAGGTTCTGCTGAAATAAGGATATATTTAAATTATTTTATAATAAAAAATATTTATAAATAATTCATTTTTAATAATAAATAAATTGCAAAATAATTTTAATTAATTACAAAATGGCTATATTTCAGTGCGACCAAATAAAGGAATATCCCGCGCCACTCGTCAGCTTTGCGGGAGTCATTCCTGAACGTGAACATTTTACACGCTCTGTGGTAAAACCACATCACGAGTTGTTTTTTTAGTGCTTGTTTCACGTTTGGTGCTTTAGGGTTAGAAAAACAGGGTTATCCTTTCTACTCTAGAATCTACTAGAGATAATGTTGGAACTACCCGATGATGTGCTTGGCTTAAAAGGAACAAGTTTAACCTGTGCATAGACCTCATCAGTCCTATTAAAGAAAGAATCATCTTCATTCAATACGCTGTTCGATATAGAACGAGTTATCTTTCTCTTTACACACCGCTTAGTTGCAGAGACACAACTGCTTTTCAAAGTAATTAAGTTATCGTCGGAAAATACATCCTCGCCTCGTAACCTTACAGTTTCGATAAACGTAGTATTGTCCATCAATTCACATTGAGTAAAACAAGCATCATACGTTACCGTTACCTTACTTTTACTTGAGCCTTTCTTAATTTCGAGTGTTAAATTAACAATATTAGCCATTTTAATTTTAAGTTTAATTAGACTTTATTTAGGAATATTTTGTATGCATGGAACTTTTGTATTTTTTCGATAATCGAGCCTCATTTTGAGCCGCATACCCTACGGTACGGGGCGAAAAATAGGTGAAGAGTATCGGAAAAAGACAAAGTTAGCTGCATACAAAATTTTTCTAAATAAAGTCTATTGAATCGCTACTCTATTTTGGCTTTTCACGAATCCACCATTTTTATCACTTTTGAAAGATGATTTGAATTATTGTTTTCGTCTTCCCTTACTATCCTATTGAATCAATTTAAAAAAGGTAAACACATATTTGATTATTTTTTCGAGACATGGCAAATTGAAATGAAGTATTCAAGAATTTATCATAACTTTACATAAGGGACGACGAAAGAAACAACCTATCTAAACTGACTTTTTCCTTTCCTCGTTTCTAAGTGAAAGAAGAAGCAGTTAAAATCACTTCTTCGTGTTTACCTTTTTTCATCTAAGCCACTATATATGTGTAAACTCACCAAAAATGAAATAGAAAAAATCCGAAATGGAGATAATGCTCCTTTGGGTAGACTGTATGCAGAAAATTATAAGGATTTGGTAGTCGGGCTGCGCGGTAAAACAAAATCGCAATGCTCCAAAGAAGATATGGAAGATGCTTTGCAGGATGCTTTTTTTGTCATCAGAAGAAAGATAATAGAGCCTGCATTCAGGAATGATAATATTTGTGGATTTATCGTTACCATTGCCTATAATAAACTTCGTGGAAGACCAATACCTCGAATTACAGGATTTGATGTCGATGAAATCGAAAGATATTTGTCGGGTAAGCAAGATACCACCAAAGGCGGATTGGATGATGAACAGCTACGAAAGGTAAAAGCCATACTTAAGGCATGGGAAATGCAAGGAGCGGTTTGTAAAAAAATATTAACCTTGCTTTGGGAAGAAGAAAGGAAGCTAAATGATATTTGGAAAGAATTAGGATATAAAAATTATGGTACGATAAAGTCCGGTAAATCAAGGTGTGTGAAAAAATTAAGGAAGAAAGCAAATGATTTATTGAACCAACAAAAGGAAGTAAAATGACAGATACAGATACATTAATTGAAAAATACTTATACAAAGAATTATCGGAAGTCGAACTTCAAGAATTTGAACAACGCTTGGGTAGCGATGCCGACTTTGCGGACGAAGTAGAATTGCGGTCAGTCATTTTTGCGAAGACTAAGTATGATTTCAAACAACAACTCAAAGCTGCACATCAGAAAGTACAGGAAAATCCGGCGCCGAAATCGACTGCGAAAATCACACCTTTATATTACCTCAAGCGAATCGCGGCGGTGCTGATTGCGGGTGTGCTTGCGTTTTTATTGTATGATAATTTTACCAAACCTAATCAAACAAATTTAGTGAATAATCATATTACCGAAACACATACTGCCCCAACAACATTAATGGGAGAAAATGACGATGCAGCAGCATGGAAAGCCGCAAGAGACGCCTACCAAAAAGGAGATTACGAAGCGACCATCCGCGAAATTGAAAAAATAAAATCACCCAAAACAGAGCAACAATTCTATTTAGCTTTAGCCTATTTGTACAATAAAAATTACGATAAATCCATAACACAATTTGAGACGGTCATTCAACAAAATAACATCAACTATTCACCAACTTCAAAGTGGTATATCAGCTTGGCATATTTGAAAAATAACCAAGCCGAACAAGCCGAAAAGTATCTACAGCAAATCGTAAAGGAAAAATCTTGGAAGTATCAAGAGGCACAAAAATTATTAGACAGTTTGTAAGACGATGGCTATCTTTTTAAATTTGTCTGTGAGGTTTAGGGAAGACGAACAAAATAATCTCGTCGAAATCGTAAGTGAAAGAAAATAAATAACATGTGCCATTATACTCGTCCTTTTCCGTCTAAGAATCCTTTGAAATCCTTATCCCGAATCGGGGTTCGGGATAAGGATTTTTGTAGGGAAAAATAGCGGAAAAGAAACCGTCAAAAAGTAAGGATATTTTTGTCTCACTACTTATCAATCATAATGACTGACAAGCTCTTTTTCACGTTTACCTATCGGCTATTGGCTATTTCGGCACTCTCGAAGAGATACCGTTATTGACTATCCAGAGCGCTTTATCTGCCCCATTGATGTCTCCGTCGAGGTTGAGGTCAGCACCAAGATAGATGTCGAATACACCATTATTTTCAAACCACGGCACTTTGTCTAAGCCTGTAATATCGTAACTCGGCGTATCCATCTGATTGATATCTCCTGAATACATCGTCCACAAACCTGAAGGTAATTCTTTCTGACCAAAACCCGTTAAATACCGAAAACTATCTGACAACCGGAAGTCATAATTGAGCGTGCTAGCCACCACAGGTATCTTCACGGGTGTCATGATTCCCATGTGATTACGGTGTTCTACGACGACATAGAGAGAATCCATTGCGGCGGTAAACGGCAAGGCACAGCGATTCGGGAATTCGATATCGCCGGTTTTATCTACCAAGCCTGCTGCCATTCCAATTTCAGTTGATTTTTCTGTATCTGTTCTGAATGAAACCAGTACCCAGTCAGTTATATCGGTATCGTAATCTGCGTTTGTCCAGTTTGCCCCCTCTGTGCCTGTGTAGTTCCATGGTGCCGCATTGTAGGGTTGTCCGGCAGGAGTTGGGATGGCGAGTTGGCTTAACGGTGTTTGTCCCGGCAAAATTTGTCGAACAGTATTCAGGGTAGTTGCCATTTCTGCTACTGCCGGGTCGTACGGACCTTCCATGAGAACTTTGAGGTTTATGTCAACGCATCCTGCATCTACAACAACGGTTATGCTTGTTGTATTGCAGAGGCTTGGATTTCCATCATCACAGACTTCGTATTCGTACTGATCGGTGCCAATATAGTTTGGATTTGGTAGGTAATCAATGTTACCGTTTGGCAGTACAGTTATCGTTCCGTTGGTCGGTACTATACTTGGTATAATCGTAGAAGCAAGACTGTCACCATCGATATCCCAATCGTTTAGCAAGATATTGTCTTGAACTGATGTATTACTAAATGTGTAAATAGTATCTACTACGGCTATTGGTGTATCATTTACCGGACTGATACTGATATTGATTTGTGAAGCAGTACATAGAATAGGTGCGCCATCATCACAGATTTCGTAGGTAAAGGTATCTGTACCATTAAAATCAGGATTAGGGATATAATTGTAAGTACCGTCGGGGTTTAGCATCAATGTACCGTTGGGCGGAGGGGTAAGGAGGTTTGCAGTAAGTTCGTCACCATCTGTATCGCTGGCAGAGTCCATGACGGAACTGGACAACGACGTGTCTTCCAGAATGCTATTTCCCACATTTTGAGCAATAATAGGAGCATCGTTGACCGCATCTATTATGATTTCGACCAATGCTGTATCACACAAAGCAGGTGTACCGCCGTCGCAAATTTCGTACTCAAAGGTATCTGTACCGTTAAAATCTATATTGGGCGTGTAGGTGAATGTGCCATCTGCATTTAATACTGATGTGCCATTTGCAGGAGGTGTGACGGGTGTTGTCGTCACGACTATCGGATGGTCTACATCGCTGTCGTTTGACACGAGATTATCCATTAATGGAACATCTTCTGAGGTCGTGAAAACATCAGCCGCCGCGACTGGTGCGTCGTTTACTGATTCTATCGTGATATTGACTAAGGCAGTATTACATAAAGCTGGTATACCGTTGTCGCAAATTTCATATTCAAAACTATCTGTACCATTAAAATCTGCATTGGGTGTGTAAGTATATGTACCGTCTGTATTCAATACCAATGTGCCGTTGACTGGTGCGGTGACTTCTGTAACCGTTAATGGGTTGCCATCCGGGTCTGAATCATTTGATAAAACATCGCTCACTAAATCAGTATCTTCTTGCGTAACTTCTGTATCGTCTGCTGCTATTGGTGTATCATTTATTCCGCCAACATCTATCGTAACTATTGCGGTATCACACAAAGCAGGTGTGCCGACATCACAAATTTCATATTCAAAACTATCTACGCCGTCGAAATCCGCATTCGGCGTATAGATAAATGTGCCGTCTGCATTTAATACTAATATGCCATTCGCAGGAGGTGTAACAGGTGTTGTTGTCACTACTACTGGACTATCTACATCGTTATCATTCAAAGCAACATCATCTGTTAATGGCGTATCTTCTGTTGCATTGAAAGTATCATCTACCGCGATTGGTGCGTCATTTACGGCGTCAATTGTAATATTGACTATCGCTGTATCGCAAAGCGATACAGCGACCGGATTGGGGTCTATTGTTTGATAATTTATAATTAATTTCGGGGCGACTGTGCCTTCAAATGATTTGGCTGTACGTGTGCCTGTGCCTTCTATGATGAAGGTCATCGCATTATTGGCTGACCAGTCATTGCGATTGATTATTTCTTGAACGACAGGACCAATATCAGCACTTTCGTAAGTATTGCCCTGTGTCCATGCAGGAATATTTGCCCACGAAACTGTTGCGCTTGTACGCAGTTTTGAACTAAGGGCATATGCTGCCGTGGGAATAGAAAGTGCGTTGCCGATTGCCTCAGCATTGATGGTCAGTGAGGTGGCTACGTTCTGTGGTTCATCTGCCTCAAATTCAAGATATGCGCTTGTGACTATTGCCCCTTGCGGTATAGTGATGTTGGAGATGTGAATACCTATTGCCGAATATATAGTAGGGCTATCGTCTGTCATATCCAGATCACCGCTAGATATGTCAATGACACCGTTATCTGCGCGTTCTTCTGCATCGTCTGCTCCTACCGCCACTTGACCGGAGAAGGTACCGGGTATTGTACTCACATCACATACACTGTATTCAAAACTATCTGTACCATTGAAGTCTGCGTTTGGCGTGTAGGTATATGTACCATCAGGATTGAGCGTCAATGTTCCATTTGCAGTTGCTGTGACTACGGTAGCTATCAATAGGTCGCCATCTACGTCCGAATCATTCGATAATACATCACTCACTAAATCAGTGTCTTCTTGGGTGATTTCTGTATCGTCTATTGCAATTGGGGCGTCGTTTACAGAAATGACTTTTATTTCTACAAGTGCTGTTTCACATAAAATCGGGTCACCATCATCGCAAGCCTCGTATTCAAACGAATCTAAACCATTAAAATCAGGATTGGGTGTGTAGGTAAATGAGCCATCGGTATTCAGTACGACCGTTCCGTTTGCGGGTGGTACAGTAGGTGTTGTATTGGCGGTCAGATTGTCGCCCACATTGGGATCGCTGTCATTTGTGAGGACATTATCGGAGAACGCTGTGTCTTCATTTGTAACAAAACCATCGTCCACCAATTCGGGTACTAAATTACAATCCAATACTGTGACTATCGTGTTATATACTTTTCTACATTCAAAATAATCAGTAATTAATTGTACGTTATAATTGCCCGGTGTATTCCACACGGCATTCACAGTACTGCCCGGAGTCAAACCATTATCTTGTACAAACCAAGTCATTGAGAGATCTGCATAAGTAGTATCTGTTTCTAGTACAATGGGTATGGTGGCGCAAATAGTATCTGGAAAAACGATTGTTACTTCCGGACAAGGCTCATTGGCACGTCCGGGTGTTCCGAAGGCTGAATTAATATTTGACGCGCTTTCCCATGAATTGTAATTCGTATTGTCGAATGAAGGGTCGATGAGAGAAAGTGTCGGTCCATTGCCATCGGGAATGGTATCCCAGGGCAGGTCGTCGTCGTAATTGACATAATCTGTGAGGCAGTCATTACTATCAAATAGCGTAATACGCTCCCCTCCTCCGGAAAGACTAAATCCAAAATTTCCGATATAATTTGTGTTATTTGTGAGGTGCGAAAATGCTGCTGAAAATAAGGTATCATTTTGTGTTAAGACTATAAAATCCTCTGGCTCTATGATTATTCCCGTAGGGATAAGAAATTCATTTATACCGTCATAAAAACCCCAGTTGGAAATATCTACGGGGGCTGCTGTTGTGTTGTGTAGTTCTACCCAATCACCTGCATCGGGTGAGTTGGGTGAGTTATAATTGATTTCATTGATTACTATTGGGAGGGGTGTGCCGCTGCATATACGACTATTGGGCTGACCGGGTGTACCGCAATTGTCCATTGACCTAAACCAACTTATCGGGTCGGTATTATCAAGTGTAACATCCAGCAATTCGAGCGAGGGTCCGTTGCCATCGGGTGCTTCGTCCCAGGGGCGTCGGTCGCCGTATGTGAGCGAATCAACAACGGTATCATAAAGACCAGACAAGACTATTTTTTCGCCATCGTTGCTAAGTGAGCTACTAAAATCTCCATAAGGAGAGAAACCATATTTGAGTTTAAACAAGATGCTATCTGCTGCAAGTACCAGTATTTCACCGGGTTGCATAATTTTATTTTTAGGAAATTGAAATCCAATACCATCTGTAAAAGTAAAGCCGCTCATATCAACAGGAAATGCTTCTGCATTGATGATTTCAATAAATTCATTGCCACAATCACGAAGCGGATTGTACATAATTTCGTTGATAACCACATTTGGAGTCACCTGCGTAGCCGGCGTTGGTATGATTTTTTCGGGACTGCTCCAATGACTCCATCTGCCTGTATTGTCTTTGTATCGAACTCTGATTTTGTAGGTTCTGTTTGATTTGAGGTAAGCTTCGGGCGGAACAGTAAATGTATTGGAGAAGGTGTTAATTTCTCCACTTCTCCATACAGTTTCTATTTCATAAATGGGGTCGCAAACGTTTGCGTAGTAGGGGTTTGAGGGGTCGCTCCACTCTCCTACTCTCCATTCTAAGGCTGAAAATGTACTCGAACCTTGTGGATCTGCAAAGTTCGTTGTACTAAATGTCATATCATCCAATGCACCGCTACCCGTGAGGCTGATGTTGGGCGTGTAGGGGGTTGCTGCATCATAAAAACCATCTGCACTGCTATTTTTCAAATAATTGCCTCTATCTTGAAACCATGTTTTATACCAGTTGATGTGTGCATCTACATTGCCAAGGTCATAGTTTTGATTCCATCGGCTGCGGTCGAGGTCTGTCCAGTCGTAAGCTGCGGTGGGGTCGTAGATTTTGGCGGATTCGCTATCCACCAAAAAATCAGCCTGCTCTTGGTTAAAAAGCAGGTCATATACCGAACGCATTTCATTCTGATACTCTTTCCATACGCCCGACATATCTTGTACCAGTTTTACAGTAATGGTCGAACTGGAAGAGTTTCTTTCGAAGAATGTGCCGTCATCGAAAGTCATCCCGAAGGTAGAGTCATAATCTCCGTACCAAACAGACCATTTTCCGGTTTCGGAGTTATAATATTCTCGTTGAGCGTGTTTTCCTTCGTAATTGTTTGCACCATTGGCAAAGAAATTATTGGCAATTTTATCGTTGATGAAAAATTGCCAATTCGCATAAGTGCTGGTAACATTATGATTTAAATAGCGGTCTACAAACCCTGCATATTGAGGGTGACGACTAGACCAATCGCCGATATTATTTGTATTAGGAAAATCACCCTGATAGGTCATTCGGTGAGTAGGTTCACCGGAGCGTTTGTGTCTCCAAATATTACCATCGGGTAGGTCGTGTTCTTTGAAATAGTCGCCGTCGTAATTTTCTAAAATTAAAAATACGCCCCAAAAATCGCCTGTATTACCATTTTCATCAGCTTTATCAACTATACGAAGTTGTGTGTAATCTACATGCCTTCCCATTGCGCCGGTCAGGTTGAGAATTTTGTGTATTATGGATTCCGTTGCGCCGTGCGTAGTAATGTCGTTGACATAAGTACCGGAAAGTGTAAATGCACTTTGTTCTTCATCATATTCATCTCCACAATCGTCATCGGGGGCGATTTGACGTTCTTTATTCAGTTTAAATTTTACACCCGGTTTTACACGCGCTGCACGACCGTTGGTACGTCCACGCGGTCGAAAACGAACGTGGTCATATACCTTTCCATTATAGACCAATGTTCCTTCGCCGAGATATTCATAACCGGTATATTGTCCGTTATTGTTGATGCCATCGCCCGGACCTATGTAGGTATTTGCCGTAGCACTTCCTGTAAGGACGGTGACGTCTTGCATAGGGTTTACGGCATTGATATCAAAGCCATTGATAAGTGGGTAGCCATCATACACGTAGTAGGCGTAGTTGCTCTCGGCGTGTTTTTGGTCGGGATACATCGCGACAAGTGCCGGAGTAGAAAGCTTTACTCTATACCGTATCAGCCTTCTGTGAATTTGGACAGAGGCTGGAATTGCGGCGGTGTATGTGCCATTATTTGCTGTAGAATCTGCCCCTATGCCATTGTCTAACATTGGGACAGAAATCCAGCCACTATTATAAGCAGCATCGGATTTGTGGATATAAGTTCCAGGTTTTACGATTTGATATTGCAACTCTAATGCTACCGGACTAGAGAGCGAATCAAGGTTTCTTATTTCTGCTTTTATCCGCACAACTTCGCCAGAAACGGGGTGGTCAGGGCTTTTGGAAACGCTTTTTATGACGGCTATATCTTTCCAATTTGCGTTGTAACAAGAATTGACATTGCCGGGTGTAGGCCCCTGCCCTTGCCAGCTGCCACCGTGTTGTCCGGGTAGTTTAGGGTGTATTTTTTGGATGGAAACGGGGTTGTCACCGTCATTATTAAATCGTACATTGGGCCATTCTTGCCAACTTTCGTAGTCTACCTTATCTACTTCCTGAAAAAGGTTGTTTCGGAGCATCACTTCATCTCCTTTGCCACTCAAGCCTCCTGTATAGGGGCCTATAGCTCCCGAAAATCCCAATACGGATTGGCAGGTAGTCGGGTCTGCACAGATGACCAGAAAGCCATTGGCAGGTATCGTAGTACCTCCGGGAAACTCGTAGATAATCCCCTCGGTCAGTGACCAACCCGCAAGGCTGATAGCAGTGCTTTCAGCATTGTATAGTTCAATGAACTCAATATCTTGTTGTAATTCAACCGAGCGATAATTGATTTCATTGATAACAATTCTTTGTGATTGCACGGGCAATGAGAATAGCATCATCGCCAGGACAAGGATGCAGTATTTAACTCTTTGCTCAATTAGTAAATAATGCCAATTCATAGGACTGAACATGCTTACAATATTTTTAAAGATGACAGGGGCGAGAAATTACTCACCTGTAATTTTGGAATCATGCCTTTATGTTTTTTCACTTTTCAGAATAAAGTTTAATAGTTCTTTCCATGAAATAATTAAAATTAAAATATGTAACAACACTAAAAATCAGTTAGTATATTATTATTTCGTGTGTGAAACAATTACTTGATATGTCTTGTCAAATTAAACACGGTAAAGAATCGCGTAATAATTTTGCATAATATTTTAGGTAAGTTTTTGGAATTTCAATATTTTTTGTGACATAATAAATAGCTCATTTTGAGTGTGTAAAATAATACAAAAAAAAATAATGTGATGTATTTTAAGTTTTTTTGACATTATTTTATCATTTCTTTAAAAACTCACTTCACTTTTTGAAGGAATATCTATAATTCGTGTTAAATTTGTTATTCTCATTAATCATCGGTCGGCAGTTTTGTCGGTTCGCAGTCCGCAATTTATTCTTTATAATAGCGGCGAACTGCAAACAGATAAACTGTCTGCTAATTAAAAATAGTTATGAAAATAGCCGTAGTAGGTGTCACAGGATTGGTCGGCGGCGTGATGTGCCGCGTTTTGGAAGAGCAACAATTTCCTATCACAGAATTTATCCCTGTTGCCTCAGCCCGATCTGTCGGGAAAAAGATTCAATTTGATGGTCGCGAACATACCGTTGTGAGCATGGAAGAGGCGATTAAGATGCGTCCGCATATTGCCATTTTTTCTGCCGGAGGCAATATATCAAAAACTTACGCCCCTCAATTTGCAGCCGTCGGCACTACGGTGGTCGATAATTCGTCAGCATGGCGTATGCACGATGATAAACTCTTAGTCGTACCTGAAATCAATGCTCACCTCTTGAAAGAAGATGATAAAATCATTGCGAATCCAAATTGTTCGACCATTCAGTTAGTGGTTGCACTCGCGCCTTTACACAAGAAGTACGGCATCAAGCGATTGGTCATTTCGACCTATCAGGCTGTTACAGGTACGGGGGTGCAAGCGGTGAAACAGATGGAAGAAGAACGTAACAATACGCCCACATCTGACCCTGCGTATCCCCATCCGATTGATTTGAATTGCTTGCCCCATGGTGGTGATTTTCAGGACGATGGCTATACAACGGAGGAAACTAAACTGGTAGAGGAAACCCGAAAAATACTCGGTGCGCCGGATATTCGTATTACAGCTACGGTGGTTCGTGTGCCGGTATATGGCGGTCATTCGGAAAGTGTGAATGTGGAATTTGAGCGCGATTTTGATTTGGAAGAACTTAAAACACTGCTCGAAGATGCAGCAGGCGTGACCGTTCAGGATGATACTAAAAACAATGTTTATCCGATGCCTTTATATAGTAAAGATAAAGATGATGTATTTGTGGGGCGTTTGCGTAGAGATTTTTCGCAACCCAAGTCCCTTAATATGTGGATAGTCTCAGATAATCTCCGCAAAGGTGCTGCCACTAATGCTGTGCAGGTAGTTAACTACTTAGTAAAAAATGAACTTTTACATTCAAATACCGAACTTTTAGTCACATAAGGGAAGACGGAAAAAATAATCTACCCGTCTGAATTGTTATTTTTCTTATATGTTTCACTAAATTTTCCTTATGTAGCTCGGCTATGCGCGTCAAATTTAGCCAAACATATAAAAAAATAACTTCTTCATTTAGGGTAGATTATTTTCTTCCTCTTTCCTAACAAACCCCAAGCACCAAATTCTAAGTGAAAGAAATTAAATAAATTGTTCCAAAATGCGCCGTAATTTTTTCTTCTAAGGTTCTGCTGAAATAAGGATATTTTTAAATTATTTTATAATAAAAAATATTTATAAATAATTCATTTTTAATAATAAATAAATTACAAAATAATTTTAATTAATTAAAAAATGGCTATATTTCAGTGCGACCTTCTAAAGAATTCAAAAAATCGTTGCATAGCCATAGCTACGGAACTATTTTTTGTGTTTTTTAGAAGGGAAAAGAACAAGCACAATGGGGCAAGTTATTTATTTTCTTTCACTAGACTTTATTTAGAAAAATTTTGTATGCAGCTAACTTTGTCTTTTTCCGATACTCTTCACCTATTTTTCGCCCCGTACCGTAGGGTATGCGGCTCAAAATGAGGCTCGATTATCGAAAAAATACAAAAGTTCCATGCATACAAAATATTCCTAAATAAAGTCTACTAAATAACGAAAATCTTGAAATTTGGAATTTGGTGCTTGAAATTTCAGAATAAAAGCCTATTGCTTGGCATACTTTTTGACCCAAAAAAGCATCCACTCTCATTATATTTTATCCAAACCTAACTAATGCTACACAACTATCTATTAAAGACTAAACGATTGTTTTTTCTTGGCTGTATTTATTCCCTATTGTTCAGTGCTTGCCGACCGAGCGTTGACCTTCCGCAAGTCATGGAACTGACCATCCTCGACAAGCGCAATATCGCCGAGCGAATTTTTGAGATGATTGATTCGGATGAAAGTTATCAGATATTGAACCAAACCGAGTATGCAGATGCTTATGCGTATCTTGATAATTCTATTGATTTTCTGACTGATAGTGAGTTGCTGCTTCATCGGACGGATTATAATTGGAAAGTATATATTCTTGATGAGGAAGGTACAAATGCTTTCGCGACACCGGGCGGCTATATTTATTTCGATAAAGGGCTTTTGAATAAAATTGAATCCGAAAGTGCTTTTATGCACTTATTGGCACACGAAATCAGCTATGTCGATAAGGGTTTGATTAGTCAAAAATTACAAGACAATTATGGCTTGCAAATCTTGCTTGACCTCGCGCTCGGTTCTACGGTAGAAACGGCGGAAGAATTGCTCGGTACGCTTTATAATGAAGCTTTTGATACTTCAACAGTAGAACAGGCAGATGATTTTATGCTGGCATTGGCTTGCGAAAAGGGCTATGATGCTGATTCATTGAAGTGGTTTTTGCAATATAATAGCACGATTACTTGGTTGGATGTTCACGCAACCGAAAATCTGGAGCAACGATTGCTTTTTATCCGCGATTATGAATGTGCGACCTTAGATTCGATGAATGTTTCCACGAATGCTTATAGCGATTTTTTAGATGATTTGTAAGATACCCCCAGGTAAGTACTCAATGAATGAATGAATGAATGAATGAATGAATCATTTTGATTGAAGACCCTTTTTTAATGTTTGTACCAATCAAGAACCACAAATCTCTTAATTTGGTTCATTCATTCATTAAGAATTTACCACCCCAGTCCTAGAGGAACAAGCCAAAAATAACTTTACACTTTGACTTGTTCCTAAGTACATTGTCAAACGGTGTCGGTGCGCTGCACCTAAAGTATCGGAGCGGTATTTTTCTACAAACAGGGTCAGTACGCTGTACCTTTTATTTACTATCGCATAAAAACATTGACTGTAAAGAAAGTAAATAACTGATTATTAAGTGAAAGATATTGCAATTGCTTTATTTCCAATTTAAAATCAAATTAAAAAATGGCTAAAATCGAGCTTAGTAGTGAGACAAAAATAACCACGTCAAAATTGTAAGCCTATTTTGTCTCACTACTTAAATCTCGTTATACATTAATCATTATACGTTACATATCCACGCTCATCAAATCTGCGAAGCGTTTTACTCGTGCATCAATTTCGCTTTTATCTAAGTTTTTAATTTTCTCAATACCAAATTTCTCTACCGTACACGATGCGAGTACTGATCCGTACACGACGGCACGTTTCATATTTTCAAACGACAAATCGCCCGTACCTGCGAGGTAGCCGATAAATCCGCCTGCAAAGGTATCTCCTGCGCCCGTGGGGTCAAAAACTTCCTCCAATGGCAGTGCCGGTGCAAAAAAGATATTTTCCTCGTGGAAAAGCAATGCGCCGTGTTCGCCTTTCTTGATGACCAAATATTTCGGTCCCATCGCACGTATAACGCGAGCTGCTTTTACGAGTGAGTATTCGCCTGAAAGCTGACGGGCTTCTTCGTCGTTGATAGTGAGTACATCTATCTCCGCTATCACCTTTTTCAAGCTGTCCATTGCGACATCCATCCAAAAATTCATGGTATCGAGTACGATGAGTTTTGGGCGTTTATTCATTTGTTGGATGACGCGCATCTGCACTTCAGGCGTTAGGTTGCCGAGCATCACATATTCCGCATCCTTATAACTTTCGGGTAATACGGGGTCAAAATCCGCCAATACATTGAGTTCCGTGACGAGTGTATCGCGCGAATTCATATTGTCATGGTACCGACCTGCCCAATAGAAAGATTTTTCACCTTCTTTTACCTGCAAGCCTTCCAGACTAACGCCTTGTGCCTTCAATGCCTCCAATTCGGCATCAGGAAAGTCATCGCCAATGACCGAGCATAGTTTGATGTCTTTTACAAAATAAGATGCCGCCCAACTAATGTAAGTTGCCGCACCACCTACGATGCGGTCTGCTTTGCCAAAAGGCGTTTCGATAGAGTCAAAGGCTACTGTGCCAACCGTCAATAAGCTCATTTATTAAAAAGTTTAATTTTATTTTGAAAATAATTAGCACAAAGATTGCACAATTATTTTTCTTACCCTATCTTTGCATCGCTTTTCGCAAAAAGAATTGTTAAAACAGAACTTTTTGTACACCAAAAGCGTATAATAATTATCTTTCTTAAAGATAAATTTTGCCTCCATAGCTCAGCTGGTTAGAGCGCCGGACTGTTAATCCGTAGGTCCAAGGTTCAAGTCCTTGTGGGGGCGCAATATTCAAAGGCTATCCGATTTCGGGTAGCCTTTTTTTGTTTTGTGTAAACTGATATTTTTTTTGCCCTCCCGCCATTACTCTCTCTTATCTCTTAGGTGTAAAAAATGTAAATTATGAGGTGCTGATAAGTAGTTTATTGTGCGGAAGTTGTACCTAAATCATATTAGAGAAAACAAGGTCGTCGCTACAAGAAAAAGTTTTTTTGTGGGGTGTTTTTTGTACTGACATTGGTGTGAAAAGTGAGGGTGGATAAAAAGTTTTTTCTGTAATGTGTCCTACTTGCTAATGACATTTTGGTGTTTATTGACGTTTTTATTGACGAAAGCACGATTATTTCACAGAAAAACGTCAATAAAAATTTAAGCTACACCTCTGATTACCAAACACTTAAGTGGAATTAGCTTAAAAATGGGTGTATTTTAGGCTAATTTTATTGACATATCGGCGTTTATTTCACACAAATTCGTCAATAAAATATTTTGTACCTCTTTTCTCTCCTTCTTTAGAAATTTTTTCTTCTTCAGATAAATTTTCAAGTTGCTGTCTGACAGAACGCAAAGGTATTTCCTCACCTATTCGTTTATGGATTTCTCCGATAGCACTCTTCCCGTATATCTTCAAATCCTCGTAAATTAAGGCTCTCAAACGATGAGGTTCAATGTTTTTCAAATCCGTTAACCCCTTGAAATCATGGTTCTTTAAGACTTCGGGAGCTACATAATAAGTCGTTCCTTTTGTTTTCCCTCTTTGTTTGACAAGTTCTGAATCAATCAATCTGCCCAACCAATTTCTAATACTATTTAGCTCTTTGAGTGCTAATATTTTTGAAAACTCTATGGCAGTCAGCGAGGTATTTTGCGCAATCAATCCGAGGCTGATAATCTCCTTTGTGTTGAGTTGGTATGCCTCATTGACTTTTTCCATAAATTGAATGACCTCCGTTTTGATAATACGCTTTTCTACGGTAACACTCACCCTGTCATTTCCTTCTCTGGCGATAGGTAAGGGCTTGCCCACACTCAATAAAGTAGCATAAATTCTGTCGTAACCGCTGCCCTCTTTTTCCATGAGTTGAAGGTCAAAAAACACTTTGGCAAGATGCGGATTACGCTGTACACTCTTATGCAGAATATTCTGCGGAGTAACACCAAGCGGAAGTAAACCGGGATTGTGTACCTCCATTCTGTCCAGATACATATTAATGAAAATATCACCACGTATCGTATACGGGCGATGCACAAAAGCATTAGCCAGCAATTCCCTCACAACTGCCTCGTCATAATGGGCTACATTTTTGCGAAACATACCGTCTTGTATCTCGATGCCTTCCTTCCAATCCGGTACTTTTTGCCAAATATCTTCAATCAATTCCTTTGGGTTGAGGTCGTAATTATCCCATACAATTTTATTGACTTTTTCCTCTTGCTCATCATATTTAATATACTGAACGGCAGGTGAATACTGGAGTTTTGCACGGTCAGTTCTTCTGCCAATCCACAGCACACCCAAATTCGTGAGATAATCACCTTCCGCAAAAAAATAGTGTGCCATGAGTTCGTCCGACGTTTTCTCCTTGACAAATGTACTCACCCTATCTGACCTGCGAATATCCGCCGTAAAACGCTTTAGTTTATCAGGGTCGTAGGCTGATTTCGGCACTTTCAGCGATTGTGTCAATTCCCATGCAAAAGAAGATTTGTCAGAGAGGATGCGGTGCATATCATCCGGCATAATGGGCTTACAATCATCCTCTACCCGCACATAATACCTGCCTTTGGATGTACAGGCAAGCGTGGAAGCGGTGCGTTGTACAGTCAATTCCAAATATTCTCCGCCGTTGGGATGCGTATGTTTTTGAGGCATAATGCTGACATTGAAGGTTCTACCCTGGATGTTTTTAACCAATTTAGTAACAATATCATCAGGAACTTCTTGATGAGGTGGCGGTGCGTCGGCATCATCCTCAATACCAAACAGGAGCCTTCCACCAAAAGCATTCGCAAAGCATACACAGTCCTTTGCCAACTCATTCCAATCAGGATTTCGCTTGGTAATGGCTCTTAATGACTTTTTATCCGTTTGGCTGTTTTCTATCATTTACTACACTCGTTTTTAGTTTGGGTAAATATAGGGAAAATTATTTTGTGTTGTAAATTAACCCGTTTCTATCTAATATTAAACAGACAATGAAAGGCATCAAACTTATTGTTATTTAAAATAATACGTTTAAAAAGTGTAAATTATGCCCCTCTGAAAAACAATTTATTATGCGGATATTATGCTTAAATTATACTATATTAAATAAACTCATTGGCTACAAGAAAAAGTTTTTTTTAACGGGTTGTTTTTTGCACTTTTTGCACTGAAGGTCTTACCCATCATGCCAACGTATTTTCTTTTTCATGTTGCTAATAATTAACATAGCTATGATAGGTATAAGCAATCCGAGTAAAGCCCATCCACCAGAACTTCTATTTAGTTCACCTGCTTTTTTTACACAATAAATTACTCCATAAATGCGTAAAGCAAAAAAGAGAATTGCAATGAGAGTACCCAAATAAGCACCCGCCGTAAATCCGTCCATAATTTATAATTTTATTGTTTTATTTAATCCAAGAATTAATTTAGATAACCTCCAATACTACCATAATCCATGAGTGACCATTTACATCCATTATTACCTGAATCATCATGTACTTCTAATGTATCCCAACCAAGCGTAATTAGCTTTCTCACAAGATTGCCATTACTCAGAATAATCATACCTATTTCAACCATTTCTGGTCTTTTTAAAGGTCTGCCTGATAATGCTTTTATCCTAAATCCAGCTCCCAAGAACTTTGAAAATTGGTGACGATATGCGCTGTCACCTCTTGATATTCTTGCTTCAAGTAATGTAGGGGCAGTTCCCATAATAAAAGCATTTTTAGCTCCACGATTAAAATCTCTAATGAGATTATGACGCTCTCTCATTTCACCGAACCAGTCAATGATTATAGCTATTCTGTGCCACATTATTAAAAATCTTCTGTTTGTAAATGGCTTTTGGGGTTACTGCCGTATTTGTTTTCTTCTTCTTCGCCGGGAGCAAATACTAAATAAAGTGGAGCAAAAGGAATAAGCTGCCACCAGCCGCTAATACCTATGTCATGCGCTCTTTTAGCTCCTTGAGCGAAAAAGAACCATAGCAACGGTATAGTAAAAAGCAAGGTTAGTATCGTTATTCCTTCCATATTAGGATTATCAACACCATTTATCAATACTGCGAGGACTCCTGCAAGGACTCTTCCAACAACGAAGATGATAAATGATAGTCCGTATTCGGTTCTTCTTATTCTACCTTCAAACAAAAATGCGTTTTTGAACATGATTTAGATTTTATAGTTTGTTAGACAATCAAGTTTATTTTGATTAATGCCAAAATATCAGAAATATCGCCTCTGATTTTCATTAAAAAAAAGACTACCTCCGTTGATTAGAAAGTAGCCTTTTTAACTTATCGTTTGAGAAATATTTTACCACCAAGACGTAGTGGTAGAGGTAGTGGTAGTTTTGGGAACGTAGGATTTATTCCCGTTGCTGTTAATGTAGTATTGACCGCCTTTTGAGCCTGTGTAAATGGTCTTATTGGAACTGTAATTGTAGGCTGCGGATGAATAGTCGCGTGGTACAGTCCCGGATGTGTAAGTGTAAGGGTTGGTATTGCCTGTGGTACTGTAATTATCCCAATTTGTTGTGTTTGGGGCAGTGCGTGTGTAGGGCTGTACATACGTTCCCGTAGATGTGTAGTAACCGCTAACTTTGACGGTGCTTGTGTTGGTTTGACCGTAAGAAACTAAACAGCCGATGCAGAGGGTAAGTGCTAATAAAAACTTTTTCATTGTGTTGTATTAAAATGTTTAAAAATGATTTACACTTCTTAATACTGATACGCTGAAAATGTCGCCTCTTTTTTTGAAAAAATTATTGTTTTTTTATTTGCTCATTAAATTTGTCCTTGATTATCAGATACTTAGAGGACTTTTTTCTTTTTCGTTTTTTTCCTGCTTTTGTGGTTTTACGTGATTGGAGATTGGTTTGGAGTGCGTTTAGTGAATCATCTTTTTCGGATGAATCATATAAGGCGTAACCTGCAAAGGCAAATTTTGCAAAGTCACCATAACGCACCCATATAAACCCATTGTCTCCCCATGTCTCCCCCCATGAGTTCATCAACTGTACTGCACCGCCGTATTTTTCATCGTCATAAGCAATAAGCACTAAAGCATGACCATAGGCATTTTTAGGGTCGTCATTGGTGGTGGGATTCCATATTGATTGTTTTTCGGCTTCCTCAAATGAATAGGGTACTCGCATACACATTACAACGGGCATACCCTTTGATACTGCGATTTTAATTCCTTCCAAGTCGTCAGCCCTATAAACAGCCTTTAAAGCCCACTGGATAGCCTGTAAACTGTCCTCTTTTTCGCTCGGTGGGTAGTAGTCGCATAGTTCTATTTTTTCAAAGGGGTAGTAATCGGGAAATTCCACGCTACACATAAAAGGGACACCGTTTTGCATTAGGTTATTAACGGCTTTTTCAATCTCTATTCCGTCCTCACATTGCGTGTCGCTGTCTGTTTTGTTTTGGTAGTAAATCCAATGGGGTGAAAAGTGCAAGGTCGAAATTTCCGCTTGGTCGGTCAAACCCTTTTTCTTTGCCATTAGAATTGTACGTGCAGTCGCTAATGAATAGGCTACACACGTTGAACGGTGTTGTTGGTGAACATAAGGCGTGTAGGGTTTTAAAGTGGCTTGGGGTGGTATTACGTCTGCCCTCGATTTCTCTATTTTCTCCCCCTTCAAATATGCTTCTTTATCAAATTTTAATCCCTGTGAAAAGGCAATATTTGACATCAAAACAAAAGCGAATAAAACGTATTTCATCTTAGTTTAAATTTGTATCTTTATTAGAACTGATTAGAATGAAACTACCCCAATAATAAGGAGAGGGATATTTTTCTTTCATGTACTTTTGTGCCATTTCAAATGAGTACCTTATGCGATTGGTTTGGCTTAGGTTGTTGTAAAATTCGGTCATTAGTTCTTGGGTGGCTTTGTCGTCAATTTGCCACAAACTAACCATTATATTTTCTGCCCCTGCGTCAAAAAATGCGGTTCTGAAATTGAGTGAATTATTGTCTTGTTTGAATAGCCCCGTTTGACAGGCACTTAATGTGACTAACTTCGTTCCTGCTAAATTGAGGGTGCTAATATCTTCGGCAAATAAATAACCGTCATCGGTATTGCTCACGTCCAATTCTGAAATATCATTTGCACCTGTGAACACTAAACCGTTATTGTATGCAGTCAGGGTGGTATCAATAAAACCATGTGTGGCAATGTGCAGAATTTCGGGATTACGGATTTTTCGCACGTTGGATTCAGTAGAGTTTGCGCCCGTAATGAGCGTAATATCATAGGTAAGATTGGAACTAATGGATTGGTTAATGGCGTTCACTTCTTTTTCTGTGTTGGGTAAGGCTATCCAATACGATTGTTCAGACCCTCTATTTTGCGCCACAAAATCCAATGCACCAAATTTGACATTTTGTTTGGATTGAGAAAATTGAGGATTTCCGTATAGTACAATTTCATTGGTGCGTACCGGGTAGCTGTATGGTTCGTTGGTGAGTGCGTGTAAGGATTCAACTCTTGAAACAGCGTATTTGTCAATGATATATTTGCCTTTGCTATCTGTAAAAAAGTCGGGGTTTATCATGTCGTAAATGCCTGTACCAATGAGGTATATTTTAGTGATGTTGTCTAATTGCTTATCTATGCTTTGCCAAAAATCAGTATAACATCCCTCTGTTCCCCTGTCTCCAAATTCACTGCCTATCGTAGCAAAATACTTTTCGTAATTGCGCTGTAATTGGTCGGCTTCGCCTAAGTCGATTAATTGAGGTACACCCCGTTTGGTTATCAATACGGCTGCATACTTTTTGGAAGTCTCAAAATTTGCTTGTATGATTTTTACGACTGCCTCATTATCGTTTATTTGGGCTTGGCATTTGGCAACATTTACGGATAGGTCGGTATATCCTAAATTCAAAAAGTAGTTAATTTCGCTGCTGCTCGTATTGCCTTTTTCCTTGTAGTAAAGTAGTGAGTTGAGTTTGATATTATTAAGGCGTTGTTGTTCGCGGTCTGTACTGATATGCCCCAACAACATATCATAAAATTCATTTGGTGGGGTGGTATTGGTGGCTAAGTACCAGTTTGTGAGGGTTTGTAAATATCCTCTGATTGGATTGTAATATGAAAAGTCATTTAATATTTGTTCACTTTCGGATGCTATCAAATTTGCTTGTTCGATGAATTTAATTAATGAGTTCCAAGTATCATTAATAGCTTCATTTTTGTTTACCGTATGATAGTCATTTACTGTGATTCTCGTTTGAATAGTTAATCTAAATTTAAGAAGTGTTACTCGGCGTGTATTACTTAGGTAGGGATTGTTTAGTGTACTGTCAATTATTACAACCGCATTTTTAAAGTACCGTTTAGCGTTAATATAATTTCCCTCATTAGTCATTATATCACCTCTCAAAACCTCTAAACTAATCTTATCATTTATTGTGAGGTTCTCATGTAAATCAGCACTATTTAAGTAACTTTCTACCTTATCTATTTCATTAAGTAAAACCTTTGAATCATAGGAACTAATTGTTTTATTTTGTTTCAAAAACGACCTCAAAAAACTGATTTCACTACTTATTAAGTCATCACTTTTATTCAAGGAATTAAAATCAAAGTTCTCATATTCAAATTTTGAAAGTTGGTAATTATAATCTCCCAAACCATTCATCAAATACGTTAAAAAATTATATTTTTCTCCTTTTAAGTTACCATCTGTGATTAAATCATTTTTCCTTGCTCCGTATAGTTCAATTATTTCATCTGCGGTGGCTTTGGCTTTTGTTTTGTCGTTTTGAATAATATGGCAAGTGTAAAGCCAATTCATTAGTTCCATATATTTTACAAAACTCGTATTTGATAAATTCTCTGCGCCTATTTTTTCGTAGATATTTATACTCTTTTCAAGATAAATAAATTCATTTACCCTGTCCCCTTTTCTCTGATAAGCCATAAAAAGCGAAGTATATAAATTTATTCTATTTGCTGTATTATCTGTCTTAATTTTATCAAGTAAATCCTCTGCCTTATGGAGATAGAATAGTCCCGAATCCTCTGATTCTGTGGCAATGACATCAGCAAGTAATTTATAAGCATTTATCAAACTAAGTTCATTTCCTTCTACTCCTTGCGATTCATAGAATTGTACGTTTGATTTGGCGTGTTCAATGGCTTTTTTAACTTCTCCCCTAAGTGTGTATAATACCACATAGTTACCATTGATTAAATGAAAATACGATATATTATATTCCTCGTTTTGTTGTAGTAATTTGTCTGCATTTATCAAGTATTCAGATGCTTTCTCAATGTCATTCATATAGAAGTAATAAGAGAAATATTCTGTAAATAGTAAAATTTTATCCGATTCTAAGTTTTCGTTTTCATTGGCGATTTTCAAGGTTTTGTCTAAGTATTCTTTTCGTAGATTTTGATTATTAACTTCTGCGTATGCCTGTGACATTATTAAATAAAAATAAGTGAGACGAAAAGGCATGAAACCACTTGTGTAGTTGCTATTCTTAGGGTGGTAGCTCTCTGATAATTTTAATGTTTCAATTTTATTAAAAGCTGACGATTCAAATAGTGAAAATTCATAAAACACATTAGCTATACATATACTATCCATTAGTGTTTTATTAGGTATTGCCTTCAATGCCTTCAAAGATTTATCTAAAGATATTTTCGCGTCTTTTTCTAATCCCTGCGACACATAAGATTGGTAAAGTGCAAATTCTTTTTCATACAATTTTCTTTTAGATAGTTTATTATCATCCTTTTGTCTCAACTCAAAAATCCCTCTCTGCTTTTCCCCCTGTCCCTCAAAATATCTCGACATTAGTTCTAACTCGCCAAGTTCATTATCTGTCCATTGCAAGTTACTTGATTTAGCTTCTTGCATTAATTTTTTTCCCTCTGTTTTGGCGTTTTCAAGCTCTCCCTTTTCCAGTAAATACGGAAAATCAAATAATGCTATATCGTACATCTGACCTAAACTTAGATAGTATATTTTCCTGTGATTATCATTTACACTATATTTGTATGACTTAGGAAATACATCAATACATTGCTTGTATTTATAAATCCTGTAATCATGGTCTAATAAATCATTGAACAATCGCTTATGCAGTATCATATTATGGCATTGAAATAAACCCATACTATCCAAATTAGTCTTATTTTGAATTTGAGAAAGATAGAATATGATTTGACTTTCAAGGGTGGTATCTAACTTGAACGTTCCTTTGTTTCCTGCATCTAAAATCAAATCAAAGTCATCAAAACTAAATATATTGCCAATTTTCTTGTTTTTTGCGTATTCTTCAAAAGTAACTTCGTCCATTTTTATACTAAAGATAAATCCATACAAATCAGCAATTAATCTATTAATTATATCCCTATCAACTTCCTTGAATTTGTCACTTTTAAATGATTCAATAAGTAACAGATAATATTTCTCTGCTTTTTGATAGTATTTCTCTGCATCGGGTATGTTTGTAAGTGTGTAGTAATCCCCTGTTAAATGATTGGCTTTTGCTTTTATGGGTAACACATACCATTGATTATCCAAATTAGAGGCAGTTTCGGTGATTGTAATTAATTTCTCATACTGTTTTGTATGATAATATCCCCTTGCTTGATATAGGTAATTGTCAATAATGTATATCGAATCCTGCTCACTCCTATTCGGATTTTTACTAAATGCTTCGTTTGATGCTTGGGCGTATTTTAGTGCCTTTTTGTACTGTTCTAATTCTGTTAATATTCTACTAATTGAATACTGAACTACCGCTAAAGTTTGAAAATCTCTATACTCAATTTGAGTATTTAGTAGTATGGTTTCTGCTTTTTTGTAGCTATCAATAGCTACTGAAATATCCGTAATTTCCTGTACTTGTGCTTTGGTGATATACCCAAAATGTGTATAATTTTCGGGTGCATTTTCAATGATATAATTAGCGATTTTCAGGGCTTCTATATTTTGCCCTTGTGCTTGGAGTTGGCTGGCTTTGGTGACGGCTTCGATTAGTTCGGATTCACTCATTTGCGCCTGTCCCCATGTGAACGCACATAGGACAAGGGAGAGAGATAGTAAGTATTTCATAAAGGAATTATTCGGATTGCAAGGGAACGGTGAGACTTTGCCCTTGCTTGTCGGGGTGGTTTTTTAATTTGAGGGTATTACTACCCACTTTTTCAAGTTTGACGTTTGGGTTTATCCACGTTTTATCAGTCAGGTAAACTTTAATCGTGGTGTCATCTTCGGTAAAATATTGTGCTTTGGGGTGGTGGTAAAATTCTACTTGTCGGGATTTCTTCGCACCACCTCCGATGTTGCCCTCTTTGGGAAGTATTCTAATATCCATAGTTGAGGTATAGAGTAGTTTGGGGTCGGACGGTGGATTGAGCAAAAACAAGCCAATGAGCAAAGCAATAGAGGCAGCAACGGCATAGGGAATAATACGCCTAATGAGGGGTGTACGTTTCTTTTCGGTGGATTGCTCGTTGTTGTAATCGTCTCGTATTTCGTTTATCTCATTGAGCAAATTTTGACGATTGTATAAGGTTACTCCCTTTTCTACATTTACAGCCATGTCGTATTCATTTTGAAAGTCTGGATTATCCTTTTTCGCCTGTTCAAATAGGTCGCGCTCGGCACTTGACAAAGTACCCAGTAAGTGTTTATCCAATAATTCCAAAAATGTCGCCTTATTCATGCTGTTTTTTTTGCTCAAAAATCTTTTTTAGTTGCTGCATACATTTGTATTTGCGCTTTCTTAGGTTATCTTCTGTCAAGTCGGGCAGTTCATTTGAGATAGTCCGCATGTTCTTTTTTTCGTAGTAAAATTTGGTCAAAATCTGTTTACACGTATCGCCAAGATTAGCAATACTTTTGACCAGTATTTCTTCTTCATCGTCTTTCGGGTCTATCTGTATTTCTATTTCTTCTGAAATTTCGGGTAGGTTCAGTGTATCATCGTCACTACTCAATGTGAGGTTCTTCTTACTCGCTCTTTTTAGCCACATATTACGGGCTACGCTGTACATATAGGTGCTTAGTTTGGCAGTCAGTTTGAAGTCGCCCGTAATGACCTTTTCGTACAAATGAATAATCACCAGTTGCTCTATCTCGTCCGCGTCTGTCTGTGTACCGCCATTATTGAGAATCATTGCTTTAAATGCTCCTGTATGGAAACGGTACAGTTGTTTGAAGGCTTCCGCATCTCTGCGTTTTATGCCGTCAATCAGTTGCGAATCATTATATGGTGCTATGGATTTAATCATTTGTGATTATTAACGCACAAATATACGGTTTTTAGTGTGTAACAATTAAATATAGAGTAATCATTGTTTGGTGCTTTTAGTGATTCAAAGAAGATAATCTTGAAAAATATTTTTTTCATCATAAATTCCCCAACCCCATAAATCAAATCACCCCACCTACACGTATCACAAAACCACACTCTCGCCCTAAAAAAAACCTTATCCCATTACACCTACACCACATCCCCACAACACTTTTTAAACTTCTTCCCACTATCACAAGGACAAGGGTCGTTCCTACCGATTTCGGCATCTACGATTTTAAACTCGCGTTCGCTCAGGCGTTGGTGGAATATCATTTCGAGATAATCGTAGAGTTGGGGGTGTTTGCGTTCGAGCAGTTTTGGACATTCAAAAAAATACTCACACAAAACCGCAAAAAACTCTGCGCGATTCGTCGCGCCATAAGGTCTGACGTCGCTTCTATCTGTTTCGATTTCGTGGATTTTCTTTTCCACCATATCAAACCACGGGAGTACATACTGTTTTTCGAGCAGTAGCGAAGGCACGCCATCTATCACGCCGTCTGCCTTGTCGATGAGGTGTACAAACTCATGTATCGCCGTATTGCGCCTATCCGATTCGTTTTGGAAGCCCTGCCTTAGTGCGCCGCGTGAAAGTATCATCTTGCCCTCCATATAGCCCGTGCCGACCATGCCGAGTATACGACGGTCTTCGCCTTCGGTTTCAAAATTATCGTTAAAGGAAGAGGAATAGAGCAGCACTTCGTCGAGGTTATAATATTTCCATTCGGGAAAAGCAAAAATAGGAATGACGGCACTCGCCGCAATCAGGAGTTTATCAATATCATGGACTTTCGTTTCGATGGGCGTAATTTTGCAATTCGCCAAAAACTCCATCACTTTATATTCAAAAAGGTGTTTTTTATCAATATCGAGGCTACTATAAAAACGAACTTCACTAGCGAGTAGCGTCTTCCATCTGCGTGGCATAGCGGCTTCGGGAGCCTCCCATTTATCCATCGAATCATGAATAAAATATCCAGTAATTAGTAGCGTAGCGAGCAGTAGGAATAACATCTGTTTGGGTTAGGGAAGAGGAAGAAAATAATCTACCCCAAATGAAGAAGTTATTTTTTTTATATGTTTGGCTAAATTTGACGCGCATAGCCGAGCTACGTAAGGAAGATTTAGTGAAACATATAAGAAAAAGAAC
>Ga0209185_1000949_pt1 | contig 28107 bp, 20 predicted proteins | sample SidtaG_2_FD_187425 | JGI IMG/M metagenome (GOLD analysis project Ga0209185, IMG submission 187425) | Marine algal microbial communities from Sidmouth, United Kingdom - Sidmouth_Asex2 metaG (SPAdes) (version 2) | ecosystem: Host-associated > Algae > Red algae > Unclassified | place: Sidmouth... | reverse complement strand
CTTTTAAAATGACTCTTCACCAAAAAATCCTTAAATACAGTGAGTATTCGCGTCATTTTTGATTCGATTCATTTCAAAATAAACGTCAAAAAATGTAAATAAATTTATAAAACAGTGTACTAAGTCTTGATTTTTTCGTGTTATTTTTACGTCAATAAATTATTTGAGTGTGTAAAATATTAGGGGAACTTTAATTTGTTTGAATGTATCATAAGTTCGTGGCATTAAAGGTACGTTATCCCGTATAGCTATCGGGAGATTCCGTTTGTAGCAAAGTTTGAATAATAAGCTCATAAGGTACGTTAGTACCGACCCCGTTGGTGCGTATAAACGGAGTCGGTGCTAACGCACCTTATGAGCTTGGGAGAGCTTTATTGTTATAGACAGGGACGGTGCGCTGCACCTTTTATATATAATTGCCCCTAATATTTTACGCACTCAAATTATTTTTAAATAAAAACGGAATGATGCCGTCAGCTCTTCACCGCCTGTCGTCCGCCGTTCACCACAAATTATGACGATAAAAGAAGCACAGACCACAGTCGATGAGTGGATAAATACCATCGGAGTACGTTATTATAACGAACTCACCAATACCGCGATTTTGATGGAAGAAGTCGGTGAAATCGCGCGACTTATGGCGCGAATCTATGGCGAACAATCCTTCAAGAACCCCGACCACGTCGCCACTGCCAAAACTGACCTCGCCGACGAAATGGCAGATGTCATGTTTGTCCTCATTTGCCTTGCCAATCAGACCGGCATTGACCTCACCGAAGCCCTCCAAAACAATCTCCAAAAGAAAACCAAACGCGATGCCCAAAGACATGCTAATAATGAAAAACTCAAATAAAAAAATACCAACTACACTTATGTCGTCTAACATTTTTAAAATGTCCGACGACTTACTCTGGTACGCAATTTACGGCGCAATCAGCCTTTGGGCATTTTTCTATTATTACCACGTCATCACCCAACCCGATACGTTTAATTACCTGATAATCAGTGAAGACTTCTTATACGGGCGCGTACATGAGGGCATCAATTCTATGTGGGGTTCGTTGATTACTATATTGATTGTCCCTTTTTTAGCCGTTGGGTTTTCGGGCTTGACTGCATTCAAAATCGTACAAGTCATTGTAGGTTTTTTCACCCTACATGTTTTTTTAAAATTCCTCAACCGCTTTCATTTTTCTTTTTTGTGGAAGGTATTTGCCGTAATTCCTATATTGCTTTTAATCGTATTGGGCATGGTGATTTTGACGCCTGATTTGCTGCTGCTAACGGCTACACTGTACTATGTTTTTTTAGTTAGCGAATATCCTTTTTTCGATAAAAAACAAGCCGTCAAAATCGGTATCGCGGGCGGGCTGATGTATTGGAGTAAAAGTTATGGTTTTCCTTTTTTTGGGGCGCATTTTACGGCTTTGAATGGAGTTATTATGGCATATTTTTTTTATTTAAAAAAAAATATGCCATACACGGGCTGGAAGCCCGTGCTACGTTACACTCTCGTCATGTTCATTTTCCTTCTAATCAGCAGCTTATGGATAGCCGCTATCAGCTACAAGACAGGACAAGTCATCATCGGCACTGCCGGCAAATATAATATCGCCCTTAAAGGCAGTGTGATGAACGACATCCACCTTACCAAAAACGAACTTCTCAATCCGAATACACCCTATACAAAATACTGGATTTATCACGAAGCCGGGCTTTTCGTAGAAGCTTGGAATCCCTTTGCATCGGCAGAAAATCGCAGACATTTTGCGACGAATTTTAAGGGCAATTTATCCAGTTTATATTATGTTAGTTTTGTGCGTGATTTGCTGATTTTGCTGATGTTATGCAGTTTGATGTCTGTTTTTATTTGGTGGAAAAACGGTCGAAAAATTCAGGTCAATCAGAAGCAAATATACTTTATTGGTGTTGCTATTCTCGCATGTGCAGTGTATACAGGCGGGTATTTGTTGGTATTTATTCAGCAACGATATTTGTGGCTTACTTTTGTTTTATTATGGCTTATTTTTTTATTATTATTAAAAAATATTCGATCGAAAACGCAGGATATAAACCCCAATTTGGTGCTGATATGGCTTGTTTTATCGAGCTTGATGATGTCCGTCAATCACCTCGACCGTTTGCGCGAAATGACCAAAGACCGCCACTTTTTTGCTCATTTAAATGAAGTCAGCGAGGTACTCCATTCATTCAAATTAGAAGGGAAAAACGTAGCCGCCAATAATGTAAAAGGTAATATGATTAGCGTGGATGCCGATATTTATTTGTTGTATCAGCATCGCTTCGATTATTGGGGGCAATTAGCCAATAAAAAAATTGAGGGCGAAGGTTTTGAAGAATTATACAATAAAAATATCGACTACTTTTTCTGTTGGGATAGCCCAGGTTTTGAACGCGAATTGTCGGCAATACACCCACGTATTTTACGCGATAGTGTGATTAATTTGAGCATTTACCAAATGAAAAAATAATATAATGTAGATTAGGGAAGACGAAAAAAATAACCTCGTCGAAATTGTAAGCCTATTTTTGTCCCACTACATTAATGGTTCAATAATTTCAACCAATTCTCGCGCCATTTTCGACGCCTCTTTCTGGTTGGAGTAGTGTGACGTCTTTACCTTCTCCTATCACGCCCAAGACCAAACATTCGCTCATTAGATTAGCGATTTGTTTGGGTGGAAAATTAAGGACAGCAATCACTTGCTTGCCTACGAGTGCATCGGCTTGGTAGAGTTTTGTGATTTGTGCGGAAGTTTTTCGTATGCCGTAAGCCCCGAAATCAACAAACATTTTATACGCCGGATTTCTGGCTTCCTCAAAAATTTCTGCTGAAATAATCGTTCCGGCTCTCATTTCTACTTTCGTGAAGTCGTCCCAGGTTAATTCCATATTTAAAAACGTAACACAGACATTCTTGTCTGTTGGTTTCACAGACAAGGATGTCTGTGTTACGAAAAAGGGACAACTTTGCGGTTGTCCCTCAGTAATGAGTCTCTTAAAAAAACTGGTAAATAGCGGATTTCATGCAGCTATCGGGTGCTGACATGGTTTAATTACTTAACATAACTGGCATCACCAGCATGAGAATATCTTCATTTTCATCCTCTTCGACGGGCAATAAAATACCTGCGCGAGTAGAAGTCGAAAGTTCCATTTTAATTTCGTCGGATTCGAGTACACCGAGCATTTCCACCAAAAATTTTGAGTTAAAACCGATGGTGAGTGGTTCTTCGCCCGTGTAAGTACAAGTCATTTTTTCGCTCGCTTCATTGGAAAAATCCAGATCTTGCGCCGATACATCCAAATTGGTATCATTAATATTGAGGATAACCTGATTGGTGGTTTTATTGGCATAAATACCAATACGTTTGAGCGAACTTTGAAAATCGCTGCGTCCCAAAGTCAGTAAATGTGGATTGTCCACAGGAATTACTGCATTGTAATCAGGGTAGCGGGCATCTATCAATCGGCAGGACATATTCACATCGCCAAAATCAAAAAATACATGCGCTTTATTGAAAGAAATTTTGACCTCGCCACCTGATGGCAAAGTACCTTTTAGCAAGTTGAGGGCTTTTTTCGGTACGATAAAGGAAGTCGAAACATCGCTTTTTATTTCGTCAAAAGAATATTTAACTAGCTTGTGCGCATCCGTAGCCACAAAGGTTACTTTGTTGAAATCTATCTGAAAAAACACGCCAGTCATTGCCGGGCGAAGCTCGTCGCTACTCGTTGCAAACAAGGTTTTGGCGATAGCTTTATTCAGGCTTGCCGCCGCAAGTTCGATAGTATCAACCTCATCGGGTTTAGGAATTGTCGGAAAATCTTGTCCGTTTTCGCCAGCGAGTTTGTACTTTCCGTAAGCAGAAGTAATCTCCACGGCAAAACTATCATCGTCTACATTAAACGTAATCGGTTGGTCTGGCAAGGCTTTGAGCGTTTCCAGCAAAATCTTGGCAGGAATGGCTACTTTTCCGCTTTTATCCGATTGAATCTCCAATTTGGTGGTGATAGAAGTTTCCAAATCGGTAGAGGCAATCGTCAGTGTACCACCATCAATATTAAACAGAAAATCTTCCAGTATGGGAAGTACAGGATTAGAACCGATGGCGCCGCCTACAAGTTGGAGTTGCTTGAGAAGGTCTGATGACGAAGTGCTAAATTTCATATTTTATAGTTCGTAAGTACAAGCGCAAGTTCAAATGCTGCTTATTCAATTCATTCTTGTACTTTGATTTTGAAAGGAAGTTAAAAGACAAAAATACGAGTTCTATCTGATTATTCTGTATGAAGTGGAAAGAAAAATAAAAAAGGTTTGAAATTGATGATGGGAACTTGTGTTTTATATCATTTTTGAAAAAATGCGCTCAATCGCTACCACCAATTTTGTCGCTTTATTTTCACCGATATCGTAGCGGAGTGGCAAGTCGTTTATTTTCTTTCGATGTAAAATTTACATTTGTTGTTGATGGGTGGTTCTACTCTTATGGCAATGTTTGTTTTGTCTGTGATTGATAGACTTGCGTACTGTACATTTTCTTTTTGCAATTCAAGAATGGGCTTTTTGTAGAAACGTCCCTCAGTTGTTTCTATGATTAGCATATCTCCCTGACTGACAGTATATCGTTCTATTTCAAAGCCTAATGTTGATTTTTCCCAAACTTTATGCACGACTTCTATTTGCTGAAATTTATGTGTAGATTCCAGTCTCAAATATTCCTGCATTAATAATGCCAACTAAGAGTTGAATTTTTACTAAATTTTTGATTATCAGTAATTTTTAAATTTATTTAAATAGAATGTTTTTTTTACAAATTAACTAAAAAATACTTTTTGATTGACAATCAATAATATACACATATTTTTAAAATGTTAAAAATTGATTATAATATTTTACATATAATTGATAATCAATTAGTTTTAACGGCTCATCTAGGAATTTAGTGGAACGCCATGAATTCGACTAAAACCCTTGTTCTAAAGCTCTGGAAATCGTTATATCCAAATGCCCTTCGTTTCATCATTTTGATGCGATTATTAATTCCCTCGACCATGCCATTACTCCACCTGCCGTCAAAGTAATTCAAAATATAATTATACCAATTGGTAAAGGTGTTGACAAATTTGTTGAGATATTTATTGTGTTTTTCTAATGTTTGAATCACCCATTGAGTGAGTTGTTTATCGGCTTGCTGTGGGCTAATGTCTTGTTCCAATATATCCCTAAAACTTTCTTTGGCCTGATAAACTTCTTTAAGTTGCTCATAAGCAGGATTAGCTAGCAATGTCTCTATTTGTTGTTTTTGTTCAGGCGATAGATTTTCCTTATTTTTTAAAAACAACCATTTGACATTTTTTAATTCTTCTGCATCTGGAAATTCTTTTCGTAATGCTTTACGGCAACTATCAACTGCTTTTTGCAAATGAGCAAAAAAATGAAATCTGTCTACCACAATGCTCGCATTAGGAAAAACCTCTTTAGCTGTATTGATATACCCCTCCCACATGTCTGAACTAAATATTTCTATACCTTCACAAAAAGCACTACCTAATTTTTGAAAATAGGGAATCAGTGCCGCTTTTGTGCGGTCTTCAAGTATATCTATGACTTCTCCTGTTTCCAAATTTACCAATACACAAACAAAGTTTTTATGCCCCTTTTTAAGCGCAATTTCATCTATGCCTAAAGCCCTTACTCCCTCAAATAAATTGCAAGACTTGATTTTCTTGTTCGCCCATTTTTTAAATATTCTGTTGACCGTATCCCAACATAAGTCTTCTTGAAGGCTGACATAATTTAAATCTACACCAATACACCGTTTATAAATGAAATCCTCATAACGGGTCGTCATCCGTTCATGTTTACTCACAAAGTTGAATCTTTCATAAAAGGTACGCGGGCAGTTGTGGCAAAGGAACTGACGACTCTGTACATGCAAAAATACTTGCTTGTCTGATATTGATAAATCTTGTATGATACGAGTGCGAGTTTGGTTCACATCTTCACAAGGTTCAAGACAACTTGGACAATGACAACTCGCTAACTTGCTCTCACAGTAAATATGCAGCTCTTTTGATTTGAACTCTACACTCGTAATATCAACTAGGGGCAACGATAAAAGTGACTCGTATAACTTGTTTGATTCCATTTCGCAAAGCTAACATTTTTTACTAAATTTGTTGCGTTCCACTAAATTCCTAGATGAGCCGTTTTAACTCTTAGTTGGCATGATTAACGGTTAATGATTAACTATTAATCATTAACTCAATTTCCTCTATCGTAATATCGCCGCGTCGTTCTATGGAGATTTCTTTATAGCGGCAATTGACTATTGTGGAAGACCTGCCGGAAAGTACGCCGCCGTCTACTACGAGGTCGGGTTCGCTCTCTAAATCTTCGAGAATTTCGGGGAGTATGCACATATTAATTTTGCTGCGGTGTCGGTTGGCACTCGTGGCGAGTAGCGGTCCGGTTTGTGACAGCAATTTGAGCATAAAATTGTGGTTTGGGATGCGGATGGCGACCTCTTGCCGTCCTTCCAACCATGCAGGACGCAGTGCGTCTTTTTTGAAACCCAATATTAAAGTCAAGCCGCCCGGTATGTATTCAGAATCCAGTAAGTTTTGAGCATTTTTGTTAATTTCTAAGCCCAAATCATGCAAGTCATCTGCTTGCGCGACCATGATGGGCAAGTTGAAATCTCTGGGTCGGTTTTTTAGTTGAAAAACCTTATCTATTGCTGCTTCGTGAGTTGGTGCAGCGACCAAACCGTACACGGTATCTGTCGGCAGTACCGCGACTTTCCCACCCAATAATGCCGCTACAATAGGCGCGATTTGTGTGTTTGTGTATGTTTGCATATGTGTATAGACGACTTTAGCCGTCTCAAAACATTAAGTAGTCTGACGGCTAAAGTCGTCAGTACGGGTGATATTCGTTTCGGTCAACGGAATCGGTAAGATAGGGTATTTATTTGATTTTGCGAGGAATGCGGGGGCATTTTCTCCAAGTGTTATCGCACCTACTTTATGGATATTCGACAAGGTTTTATTGATGGTCAAAAGGTTGGAGAGTTTGGCGATACCATCCGCATTTCCGGCTACTATAATGTCCTTGTATTCGGCATTTATATGCGTACTAACGGTGTCGAGGTCAGTGTATTTAAATTCCAGTTTTTCGCCATCGTAAAACCCGCAGTAGTAGTTGCCTTTGATAGATTTGAATAGCGCGACCACCGGCGTTTTGTACTTTTGATAGGCTTCAATACCCATCAATTCTGCCGATGAAACCCCCACGATAGGCACATCCAAACTATACGACAATCCATTGGCAAATGAAACGCCCGTCCGCACAGAACTCGTACCGCCCGGTCCGGTATCTACGACGATGCCCGTAATATCCGAAGCAGCCATGTTTGCTGCTTGTAATGCCTCCACGACGATTTCGTAAATGCCCGTATGCCCGCGCATTGCACGGTCTGCTTGTTGGTGGTAAATCAATTTCTCGTCGCGGTTTATCGCTACGGTAAATTGTGATAATGATGTTGAAATTCCGAGTATCAAGGTGTAGTGAATTAGTGATTATGCGTAACACAGACATTCCTATCTGTGCCTCGCTTGTACAGACAAGAATATCTGTGTTACGTTATTTTTCCAAAACAGACAAGAATGTCTGTGTTACGAATCGTTCCGCCCATTTCGTTCCCTTATAGCTCAATGTCAATATTCTATCCGTCAAGCTGCCTTCTACGTAGGCAAGTTCTATTTTCAAATAGTCGCTGAATAATTCCTCGAATTTTGCGCCCCATTCTACCAGCAAAATCGACGAATCCATATAGGTATCAAGTCCGGTTTCCTCTAATTCGTATTCGCTTTTTACTCTATAAAAATCTGCGTGTAGTATGTTTTTTTTTTCTAAAGGATAAATATTCGCTATGGTATAGGTCGGACTTGTCACCACGCCCGTATAACCGAGTGCGAAACAGCATTCTTTGGTAAATTGTGTCTTGCCTGTCCCCAAATCGCCTTCGAGTATGACGACATCTCCGGGCTGCAAAAGATCGGCAATTTGTGTCGCATATCTTTTTGTGTCTTCTAAGCTTTTGCTCTGTAATTCAATGTTTTGCATGTCTGTACAGACGACTTTAGCCGTCTTAAAATTTTATACCCACCGAATGAACAAGCCAATGCAATACAGTAATGACTGCTTATAAAGTCGTTAGTATCGGTTGTTAATCAATTTTTTATGATAAATATTATTTCCTTGACGTAGCGTTAGAATAAATACGCCGTCGGCAAGCGGTCTGTCAAACTCTACTTTGAGCGTGCCATTTAAAGGCATCGTTTCCGTCATCTCTTGGATCTGTCTACCATTAATATCGTACAAATATAGTGTTATTTTTTCATTTGAAAGAGAAGAAAAAGAGAGTTCGAAACGCCCGTTGAATGGATTGGGTGCAATGAGTATATCCGCCGAATTTTTCACTGGTTCTGTCGTCGAAGTTACCATACATCCCCATGCTCTTTCCGCCAAATAAGGCAGGTCGATATAAGGGTTTCGATTGCCTTGATATTGTTCTGTACCGTCATTTCTGGTGATTTCGGCGGCATCAACCGGGTCGGCGGCGTGCCATGCACATAAGGTACTGATATTACCGACCTGCGTAATCTGTCCGACCTGTGGGTACATCGTATAGAAGTAAAAAATCGCTCTTGCGGCATTGCCTTTATGGTCTTCGCGCGGCTCAAAAGAACCGTTGGTGATAGATTCGCTGTACTCGTCAATGTTCGTAGTTGGGATGCTGCCTTGTGCGTCATCATCGCGCATCCATATCTCTGTGGCGGTGTCGGGAATATCTAAAAATGGTGAATTACCACGCTCGCTATTCCAAGTGATATAAGTCGGAAAAATAGCATGAATATCCGACCGCATCGGTTCTGCCGAATTGAACAAACTCTGTGGAATGGTGTGTTCGGTATTTATCGGATTTGGGAAGGTGATTTGGTTGCCGTAATTGTTCAAGCGTACAAAGCCGGAATAAACACAGGTAATCGTGTCATTATGATTGTCGATAAAGCCGTACATTTTGCGACGGGCTTCGCTGTAACCAAGTTCGTTGTGCTCACCATCGTACCAGTTCTGCTTGAGCCAAGTCCTTAGTTCTGTGTCGCTTAGGTTGTCGGGTGGTACTTGTGCGAGGGCATTTTCCGAAAAAAAGAAAACGAATATAATTGGTAAAATTGAAGGTGAAATCCAGCACAAAATTCGCCTTGCACTTTGAAAATGCAAGGCGAATTTTGTGCTGGATTTATCGAAAAATCCTAATTCAATTTTATTTTTATTTTTTATTTTCATAGAAATATATTTCTAAGTGAAAGAAATTAAATAAATTGTTCCATAATGCGCCGTAATTTTTTCTTCTAAGGTTCTGCTGAAATAAGGATATTTTTAAATTATTTTATAATAAAAAATATTTATAAATAATTCATTTTTAATAATAAATAAATTACAAAATAATTTTAATTAATTAAAAAATGGCTATATTTCAGTGCGACCTTCTAAAGAATTCAAAAAATCGTTGCATAGCCATAGCTACGGAACTATTTTTTGTGTTTTTTAGAAGGGAAAAGAACAAGCATAATGGGGCAAGTTATTTATTTTCTTTCACTAAGTGAAACATATAAGAAAAAGAACAATTCAGACGGGTAGATTATTTTTTTCGTCTTCCCTAAATAATTTTACATTCAACTGACCCTTCAAACAACCGCCCCCTTAACCCCTGACAACCAATACATTAAAACCAAAAAACCCTATCACAAACACCCCATGTTAATAACTTATAGCGTTTATTTTTGAATTTCTGGAAATGCTGATATACCTTTGTCTGCATTTCAGAAAAATATAACATAAGAAAAAAGTCATGATTCCCCAAAAATAGACAACCAATTAACGTCAACTTACGTTAATAAAGTTTGAAAAATCCACATTACAAGCGATTAAGTTAAGGGAAGAGGAAGAAAATAATCTACCCTAAATGAAGAAGTTATTTTTTTTATATGTTTGGCTAAATTTGACGCGCATAGCCGAGCTACGTAAGGAAGATTTAGTGAAAGAAATTAAATAAATTGTTCCATAATGCGCCGTAATTTTTTCTTCTAAAGAATTCAAAAAATCGTTGCATAGCCATAGCTACGGAACTATTTTTTGTGTTTTTTAGAAGGGAAAAGAACAAGCATAATGGGGCAAGTTATTTATTTTCTTTCACTAAGTAGTAAGTCAAACTAATTATGATAAGTTCATTTGGCGAAATTTGTCCGATTACTTTGTTGGAGAACATCCAGCGTAGCTACGGCTATGCTGAATAACCTCCGCCTCGTACTCGAAAAAATTTCACTCAAAGCAACATATCATAATTAGATTGACTTACTACTTAGGGTATGCAGCTCAAAATGAGGCTCGATTATCGAAAAAATACAAAATTCCATGCATACAAAATATTCCTAAATAAAGTCTAATGAAAGAAATTAAATAACATGTGCCATTAGACTTGTTCTTTTCTTTATATGTTTTTCGTCTGTTCGTTTGTCTTTTTTGCGTGAGGGATAGGAGGTGTTGTTTGAACGTAATGTAGCGATAGCGGAATGGAGAGAGTGCCGGATAGCCCGACCCCCGACTGATAAGGAGGGGGGCACGCCCTAATAAGGGAATATGAAAAAAATAATCTACCCGTTTGAATTGCTCTTTTTCCTATGTGTCTCCTCAAATTTTCCTTAAATACAGTGAGTATTCACGTCAAATTTGAGAAAACACATAGAAAAAATAGCTGCGTCAATTCGGGTAGATTATTTTCTTCGTGTTCCCTAATTTCAATAATTTTTGAAGTAATGATTTTCTAAATAAGTAGTGGGACAAAAATAGGCTTACAATTTTGACGTGGTTATTTTTTCGATATTTTTTCTTACAAAAACCGCACATAGCCTACGCTACGTAAGGATTTTTGTAGGGAAAAATAGCGGAAAAAGAAACCGTCAAAAAGTAAGGATATTTTTGTCTCACTACTTAGTACACTGTTTCACAAATTTATTTACTTTTTTGAGTATTTCTTTTAAAATGACTCTTCACCAAAAAATCCTTAAATACAGTGAGTATTCGCGTCATTTTTGATTCGATTCATTTCAAAATAAACGTCAAAAAATGTAAATAAATTTATAAAACAGTGTACTAAGTGAAAGAAATTAAAAATAATGGTTCTTTGACAAATCCCGTGATTGTTTGTTTTTCTGCCTCGCGATTGTTCGTCCTTTGCGTAAGGGATAGTAGGTGTTGTTTGAACTTAAGGGAAGACGAAAAAAATAATCTACCCGTCTGAATTGTTCTTTTTCTTATATGTTTCACTAAATTCTCCTTACGTAGCCCAGCTATGCGCGTCAAATTTAGCCAAACATATAAAAAAAATAACGGCTTCATTTGGGGTAGATTATTTTCTTCCTCTTCCCTAACGTAGCGATAGCGGAGTGGAGAGAGTGCCGGATAGCCCGACCCCCGACTGATAAGGAGGGGGATACGCCCAAATTTTCATTCACTTCACTGGATTTGTCAAAGAACCAGAAAAAATAAGGGCGTGAAGATGTAACGTTTATTATCTTTTCATCCCTAATGCCTCGTTTCTAAATCAAAATGTCACGACTACGCCAAGTGTTGGAATCGTTGTACCATTTTGGAGGGGGACTAATTTTGTTAGATAAGAATTTTGGTTGATGGGATTTATTTGCGGGCTGCCATTGGGGTTTCTGTCTAGCACGAGAATGTTTTGTGCTAATGGATTGTCGTAAATATTTTCAATATCCAGATATACATTGACACTTCGTCGTTTGAAAAACCATTTTTTATCTATACGTATATCAAGGGTATGTGCCGCTGCGTATCGCTCTGTATTCAGCTTGTCCCAATCTGGTATGCCACCGCCGCGTATCGACCAATTTTCGATGAGTGCAGAACGCTCCACGTTGAAGGGCGTGTAAGGTAATCCTGACTGAAAACGCCAGTTGGCACCGACTTCCCAATTGCCTTTGAAACGTTTGCCACCGGTCAGATTTACCGTGTGTCGGCTATCCCATGAGGAAGGTATGAAGTTGCCGTTTTTGTCTTCAAACTCGCTCCAACCTAATGTATATGAGACAATTCCGTAGAATCCTTTATACAGTCTTTGTTGAAATAGAAACTCTATCCCGTAGGTACGTCCTTGCTTGTTTGAGACAACGGGTTCGTTGCCGATGACACCGAAATCGCCGCCAAGATTTGCCAGATTGATGCTGTCACGGAGCAGAAAAGGGTAGTTGTCATAAAATTTGTAAAAGCCTTCGACAGTAATTTTTGAATCTGTCTCGGTATTCAATTCTAAACCCGCTACGGCATGGGTATTGCGGATGAAAGAGACGCCATTTTTTTTGTTGACCAATACCCCGTTTTCGTCTTTATAACCCATGACGGTGTAAGCCGGAAGTTGGTAGTAAACACCCGAATTGAAATTGATTGAGAGTCGTTCGTTTAGGGCATAAGCCAGTGAGAAACGTGGTGAAAGATGATCTAACGGATTGCTCATGGCATCGGAGTAAGAATTGGCATCTGTACGAATCCCAAACGATAGAGATAGGCGGTCATCCATTGCTTTTTTACTAACTTGGGCAAAGATACCGTATTGGACAAAGCTAAATTCTGTAAAATAATCTACCGTAAAAAGCCCTTGAGGTGTCGTAACCCGATTGAATGTAGAATTGTTATATTTTGTCAATTGATAATTGACTCCATAATTCCATTTGAAGCCATTGGAACGGGTAGTTTGCTCTATTCTCAATTTATTTTCGATTTCCTGTGATTTGTAATTTAAAACTAAGTTGTCATCGTTTTCGACATTACCTTCATATTTGGTTGCTTGATTATCAAGCATATTTCGGCTCAAAACGAAAGTTGAAAACCCATTTTCGGAGTAGCGTTTGTATACCAACCCGGTGGTGTAGTTCCACTGTCCGTTTCCGGGATAAGTGTCGATAATAAATTGTTCTCCTTCTATTGCGTTTAGGTCTTCTTGTGTTGGGCTTTCGAGGTCTGCCAAGCGATTGTACCCTCGGTCAAGATTGAGAAAAAAATTGTCGATAGCCCCTAGACCGATGAAAGTTAGTTCGTTTTTTTGGTCAAAACGGGTTTTCACTTTCACTTGAAAGTCATTGTAGGTAGGCAGATAAGGTAAACCGATTAATTTAAATAAAAATTGGAAGTAAGACTGCCGTGCCGAGGCAAGAAATGTTGTCTTTTTGCCCAATGGTCCTTCCAATGTAAGACCGGCATCAGTGGCACCGATAGTGGCGGTAACTCCGAGTCGGTCGCTGCGTCCGTCTTTTTGTTTGAAATTAAATACCGAACTTAGTGCGTTGCCTCGATTGGCGGTGAAAGCACCACTGTAAAAGTCCACCTCGCGTATAAAATCTACGTTTATCATTCCTACGGGTCCGCCCGATGCACCTTGCGTGGCATAATGGTTAATATTTGGTACTTCGACCTCATCGAGATAAAACCGATTTTCATTTGGTGCACCGCCACGTATCAGGAGGTCGTTGCGAAAAGAGGCAGTGGTGGTGACGCCGGGCAAAGACTGTACGACTTTTGAAATGTCGCGCCCGCCGCCCGGGTTGCGCTGTATTTCCGTTGCCCCAATGGTACGTAGCGAAACGGGGCTTTCCTGCGTCTTGCGGAAGGGCGAGGCACGCACTACTACTTCTTCGAGATTGGCAGTTGCTTCCTCCAATGCAAAATCAACGGTCGTAGGGCGAGAGTTGCTGACCTGAATTTCATAGACTGTTTCTTCATCAAATCCTACATAACTGACCTGCACATTGTACAGCCCCGGCGCGAGATTGGTGATAGCATAATTGCCCTCTATATCCGTAGTCGCACCTGCACTCGTACCTTCCACCCCAACACTGGCAAACATAATCGGCTCATTATTAATGGCATTGTATACACGCCCCCGTACAATGCCGATGCCGCTTTCCTGCGCCCCTATCTCTTGAATGATAAGTAATGAAAGACAGAATAGTAGTAAATATTTCTTCATTCGTATGAAAATTTAAACCTTGTGTGAAAGAAAATAAATAAGGAAAGACGAAAAAAATAATCTACCCGTCTGAATTGTTATTTTCTTCGTCCTTCCTTATTTTATTTTTTTTTGCAAAAGAACGAAACAGCAAATTAGCGATTTTGTTACAAAAATTTTGCGCTATTAATCTCATACATAATTCATTCGTAAATAGTTTGAGTAATAAAATTTACATTTAAGGTATTTGTAAAAATATTATATTTAAAGTATTACTTATTTAGTAATGAGATTAATATAGTTATTTTTTTGTTTAATTTAAAATTAATTAAACTGTTTCATAGGCTGTATCATAGTATCAAGACTAGGTAATTCTATTTGGTTTTGTATGGTAAATTTTTATTCAATAAAATCACTTTGTTTGCAAATTATCGAACTGATAAGACAAATAAAGAGCGAATCAAATGAACTAAAACATAATTCTCCCGTTTACTATATTCTGCTGTATTCCACAGATTATTTTTTCCACTAAGGGAAGACGAAAAAAATAATCTACTCGTCTGAATTGTTATTTTTCTTATATGTTTCACTAAATTCTCCTTACGTAGCTCGGCTATGCGCGTCAAATTTAGCCAAACATATAAAAAAATTAACTTCTTCATTTGGGGTAGATTATTTTCTTCCTCTTTCCTAACATTCTCCCAAGTCCATATCAAAATAGTTAATCATCTAAATAAGGCGCAGTGTGTATCTTAGTTGATATTAAGGCGTATTTTGTGGTACTAATTTTAGATATGGCTTCCCTTGCCTTGGCAAAAATAATTGAATAAATAAATTAGTATTTTCTTATTGAACTTTCCTAAGTAGGCAAAATCAAGCGCAAAATTTTGATGCTATTAATTGATTGATTATCAATTATTTAAATAGAACCAAAATACTGTTTAGTCTTTTTTGCTGCCGAATTAATTAAAGAACTGTCATTTTTTTCGATATAAAAATTAATAAAATGTGAAGGTTACTATTAAATTTTTCGAAAGTCGATAAGGGATGAAAAGTTAATAATGTCGAGTGAATTTGAGTGAAATTTGGTCGAATACGAGGCGGAGGTTATTAGCCATCCCGATAGCTATCTGGACGGCTGATGTTCTCCAACAGCCTGTCCCACAACTTGATTCGGGAAAGTAATCGGGCAAATTTCGCCAAATTACCCGACAGTATTAGCTTGACTGACTACTTAGTGAAAGAAAATAAATAACTTGCCCCATTATACTCGTCTTTTTTCCGTCTAAGGATCCTTTGAAATCCTTAGACAAAAAAAATACTTCGCATTATGGGACACCTTATTTAATTTCTTTCACTTAAGTTTATTAAAAAATTATATTAAATGAATTTACCATGATTAATTTGTACACAAATGGAAGAAAGTCAGATATATTAGAATATATAGAGGAGATAGCAAATGTGAGGTATCATACAATTGATGCTGACTTTTCACAATTTGAAGACGATTACATCAAACTATCGTTTGAGTATTGTCACAATATTATCAAACATCACAGCAAAACGTTCAATCTTGCATCTTCATTGTTAGATAGCGAACGTCGCAATGCCGTTGCTTCGCTTTATAGTTTTTGCCGGATTACAGATGACTTGATTGATAAAAATACAACATACGGTGACGAACTTCTAAATAATTGGACTAATAATATCAACTGTCAAATACCTAACATAGCTGACCCTGTGCAGCTTTCGTGGCTATATACTCGGATGAAATATAAAATTCCCGAAGAGTATATGAACCAACTGATTAAGGGGGTACAAATGGATACTCACAAAAAAAGGTACGAGACTATCGAAGAATTGGTAGAGTATTGTTATTACGTGGCAAGTACAGTGGGCTTGATGAGTATGCACATTATCGGTTTTTCAAACAAGCAGGCAATTCCGTATGCTATACAAATGGGAGTTGCCTTGCAATTGACCAATATTATTCGAGATATAGGAGAAGATTATGAAATGGGCAGAATTTATATTCCGCAGGAAGAACTCGAAAAATATGGCGTAACGGAAGACCACTTTAAAGATAAAATTGTAGATGAATCGTGGAAAAAATTAATGGCTTTTCAGATAAAAAGAGCGCGAGATTATTATCAGCAGTCGTGGAGTGGTTTGTCGTTTTTAGAAGCAAAAGGTAAATGGTCTATCACTGCCGCAGCAACTTTGTATCAGGAAATCCTGAAAAAGGTCGAAAGAAATAAGTATGATAATCTTAATTACAGGGCATACGTAAGTAAGCAGCGCAAACTGTTTTTGCTTACCAAAATGATGATAAACTAAGTAGAATTATGAATAAAAAAGTAGTTGTAATAGGTGCAGGTTTCGGGGGTCTGTCGTCCGCTATTCGTATGGCGGTTGCAGGTTACGATGTCACACTGATAGACAAAAGGGATAAGCCCGGTGGTAGGGGTTATCAATACGAAATTGATGGATTCAAATTTGATGGTGGACCCACTGTGATTACGGCACCCTACATGATTGAAGAGTTGTTTTCCATTTCTGGTAAAAAAATGGAAGATTACATGTCCCTTATTCCTTTGAGTCCGTTTTATCGAATTTTTAATCAACAGGGAGAGGCATTTAATTACTATCGAGAAATCGAAAAAGCAGAACAAGAGGTCGCAAAATTTAGTCCATCCGATGTAGCGGGCTATCGAAAATTTGTAGAGAGTACCGTTGAGGTATTTGATAAGTTTCATCCTTATACTGAAAAGCCTTTTTTGAACTTTTTGGATATGATGAAGATTATCCCGTCTATGATGAAGACAAAGACCCTAAAGTCTATGTACTCCTACGCGTCTATGTTTGTCGAAGATGATTTTATACGCCGTATTTGTTCCTTTCACCCGCTTCTTGTGGGTGGCAATCCGTTTGATACACCGTCTATTTTTGCACTGATTATACAGTTTGAAAGAAACTGGGGTGTACACTATTGCAAGGGCGGTACCGGTGCTATGGCAGAGGCTTTGTTACAACTTTTCAAGGATAATGGTGGCAAAGTGCGCCTCAGCGAAGAAGTTGATAAAATCAATGTACAGAAAAAGACCGTGCAATCGGTACGCCTATCTTCGGGCGAAACTGTGCCGACAGATATCGTCATCAGCAATGCCGATAGTGCATTCACTTATCTCAATCTAATCAGTGATAGCGATAGACCTTTTGGCGTAAAAACATGGTTGAACTCGTTGGAATATAGCAATTCGCTGGTAGTAATTTATTTTGGCACAAACAAACGTTATCTCGATAGCAAATTGCACCATCATAATATTATTCTCAACGATAGGTATAAGGGTTTATTAGCTGATATTTTTAATAAAAAGAAACTGACAGAAGATTTCTCATTGTATTTGCACATGCCTACAATTACCGACGAGTCTATAGCACCCGAAGGCTGCGAATCCTTTTATGTACTATCGCTCGTACCCAATCTCTCGAACGAGATAGATTGGACTTCTATAAAAGAAGCATACAAACAAAAAATATATGCTTTTCTGGAAGAAAATTACCTGCCGGATTTGAGAAAGCATATCATTGCCGACCATGTAATAGACCCGATTCATTTTAGAGATGACCTCAACAGTCATTTGGGTGCTTCATTTGGCATCAAACCATCTATGACGCAAACTGCATGGTTTAGACCGCACAATAAGTCCAAATTCTTTAAAGGATTGTATTTTGCCGGCGCAGGAACGCATCCGGGAGCGGGCGTACCGGCAGTTATGGCAAGCGGAAAAATTGCATGTGAATTAATTATTTCAGAATATGGAGGAGAACAATATGTCGAAAACGTTTCAGAAACCAAACCGTATGAACGAAGCATTTGATATTGCATTCCAACAGACCCAAGCAGAGCAAGCCCCCCTCGAATTGGAAGTCTCCGGCAATATCCCAAAGTGGATAAACGGTGCCTTCTATCGCAACGGTCCGGGTTTGTTTGCTACTTCTCGACAGTCATTTAATCATTGGTTTGATGGTCTGGCGATTATTCATCAATTCGATATTCGCAACGGCAAGGTCGAATATCAATCGAAATATATAGAGTCAAACGTCAAAGATTGGGTCTTGAACCAAGATACGATAAGTTTTCCGGAATTTGCCACCGACCCTTGCGGTTCCATTTTCAAAAAACTCAAATCATGGTTTGAAGGCACCAATCCCAAGGTCAGCCTAACCCAAGTCAATGACCGCTTTATGGCTCTGGGCGAAACAATCATGCAACTGGAAATTGACAAAAAAACCCTTCAGACCGTAGGCGTACACGATTACAGTCCTTCCAAATATACACCATCTGTCACCACCGCTCATCCACACATTGAACATGAGATATTGTATAATGTCGTACTAAAAATGGGCATGTTAAACTATTACGATATTATAGCTTATAATGTGGAGAAAAAAAGTACAACTTCTATCTGCAAAATACCCATTGCCAAACCCTCTTACATGCACAGCATGGGTATGTCAGAAAACTACTTTATCTTGTCTCATTCTCCTTTTGAATGTAATTCTATTGATTTTATTTTGAAAAAAAAGCCATTTATCGAAAATTTTAAATGGAATAGTAAGAAAAAATCAATTATCTGGGTCGTCTCCAAACAGACGGGCAAAGTCGTACATAAGCTGAAAACTTCACCGTTTTTTGCCTTTCATTTTGTCAACGCATTCGAAAAGGGGGACAAACTTATTTTCGATATGTGCAGCTACCCCGATGCAGAGGTTATTCAATCTTTTTACCTCAACCAACTCGCAGATACACAAAGCGAACTCGCGGCTGCCAAAGCCGTCAGATTTACGCTTGATTTGACAACCAAATTGCTGAACAAAACTGTAGTTGTTCCTACCGCCCTTGAATTACCGGTGATTGATGAGAGATTTTTGCGAAAAGAACATAAGCATATATACGGCGTGGGGATAGCTGACCAAGGCAATCATCAATTTTATGACCAACTCGTCAAAATAAACATGGAAACAGGCGAACATACGATATGGAAAGATCCGGACTATTATCCCGGCGAACCCAAGTTTATACCTCACAACAACGCACAAACCGATGATGACGGTATCATTCTGAGCATTTTAGTGAATATTAAGGACAAGTCAAAAGGCTCAAAATTGGTCTTTTTAGATGCTAAAACATTTACCGAAATAGCGGCTTGCTATACCTCTCACACCATTATTCCGGGTTTTCATGGCTGTTTTCTAAATAATTAGATGAAATTTGACGCGACAACTACTAACATACCCGACTTTTAGCACCATACTAAAACAGGTAGAGCAAATTCATGAATTTGCTCTACCTGTTTGATAGCGTGCCATATCGCATTAGCCTTCGGCAAAATAAAAAACCCAAAATGAACCGTCTTGCTGAATTTAGTTCAGAAAGACGCAATGGTTTGGGCGTGTGGATTTAGGAGTTGGTGCTCGGTGCTATGAGCTAAAGTTGGCTAATATTGCTCGCTCCATACGACCGACAGGCATGTTCAGTCAGAAACGTTAACAGGACAGAAAGGTTTACCAGTCTTGATAATTACGAATTTCTATCTTCGGCTATTTTCATTCAGATATTCAACCAATTTATAAACTTTTGTAATGGGATTTTGCTTATGATATATCAAATCAGATTGTTCACTGTATAACTTCTTCGCTCTGTTAATAGCGTCTTCCTGCGAGGCTTCTTCGTCTTCAAGAAGTTTTGAATAGATTGTTTCGCAGAAATCGTAAGTTTTTCCAACTTTTTCGTAATTGCAATTCCATTTTTTTCCTAAAGCTGTATAGTAAAATTTTCTATGGTTTTTCTGCTGAGTGAAATTATAGTGCAAATAGAACCACAATTCAAAACAATCATTTGAGTATGCAACATTATAGCGTTTAGCTTTGCCACTTTCAATCGCATTATCAAAATCAGCAAATTCTTTTTCTCCTCGTTTTACATCCATATCAAAGACACACCAAACTGAATCATAGTCTTTATCACTATCTGCAATAATATTTTCAGTAGCTTCTATGAGTTTTAACATGGTTTGACCACCGAGGTCAACTACTTCTACTGTTAAACCAAGAACCGGAAAAGATTCAAAATATAATTTTTCTGTCTGTCCTTCTCCCACAATTAAGATGACTTTATTGAGTTCTTCGGTCTCGACTTTGTAAACGGAGGGCTTGACCTTCTTTAGCCAAGCTTTTTTCCTATCGGTTACTTTTATGGCTTTCGTTCGCTTAGGCATCAGTCTTCAAAGTTTAAGATTTTATCAAAATTACCCAAGAATGGAATTGCTCCATATTTACCTTGAATATAATCCTTTTCAAAAGAAGCAGTGTTTCTAATACCTTTAAATTGAACTAATGAGTATAGATGACTCGCTCCATATTTATCTTTTTCTACAAACTCAACTTGGTCTCTTCTCAAAATACCTGCGGACAGTAAATTAGTATCGTGAGTTGTGAAAATTAATTGAGCTCCTTTATTTTTTTTAGAATTAAATAGTTGTAAAATTTTTTTTGTCAACAAAGGATGAAAACGTGCATCAAACTCATCAATAATGATGACTTTCTGTTCTTTTATAGCTTCGTAAATAAAAGGACTTAATTCAAATAATTTTTGTGTTCCCTCTGATTCATGTAATTGAAAAGAAAATAATGCAGAATCGACTGTATCTAAATTTTCATCAAATTTTTTCCTCAAAGAAATTAATAATTTTTTACTTTCCTGTGCTTCAATATCTTTTTTTACATCATCGTCAAGTTCTTCAGACAAGTCATCATGTGAAATTTCAACAACATTTAAATCATCAATTCCAATATCTCCATATTTGAGAAAATTCAAAATATATTTCTTTTTTTCAGCACTTTCTAATGAATTTCCTGCGTGTGCGTACATACCCCGATGCCCTAAACCACTGATAATAGTAATAGAACTCAAACTTTCAATTAACTGTTTCGACAGTTTCCCAAAACCAAATGATGCAAGAGTAGATAAGAATAACGAATTGTCTCTAAAGATTTCATTATCTTCGGTATCATCGGATAATAATTTTGTTAGTTTGTCACCTTCTTTGAAATTAGTCCTGTCAAGTTCAATTACTTCTTGATTATCTCTGATAAAATAACAAAGCTCTCTTTCTCCGGGCTTGCCGTACAGCCATTCAGAATTAATTACACTATCATTCAATTCAAATCCGTACCTGTACTTCACTTTTTTATACCAAAAAATAATTTGGAAGTAAGTAGGTTCATCTTCTGTTTCGGTTGAGAGTCTGAAAGAATCAATTAAGTTTAGAATTTTCTCATCCTTCACAGATGTTCTTAAAATACGGATAAATGTTACAAAAGCCTTTATTATATTACTCTTACCACTCGCATTAGCACCATAAATAGCTTTTGATTTTAAAAAGGAAATACTCTCAACATTGTTGCCTTTTATGACATTATCAATATCAATGCTTTCTTTTTTTGATTTTATTTTAGCTGTTGATAAATTCAAAGTATTAATATCCTTGAAAGACCTAAAATTACTAAAACTAAACTCCTGCAATTTCATCTTATTCTTTTTTTTACAAAATAATTGCAAATATAAAAATAAGAAATTAAATTTCAAAGTATTACTGTTAGTTTATCTTATAAATATCACAATTAGAAGTTAGTCATTTGTATTAACTCTGTGATTTATCTCCCATTAACAAAAAATTAACCCACCAAAAAAATCAAACATATATATAAATTCTAAAAAAAATACTTATCTTACCAATCAAAGGATAAGCCTACGTCCTTTTTTTAATTTTGAATGAAATAATTTTGAATTTTGAATAACACGAACTATGTTTTATTTGATATTTCAAGATATTCAAAATTCATTCATTCAAAATTCAACATTAACTCACATTCCGCCTACAACGCTATAATTATGGCTACACACACACGCACCTACACATCTTATGCGATGCGCTACGGCATTGCTATCTTACTAATTATCAACATATTAAGCTGCAAAAAAAAGACACAGACCTACATCGTACCCGATGCGGAGTTTAGTGCTTACGTCAACGCCTATACGAGTGGCGAAATCTCCAAAACGGGGGCGGTTATGGTGCGGTTCAATGATGCGGCGGTTAGTAGTAATCGTGTCGGTACGCCTTTGAGCGATGGCGTTTTTCGGATGTCGCCCGGTATCGCGGGTGCGGCGGAGTGGCAGGATGAACGCACCGTAAAATTCACGCCGAGCGATGATTTTAAGTCCGGGCAAAACTACGTCGTCGGGTTGCGATTGGATAAAATATTCGACGAAGTACCCGGCAATTTGAAGGAATTTGAGTTCAATTTTCGGACGCGAGAACAGCATGTCCGCATCAATTTTGAGGGCATTCGTGCGCCCGACCCTGCCGATTTGTCGGAGCAGGAAATCACCGGAACGCTCTACACTGCCGACGTAGCCGAGTCCGAAGCCGTTGAGCAAATCCTCACTGTCAAGCAGAAAAATAACGACAAAATCAACATCGAATGGTCGCACGATGCTGACCAAACTAAGCACACATTTACCGTAAAAAATATCACCCGTACCGACAACGAATCTGCCGTCAAATTTCATTGGGATGGCGAAGCAATCGGCACAAAAGAACGCGGAAATCATAGCGTAAAAGTCCTTTCTTTAAATGATTTTTCGGTGATAGATGTCGTGGCAAATAAAAGCGCGAATCAAGGCGTAGAAGTCACCTTTTCCGACCCGCTTAAATCCGGTCAAAATCTTGATGGTCTGATACTTATCGAAGGTTATAAAGGCAAGTTGCGCTACGTGATAGACGGGAGTACGCTGCGTGTTTTTCCTGAAAGTAAATTGAACGGTGAACAAAAAATCACCATTGTTCCTGCCATCAAAAACTCCAAAGGCAAACGCATGAAAAACCCCGGCGAATGGACGCTCACTTTCGAGCAGGAAAAACCCCAAGTTCGCCTACTCGGACGCGGCGTGATTGTACCGGATTCGGACGGATTGATGTTTCCCTTTGAAACCGTCAGTCTCAATGCGGTGGACGTGGAAATTTTCAAAATATTCTCCAATAACACCTTACAATTTTTACAAAATAATAGAATTTCGGGCGAATATAATTTGCAAACCGTCGGGCGTGTCGTCTATCAGAAAAAAGTCGCTTTGAGCAGCCTCACAACCGACCCGTCTTTGGATTCGTGGAATCGTTACGCATTAGATTTAAGCAAATTTATTGACCGCGAACCCGATGCGATTTACCAAGTCCGTTTGGGCTTCAAAAAGGAATATTCGACCTACGATTGCAAAGACGAAAAATCCGACAATGCCACTGCACAACTCACCTCACTCAGCCAAGAAAAAGCCCTCACGGATGATGACGAAATCAAGAGCATAATGCAGTACCGTTACAACTGGAATTACGATGGTTATAAGTGGGAACATCGAAAAAAACCATGCTATCCGCCTTACTATAATCCCGAAAATTTTGTGCAAAGAAATGTTGTGCCATCCAATTTTGGTTTGATAGCCAAGCGTGGTGCAAATGGTGATGTTTACGTCATCGTCACCAATTTGCTCACTGCCAAACCCGAAGGCGGCGTAAACGTCGAACTATTTGATTATCAACAACAATCGCTTGGAAAAGTCAACACAAATAACGATGGAATTGTGATGATGAATAGCAAGCGCGACCCCTTTGCAATCATCGTCAATAAGGGCAAAGAACACGGTTATTTGAAATTGGGCGATGGCATGGCACTGTCGATGAGTCGCTTCGATGTGGCGGGCGATCGCGTGCAAAAAGGACTCAAAGGTTATGTCTATGGCGAGCGTGGCATCTGGCGTCCGGGCGATTCGATTTACCTGTCATTTATCCTCGAAGATAAAGAAAATACATTGCCCTCAAAACACCCCGTCACCTTCGAGTTTTACGATCCGAAAGGGCAACTCCAACAGCGCAATACTACCTCCGAACACACCGGACATATTTACAGTTTTTACACCAAAACCGACCCCGACGCACCCACCGGAAATTGGCGGGCAAAAATACAAGTCGGTGGTGCAACATTCACGAAAACCATAAAAGTCGAAACCATAAAACCCAACCGTTTGAAGATTAATTTGGACTTCGGGAAAGACGAACTTTCGGCAGCAGACGGCAAAGAATTGAAGGGCAAATTGCAGGTCAATTGGCTACATGGCGCAGCCGCCAAAAACCTCAAAGCGGTGGTCGAAGCCGATGTCAAATCTACGAATACCACCTTTCAGGAATTCCCCGAATTTGAGTTTGACGACCCTGCGCGTCGCCTTAAATCCGAACCACAAACTATTTTTGAAGATAAACTCGACAAAGACGGTGCGGCGGACATCAGCGCATCCATAGAAAGCAAGGAATCGCCAGGCAAATTGAGGGCAAATTTCAAGACGCGCGCCTTTGAGGAAGGCGGCGATTTTAGCATTGATAATTTTACGGTGGATTACAGCCCGTACCCCTATTACGCAGGCATCCGAATACCGCTAAACCGCTATGGTTCAAAGCGTTTGGATATGAATGAGACGCATAATTTGGATGTCGTTTTATTGGATAAAGACGGTAATCCTGCCACGAATCGTGAACTTTCTGTTGGTTTTTATAAATTAGAATGGCGTTGGTGGTGGAGTCGTTCGCGGGGAAATATTACGTCCTTTAATAGTAGTTCGCATCGCGGCGCACTGTCAATGGATACCATTCAAACGAACCGCGAAGGCACAGCAAGTGTCAAGCTAAAACCGGAGAATTGGGGGCGTTACCTCGTGCGTGTGTGCGATGAGGGCGGGCATTGTACGGGCGACATTTTTTACGCAGGAAATCCGTGGTATGATAATGATGATGAAATGGACGAGGAGGCGCGTCGCGCCGCTTCGATGCTGGCATTTTCGACAGATAAAAAGAAATATGAAGTCGGTGATGAAATAGAAGTCAGGATTCCGACGAGTGAGGACGGACGCATTTTATTGTCGGTAGAAAATGGCTCAAAAGTCCTTGAAACGCACTGGGTGAACACGAAAAAGGGCGAAACAACGTATAAGTTTTATGCCAATGAAAAAATGGTGCCGACTGCCTATCTCAACGTCTCGCACATACAGCCGCACGGACAGGCGAAAAATGATTTGCCGATAAGAATGTACGGCGTGATTCCCGTCAGTGTGGAAGATCCGGCGACTCGTTTGCAGCCTGTTGTGGATATGCCCGAAGTGCTAAAACCGGAGGAAACTTTTACCCTAAAAGTCAGCGAAAAAGACGGTAAAGCAATGGCTTATACGATTGCGATTGTGGACGATGGTTTGTTGGATTTGACCCGTTTCAAAACGCCGGATGCTTGGGGCGCATTTTACGCAAGGGAAGCCCTCGGCGTAGCAACTTGGGATGTTTACGATAATGTTTTGGGGGCATTCGGCGGAGATTTGGAACGCATTTTAAGTATCGGTGGGGACGGTGCAGCCGCCGTGCCGGGCGCACAACGCGCCAATCGTTTCAAACCCGTTGTGCGTCATATAGGTCCGTTTTTTTTAAATAAAAGAAAAACAAATACACACGAAATCGTCATGCCAAACTACGTGGGTTCGGTACGTGCGATGGTGATTGCGGCGAAGGATGGTGCGTATGGAAAAGCGGCTGTGACAACGCCCGTCCGCAAGCCTTTGATGGTGCTGGCGACGCTGCCTCGCGTCCTCAGTCCGATGGAAACGCTGACGCTGCCTGTGAATGTATTTGCGATGGAAAATAAGGTACGCGATGTCAAAATTCGAGTGGAATCCAATGGTTTGCTTGAATTTCCTGACGGCGATACGCAGAATTTGACCTTTGCCAGCCCCGGCGATGAGGTGGTTTATTTTAATGTAAAAGTACCTAAAAGAATCGGCGTTGCGAAGGTGAAAATTATCGCCGAAGGCGGCGGAGAAATCGCTACACAAGAGATTGAATTGGATGTCAGAAATCCGAATCCTTACGTGACAAATGTGTTGGAAGATGTCGTAAATGAGGACGGTAAGTGGGAGGTCGAATTGAAACCCGTTGGGATGTACGGCACCAATTCCGCGATGTTGGAAGTGTCGAATATTCCGCCGATTAATTTGGGTAAACGACTGCGCTACCTCATTCGTTATCCGCATGGATGTATCGAACAAACGACCTCGTCGGTGTTTCCGCAACTGTACGTGAGTCGCCTGATGGACTTGGAAAAAGACCGCGAAGCCGAAATTAATAAAAACGTAAAAGCAGGCTTGGAACGACTCAAAAAATTCCAAGTGGCTTCGGGTGGATTTTCGTATTGGCCCGGCAATGGCGAGTCGAGCGATTGGGGCTCGAATTATGCAGGACATTTTATGTTGGAAGCGAAAAATTTGGGTTATTCGCTGCCTGTCGGGATGTTGGATAAATGGAAAAAACACCAAAAACGCGAGGCGCGAAATTGGACGCCTCCGGCACATAAAAAGGGTTTTTCTGACCACGGAAGTTATAATTCTTACGATCTCATGCAAGCGTATCGCCTATACACGCTCGCCCTCGCAGGTGCGCCCGAACTCGGCGCGATGAACCGCATGAGAGAAAGCACAAACCTAACGCCACAGGGCGCATGGCGACTCGCCGCAGCCTACGCCGCCGCCGGAAAACCGGAAGTGGCACAGGCACTTATCGCCAACTTGCCAACGGACATCGCGCCTTACCGCGAACTCTCCCATACCTACGGCAGCAGTCTCCGCGACCAAGCCATGATACTCGAAACGCTGGTGATAATGGACGATAAAACGGCAGCCGCCAACTTGCTGAAAGTGGTGTCTGAACAGCTCGCCTCGAACAGTTGGCACAGCACCCAAACGACGGCTTACTGCCTACTCGCTATCGGAAAATTGGTGACGAATGCAGGCGGCACCGCCAATCAAATCAAACTGACCTACGACATCGGCAATAAGGGCGCGAAAAACGCAGGTTCGAGCAATCCGGTGCTACAAATTCCGATTGATATAGACCGCCTCGACAGCAAATCCCTGACGCTAACGAATGAATCCGACGGCGTACTGTATGCGCGCGTCCTCATCGACGGCAAGCCCCTACAAGGCGACTCCACCGATGCCCAAAACGACCTCAAAATGAGCATACAATACCAAACCCTAAAGGGCAAAAAAATCGACCCAACGAGCATCGAACAAGGTACAGATTTCGTCGCACTGGTAACGCTCACAAATCCCGGCAAACGCGGCAATTATGAGGAAATGGCACTCACCCAAGTCTTCCCCGCCGGCTGGGAACTCCGTAATATCCGCCTAGATAATATCGACTATAATCTGACCAACGACAATTCCGAGTATCAAGACATTCGCGATGACCGTATTTATACGTATTTCGACATCGGTAGCAGCAGCTCTCGCACGTACAGCATCCTCCTAAATGCCGCCTACGAAGGACGGTATTATCTGCCTTCGGTGTATTGCGAAGCGATGTATGATAATGCGATTAATGCTCGGGAAAGTGGGGGGTGGGTTGAGGTGGTGCGGGGTGGGGAGAGCTGATATTATTTCTCAATCGGTCAATCTATTGTACCCCAACTGCCCTGTATGTTTAATGGTAGTTGGGGTATTTTTTTGCATATTATCTATTCGTAAATTAATAACTTATCTAAAAGTAAATGTGTATTGTTTTGTTTGTTTGATTTATAATTATTATTTTTGCCTTAACGTATATAATTCCTGAGATATAGGCTTCAAAAAATATGTCCTATCTCTCGATTCCTTCTATTTCAAGTTTGTTTTTATAATTTTATTAGTATTACAATAGTAAAACAATGATATAGTAGACTTTATTTAGAAAATTTTTGTATGCAGCTAACTTTGTCTTTTTCCGATACTCTTCACCTATTTTTCGCCCCGTACCGTAGGGTATGCGGCTCAAAATGAGGCTCGATTATCGAAAAAATACAA
>Ga0209185_1000939_pt1 | contig 28391 bp, 9 predicted proteins | sample SidtaG_2_FD_187425 | JGI IMG/M metagenome (GOLD analysis project Ga0209185, IMG submission 187425) | Marine algal microbial communities from Sidmouth, United Kingdom - Sidmouth_Asex2 metaG (SPAdes) (version 2) | ecosystem: Host-associated > Algae > Red algae > Unclassified | place: Sidmouth... | reverse complement strand
ATTAAACACATTCAAAAAATAAATAAAGAAACTGAAAAAAATAAGTCAATCGCTTATTACCTTAAACAATAGCCAAGAAATAATAGGAAGAATTTGCTTATGGAATTTTTCAGAAGACTATAAAAATGCGGAGATTGGGTACAGTTTAAAGCCGACATTTCAAAGTAAAGGTCTTATGAGTGAATCTCTAAATGCTGTGATTGAATTTGGGTTTGTTGAATTAAAAATAGCGAGAATCAAGGCATTTACTCATATTCAAAATGAACCTTCCAAAAAGCTCCTAATCAAAAATGGATTCAACTTTATTGGGAGTAGAGAAGATGATATTTCTGATGTTGTATTTGAAATTAGCGATGTTGAAAATGGGTTGTTGGAGTAAGGCGTTCAAGCCGTTTAAAATAGACCCGATAGTAGCGGTTGGATGCTTGTGTTGGCGATTGTATGGCTTTTCGCAGAATATATTGCGAAAATGGAAGGCATCTTAGAGATGCCATCCATTAGCGGATAGCGGGCGCATGCTTGACGACGAAGCACTTTACCGTTGTCTCCAAAAAAATAAAAAATATTTAATTTTTAAAAACAAAAACTATGTCGAAAAAAATAGTCAAAACAGAGGAGGAGTGGAAGCAGGAATTGACGGAAGAACAGTACCACGTTTTACGGAATAGTGGGACGGAAAGACCTTTTACGGGAGCGTTTTATCTCAATAAAGAGGCAGGTGTTTATCATTGTGCAGGGTGTAATAGTGCGCTGTTTTCATCGGATACAAAATTTGATTCTGGTTGTGGATGGCCTTCTTTTACGGAGCCTGTGGAAAGCGAGGCTGTGGTAGAGATTTTAGACAAAACGCATGGGATGATTCGTACCGAAATTCGTTGTGCTACATGTGATGGGCATTTAGGGCATGTCTTCAATGATGGACCAAGTAAAAATGGCTTGCGTTACTGTATTAATTCTGTTTCTTTGGGCTTCGATAAATTGCCTAAAAACAATGACGAATAGAGAAAAAACACTCGCTATTTTAAAGGAAAATGAAATAGCATTTGAGGTATTGGAACACTCCAAAAAAGTGTACACATGCGATGAAACGGCCTTGGAAAGAAAAGTGGATTTGAGTCAAGTTACCAAGACTTTGTTGTGTTATGATAAACGCAAAAATATCGTTGGTTTTTTGATTCCTGGCAATACGAGTTTGAACCAGCAGAAAGCCCGAAAAGTGGTAGCGTCCAACAAACTGCGATTTATAAATGCAGATTTTTTGACCCAAGAATTTGGTTTAATCATTGGCGCAATTTCGCCTTTGTTGATGTTGGGAAATGCGACTTTTTATATGGATGAAAAATTGAATGAAGTCGAGGAATTGACGATTAGTAGTGGGGAAGCTGGAAGTGGGATTAAGTTGCTTTCTAAAAATTTGCAAGATTTGGTGGGGGTGGTGCTTTGTGATATTACTTGAGTGATGGGTGACAAGTGGCTGGTGACGGGTGACAAGTGACTGGTGATAAATGCAATAAGTAGGCGATTTTAAGGGACGAAGGGGACGTTGTTAAATTGTTAATGCTCGTTTTGTTTTGTCCACCTACTTTGTAAAGCAAAAAAAAGCCGCCCCTAAATAAGGAGACGACTTTTTGTGTGTTGGAATGTTTTATTTTTAGTAAAGAGAATTAATCCTTTTTAATTTTTTGTAATTGAAACAGGCAAACAAAGTTGTGGAGGACAACAAGCCTCAACTACTACAACCAATGGACAACAACAAGGATCAATACCTGCGCCGTCTGTTGCGTATTCGTAAGTTCCTGATTCTGTAGCGGTATAAGTCTGTGCAGTTGCGCCAACAATAGCAACGCCATCTTTGTACCATTGGTAGGTTGTGGCAGCTTCCGCCGTTAAGACAATATCGTCGCCTTCACAAACAGTGTAAGGTACAGAGAAACAAGCGCAATCTTGGTCATCCTCTGTAATGTCATCGTTGTCAGGATTAGAATCTGAATCATATCCCGCCATTCCTGTAATTTCTGCTTCGTTTTTGATTGCACCTTCTTGTGTAACAGTTGCTGTGATCATTAAGGTAACTGAAGCATCTGAAGATGTCATTGTTCCTACGTTCCATACATTGCCTGTAAAATCGGCAGCAGGTGGATCGTGGCTTACATAGGTAACACCAGCAGGTAAAACATCTGTTACCTCAATTCCAGTAGTCGTCAATAAAGCCTCATTAAATACCGTAATGGTATAGACTACTTCATCGCCAATTGCTGCGGTTGTAGGCGCAACATCTTTCGTTAAAGCTAAATCAGATGCAGGAGGACAGTAAGGAATATTTAAAGAATCTTTGGCACCGCCAATTCCTCCTGTAAAATCGACGAAAAGTTCGTTTGTTCCTAAGAAAGGATCAAGTCCCGCCGCATCTGTTCCTGTGACATCTACTAAAATAGGAAAAGCAGTGTTGTACGCTGTTTCAAAAGTATAATATCCATTTGCATCTGTTGTGATACTTTGAATCAAAGGATCTGTTGGTGTAATATTGCCACTCAAATCTGTATCTTGGTAGATATTGATAATTACTCCTTCCACACTAATATCCGTACCTGATTGGTTGCCATCACAGTTTTCATCAATATAGACAAAACCACAAATTTCGTTGGGCGCACCCGTTAAACAATCGACTGTTTCATAATCCGAAGCTGCTCCTACATATACCGCCTCAGAAGCTTCACAAGTAGCAGGGTCAAGGACAAAACTCAATTGGTTTTGGTCTGTACTAATTTTACTATCCTTTCCCGTCGTACCGATAAACATACCAGAATTAGAGAACGTAAAACCCTCAATATCGTTAAGGTCTGTACCATTTAAAGTAACAGTACAAGCGTCAGTTAATTCTCCCGTAGCTTTGTCGATACACACCAATAAATCGAAATTGACAATAGGCGTTCCACCACCAGCATTGGTACTTTTGTTGGCAACACCATATAATTTACCAGTGATTGGATCAATGGCAATATCATCAATATCATCAGGATAAGTTCCACCAGCATCTTGCAAGACAACGTAATCAGCACCCCCAAAAACACCAGGAACGATAGCTCCCGTATTAGGATCAATTTGTACCATAATATCATAGCCACCACTGATTCTTTCAGTAGCCCAAAGCGTACCGTCAATATCAAAAGCAATACCATCAATATCACCAAGTGTAATTGGTCCATTCGCTCCATTGACTGTTCCTAAAGGTGCGCCAATTGCCGTAAATGTTCCTGTAGCAGGATCAAGCGCACCAAATATATCTGCATTTACAGTGAAGAAAGTACCACCGTCAGGAGAAATAGAGTAAGCCTCAATATCAAAAGTACCCGTAGGACCAACCACACGGCTTGTACCTGTAATATGGTTGAATACAACCAATTCATCAGGGTTGTTAGAATTACCATTATCTGCAATTGTATAACAGAAAACAGGAGGCCCTTGAAAAGCATAATCAATGCCAGTAAGATTTGTTCCACTACTAATATCTGCTGCCGTAATAACTTGATCACTGTTTAAAGTAACCGTAGAAGTCGGATCAAGGTCATCTGTACAAAGTGTGATAACATAATCCGTTACAGGTAAAGTATATTCAATAAAAAGTTGTGGAATGTCATTGGCAGAACCACCATTAAGAAGAAAGTCATCGTAACTAGCAAAACCTACATCTCCAGAACCATCAATTTGAAAAGCAAGTGCGTTGTAAGGCATCCAACCTGCTTGGTTGATAACAGGATTGATAAGAGAAGCTAAGTTAGGAGTGTTGTATACACTACCAGTAGTTGTTCCCCCCGTATTCCAACCAACAGGCGAGCCTGAATAAGGTCGAGTAGTTACATCATTAGCAATACGAATGTTATACGTTTTAGGGTCTAATTCATTTTGAATATCAATACTTAAGTTAGCTCCACCTCCTGACGTGTTAGAAACAAAACGAATATATGCATTGGTTACTATTGCACAAGCAGGAATTTCAACATGGTTGAAACGAATACCTACCGTTCTATCATCAGGATCTAAATTAGCTTCACTTCTTGAAATATTTCCAGTAGTATTTGATTCCTCAACGTCATCCGTCGTAAATTGAACAGGGTAACTTACAGTTGTATTTGGAGTATGGTCTAAAGAGATAGTATAATCTCCGTTAACATCAGTGAACCCCACACCAGCAATTTGGTCACCTGCTGAGTAAGTGCCATCTCCATCTAAATCACAGACGGCCTTGACTCTAATGGCAGGATGTCCATAATCCGCAGCATTGTTTGTACCATCTGCATTGTGATCTAAAAAAACGTTTCCCGAAACAGTGTTAACTTGGCTTATGAGGGGAACGGTCATAAGTCCTAAAAGCACTATAGAGCAGAGTGCCATCATGGTGAGTTTGAAATCTTTCATAGTAATAATATTATTAGCCATTTAAATGCTTTTTATTGTTTACTTAATGTTAAGCATAGGTCTGCCATTTCCACTATTTGAAGCGAATGAAAAAGCAATATACTTTTGGGATAAGAAATAAATGTACAAATTTTATCAAAGAAATTTTTTGGTAGATTAGCGGTTTACTGCTTCGACAAAACATGCAGATGTAGCAATATTGCGACGAGATTTTTTATCGAAATCTATCAGAAAATATCGGAGTTAAAAATGAATATTTATTTTACAATATTCTTTGGAGGAGAGAAATGTTAAGTATTTTTTTTAGTAAATACGCAGCAACAACTATTCGTAAAAAATACAAGCACAATTATATTGTCACAATATTTTTTTAATGAAAATACTGTGTTTGTAGAGTATGCTATTTTTATCACACTACAGTGTTAATAGATAATAACCTTTATTGAAAAAGGAGATGATCTATTTGTAGGATTAGTACCAATAAGTAAGTTGTTCTTAAAAGGGAATTAAGAAACAATAGAAGCATAGTATTTAACCTTAATATTTACGTTTGTTTATTTGAATTAATGAAATGTTGAAGAGGTTTAAGTTTAATTACGATGAAGTATGTATAAAAGTTACAATATTCGGCATCTCTTTATAGCAGTGTATTTTAAGAATAGGAGAGAACTGTGGGTGCTTCGTCGTAAAGCATGGGCCCGCTATACGTTAAAGGAAGGCCGCAAAAACACAAGCCAACGCTGCTTCCAACCACTGCTATCGGGTCTATTTTGGATGGACAGAATGTTTGTTTTTAGTATTCAAAGTAGTATTTTTTGATAGTGGTAAGTACCTTAATAAGCTAGACCCGATAGTAGTGGTATGGCTTTTTTCGTTTAATTAGGTTAAAGTAGTTGGGACAAGGCATGCCTTGTCCGTACAGTTCTATTTGGGTTCATTCATAATAGATTCGTTAAAAAAAAAAGCCATAATAGCGGATAGCGGGAAGCCCCGTAACGATGAAAGATAAACCGTTCTCTCCAACAAGCTATTAAAAAAGCAAAAAAAAATCGCCTCTAATGAAAGAGACGATTTTTAAAATCTATATAGGAATTAATAGAGCCTATTTTTTTGATATATCACCAAAAATGTCTTATTGAATAGTTTTGAGACTTAAAAGCAAAATAGGCTAATTTACCTAAACTAAAGGCTAATTATATTTTAATTTTTAGTAACCGTTACAGGTAAACAAATTGTAGGAGGACAACAATTTTCTATCTCAACATAGATTGGGCAACAACAACCTGTTGTATCTAATCCATTTCCATCAAGTGCATATTCGTATGTACCCGCAGCCGTTGCAGTAATTGTTTGAGTTGTTGCGCCAGAAATCAAAACACCATCTAAATACCATTCGTATTGTGAGTGGCCATCTGGTGCTGTAATATCAACACTTTCTCCATCACAAATAATGTAAGGTACAGAGAAACAAGCACAATCTTGATCATCTTCAGTAGCATCATCGTTATCAGGCGTAGAATCAGAATCATATCCATCCATACCTGTAATTTCCGCACTGTTTTTGAAATCACCCGCTTCGTTTACAACTACATTAATTGTTAAAGTAGTAGAAGCGTCAGCAGAAGTCATTGTACCAATCGTCCAAATATTTCCTACAAAATTTTCCGTAGCAGGAGAATGGCTGACGTATGTTAAACCAGCAGGTAAAACATCAGTAACCTCAATGTTGTCAGTTGTTAATAATGCTTCATTGAAAACAGTAAGTGTATATTGAATGGTATCACCGATGCTTGCAGTGGGAGTACTTACCCCTTTTTCAAGAGCTAAATCTTTGGCAGGAGGACAATAAGGAATCAATAAAGAATCTTTTTGACCACCAAAACCATCAGAGAAATTAACATAAAGTTCGTTTGTTCCTAAAAAAGGATCAAGACCCGCAGCATCCGTACCTGTAACATCAACTAAGATAGGGAAATCTACATTATAAGCCGTTTGAAAAGTGAAATATCCATTAGGATCAGTAAGTATTGTTTCGATTAATGGATCAGTTGGAGTACGAGTGCCACTCAAATCTGTATCTTGATAAATATTGATGGCAACGCCTTCTACAGAAGCATCAATACCATCTTGTGAACCATCACAGTTTTCATCAATATAGACAAAACCACAAATTTCGTTAGGCGCACCTGTTAAACAATCAACTGTTTCATAATCCGAAGCCGCACCGACATATACAGGATCAGAAGCTTCACAAGTAGCAGGATCAATAACAAAACTCAATTGGTTTTGGTCTGTGCTAATTTTACTATCTTTACCAGTAGTACCGATAAACATACCAGAGTTAGAGAAAGTAAAACCCTCAATATCGTTGAGGTCTACACCATCTAAAGTAACGACACAACCATCGGTCAATTCACCCGTAGCTTTGTCGATACAAACCAACATATCAAAGTTTACGATAGGTGAACCACCAGCACCTGTGCTTTTATTGGCAACACCATATAGTTTACCAGTGATTGGATCAATAGCAATATCATCAATATCGTCAGGGTAAGTACCACCAGCATCGGTTAAAACAACATAATCATCACCCCCAAAAACACCAGGAACAATCGCTCCAGTAGCAGGGTCAATTTGTACCATAATATCATAACCACCAGCGATTCTTTCAGTAGCCCAAAGCGTACCATCAATATCAAAAGCGATACCATCAATATCCCCAAGTGTAAGTACGCCATTTGGTCCATTGACAGTTCCTAAAGGCGCACCAATTGCGGTAAAAGCCCCTGTTGCAGGGTCAAGAAATCCAAATTGGTCTCCATCTACCGTAAAGAAAGTACCACCATCAGGCGAAATAGAGTAAGCCTCAATATCAAAAGTACCTGTAGAACCAACAACACGACTTGTACCTGTGATATGGTTGAATACAACCAATTCATCAGGGTTGTCAGAATTACCATTATCCGCAATCGTATAGCAGAAAACAGGAGGTCCTTGAAAAGCATAGTCAATACCAGTAAGATTTGTTCCACTACTAATATCAGCAGCCGTAATCACTTGGTCACTGTCTAAAGTAACGGTAGAAGTAGGATCAAGGTCATCTGTACAAAGTGTGATAACATAATCCGTTACAGGTAAAGTATACTCAATGAAAAGTTGTGGAATGTCGTTAGCAGAACCGCCATTAAGAAGGAAGTCATCATAACTGGCAAAACCAACAGCACCCGTACCATCAATTTGGAAAGCAAGAGCATTGTAAGGCATCCATCCTGCTTGATTGATAATAGGGTTAATAAGCGATGCTAAGTTGGGTGTATTGTACACACTACCAGTTGTAGTAGCACCTGTATTCCAGCCAACAGGGGCTCCTAAGTAAGGTCTGGTGGTTACATCGTTAGCAATACGAATATTATATGTTTTAGGATCTAATTCGTTTTGAATATCAATATTTAAGCTAGCTCCAGCATCAGTTGTATTAGAAACAAAACGAATGTAAGCGTTTGTTACTGTAGCACAAGCAGGAATTTCAATATGGTTGAAACGAATACCTACCGTTCGAGCATCAGGATCTAAAGTAGCTTCACTTCTTGAAACAGTTCCAGTAATATTTGATTCCTCAACGTCATCAGTGGTAAATTGAACCGGATAGCTTACAGTTGTGTTTGGAGTATGGTCTAAAGAGATAGTATAATCTCCGTTAACATCAGTGAAACCCACACCAGCAATTTGATCACCTGCTGAGTAAGTGCCGTCTCCATCTAAATCGCAGACAGCTTTTACTCTAATAGCAGGATGCCCATAATCGGCAGCATTACTCGTGCCGTCCCCGTTGTGATCTAAAAAGACATTTCCCTCTATAGTATTAACTTGCCCCATCATTGGAGCAGTCATACAACCTAAACAAACGGCTACAAGTAGTGCTTGTATAGTGCGGATATATGCCTTTATTTTAATAATATGATTAGCCATTTAAAAGATTTTAATTATGTATAAATGTATTTATATAATTTTTTTTAAATTTCACAAAAAACTATATTTTATTAAAAGTGATTAATTATTCGATTTGTTAAATATTTTTGTATCTTATTAAGTGTTTTTATATTCTAAACTCACTAAAATCTACCTATAACAATGGATGATAAGGAGGGGTAGATTTCAAAGTGATTGAAACACATATATTTATTTGCATGAGTATTATTGAGACCCATTTATAAAAAGGCATATAAGGGGAACTAATATGATCTTTATCTCCTCAAGGATCAGATGCTCATACCTAAATTAATCTTACTTTATATTTAACCTACTTTGGTGGGATTAGATAACTTATATATTAAACAACTTCATGTACAAACCTAATAAGAGTTTGCTGGACATTGTCTAGCTACATCTTTGTGTAAGCTTGTGCAAATTAATATAATAAATAATAAATTTATTTTTATTATTATATATATTTGGTCTCATAAGTTGTTCAATATCCTTCTTATCAAAAGAATGTTGTGTTAGAACATTCTCTTTCAACTTTTACATTGGCAGATAAAAAACTAATCTTCTAATTTTATGGAGATTGGGTATTATAGTCTCTTGAATCAGTCTGTATCAGGATTGGTATAAGGTGAGTATTTTAGTCTATAAGTTGTATATTATACCTGACACTTTGGCAAATTCATTCTTTTGATAACAATTTTTTTGATTTTTTTAGAAAATATTATTTTAATCACTAAAATGTTATACAACAACGTTTTATATATATTTATGCAAATTATAAATATATGATATTTTTAGTTGTGTGTAGTAGATATCTGTGACTTGGTATTTTTTTTGCTTCCAAATTATAGAACCTCCACTATTAGCATAATTACGATTATCATACAATAAAGGTTACATTAAAGTTTTGAATATTAATTTTCATTAAAACTATCCTTTATATGTTTCAATCAAATTTTCCCTTAACAACCTCTCCGATCCTCCATTAATTATAGTATTTACTTTAATTAAAAAACTAAATTTAATGAGATCAACTTTTTACTTTTTTTCAATATTAGTATGTTTAATTATGTCTACTTCATTGGCAAATGCACAATTATATATTAATGAAGTTTTAGCTAAGAATGCAGCTGGCTTGCAAGATGAAGCAGGACAATTTGAAGATTGGATTGAAATATACAATGCAGGAAATTCCTCTGTTGACATAGGTGGATACCATATATCAGATGATCCAACTAATATTACTTTATGGCAAATACCTACTACTGATGCGTCAAAAACGACCGTGCCAGCAGGAGGCTATTTAATTTTATGGGCAGATGCTGATATTATAGATGGTGAAAACCATGTTAATTTTAGTTTATCTAAAAATGGCGAAACCATTACTTTATATAATGGAGGAACACAAATAGATGCAATCACTTTTGGAACACAATCAGAAGATATTTCTTTTGGTCGTGCAACAGATGGCGATAACTCCTTCCTTTCTTTTTCTAATCCTTCACCAAATAATAGTAATGTAGGAACACCACCTGTAAATCCTTTTGTTGGATTGGTTATTAGTGAAGTTATGACGAATAACAGTATTCATTTGGATGAATATGGGGAAGGAGATGATTGGGTGGAGTTTTATAATCCAACCAATCAGATAATTAATTTTACTGATTTTTATTTAACAGATGATTTTGATAATCTAAAAAAATGGGCATTTCCAGCAACCTATCATGTAGATCCAAACGATTATGCTATCGTTTGGGTGGATAGTGATCCAGAGCAAGGAACAAATCATGCTTCTTTTAAATTGGGGAGTACAGGAACAGCATTGGCATTAGTATATGACAATGGAAGTACCATAACAATTTTAGATTCAATAACATTAGGGAAGCAGCCTTATAATGCATCTTTTGGTCGAGATAATGACTCAGGAGCGTGGACCGTTTTTCATGAAATATCTCAAGGATATAGCAACATTGGAAAACAACAAAAAGTATTGACACCTATCGCATCTATAGAAGGCGGTATTTATGCTACAGCCCAAAATATAAGTTTAAGTACTCCAACTAATGGAGCGTCAATTTATTATACAACCAATGGAGATGAGCCAACACAATCATCTACTTTATATAGTGGATCATTTAACGTAAGTTCTAACAAAACGATTAGAGCCAGAGCTTTTAAAAATGGAGATCAGTATAGTGATATTGTGACGAATAATTATGTATTTGAAAATGCAGCGAATTTACCTGTTGTAATGCTTTCTACAGCACCAGATAACTTATTTGATGATGAGATTGGTATAGCAGTAGAGGGAACAAATGGTATCTCTGGAAACTGTTTTAATGCAGCAAATTGGAATCAAGATTGGGAGCGTCCAGTTCATATCGCCTATTATGAACCAGATGGTTCGTTGGGATTTGAAACAGATGCAGGAATTTCAATTTCGGGAAACTGTTCAAGAAAATACGCTCAAAAAAGTTTTAACATTAATGCTCGCAATGAGTATGGTGGTGTTAAAATGAAGCACAAAGTTTTTGAAGATAGCAAAACAGAGGAGTTTAAATCTTTAAAATTACGTGCTTCAGGAAATGATGTATACTGGACGATGCTAAGAGACCATTTAGCAGCAGAATTAGTATACAATAAAACAAATATAGATGCACAGGCAGCACAGCCAGCAGCAGTTTACCTTAATGGTGAATACTGGGGATTGTACAAAGTTCGTGAAATATTGAATCAACACTACTTTGGTAAAAAATTCCCAGAAATTGACAAAGACAATTTAGACATTATACGCTTCTCTTATCAGCACAATTTCTTAAAAATTGCAGAAGGCACCAACGATGATTATAATGCGTTAGATACTTGGTTAAGAAATAATAATCTAAGCAACCAAACCAGTTATAACTACGCTAAAAGTAAAATAGATGTAGATAACTTTTTAGATTATAATATCGGTGAAATTTTCTTGACAAATTATGATTATGGTGAGAATAATGTAAGAGTTTGGAGAGAACGAACACCAGAGGGAAAATACCGTCACTGCTGGTTTGATTTTGATTCTGCAATGGGCGTAAATTCAGGAAGTTTAATTGCTTCAAGTACAGATATGATGGAATTTGCAACAAAAACAAATCCTGATTATTGGGAAAAAAGTAGCTTATTCCTAAGAAAAATGTTGGAAAATGATGAATTCAAAAACGAATTTATCCAACGTTCTGCCACTCAAATGAATTTAGTATTTACGCCAGATATTATGAATGCTAAAATAGATGAGATTAAGACAAAAATGGAAGGAGAGATGGCAGCGCATATTGCCCGTTGGAAAGATGAGTTTGGATATGAGCAAAAAACAAAAATACAATCTGTAGCAGAATGGAATACAAATATTCAAGCTTTACGCACTTTCTTAAATGAACGTCCAGCACATGCTCGCCAGCATATCACAAATCATTTTGGATTGAATGGTATGTTTGAATTGATGTTTGAATATGATGAGAATACAGGAGGAACAGTGTACATCAACAGTAACGAATACGAAATTCCATTTAAATACACTGGAGAGTACTACGACAATATTCCAATTAAAGTAAAAGCAGTAGCAAATCCAGGATATACTTTCTCTCATTGGGCTGAAACAGGAGAAACAACAACCTCAATTGAGTTTTCTTCGAGCAACAATACAACCTTAACCCCTATATTTAATCAGTTAGAAGAGCCTGTTATCACAGAAATTCACTACAACCCATCTAATGGAAGTAGTTTTGAATACATAGAGTTACACAACCCACATGCAACAACTTTAAATATTGCGAACTATGCGTTTACAAGCGGAATTACTTATACATTCCCAGCAGGAACAAGTTTAGCACCTAATGAGTATTTATTAGTCGTACAAGATGCAGCTAACTATAATGGTTTGAGCGTTGATGTATTAGAGTGGACAGATGGAACTTTAAGCAATAGTGGAGAAAAAATATTATTAGCCAATGCAGCAGGTGGTGTCATTGATTCTGTAAAATATGATGACGTAGCACCTTGGCCTATAGAAGCAGATGGGCAAGGAGAAGCCTTGATTTTAATTAGTGCAAACTTAGATAATGCAGTTGCAAGCAATTGGGTAGCCTTTGATGCAACTCCTGGCGTAGAGAACTTATTACCACCTTCTTGTACTGATGGTATCCAAAATGGAGACGAAGCAGGAATTGATTGTGGGGGTACTTTCTGTAATCCTTGTCCTACTTGTACTGATAATATCCAAAATGGTGATGAGACAGGCGTTGATTGTGGAGGTCTTAATTGTGCTGCTTGCCCATTGACTTACTGTGGTGCGAATGGTACAAATGTGAACTATGAGTATATCAAGCAAGTTGTTTTTGGAGATATTAACAATACAACGGCTGCAAATGGTGGTTATGGAGATTTTACAGCCCAAAGCACAACTGTTGTGCCTGGTGACAATATCGCAATTGCTCTGACGCCTGGTTTTGCTGGTTCTTCATATGCTGAATACTGGAATGTATGGATTGATTTTAATTTAGATGGTGATTTTGACGATGCCAATGAGTTGGCTTTCCAAGCAAATGGAACGTCTGCGGTTAATGGAACAATTAGTATTCCAGCAAATGCGGCATATGGTCCAGCAAGAATGCGTGTTGCAATGAAATGGAATGCTGCAAGTACACCTTGTGAAACTTTCCAATATGGAGAAGTAGAAGATTATACGGTATTCTTAGACATCGCTTGTGCGGTAGGAACTGCTTGTGATGATGGTGATCCTTGTACCGCAGGAGAAACCTATGATTCAAACTGTAACTGTAGTGGAGGCTCTTTCTTAGATGCTGATGCAGATGGAGTTTGCGATACCAACGATATTTGTGCGGGAGATGATACCGTAGACAGTGATGGAGATGGAACGCCAGACGATTGTGATAGTTGTGACAACAATTTAACAGGAACAACTTGTGATGATGGGAATGCTTGCACAACAGGAGAAACCTATGATATAAACTGTAATTGTACGGGTGGTACAGTAGCAGATGCAGATGGTGATGGTATTTGTGATGCAGACGATATTTGTCCAGCAGGAAATGACAACATAGATATGGACAATGATGGTGTTCCTGATGCCTGTGATGCGTGTAATGATGCTTTAATAGGCACAGCTTGTGATGATGGCGATGTTTGCACAACAGGAGAAATCTATGACGCCAACTGTAACTGTACAGGTGGAACGTTTGCCGACGCAGACAACGATTCTGTTTGTGATGCCAATGATATTTGTGCTGGTGACGATACTTTAGATGCTGATGGAGACGGAACACCAGATGATTGTGACGCTTGTGACAATACTTTAACAGGCACTACTTGTGATGATGGTGATGCTTGCACCGCAGGAGAAACCTACAATGCCAACTGTAATTGTACAGGGGGAACATTAACCGATGCAGACGGAGATGGTGTTTGTGATTTAAACGATATTTGTGCAGCAGGAGACGACAACATCGACGGTGATGGCGATGGTATCCCTGATGCTTGTGATAGTTGTAACAGTGCTTTAATAGGTACTGTTTGTGATGATGGCGATGTCTGTACGACTGGAGAAACCTATGATGCCAACTGTAACTGTCTTGGAGGTGTCTTTACAGATACTGACAACGATTCTGTTTGTGATGCCAACGATATCTGTGCGGGAGACGATACAATGGATATAGACGGTGATGGAATACCAGATGCTTGCGATAATTGTGATAATAATTTAGCAGGAACAAGTTGTGACGATGGTGATGCTTGTACAACAGGAGAAACCTATGATGCTAACTGTAACTGTACAGGAGGAACTTTAGTAGATTCAGATGCAGATGGAGTTTGTGACTTAAATGATATTTGTGCAGGAGATGATACGGTAGACACGGATGGAGATGGAACACCAGACGATTGCGATGCTTGCGATGGCAATTTATTAAGTACATCTTGTGATGACGGTGATCCATGTACTGTAGGAGAGGCGTACGATGCCAACTGTAACTGTACAGGTGGAATCTTTGAAGATACAGATAATGACAATGTTTGTGATTTTAACGATATTTGTTCTGCTGGAGATGATACCATAGATACCGATGGAGATGGAATACCAGATGCGTGTGATTCTTCTTGTGGAGATGGTATCCAAAACGGTAGCGAAACGGGTGTAGACTGTGGAGGACCAGACTGTCCTGCCTGCCCTACAAATTACTGTGCTGCTACTGGAACCAATGTAAATTACGAATACATTCAAACAGTTGCCTTTGGGAGTATCAATAATACTTCTGGAGCAAATGGTGGATATGGAGATTTTACAGCACAAAGCACAGATGTATCATCAGGAGACAACATAACAATCAACCTAACACCTGGATTCTCTGGCAACGCTTATAACGAAGCTTGGAATGTTTGGATTGACTTCAACATGGATGGAGACTTTGATGATAGTGGTGAGTTAGTATACACAGGTAGTGGTAGTTCAGCAGTAAGTGGAACGGTAAGTATCCCTGCAAACACACCACTTGGAACAACGAGAATGCGTGTAGGAATGCAATGGAACAATGCACCATCTCCTTGTGGTTCATTCGGATATGGAGAAGTAGAAGATTATACAATAGTAATCATAGATGGAGTTATTCCGCCACCAGTGGCAACTACAGACTTTTGGTTAGAAGCAGAGTGTGGAGTGCCTGGCGCAAATTGGAATTTTGAAACAGATGGCGCAGCAGCAGGTGGAGCGTACGGAAATCCTACAGGAGCAGTTGCCTATGATGCACCATCAGGTAATGCCGCAGATGTCTTGACTTTCACATTTGATGTCTCTGAAGCAGGAAACTACAAAGTCTTTGGTAGAGCAAAAGCCCCAAACAGTGCAAGCAACTCTCTATGGGTAAGAGCCAATGGCGGAACTTGGGTAAAATGGTTTAGTATTGCAACTGGAACTTCATTTAACTGGTTACGAGTAAAAGACTATAACAACAATGACAATAATGTATCTGTAAGCCTTATACAAGGAAGCAATACGGTTGAAGTTGCAACAAGAGAGCCAGGTACCTTACTTGATAAAGTACACTTAACAAAAACAGGGAGTTTGCCTACATTATTAGGAGGTGATGCTACAAACTGTGGAGCGAATGGCAATAAAGAATTTGCACCATTGGCAATAGGAGAGACAGGAAAAGTAAGCATTGACCAAACCAATGCAACGCAGTGGCAACATGTAGAATTTAGAAAAGAATACACAACTCCTGTAGTAGTGGCACAATCTTTGACGTACAATGACGAAGACCCTGCAACGGTATCTATCAGAAATATTGATGCTGACGGATTTGAATTAAAAATCAACGAATGGGATTACCAAGATGGGACACATGCAGAAGAAACAATCGGATTTATGGTTGTAGAAGCTGGATCTTATCAATTGGAAGACGGACAAATGATTCAAGCTGGTATCTCAAATATGGGTACAGACTATACAGGGGTAACGTACGATAGCAAATTCAGCCAATTACCAGTCGTAATAGGACAGGTAATTTCAAACAACAACGAAAGTACAGTAGTGGCACAAACAAAAACCATCTCAACAACTCAGTTCAAAATGAAATTAACTTGTGAAGAAAGAAACGTACAAGCTGGTGAGCATATGAACAGCGAACAAGTAGCGTGGATTGCTATGGAAACTGGAAAAGGTACAACAGCAGGAAACAGCTTTGAAGCAGGCAATACAGGAACAAAGGTAGAAGCTGATTTCTACGAAGTAGAGTTTAGCCAAAACTTTATGACAACACCTGTAGTCGTATATGCTACACAAACAAGCAACGAGGAAAATACAGTGACGGTAAGACATACCAATATCACGCCATTAGGCTTTGATGTGCGTTTACAAGAAGAAACATCTTTTGATTTAGAGCAAGTACACCGTGCAGAAGAAGTTGGATTTATCGCTTTTGAGCAAGGATTTATCTTAGCGAGTCAAAAAGTTGAAAACAACCCGATAGTAGAAGCTTTGGACACAAACAATGATGTAGATGATACTGCTTGTCACATAGAGATTCCTAACGTATTCACACCAAATGGTGACGGAATTAATGACGTATTCCAGTTTGATTTAGGAACATGTGTGACATCATATGAGATGACCGTATTCAACCGAAATGGCTCTGTCGTCTTCTCTGACGCATCTGATATAAATGATGCAGTTATATGGAATGGTGAAGCACTTAACAAAGTGTCTTCTATAAGTGAAGGAACATATTTTTACGTTCTTACTTTTAAAATTGAGAAGGAGACGAAGCGTCGTTCAGGTTATATTGAACTTCGCAAATAGTCATTCTCTTATGATATGAATGTTATTTGATTAATTATATTTGATTTGTTACCTACTCAGTAACATTTCCAAGAGCCTCGCTAACTACTCATTAGTGGGGCTTTTTTTTACTCTTAAGTATACGCAATACAAAGACAGAAGTTTCACTATTTTTTGAGTTTCTTACTTCCTAATGTTTTATTGAATTTACTTGCGTGTCTATACTATATTATACGGAACCATCCGATATAAGTTTCATTCCATAGAAAAAAATAGTATATTTTTTTCTGCTAAAAAAAATGGTTGTTCAATAATTTATTTAAAGGCAAATAATATCAATCCTTTTTAAGAAAGCGAACCTTAATTAAACTAGTAAACCATTAAAAATATAGGTAAGAAAATGGACGTCTATAAGATGGCTTTCATTTACCGATATAAATACATCTTGCCTTAAAAAAAAATAAGTAAATGAACACAGTTTAAAAAGGTTTTAGTGCATTTATTGTAAAAATCCAAATCTATTTTTTTAGGAGAGAACAGTTTATCTTTCATCGCCACAGAAAGGCCCGCTATCCGTTAATGGATGGCATCTCCAAGATGCCTTTCATTTTTCGCAATATATTCTGCGAAAAGCCAAGCAATCGCCAACGCAGCCATCCAACCACTACTATCGGGTCTAGCTTATTACAGACACAACAACTTACAACTGTTCCCTCACACCAATATCTGTTAGGCAATTTAAACTTAATAAATACTCATTTTGAGAAATAGTTTTATACCAATCCTTTTAAACAAGCCTTAATAAAACTAGTAAACCATTCAAAATAGGTTAGCTAATGGATAGATGGGATTCATTTACCGATATAGATGCATTTTAACTATGGGTAGCTACAAAATAGCAGATAATTAAATAGACGACTCTAATGGTTTTCTGTCGAGCTTTGCAGTCTTTGCGTTAAAATTCTTTGCGCTCTTTGCGTGAAATAAAATTCTTGAACCGAATTAGATTGCTATAGTAAACCATTAAAAAAGAATCACAAAATCACAGAAGAACCAAACCACAGCACCAAGAACTACGACACTTTTTAGAGATAGCGACCTCATAAAATAGCCCTGATAGCAGTGGTATGGTGGCGGTAGGGGCAGACCCATGTGTCTGTCCGCAGCGTTGGCCAGTCACCATAAGAACGAATAGCAGGCCAAAATGTAACGACGAAGCACCAAACCCTTCGCTCCTTATTATATCAATCCTATTTGAAAATAAAAAAAGTGTTTCTCACACAAAGACCGCAGAGAACGGTTTATCTTTCATCGCCACAGAAAAGTTATCCATTACTATGTCTCACAAAGAACCACAAAATCAAGAAAGAACCGAACCACAGCACCACAACACCACAGCACCACAGTGTACAACAACTGTATAGTAAACTTGACACTTTGATAAATTCAAGCTTTTAGCAACCACTTGTGTAATTTTTTTTCAAATATTTTTTTCCAATCATTAAAAGACTGATTAATAATATTTTACATCTAATTATAAGGGAGCTAAATATATTATTTTTTTAGTTGTATTTAGTATGTTTTTGTGACTTGGTGCGTTTTTTGCTTCCAATATATAGAATCTCCACATTAACATAGTGACAACTATGATAAAAAAAAAGTTACATTAAAAGGTTTGAATCAAATTCATCTTTAAATGTTTCAAATAAAATCTCCCTTAAAAACTCCACCTCTCCGATCCTCCATTAATTATAGTATTTACTTTAATTAAAATTAAACGACTAAATTTAATGAGATCAACTCTTTACTTTTTCACAGTAGTATTATGCTTGTTTACATCTACCTCATTGGTAAATGCACAGTTATATATTAATGAAGTTTTAGCTAAGAATGTAGCTGGCTTACAAGATGAAGCAGGACAATTTGAAGATTGGATTGAAATATACAATGCAGGAAATTCGCCTGTTGACATAGGCGGATACCACATCTCAGATGATCCAACTAATATTACTTTATGGCAAATACCTACTACTGATGCGTCAAAAACAACCGTACCAGCAGGAGGCTATTTAATTTTATGGGCAGATGCAGATATTATAGATGGCGAAAACCATGTAGATTTTAGTTTATCTAAAAATGGTGGAACCGTTACTCTATATAATGGAGGAACACAAGTAGATGCTGTCACTTTTGGAACACAATCTGAAGATATTTCTTTTGGTCGTGCAACAGATGGTGATGACTCTTTCCTTTCTTTTTCTAATCCTTCACCAAAGGCTGGTAATGCAGGAACACCGCCTGAAAACCCATTTAATGGGCTGGTTATTAGTGAGTTAATGACCAATAATCATATTCATTTAGATGAATATGGAGAAGGAGATGATTGGGTGGAATTTTATAATCCAACCAATCAGGTAATTAACTTTACCGACTTTTATTTAACAGACGATTTTGATAACCTGAAAAAATGGGCATTTCCAGCAGGCTACCATATTGATGCCAATAACTATTCTATAGTTTGGGTGGATAGTGATTCAGAGCAAGGAACAAGCCATGCGTCTTTTAAATTAGGCAGTACAGGATCTGAATTGGCATTGGTATATGACAATGGAAGCACCGTGACAATTTTGGATTCAATAACAGTGGGCAAGCAGCCTTATAATGCGTCTTTTGGTCGAAATAATGACTCAGGAGCGTGGACCGTTTTTCATGAAATATCTCAAGGGTATAGTAATATTGGAAAACAACAACAAGTGACCACACCTATAGCTTCTATAGAAGGAGGTATTTATGCGACTACCCAAAATATAAGTTTAAGTACTTCAACTACTGGAGCATCAATCTATTATACAACAAATGGAGATGAGCCAACACAATCATCTACTTTATACAATGGATCTTTTAATGTAAGTTCTAACAAAACAATTAGAGCAAGAGCCTTCAAATCAGGAAACAAGACAAGTGATGTTGTTACCAATACTTATATCTTTGAAAATGCAGCGAATTTGCCTATTGTAATGCTTTCTACAGCACCAGATAATTTATTTGATGACGAGATTGGTATTGCAGTAGAGGGAACAAATGGTGTGTCAGGAAACTGTTTTAATGATGCAAACTGGAACCAAGATTGGGAACGTCCAGTCCACATCGCATACTATGAAGCAGATGGTTCATTGGGATTTGAAACAGATGCAGGAATTTCAATTTCAGGAAACTGTTCAAGAAAATACGCTCAAAAAAGTTTTAACATCAATGCTCGTAATCAGTATGGTGGTGTAACAATGAAACACAAAGTATTTGCAAATAGCAAAACAGACGATTTTAAAGCGTTGAAATTGCGTGCTTCAGGAAATGATGTATACTGGACAATGTTAAGAGATCATTTAGCATCAGAATTAGTATACAATAAAACAAATGTAGATGCACAGGCAGCACAGCCAGCAGCCGTTTACCTTAACGGTGAGTATTGGGGATTATACAAAGTTCGTGAAATTCTGAATGAACACTACTTTGCTGAAAAATTCCCAGAAATTGATAAAGACAATTTAGATATTACACGATTCTCTTACCAGCACAATTTTTTTAAAGTTGCAGAAGGTACAGATGAGGATTATAAAAACTTAGATGCTTGGTTAAGAAACCATAACTTGAGCAATCAGGCTGACTATAATTATGCAGCCAGTAAAATAGACGTAGATAATTTTTTAGATTATAACATTGGCGAAACGTTCTTAACCAATTATGATTATGGTGAGAACAATGTGAGAGTTTGGAGAGAGCGAACACCAGAGGGAAAATACCGTCACTGTTGGTTTGATTTTGATTCTTCTATGGGGGTAAACTCTGGAAGCTTAATCGCTTCAAGTACGGATATGATGGAGTTTGCAACAAAAACGACTCCTGATTACTGGGAAAAAAGTAGTTTGTTCCTAAGAAAGATGTTGGAAAACGAAGAATTCAAAAATGAGTACATTCAGCGTTATGCAACTCAAATGAATTTAGTGTTTACGCCAGAAATAATGAATGCTAAAATAGATGAGATTAAGGCGCAGATGGAAGGAGAAATGCCAGCGCATATTGCCCGTTGGAAAGATGAGTTTGGATATGAGCAAAAAAATAAAATCCAATCTGTAGCAGAATGGAGTACAAATATTCAAGCTTTACGTACTTTCTTAAATGAGCGTCCAGCACATGCTCGCCAACATATTACAGACTACTTTGGTTTAAATGGTACATTTGAATTGATGTTTGAATATGATGAAAACACAGGAGGAACGGTACACATCAATAGCAACGAATACGAAATTCCATTTAAATATACAGGAGAATACTACGACAATATTCCAATCAAAGTAAAAGCGAAGGCAAATCCAGGATATACTTTCTCTCATTGGGCAGAAACAGGAGAAACATCAACTTCAATTGAGTTTTCTTCAAGCAACAACACAACCTTAACACCTGTGTTTAGCCAATTAGAAGAGCCTGTTATCACAGAAATACACTACAACCCATCTAATGGAAGTAGTTTTGAATACATAGAGTTACACAACCCACATACAACAACTTTAAATATTGCAAACTATGCATTCACAAGTGGAATTTCTTATACATTCCCAGCAGGAACAAGTTTAGCACCTAATGAATACTTATTGGTTGTACAAGATGCCGCCAATTATACAGGAAATGTATTAGAGTGGACAGAGGGAACATTAAGTAACAGCGGAGAAAAAATATTATTAGCAAATGCAGCAGGTGGTGTCATTGATTCTGTAAAATACAATGACGCAGCACCTTGGCCTGTAGAAGCAGATGGGTTAGGCAAAGCGTTGATTCTAATTAGTGCAACCTTAGACAATGCAGTTGCAGGAAATTGGGTAGGATTTGAGGCAACACCTGGTATAGAGAATTTATTACCACCTTCTTGTACAGACGGTATCCAAAATGGAGACGAAGCTGGCATTGATTGTGGAGGCTCGTTCTGTAATCCTTGTCCTTCTTGTACCGATGGTATTCAGAATGGAGACGAGACAGGAGTTGATTGTGGAGGCATTAATTGTCCTTCATGTCCATTGACTTACTGTGGATCAAATAGTACAAATGCAAATTATGAGTACATTGATAAAGTTGTCTTTGGTGACATTAACAATACAACAGGTGCAAACGGTGGTTATGGTGATTTCACAGGACAAAGCACGACAGTTGTGCCTGGTGACAATATCGCAATTGCATTAACGCCTGGTCATACAAATACAGCTTATGATGAATACTGGAACGTATGGATTGATTTCAACTTAGATGGTGATTTTGAAGATGCCGATGAGTTGGTTTTCCAAGCAAATGGAACAACTGCTGTAAATGGAACAATCAGTATTCCAGCAAATGCAGCTTATGGTTCAGCAAGAATGCGTATTTCAATGAAATGGAATGCAGCAAGTACGCCTTGTGAAACCATCCAATATGGAGAAGTCGAAGATTATATGGTATTCTTAGATGTTGCTTGTGCGGTAGGAACTGCTTGTGATGATGGCGACCCTTGTACAGCAGGAGAAACCTATGATTCAAACTGTAACTGTAGTGGAGGCTCTTTTTTAGATGCTGATTCAGATGGTGTTTGTGATACCAACGATATTTGTGCAGGAGATGATACTGTCGATAGCGATAGCGATGGTACGCCAGACGATTGCGATGGCTGTGACAACAACTTAACAGGAACAGCTTGTGATGATGGAAATGCATGTACAACAGGAGAAACCTATGATGTGAACTGTAATTGTACTGGTGGAACAGTAGCAGATGCGGATGGTGATGGTATTTGTGATGCAGACGATATTTGTCCAGCAGGAAACGACAATGTAGATAGTGACAATGATGGTATACCTGATGCTTGTGACGTATGTAACGACGCCTTAGTCGGTACTGCCTGTGATGATGGTGATGTCTGTACAACAGGAGAAATGTATGATGCCAACTGTAACTGTACAGGCGGAATATTTGCGGATGCTGACAACGACTCTGTCTGTGATGCCAATGATATTTGTGCGGGTGATGATACGGTAGATGTCGATGGAGATGGTACACCAGATGCTTGTGATACTTGTGATGGCAATTTGTTAGGAACGACTTGTGATGATGGTGACGCTTGTACCGCAGGAGAAACCTATGATGCTGACTGTAATTGTACAGGTGGAACATTAACCGATGCAGACGGAGATGGTGTTTGTGACTTAAACGATATTTGTGCAGCAGGAGACGACAACATCGACGGTGACGGCGATGGTATCCCAGATGCTTGTGATACTTGTAATAGTTCATTAGTGGGAACAGCTTGTGATGATGGTGACGTTTGTACAACAGGAGAAACCTATGATGCATCTTGTAACTGTATCGGTGGTACATTTGCCGATGCTGACAACGATTCTGTTTGTGATGCCAATGATATTTGTGCGGGTGATGATACGATAGATACCGATGGAGACGGAACACCAGACGCTTGTGATAACTGTGACAGCAACTTGGCAGGAACGACTTGTGATGATGGTGATGCTTGTACCACAGGAGAAACCTATGATGCCAACTGTAACTGTACAGGAGGAACATTAGCGGATGCAGATGCAGACGGAGTTTGTGACTTAAACGATATTTGTGCAGGAGACGATACGGTCGATACAGACGGAGATGGAACACCAGACGATTGTGATACTTGTGATGGCAATTTGTTAGGAACATCTTGTGATGACGGTGATCCGTGTACAGTAGGAGAGGCGTATGATGCCAACTGTAATTGTACAGGTGGAACATTTGAAGATACAGACACAGATGGTGTTTGTGATTTCAACGATATTTGTTCTGCGGGAGATGATGCGATAGATACAGATGGTGATGGAGTTCCTGATGCCTGTGATTCTTCTTGTGGAGATGGTATCCAAAATGGTAGCGAAACAGGTGTAGACTGTGGCGGACCTGAATGCCCTGAATGTCCTACAAGTATGACAGATTATTGTAGTGCCAACGGAACAAACGTAAACTATGAATACATTGAAAATGTTACCTTTGGTAGCATCAACAATACTTCTGGAGCAAGTGGTGGGTATGGAGACTTTACCGCACAAAGCACAGATGTCTCCCCTGGAGATAACATTATAATTAGCTTAACTCCAAGACATACAAATACAGCTTACAACGAAGCTTGGAACGTATGGATTGACTTCAACATGGATGGAGACTTTGAGGACATTAGTGAGTTAGTCTATACAGGAAGTGGAACATCAACAGTCAGTGGTATCATAAGCATCCCTGCAAATATAGCACTTGGTACAACAAGAATGCGTGTAGGAATGCAATGGAACAATGCACCATCTCCTTGTGGTTCATTCCAATATGGAGAGGTAGAAGACTATACAGTAATTATTGTAGAAGGTGCTAATACGTTTGCACCAACAGAATTAGCAACAACAGAATTCTGGTTAGAAGCTGAGTGTGGAGTGCCTGGAGCAAACTGGAGTCTGGAAACAGATGGAACAGCAGCAGGTGGAGCGTACGGAAATCCTACAGGAGCAGTTGCCTATGATGCACCATCAGGTAATGCCGCAGATGTCTTGACTTTCACATTTGATGTCTCTGAAGCAGGAAACTACAAAGTCTTTGGTAGAGCAAAAGCCCCAAACAGTGCAAGCAACTCTCTATGGGTCAGAGCCAATGGTGGAACTTGGGTAAAATGGTTTAACATCGCACCTGGAACGTCATTTAATTGGTTACGAGTAAAAGACTATAATAACAATGACAATGACGTATTTGTAAACCTTGCACAAGGAAGCAATACGGTTGAAGTTGCGACAAGAGAGGCAGGTACTTTACTTGACAAATTATACCTAACAAAAACAGGAAGTCTACCTACCTTATTAGGAGGAGCATCAACAAACTGTGGAACGAATGGGGATAAAGAATTTGCACCATTGGCAATTGGAGAGACTGGAAAAGTGAGTATCGACCAAAACAATGCAACACAATGGCAACGCATAGAATACAGAAAAGAATACACCAACCCTGTAGTCGTAGCACAGTCATTGACATACAATGATGAAGATCCTGCAACCGTATCTATCAGAAACATTGATGCCGACGGCTTTGAATTGAAAATCAACGAATGGGATTACCAAGATGGTACACACGCAGAAGAAACAATCGGATTTATGGTTGTAGAAGCTGGATCTTACCAATTGGAAGATGGACAGATGATTCAAGCGGGTATCTCAAATATGGGTACAGACTACACAGGAGTAACGTACGATAGCAAATTCAACCAATTACCAGTTGTAATAGGACAGGTAGTCTCAAACAACAACGAGAGCACAGTAGTCGCACAAACGAAAGCAGTTTCAACGGCTCAGTTCAAAATGAAATTAACTTGTGAGGAAGGAAACGTAGAGAATGGTATGAATATGAACAACGAGCAAGTAGCGTGGATTGCTATGGAAGCTGGAAAAGGTACAACGGCTGGAAATAGCTTTGAAGCAGGCAATACAGGAACAAACGTAGATACAGATTTCTACGAAGTAGAGTTTGATCAAAACTTTATGACAACCCCTGTAGTTGTATATGCGACACAAACAAACAACGAAAACAACGCAGTAACTGTAAGACACACGAATATCACGCCATTAGGTTTTGATGTACGTTTGCAAGAAGAAACATCTTTTGACGCAGAGCAAGGACACAGTGCAGAGGAAGTTGGATTTATTGCTTTCGAGCAAGGATTCATCTTAGCGAGTCAAAAAGTTGAAAACAACCCGATAGTAGAAGCTTTAGAGACAGAAAACAACAATACGGATGAGATTGCTTGTCACATAGAGATTCCTAACACGTTCACACCGAATGGTGACGGAATTAATGACGCATTTCAGTTCGATTTAGGAACATGTGCGACTTCATACGAAATGACAGTATTTAACAGAAACGGTTCTGTTATTTTTACTGACGCATCTGATGTAAATAATATTGTTGTGTGGAATGGTGAAGCTTTGAATAATAATGCTTCTGTGAGTGAAGGAACATATTTTTATGTTCTTACTTTTGAAGTGGAGAAGGAGATGAAGCGTCGTTCAGGTTATATTGAGCTTCGTAAGTAAATTTCTCTTCTCTTTTATCTTTTGAATGTTATTTGATTAATTATATTTGATTTGTTACCTACTCAGTAACATTTCCAGGAGCCTCGCTAACTACTCATTAGCGGGGCTTTTTTTGTCCCCTTTATTAACCTTGTTACTCTTAATTATACGCAACATAAAGGCAGAAGTTACATTTCTTTGAGAAGAAATTTGAACCCTTTTTTGAGTCCCTTTCTGCATTGTATTTGATTGCGTGTTCATACTATATTATACGGAACGACTCAATGTAAGTTTCATTACATATAAAAAAAACACACCTGTTTTTTACATCATATAACTTTGGTGTTGTTTTAAATCGCTGATTATCAATGCCTTGTGTCGATAAAAAATAATATAATTTTCCTTAAAAAAAGAGTGACCTCCCCTCAAAATCTCGTATATATAGCCCTCAGAAGCCCCAAAGCCCTTTTTTAAGGGACTTTCTCACCCAAAATAAATGTTACATCACCATATTCTTAAAGAGCGAATAACATATATCTTCCATCGTTGCAGCCCAAAGCCCTTTTTTAAGGAGCTTTAAGACCCAAAACAGAAGCTTATTCATAATCCTTTTAAGGAGAGAACAGTTTATCTTCCATCGCCACAGAAAGGCCCGCTATCCGTTAATGGATGGCATCTCCAAGATGCCTTTCATTTTTCGCAGCGAAAAGCCAAGCAATCGCCAACGCAGCCATCCAACCACTACTATCGGGTCTAGCTTACTACAGACACAACACTTTACTACTGTTCCCTTATACTTACCTCAACAAGATCAATCCTATTTGAAAATAGAAAAAGAGTTTCACACAAAGATCACAGAGTTTTTCGCAAAGGCAGCAAAGAAAAAGGTTTCCGTACAGCTTTGCGTTTCTTTGCGTTGCGCTCTTTGCGTGAAAGAAAAATTCTAAAATGAATTAGAATTACTATAAAGAAGATAGTGGTACAGACCATCCAAAATAGACCTGATAGAAATGGTATGGTGGCACAACGTTAACTTGTAGGGGCAATCCCTTGTGGTTGCCCTAACTTAGAAAAGCCACCATAAGAATGGATAGCAGGCCCGAACATCACGATGAAAGACAAACCGTTCTCTCCTTATTAGTTAATTAGTTAATTAGGAAATAGGAAATAGGAAATAGGAAACCACAAAAACTCATTGTTGACCGGCACATTTTTTGTTTGCGGTTCATATCACCTTAAACGCAAGGTTCGCAAAGGTAGCGCAAGGGGCGCAAGGTCTATTTACGTTCTAATTCTTTGCGAACCTTGCGGAAAATCTTTGCGCCTTTGCGTTGAAAGGAACATTGCAGAGGAAAAAACGCTTCTTCAATAATCGTACCGGTCAACAATGACAAAAACCACAAAAACCACAAAAACCACAAAAACCACAAAAACCACAAAAACCACAAAAACTAAAGATTCCGACGAGCGAAGCGAAAGATGGCGTCTTTGATAAGAAAAGGCAAGTACACCACAAAAAAGAAAGGAATGATCAAAAGAATCACCACGCCAACATAATAAGGCCAAGGTCCCATATAATCCAAAAGAGAGGCGGTAACAGGTTTGTGATTCAAATACATATGGTTATCGCCCGTCAAAAAATTAATGAAGATAGTGAAGAAAAAATAAGCCCACAAAGCAAGATAAGATTTGAACATACTTCTAAGGTAAGGACGCCAATTGTAAACAAAGATGGCATAACAAATCGCCACAATCAATCCCGAATGGACAATCCAATATTTGAAGAAACAAAAGTGGGGAAAGCCAAAATGGAGATCAGGCGTAAAATTAGCCTGCATCGTACCTGCTAAAACCCAAAAATAAAGCACCTCAAAAAGTTCGTAGCTCTTATAGTACATCATCATGGGAATCACCAAAGCCGAAAAATTACACAAGGCAATCGGAAAGTCCGCCGTCGTAAAAGTTCCTAAGACAATTTTGAAGATTGTCCACAAAATCACCGAACCCGCAATAAAAAAGGCAATAGCATTGCCCAGCCAATACTGTTGTTTCGGATTCAGCCTATATTTCGCCACACCAATCACCACAATCCCCAATACAAGAAATGCCAAAACAGCGCCGATGTGCTGCATACCGAAAGGGGCAAAACCGCCTTCGCCATGAAAAAAAGTAATCGTGTTCTCCAAAATATTCTTTTTTGTCTTATTTAAGTGAAAAAAGAAATGTCTTTAAGATAGAACTTACGCAAGATAAAAGAACTTAGTTAACATGAACTTCAAATCACCCATTATTTCAAGAAAATACAGCAAACTAAAATGTAAATGAATAAAAGTTTAGTTGCGTTAAGAAAACTTATATGGACTTGTAAGTGGATAGACAAAATAAAATGTACATTAAAAATTTCGTAAAGGATTGGTAATAAGGTAATTACTACGCCCCTTTCGTCCCACTAAAATCGTCCCCTTACTTATGGTTTCCAAAAAAAAAAGTGGCAGCCAAACAAATGACCACCACTTACAAAATATTTTTTATCGTTTCTCAAAAAAATCAAGTCCACTTAT
>Ga0209185_1000937_pt1 | contig 28490 bp, 29 predicted proteins | sample SidtaG_2_FD_187425 | JGI IMG/M metagenome (GOLD analysis project Ga0209185, IMG submission 187425) | Marine algal microbial communities from Sidmouth, United Kingdom - Sidmouth_Asex2 metaG (SPAdes) (version 2) | ecosystem: Host-associated > Algae > Red algae > Unclassified | place: Sidmouth... | reverse complement strand
TTTATATATTACAAAATAAGTAAGGTCGTTTCTATTCTGCTTATGCCAACAAGAATCAGATGGAATGTCTCTGAATCAACCAATGCAGAGGGAAGTCCACAACTAAAGTTTGTATTCAACTAAAAACAGGGGATGGCTAATTTAAAAGTAGCTTTTTTTAACAAATAATGCCCACTATCTTATAATAAAAAATAGTGGGCATTAAAATAGCTTAGGATAAGACTTACAAATTTAAAAATCTATATCTTTTAAATCGTCATCAGTGTCTGTATCACTATTATCAGCAACCTTAGAGCAGTCAACGTTTATAGACATGTTTGCTGGTTTTTCAAAAGATTTCTCTGAAATGCCTAATTCTTTATTTTTATAATTTTCTTTCATATAAATACCCCAAATTGGCAATGCCATAGAGGCTCCTTGACCATATGCTACACTTTTAAAATGTGTTGCTCTTTCTTCTCCACCAACCCAAACTCCTGTGACTAAATTTGGTACCATACCCATAAACCAACCATCACTGTTATTTTGGGTAGTTCCTGTTTTACCTGCTATTGGATTTTTAAACCCATAAGGGTATCCTGTAATTATTTCCTTATATGTTTTATTCCATTTATCAGCTCCTTCTGTACGTAGGCGCGTTCCAGATCCACCCTCGGTAACTCCTTGCATTAGATTAAGCATTGCATAGGAAACGTCTTTACTTAAAACATCTCTAGTTTCGGGTACGTATTCATATAAAACAGTGCCATTTTTATCTTCAATACGTGTTACCATAACAGGTTTTACATAAACACCCTGATTGGCAAAAGTTCCGTAGGCCCCTACCATTTCATATACATTTACATCTGCTGTTCCTAATGCTATGGAAGGTACTTCTGGTATTTCTCTAGTAATTCCTAAATTCTTAGCAATTATAGCCACAGATTTGGGCCCTACTTTGTCTATTAATTGTGCGGTTACGGTATTTACAGAGTTTGCCAAGGCGCTTTTAAGTGATAAATTTTTTCCTGAAAATTTGCCATTGGAGTTCCTTGGACACCAAGCTTTTGTATTCCCGTGCTTTTCTGCTTCTATACAATATTGTGTATCTGGTAGTTCATCACAAGGGGAATAACGTAATTGATCTATTGCGGCTGCATACACAAAAGGTTTAAATGTTGAACCTGCTTGCCTAGACCCTTGTATTACATTATCATATTGAAAATGTTTGTAATTTATACCTCCAACCCATGCTTTTACATGACCCGTTTGTGGTTCCATAGACATCATTGCAGTTCTTAAAAAGCTTTTGTAATAACGAATAGAATCCATAGGAGTCATGATAGTATCTTTTTGCTTAGTCTCACTCTCCCAATCAAAAACTGTCATTTCTACAGGTTTATCAAAAGACGCTCTAATTTCTTTTTCAGATTTTCCTTGCGCTCTCATAACACGTCTTCTTTCAGACGTTTTTATACCCCTGTTTATAATTGTATTAATTTCAGACTTATTTAAATCTAAAAATGGCGCTGTTTTATTTCTTTCTGGTGTGTTCTGGTGAAAAAACTCTGCTTGTAATCTTTTCATGTGTGACTCAACGGCATATTCTGCATTGGCTTGCATGCGAGAATCTATTGTAGTATATATTTTTAACCCGTCCAAATATAGATTCCACTTGTCTCGCTCACCTTCTAAGGCTGGTTTTGGGTTTTTAGCAATCCATTTATTCATAAACCCTTGTAGATACATTCTAAAATAAGTAGCCAAACCTTCACGATGCGACTCTGGACTAAAATTGATATCCATTTTTAAGGCTTGAAGAGAATCACGTTCTTTTTCGGTTATGTATTCATATTTAGCCATCTGATCCAACACTGTATTTCTACGATTAAAGACCTTTTCCTTTCTTCTAATTGGATTAAATAAGGAGGAATTTTTTAACATACCGACTAAAACTGCAGATTCTTCAATTTTTAGGTCTTTTGGTTCTTTGCCAAAATATATTCTAGATGCGGAACGAATACCATCTGCATTGTAATTGAAATCATAGATGTTAAAATACATGGCTATAATTTCTTCTTTAGTATAACTGCGTTCTAGTCTAGTTGCAATTACCCATTCTTTTATTTTTTGAGTATATTTTTTCCAACTTTTAACTCGCACTCCAACAAATATTTGTCTGGATAGCTGTTGAGTTATGGTGCTTGCTCCTCCTTTTTTACCTAGATAAGCAAAGGCTCGCAGAGTGCCTCTAGCATCTATCCCTGCATGATCATAATACCTAACATCTTCTGTGGCAATTAAAGCATCTACTAAATTTTTAGGTAAGTCTTTAAAAGTAACTGGAGTCCTATTATCGTTTAAATAAAATTTTCCAAGAGTTTTTCCGTCTGAAGAGACAATTTCTGTTGCCAAATTTGTTTTTGGATTTTCTAAGCGTTCAAAAGTTGGCATTTCTCCAAAAGCACCCCATGATGCTAATAAAAACACGAGTGCCACTAGCGATATTCCACTAATAAATAATATCCAAAACCACTTAATAATTCTGAAAAATCCTGTATTCTTTTTTTTCTTTGCAGCCGTTGCCATAGCGTACTATTTACTTATTTCTATTTGAAATCCAACATCTGTGATGCCTTCTAAATTTATTATTCCGTCTACTTTACCATTTTTTCGCATGGCATGTGATAGTTCTACTGTATATACTCCTTTTGAGGTAAATATAGCATTTTCTTTATACCATAGCTTATTCTCTTTAACGCTCCCATAGCCTTTCCCCAACCATTGTCCGTCTGGTTTAGACATTTGATACTCTAGGGTGTCTTTTATAGTTTCCCCTTCCGGAGTGTTCAACTCTGCTATTAAAAACAAGTTACTATAGGAGTAATCTTCATCATTTCTAATATTGATAAATAAATGATACGGATTGATAGTATCTATTTCTGAAAACTCAAATTTAATGGTGTCTTCTTTATTCCAAATACCACTGTCTATTGTTTGATATTTTGAAAATACCATTCCATTATTGCAAGACACCATCACTATAAATGATGCTAATAATAAAAAATTCTTAAGCATTTTTAGCGGGTCTTTTTCTATTGTTTCTTCTCTTATTGTTTTTATTTTTACTATTTCTATTGCCATTACTCTTAGGCTTATCAAAACGAGTAAGACTATCTTGACCTACAACATTCTCAAAAACTGTTTCTTTTTCCTCTGGGACATCATTTAACAAAGTATATTCTTCTAAGCTTACAACTTTTTCTTTTTTCTTATTCTTTAAAAGAATTTCGTGTACTTGCTCTTTGGTTAATACATGCCAATTAGATGGGTCATCCCTATATGTAAACCACAGCATGCCTTTAAAAATATCTGTTTTTTGACAATAAGCAATGCCTTTGTCTGTATATAGTTTTGTGTCTTGCGCAGGAAAATCAGTCAGTGCTTCTAAATACACATCTAACTCATAATTTAAACAACATTTTAACTTACCACATTGTCCTGCTAATTTTTGCGGATTTAGTGATAATTGCTGGTAACGCGCTGCTGATGTACTTACCGATCTAAAATCTGTTAACCAAGTAGAACAACACAATTCTCTACCACAAGATCCAATACCGCCTAAACGTTGTGCCTCTTGCCTGTAACCTATTTGACGCATTTCTATACGAATTCCAAATGCAGAAGCCATATCTTTTATCAATTGCCTAAAATCTACGCGCTCTTCTGCCGTATAATAAAAAGTAGCTTTGGAGCCGTCACCCTGAAACTCAACATCAGATAATTTCATCTGTAGATTAAGTGCAATAGCAATTTCTCTAGAATGCTTTTGTATCTCAGCTTCTCTGTCTCTACACTTCTGCCAAATATCAATATCTTTCTGAGATGCTTTTCGGTATAATTTAGGAATATCATTGCTCTTAGGGTCTTCCTTTTTCTTTTTCATTTGCACCTTTACCAATTCTCCGGTAAGGGTAACCATTCCTATGTCATGACCAGATTTTGCTTGTGTTGCAACTAAATCTCCTATTGAAAGACTTAAATTCTCTGTATTTCTAAAAAATTCTTTTCGGCTATTTTTAAAGCGGACTTCTACGCAATCAAACGGTTTTTCGCCTCCAGGAAGAGACATATTTGAAAGCCAATCAAAAACGGTTAATTTATTACAACTATCGGTGCCGCAAGTACCATTGTTCTTGCATCCACCTGGTTTTCCGTCTTTACCAGTTGAACAACTGCTACAACTCATATTTTATATATTGGTTTAATAAAAAACTATGTTTTTTATTAAAGAAGGTTTATATTAATTATTGAAGTAATTTAAAGTACTTCAATACATAAAAAATCTATTTAACAATAGTTTTTACACTTATTTGTAAATATACTATTTTTTAATCTGATTAAAAGAGCCCTGTTATTGTTCATTTTAACTTAAAACCAGGTTTATGCCACCAATCCTCAGCTGGTACTTAGTAAATGAGAAATAAACACAAAACTAATCTTACTTTTTATACTTCAATACTTCTGAACGTCCTTTTTTAAAAATTTTATTACTCACTGTTTTTCCTTTTCTTAAAGCTTTTTGCTCTTCAAATGGCAATGCATGTATGTCTTTACATTTGTTAGAGCAACAACCATTCATCTCTTTTCTACAAGACTCGCATTGTATAAAAAGTAAATGACACGCTTCATTTGCACAATTTTCATGTACATCACAGGGTTTACCACACTGGTGACAGTTTGCAATGATATCATCGGATATACGTTCTCCTCTTCTATGGTCAAAAACAAAGTTCTTTCCCATAAATTTGTTTTCTAAATTTTCAGCTCCAACTTGCCTTGTGTACTCTATAATTCCGCCTTCTAATTGGTATACGTTTTTAAATCCTTTATGCTTATAATAAGCACTTGCTTTCTCACAACGGATACCACCAGTACAGTACATTACCAATTTTTTATCTTCCTTATGATCTGCTAAATCTTTTTCTATAATGTCTAAAGAATCTCTAAAGGTATCTACATCTGGTGTTATAGCATTTTTAAAATGTCCAATTTCACTTTCATAATGGTTACGCATATCTACCAAAACTGTATCTGGGTCGTCAATAAGCTCATTAAACTGTTCGGCACTAACATGAATTCCTTTGTTGGTAACGTCGAAAGCATCGTCATTAAGTCCGTCTGCAACAATCTTTTCCCGAACCTTTACTTTTAGTTTTAGGAACGATTTATTGTCTTGCTCAACAGCAATATTTAAACGCACATGTTCTAAAAAAATAATACTATCTAAATGTTCTTTAAAAAACTCGAAGTTTTCTGCAGGGACAGATAATTGCGCATTTATACCTTCATGAGCCACATAGATACGACCTAAAACGTCTAATGTATCCCAATTAACAAATAAATGATTTCTAAAGATTGATGGATTCCCAATGCGTGCGTATTTATAGAAAGAAATAGTAAGTCGCTCTTTTCCAGCCTCTTCTATCAATGTTTCTCTCTCCTTTGCACTTAGTGTATTGTACAGTTGCATGCTATACTAATAATTTAAGTTAAAGACTATTTTATTTTGATGATGCAAAAATAACCATAATTGTTCTCACTAAAAAAGAGCCTTGGGTAAATTTTTAAAGCTCTTTTAAGACTCCTATCTATATTTTCTTTTTTAATAGAACACAAAAAAAAGAAACTGGTCGTCGTTACACATTCTACAAACAATATTACCCGAGATTTAAAACTTGTCTGATTTATTTGATTAAGATGTTTATTTTTAAAAAATAGTGGCTAGAACACTGTTTTTTGGTAATAGTGTAAGTTGGCAGTTAGACCAGAGAAACTTATTTATATAGTCTACAATTGAATTTTGAGGACTACCACTTGTGTTCTTCAAAACGGCATCATCAAAAAACTACAATTATAAAGTTTGAATTAATATATTACTAGGAAGTTTCTCTGGACCTACATTAAAGCTTCTCTCCTAGAAAATTCCATTACTGTTCAACTCAACGGTGTTTAGTTGTAGTTTTATTTTAACCTACTTGATTATAGAATAATAGTTTAACCAATCTACCCGTGGTGTTTTTCTGGTCTATATGATTGTTATCGATTACTTCCTTATGTCCTACAACCTCCAAAACAAATAAAAACTAGCCTAATAAGTACGTATTTAATAGGTTTCACAATATTGATTTGGTGGATTCAGGTTTTATAATCCATTCCAATTTGCAAATAATTCATTTGTTTCATCTTTTTAGTTGTAGAATTACCATCTTGACTTCCAAAAACTGATATTATATTTACTGTTTAAGTTAAACACACCAATTTCAAATTAATTAGAAAACACACTAAAATAGATTACACTTTATAGCATGTAGTAGTCTTTATTTTAATACAGTATCTGTTGCTTTGGGACAAAAAATCTTAAACGAAACCTACATGGTATAAAATCCATTTCATTTATGGCATTTAAAAAAAAGAAATGTTAATTTAGCTTTCCTAATTAAGATACAAAATGAGCAGCGAAAAAGAAGCAAAATTAAAAGCACTTAAACTTACCTTAGATAAACTAGATAAAACATACGGAAAAGGTTCCGTAATGAAACTTGGAGATAGCGTTGTAGCAGATGTAGAAGTTATTCCTTCTGGCTCTCTAGGATTGGATGTTGCTTTGGGTGTTGGTGGTTATCCTCGCGGAAGGGTAGTAGAAATATACGGACCTGAATCTTCTGGTAAAACGACACTTACTTTACATGCTATTGCTGAAGCTCAAAAAAATGGTGGTATTGCTGCTTTTATTGATGCAGAGCACGCTTTTGACCGTTTTTATGCAGAGAAATTGGGGGTAGATATAGATAACCTTATTATTTCTCAGCCAGACCACGGTGAGCAAGGTTTAGAAATTGCCGATAATTTAATTCGTTCGGGTGCAATTGATATTATTGTAATAGATTCTGTTGCTGCTTTAACTCCAAAGAGTGAAATTGAAGGAGAAATGGGGGATTCTAAAATGGGGCTGCACGCACGTTTAATGTCACAAGCACTGCGTAAATTAACAGGTTCTATTAGTAAAACCAATTGTACCGTAATATTCATTAATCAATTGCGTGAAAAAATTGGTGTGATGTTTGGAAACCCAGAAACAACTACAGGTGGTAATGCGCTTAAATTTTATGCTTCGGTTCGTTTAGATATTAGAAGATCTACACAAATTAAAGATTCTGATGGTGGTGTACAGGGAAATAAAACCCGTGTAAAAGTGGTTAAAAATAAAGTAGCTCCGCCTTTTAGAATGGCAGAATTTGATATTATGTATGGTGAAGGAATTTCTAAAGTAGGAGAAATTATAGATTTAGGTGTAGAGTACGAAATTGTAAAAAAGAGTGGCTCTTGGTTTAGCTACGGAGACACCAAACTGGGACAGGGTAGAGATGCCGTTAAAAACCTCTTACTAGACAACCCTGAACTCTTTGATGAGCTCGATGTTAAAATAAGAGAAGCTATAAAGGCTGTTAAAAATTAAGACAAACCCCCAATATCGGGGGTTTTTTATTTATAAACGCAACCTTTTAACATAGAATGCATCTTGGAAAGAAAGAAATATTATGAAAAAAATTTTTGTGTTTCTTGCCGTAATCATGGCAACTCTGCAATTTGGCTCATGTAACATTGATGACGGTGTTAATTTTAAGTTTATTACACTACAAGTGGTAGCTGCAGATTTTCCAGAAGCATTTGAAATTAACCAAGTATATACTATTAACGTTATTTATATAAGACCCGACAGTTGCACCTATTTTGAAGGTTTTGATTTCAGAAAAACTGAAGATACCACCAGAGATATTGCTGTTATAGGATCTTTACTTACCGATACTGATGACTGCATAGAAATAGCAGAAAAAGTAGAAACCTCATTTAAATTTAAAGTCTTATATTCAGAACCGTATTTATTTAAACTGTATACTGGGGACAACCAAGATGGCGAACCACAGTATTTAGAAATAGAAGTTCCTGTAAATTAAGGATCCATTATTAATTTAAACCAATATTTTGAGTTTAATAGAACTCATAAACAATTGTAAAAAAGGAGACAGAAAGGCGCACGAACAGCTATATAGAGATTATTCTAAAATGCTGTTTGGCATATGCCTAAAATATTCGCACAACAAAGTGGAGGCAGAAGATAATCTTCATGATAGTTTTATGACTATTTATAGTAAAATAAGACAGTATGAATCTAAAGGTTCTTTTGAAGGGTGGATTAAAAGAATAACAGTAAATACGGTATTACAAAAATATAGAAAAGAAGAATTCCTTACTGTAATTTCAGAAAACACAGCTGAAGCAGAAACAGTAGTAACTTCTGAGGATACGGATGTTTCTTTACCTACACTTTTAAGATACATACAAGAACTCCCCAATAAATACCGACTTACTTTTAACCTATATATTCTAGACGGGTATTCCCATAAAGAAATAGCAGGAATGCTAGGAACATCTATTGGAACCTCAAAATCTAATCTTGCAAGGGCAAGAATATTATTAAAAAAAAATTGAAATAGCAAGAACAAAAATATCAATAGGGTAAGACCTATTATAAACTTTAAGTTACTTAGGTAACTGCAGAAAAACGATGAAGAAGAATATAGACCATTTATTTCAAGAGAAGCTAAAAAACTTCCATGAGACTCCAGACGAAAAAGTTTGGGAGAACATAGAAGCCTCTTTAAATAAGAAAAAAAATAAACGAAGAATACTACCCATTTGGTGGCAATTAGGTGGCGTAGCTGCATTATTAGCCATATTACTCTATGTAGTTAATCCTTTTAGCTCAGTAAAAGACACTACACCTGTAATAACAAATATTGAAAATACAACAGTACCCTATATTAGAGAAAATGATTCTTTAAATGATAAGAATAACACGATTATAAAACAAGCGGAGGAAGAAGTAGCAATAACTAACCCAACTGAAGACAATAAGAAATCAACTAAAAATACTTTACAAAAGAAATCAATCCAGCTTGCTGAAACAAAAGCAATAAAAGGGGCTACCTCGAAAATAAAAGATAAAGTTAAAAACGCTGTTAATTTAAGTAAAGAAATTGCTTCAACTAATTCTGAAAAGCAAAAGAAAAATAATACAGAGGTTCCTGTGTACAAAACTAATGATGCTGTCTTAACTCTAGAAAAGGGAACAAACATTACAAACAACATAAAGTCGAATAACACCAATAAAGGAGTTATAACTTCTAACAATTCAAATAAAGAAAATTTAACTACATCTAATACAGTTAAAGAAATTGCTGAAATAGGAAAGCAAAAAGAAACAACCAAAAAATCTATTTTCGAAGAAATAGAAAAAATAAATGAAGAAGAAACTACAACAAAAAGCACAAGTAAAAAATGGTCTATGGGTGCAAGCATTGCTCCTGTATATTTTGATGGTTTGGGAAGTGGGTCACCTATAGATAATTCTTTTGCAAACAATACTAAATCTGGAAACGTAAATTTAAGTTATGGACTAGTAGTTGCTTACGATATTAGTAAAAAGTTAAGTATTAAGTCTGGAATTCATAAAGTAGATTACGGATATGATACCAATGATGTTAGTTTTTCCCCCTCTCTTGATGCCTCCTCTAATACTTTGTCTAATATAGACCAATCAAAAACATCTAAAAATATAATCTTAGAAAACAGCTCTGTAAAATCCTCATTTAGTGTTTTAGATACTAATGCAAAGGTGGTAAATCTTGAGGGTAATATGCTACAACAATTTGGATATATAGAAGTTCCCTTAGAACTTAATTATGCGTTAATTGACCGCAAGTTTGGCATACATATTATTGGAGGTGTAAGTTCTTTATTTTTAGTAGATAATACTGTTTTACTAGAATCCGAAGGGCTTTCTACCAAAATTGGTGAAGCTAATAATATTAATAACATAAATTTTAGCACCAATGTAGGTTTGGGTCTTCATTACAAATTTAGCCCCAAAATAAAACTAAATATAGAACCCGTATTTAAATACCAATTAGATACTTTTTCTAAAACTGATAGTGATTTTAGGCCCTACTCTGTAGGTGTGTATAGTGGCTTTAGTATTAAATTCTAATTATTAAAAATGTTGGTTAGGTTTGGTGTTGCTTACTTTGCAACATACACCTAAAAAGTCCCACCTTGGTAAGCGGGACTATTTTATACTTCCATTTAATTCCTTTAAGATAATAGTTCTAACTTCTTCTCTTAAAAGTGCTTTGCTTTCCTCGGCTAAATTTTTTGTTTTAAAAAAAGAATGCACTTTAGCTCTTGTTTGTCCTATACTACCACTAAAAAAAGTAAATGAAAATCGTTTTTTATTATCATAAAACGTAATTGGAACAATTGGTATTTTATGAGCTATTGCCATTTTAAAAGCCCCATCTTTAAAAGTATCTAACAAAATGCTTTCATCTGGCACTCCCCCTTCCGGAAATATACAAATACTTAAACCTTGATTTAATCTTCTTTGTGCTCTACGGTATACTGCAGTTCTACTTCTTGCATCTCCTCTGTCTACCATAATACATACTCGCTTATAAAAAAAACCAAAAAGGGGTATTTTAGAAAGTTCTTTCTTCCCTACAAAAACAAAAGGGTTCTTACTAACCCTAAGCATTAGCATAATATCTAACATACTAGTATGGTTTGCCACCAGCATGTAACTTTGTCCCTTTTTAAATTTTTCCTGTCTTATAATTCTAGGGAAACACCCCATACCGTACAGCACAAAGTTTGCCCAAAGATTACGAGCTATCCAAAAAAAATGTGGATATGTTTTTTCAGACAGTGTGAATAAAACTAATATTGGAAATAGTAAAATAATAGGAACAGCAATAAGGATATAGAACCAAATGCGGTATAATATCCAGAATATACGTTTAAAAATTATCATCAAAATCAAAAATACATAATTGTATTGAGCTATTCTATTAAAAAAATTACCTTTGCTTTTAGTAAAAAAGCAGCGTTTAATTTTAATAAGACTCCCAGTTTTATGGGAATAAACCTATGGCAAGAATTTTAACAGGAATACAAAGTACAGGAACACCACATTTAGGAAATATTTTAGGGGCTATTATGCCAGCTATTGAGATGGCTAAAAACCCAAAAAACGAATCGTTCCTTTTTATAGCAGATATGCATTCCCTTACCCAAATAAAAAACGGAGAAGAACTACGCAGAAACACTTATGCTACTGCGGCAACTTGGCTTGCTTTTGGATTAGATATTTCTAAAACTGTTTTTTATAGGCAGAGTGATGTGCCACAAGCTACAGAACTTACTTGGTATTTAAGTTGTTTTTTTCCATACCAACGCTTAACACTAGCACACTCTTTTAAAGACAAAGCAGACAGATTAGAAGATGTAAATGCTGGTTTGTTTAGCTATCCAATGTTAATGGCTGCCGATATTCTACTATACGATGCTAATATTGTTCCTGTTGGTAAAGACCAATTGCAGCATTTGGAAATGACGCGTGATGTTGCTTCACGTTTTCATGCGCAATTGGGAGAAACTTTTGTGCTTCCTGAAGCTAAGGTGCAGGAAGAAACCATGTATATTCCTGGTACAGATGGTGCTAAAATGAGTAAGAGTAAAGGTAATGTTATTGATATTTTCCAGACTGATAAAAAGCTACGCAAACAAATTATGGGTATACAAACAGATAGTACGCCTATCGAGGACCCTAAAAATACAGATACTGATAATGTATTTGCCTTATATAAAATACTAGCTTCTGAAGAGCAAATTGCAGAAATGCGTGCTAATTATACAAACGGAAACTACGGGTACGGACATGCAAAGCAAGCTTTATACGAAGTGGTAGTAGCTAAATTTGGTGACGCTCGCGAAAAATTTGATTACTATATGAACAACCTTAAAGAGGTTGATGATGCCTTAGCTATTGGCGCACAAAAAGCAAAAATTGTAGCTAATGAGGTGTTGAAAAGAGTACGTACTAAGGTGGGCTATTAGTAAAAATATACTTTTTACACTTTTACAACAAAACAAACCAATAAGTTTGTTTTGTTTATACTCACCCTTTCATGTTTTCACCTTTAATCTAGATTTAAAAAAACATTTCATCGATAAGACACTGAAATCACTGATTTTTATTTTACAAAAAACACCAAAACAAACTATTTGGTTTGTAAATAGCTGTTATTTACAACCCTATTTCATCATATAATTATTACTTATTAGCCTTAATTTAACTAAAAATATACAATGATAAAAAACAATTTTTGAGGTACAGTTTTCTAGAACCCTTACCAAGCACAGTAGCTGTATTACTAGAATTAGATTAGCGCTTTTTTCTAACTTAGTTCATTAATTAAAAAATACTAGAAATAACAATTTTCATTATATACTTCCAAACCAACTTGCAACCTTGATTACAAAAATATAGTAGCTCGTAGTTATACCAAATAAAATTTACAAGTAGCCTTATAATTTATTTAGTATTGTTTAACGGGTACTTTATTTAAAAAGATACTTACACCAATTAATATTTCTACTGCTTCAAAATTATTCATTACCATTGCTATTTATGGTTTAAATCGTGTTTTGCTTCAAAGCTATTACCAGGATTTGCGTTCTTTTTCATATCTATATAAAGCATGTAAACGGGCTCAAGTTCATTTCTAAAAATTATTGCCAGTTTTAAAATTAATTTTCAATCATTGGTTGTATGGAAGAAATTAGCTTTTCATAATCTGATTCTATCTTACGTAAAAAAAATTGAGATGCAGTAGGGTCAATTATGTTTATTTTAATTCCTATATCTATCTCACTATCAGCTAGCTTAAATGTTTTCTACATAAAAAGTAATTCTTCTTAGATTCTAAGAACATAATTTCCCAAAAATTGATCATTTATTTTCACTGTTTGTCAAAAAATAAAGTTAGACACTCCAGTTTTTATCTTCTATTATTTAAAATTAATATTACTCTGTGTACGTTCTAGCTTTATCTACCATATCCTGAATCCCTTCTATAGTATCTAATGACAACCAAAATTTTGGCTTTAATTTCACTTGATTCATAGTCTTTAATTTTAAATCTTCTAAATTTATTTGAGAAGGTGGTTTTTTCAAAATAGGCTTCACCTCAATCATTCTTTTTAAATAAAGAAGACTAAATCCTTTATTTTTTTTGAATTCAGCAACATCTAATTCGTAGATAAAACCCTGAGAGTCAAACATACATATATTCTTATAAACATGTATTAAGCTTTTGTCAGTAATGAAAAAAAAATGAAAATATAAATCATTGAATCCCCTTTTTTAAAAACAATGACAGGATAATTTAAATTAATAGTTTTCATAACCATAAATATTTTCATAACTTCTTCCTCCTACAGAAAAAACTCCAGATTTAAACCAAGTTGGAGTTCCCAAAACTGGGTAGGTAAGTTTCCAATAAATGATTGCGTTCTTTTGTAAATATTTTTGTCCATGTCCCCAACGCATATGACTTACATTACTAGCAAAACGTTTTAAGTTACACATTTGATTTTTTATTGAATTAGGAACATTCTTCCCAATTTTTCCTTTTATTTAAAAAAACCAATGATGTGCAATTTCACCTTCTTTCTAAAATCCAGAAACCTTATAAGACCTACTATAATTTGTATTAGAAATCCTCCTCTTTTTTCCTCCTGTCCAAGGTTTATTACCCATGGTTCCAGCTTTTAACACTCCTTTAGCAACGCCTCTTACAATTGACCTAACGAAAACGCATCAGATATTGCTAATCCTGAATTATCAATTTATTACAAAGGTAGCTTATCAGTGAAAACTAGCATAACTTCTTCAATTGTTGAGGATTTATTTATATAATCCTTATACTCATCGTATGAATACCCAGAAGATTCATAAAAGTACTTTTCCTTATTAATAAGTTTTTTTACAATTTCTTTAAGGTATTCTATATTAATTATAGTTTCTGTTTTGACTGCATATAAATTAACGATAATGTTTTTTGTTAAAAAAATATCATACCCCCAAAAAAAACCATTATTTTTTTTCTTTTCTGCTTTCTGGACTACAAAAACACTCCCTTCTGAATCTATAATTTTTAAATTTTCATAATATTTTCTTTTTAAAGCTAGACTACCACATGTAATTAAATCATTATGATTATTGAACCTAATAGTTGACTTATCAGTAGAAATAGAAATTATTGGAAACTTGCAACTCTTTAAAACATCTTTGCTATTAATCATTGTAATTAGATTCAATTATTCTACCTCCATAAGAACCAAAAAAAGTATAAGGCCAAGAAGGTGTGCCATAATACATCCTTTTAAATATTGACCATCCATAAGGACCTTTACCTTCAATTGCATTATGAACCTGACCATAAGACATCCCATTAATTTTTGGTATCGGATGTAAATTCCACATCTGATTCTTAATGAAAGGCGGAATATTTTTACCCCATTGATTTCTTGGTATTATCCAGTGGTGTAAATGCTGATTTTTTAATACAAAGCCACTTTCCCCATAAAATTTTCGCATGGATGGCATCCACGGTCTTTCAGACCATGGCAATTTTGAAGCTTTTGAAATTGCCTTTACCCCTCCTCTAGCAACACCTTTTACAATTGACCTAACCAAAAACGCATCAGATATTGCTAATCCTGTGTTTGCAAGACCCCATTCCCAGTCTCCATCTTCAAAATCGTAATAGGCTTGTATTCCAGAACCTATTACAGGTATTAGCCCTACACCAGTGTTAACATTTGGGTATTTTTTTGTGTCAAAATTCATATTTGGCCCTCCAAATATAGTTGTCTCATAATCATTATGATTTATGGCAATTACAGCCTCTTTATACCCGTCTCTTTGTTGAGGGTACAATTTAGCTCTGGGGTATTTTACTCGTATTTGTAATAATTTTTTATATGCCTCTTTTATATACCGTGGGGTGCGGTTTCCCACAGCTAATTCTCCATGTGGGTTATATACATTGCTATGTATATCATAATAGATATCTTCTCTAAAATCCCAAAAATATTCTACTCCATTAAATTTAAAAGCATAAACGGCACCATCATTATTATAATATGTTATTTCACCATTAGGTATAAATGCGATGCTGCCTCCTGGTGTTGTAAAATAATCACTATTATTTTTAAAATACTGCTGTATCTCTAACGTCCAATTTTGGTTAAAATACTGGGTTACATAATTAAATGCTTCTTGATCATTCTCAAATACCCCTGCAAAAGAAGTGCGCATAGATCTTACTATTAACGACTTAGATACACTTATTTTTGCTTGCACTTTTTTTCGTAAACCTTCTCCTATACCATTTTCTATAACATTATTTAAAACTGTTTTTACAGTTCCCTTAACCTTATTGCATAAATACACATTAAGGCGATACAATATTAAGTTGTAGCGTTGTTGTGACACTATCATAGGTTAAACATTACCCCATTTATTGGTATGAGTGTAACCACCATAGGTTAATTGCTGGGCAGAAATTAATATATTGGCCACAAACCCATGCTCCGAATTAAATTGCGGTGTATAATTAAGACAAAAGGCTTTTACAAAATGCAACTGTAATTTTACTGCTGTAGCATTATTTTTGTAAAATACAAGACGCCCATCCTTTACCATATCCACTGTTCCTGTCCACCCATAAAAGAAATCATCTGTATCTCCAACTTGTATTACGAGTTCTATTTGCCCTGATTTTGCTATGGCAATGGGCTTTCCCGTGTCATCGCAATCTTTACTAATAGAAAAAGAACAATCTAAAATAGTAACAACTTTATCTTCTAAAAATAATTTAGCTAAAAAAGACATATAAATAGGTTTTGTAATTAGAACCCTAAATATAGGCATTGTAGGTTTTATCTATTTATTTTTTTAGGTAAATTCGACAAAATACTCTTCTTTACATGAAAATTATTTCTTTTAATATCTTAAAAAGAGTATAAGGTTCTTTATTTTTACATTACTAAACAACTATAAAACAAGTACTTACTACTCTACAATATCTAACAATTCTACTTCAAAAATTAGTACTGAATAAGGTGGAACATCTTTTCCTGCACCTCTTTCTCCATACGCTAAATTATGTGGGATATATAATTTCCACTTGGAGCCTACAGGCATTAATTGCAACGCTTCTTTCCAACCTTGTACAACCTCATTAACAAAAAAATCTGCTGGTTTTCCGCGCTCTACTGAACTATCGAACACCTTACCATTAATTAATTTTCCAGTATAATGAACTGTTACTTTATTAGTAAGTAAAGGAATTTTCCCACTACCTTTTACCATAATTTCATATTGTAAACCACTTACAGTGGTTTTAACTTTTTTGTTTTTTTTATTTTCCTCAAGAAAAAGCCTTCCTTCTTTACTTTTTTCTTCAGCTCCCATTTTTTTCCTTTCCATAAATACACTACGACCGTATTCCGAGGCCTCTAAAAGTGACATTTTCTCATTACCCTTTACTACATCCTCGATTGCTTTTTTAAAAGAAAAATAAGAAATTTCTTCTTCTTTAAATCCTCCTCTTTTTAAGTTGTCCCCTATAACAACTCCTAACGCATAACTAAATTTATGAACTTTGTTTTCAAAATTTATTTCTTTATTTTTTTTTAAGTTGGCTTCCATTTCTGCCACCTGTCTTTTCAAGCTACTTACTTGATTTAATAATTCTTTTTTGTTTTGCGCGTAAGAACTGTTAACAAATACAAGTATCGCAATAAGTACAATTAATTTTTTCATAGTATCTAATTTTATGCATGGAAGATAGCCAAAATATGAAAAACCGTGAATGCCAATTTTACAATCATCTTAGATTGCCTCAAATAATTTTCCTGGTAAAGGCTTAATAACACCTTTCATTTCCATAGTTAATAGTGTAGATGAAACTTTAAATATGGGAAGATTACACTCCAGCGCTATTACATCTAACAATTGTTTCCCCGCTGTTTGCAAGTATAAATGTATTTTCTCTTCTGTTTCATCTAAATTAACAAAGAGTTGTTTTTGAATTGTTTTAGTTTTTCTCTCATCTAATTGCCACCCCAATAAGTAAATTAAATCTGCTGCTGAGGTTAGCATATGTGCTTTTTGCTGCTTTATTAAATTATTACACCCTATACTATATTTATCTTGAGCTCTACCAGGAACAGCAAAAACATCTTTATTGTAACTATTTGCAATATCTGCGGTGACCAAACTACCGCCTTTTTGAGCTGACTCTATTACTACGGTTGCCTCACTCATACCTGCGATAATTCTGTTGCGTTTTAAAAAATTCTTGCGCTCTGGTGTACTGGTGCTTTTGAATTCTGTATAAAAACCACCATTTTTTTCTATATCTGCCATATATTTTGCATGAGTTTTAGGATAAATTTGATTTAACCCATGCGCCAAACAACCTATAGTTTGTAAACCATATTTCACTGCTAATCTCTGAATACAAATATCTACTCCGTAAGCAAAACCACTAACAATTACGGGATTTAAAGGAGCTATTTCTTCTATGAATTTTTCGCAAAAAGCACTACCATAACTTGTAATTTTTCTTGTACCTACAACACTTACCAATCTTTTGTTTTTAATATTAATTGCACCTCTTTTAAATAATAGTAAGGGGCCATCTATTGCATGCATTAATTGTTGTGGATAATCGTCGTCTAAAAAATAAACACAAGCAATGTTTTCTTTTTTTATGTATTCATATTCTTTCTGAGCTACCTCTAAATAAAAAGTTTCATGTAAATATTTAATTGTGTGCAAGCCTATACCATCAATTTGAAGTAAATCTTGTTTCTTGTATCTAAAAATTGCTGTTGGATTTCCACAATGTCTAATTATTTTTTTTGCTGTAACATCTCCTATATTAGGAATACTTTGAAGCCTTAAAATCGCAATAATTTCATCCTTATTCATTTATAAAAAGTGTTCTATTTTCTCACAAAATACACAATTTAAAATGTTAATAAAAACTTCTGTGGATGGTTATAATGCAATAATTTTTTTGCAATCTTTGTATTCATGAGAACAGCATACTATATTGAAGAGTTATTATACAGGTACAATTGTGTTATAGTACCAGGCTTTGGTGCATTTTTAACTCAAATAAAATCTGCTGAAATTCATAAAAACACCAATACTTTTTACCCTCCGAGCAAAGTAATTTCTTTTAATGAGCAACTTTCTTCTAATGACGGATTACTAATTGCCTATATGGCAGAATCAGAAAAAATTTCTTATAATGAAATGCTCCATAAAATGGAAGGAATTGTTTCAGATTGGAAAAAGCAGCTGAAAGACCAGCGAGTGTTAACAATAGCAAATATTGGAAAATTATCTCTTAACAAAGAGGGTAAAATGCAGTTTAACCCTGCTAATAAAATTAACTTTTTAACTTCTTCCTACGGATTTAGTTCTTATATCTCTAACCCTATAACTAGAGAGGTTTTAAAAGAAGAGGTTGATACACTAGAAGAAAATATCCCTTTTATAATTACACCTCAAAAAAGAGAGCAGTTTAATTTTAGACCTTACTTTAAATATGCTGCTGTTGGCTTATTACTCTTTGCTACTGGTATTACTGGTTTTCAGTTTTACAAAGAAAACACAAACTACGAACAATTAGTACAACAAAAAGTTCAGGAACAAATTTCTAGAAACTTACAAGAAGCTACCTTTTTTAACAGCTCTCCTTTACAATTACCATCTTTAACTTTAGATGTAATGAAGAAAAAAGTAGTTATTGAAAATGCTGAAATGAATAATCACCATATAATTGCTGGAGCTTTTAGAGTTAAAGAAAATGCAATCACGAAAGTAAATCAATTAATAAAAAAAGGTTACGATGCTTCGTATATTGGAGCTAACAACCACGGATTACACCAAGTTGCTTATGCTAGCTACGCTAATGTTGATGAAGCACAAAAATTTCTTAATGAAATAAAAAACACTACTTCTAAAGAAGCATGGCTTTATAGCGAATAATTTAACTTTCTTTTAATTCTAAAAATAGCATCGTATCTTTATATAAAATCAGAAAGATATGCTGCCTAAAACCCCTATTGAATCTAGAACTCTAATGACAGACTTGGTTCTTCCCAGCGAAACCAATCACTTAAATCATTTGTTTGGAGGAGAATTATTAGCTCGTATGGATAGAGCTGGTAGTATTTCTGCCAGAAGACACAGCGCTAATATTACCGTTACTGCATCTGTAAACCATGTTGCCTTTAATAAATCTGTACCACTAGGAAGTGTTGTTACTGTTGACGCTAAGGTCTCTAGGGCCTTTAAAACATCTATGGAGATATATATTGATGTTTGGATAGAAGAGCGCACCACAGGAGCACGCACAAAAGCAAATGAGGCTATTTACACCTTTGTTGCCGTAGACGATAACGGCAAACCTACAGCGGTTCCAGAATTAATTCCTGAAACCGATTTAGAAAAAGAACGTTTTATTGGAGCTTTGCGCAGAAAGCAATTGAGCCTTGTATTGGCTGGAAAAATGAAACCTAGTGAAGCTACTGAATTACGTGCACTTTTTATGGGTGACTAAACCTCCTATAATTCTACCGCAAGCAAATTCATTAACAGACTAGCGCTGCTAAGATAAATAATCCCCTGACAATTTTTCCTTTGAACTGTTTACAACATAGCTAGCTACAACAAACATGAGTTAGGCGTTAAAACGATAGATTCTGTAAATAATTATAATACTAATTGGTAGTATAAATAAGTTTTTTGAAAAATGTTCTCCTTTACAAGCATTACCTCTAGCAAGCTTTTAAAGAGACCATACACAGTGGACTTATTACTTAAAAATGATACGCAGGCTTGTGAATTATTCTAAATGGTATTTTTCAAAAAACTTATTGAAAGCAAAAATAAAGTTCCTAAAATATTCGCAGTGGATTTGCAGATGCAATTTCACCATATATTAGCGCCTACAATATATGCAAGACCTAAATTACTGCGAATATAACTAGATACTCTAATCATAAGTAAGTGTTGTTTTTATACCAAAAAGTATATATAAATGCTAATCTATAAGAAGCCTCACTATTTGAATTAAAGTTGATAAATCCATTCCTCAGGATTCAAACGTGTAGTATCTTGATAAAGATAAAACTTAAGTTCTGTTTTTCCGCTAAACCGACTGGTATATATTTTACCTAACTGCTCTTTAACCACTACTATGTCTCCTTTCTTTACAAAAACTTCAGACAAGTTATAGTATGTACTAATATAATTACCATGTTTAACTTGCACTCCCTTGCTACCACCAGGAACAGAAATTATTGCAATTACTTCGCCTTCAAAAATTGCTCTTGCGGTCCCCCCTTCACTAGTCGCAATAATTACCCCATTGTTTTGATGTTTTATTCCTGGATAGAGTGCATCTTTATAAACACCAAATCCTTTACTTTTAATTCCTTTTTCTACGGGCCAAATTAGCTTCCCTTTATTAGATGAAAAATTATTTGCTATCAATTCAGCTTCTGGTGTTAAAATAAACTTAGATGTGTTAGTTCCTTTTTTGCTTTTTTTATTAGATGATGCTATGGCTTTACGAATTAAACGCTCTATTTCTTTATCTATTTTCCTTGCCTCTTTCTTCTTTTTTTGGATTACAGAACTATATTTACTCTCATTCTTCCGAATTGTATTTAGCAACTCCGTTTGGACCTGCTTTTCTTTAATCATAACTTTTTTAGCACTACTATTTTCTAAAACCAATTGGTTTTTTATTTTTTGCTGTGCTTCTATCTCCTTATTTAGAGCTTGTAACTCATTAGCTTTGGTATTTATATGTTCTCCTTGCTCTTTACGATATTTGGTATATTGTTTTATATATTGCAAACGCTTAAATGCTTGAAAAAAATTGTCAGAAGACAATAAAAAGAGCAATCTACTTTGTTGTGACTTATTTTCATATGATTTCTGAATCATCGTTGCATAATCTTCTTTTAAAGCCTTTAAATCGTTTCTAAGCTTACTTATGTTTCTGATGTTTGCATTTACTTGCCTACTTAATAAATTTGATTCTTGGTTGGTAACACGTATTAACTGCTGGCGAACATTTATTTTTTTATCTAAGGCTTCCATTTGATCTAAAACGGTTCCTTTTTCTTTTTTTTCAGCAAATAACAATCGGTTTATTTCTTTTATTTCTTCTTGGAGTTTTTCGCGTTTATTTTTCAACGCCTTTTGCTCATTTGTTTGTGCATTTAGATTAAACACATAACACATAACTAACACTAAACAAATGTAATATACCCGCTTATTGCTCATTTTACTTTAATTCTATTTTTTTAAAACCCTTTGGTATTTTATATGGAAAATTTAATGGTTTATTAAATTCAACATTCCTAAATTCTATTCCTATTTCTTTCTTATCGTCTTTATCCAAAACTACAATCTCTACCTTATTTGGAATAATGTTATTTTCTACTTCCTGGTAATTTTTATATGTTATCTCTAACACCCTGTTTTTTAAAGGTTGTGCTATTTGCTGCGTGGCTATTTTATAATTTTTGGGTTCTATTTGAAAAAGTGTTTCAAATAATGCTTCTGAAACCTTTGGCTTTAATTGATAATTAGCATTTGTTAATGATTTTATATACTTTTTATCTTTTAAATTAAATAAAGCTTGTCCCAGTAATACATTTTGCACCTTATCAAAATTCAATTCTGTCCCTAAAATATTGCTTAAATAAGTAAAGTCTCCATCAAAATAGTTCTGCTCTAATTTATTGTAAAAAGTTACGCGTTCCGGAGTAATATATGCTTTTACAATACCCAAAGGAGCACTAATCCAGATAGCTTTATCTTTTTCCATTCGTAAACTCACACTAATCCCTTGAGAGTCGTCACCAGCTTTATAATCAATCCTCATTTTACAGGCGAGCGCTTTAAACTTTAATTGATTGTTGTAGTGTGCTTTTATAATGGCTTTTGAAGATAAGCTAGTATCTAATTCTCCTCCTATTATTATTTTATTCGTTTTACAAGAAAAGAGTAAAAAAACAAAGATGGTAAAGAGACTCCATTTTCGTACATTGTTAATAATTTTTATCATGCTTTTAAATACCTGTTTTTATTTTACTAAGATACATATTTGCTTTAGAAGTGTTCCCTAAACCTGTGTACGCATTAGCCAATTCTAGGTTAATTTTATTGGTAAGTTCTTGGTCATCTAATAAATAATTTAATGCTTCTTTTAAAGCACTAATGGCTTGGTTGTGCTTAGTTTTTTTATTTAATGACAGTCCTTTAACATAGTAAAAGTAAGGTTGAGAAGGAAAACTCTCTAATGCTTCGGTTGCCATTTTTTCTAATCCTAGAAAATCCCCTTTAGAGATTAGCGTACCTATCTCTGCTTTATAGGAGTCCAGAGGGTTTTCTTTGGCTGTAACCAGCATTGGCTGCTCTCTTTTTTTGTTGAAAGCATATATTTGCTGTAATGAATCTTCAATTTTAACAGAAAGCTCTTTTGTAAATGGTGTTTTTTTTATACCTTTTAGTATATTTTGTGCTTGCTTGTATTTTTTATTTCTATAGTATACCAAAGCTAAGTTCTCTTGTAATCTATTGTCGGCATAAGGAATCTTGGACTTTATTGCCGCTAATGTATTACCTTGTTTGTTGAGAATTTGCATTAATGTATTTAAATACCATAGATTATCTGGTGCTGCGTTTACAGCTACTACCCCGTATTCTTGAGCTAACATATACTTCTTATCCAGTAAATAAGCTTTTGCTAATTCGTGATTAACTACAATATTAGCAGCATCTATTTGCTTGCATTTTAACAGCAAATTAATTGTATTATCATAATTCTCTATTCCTTTTTGCTTTAAAGCCTCAAAAAAAAATTCTTGAAAATCATCTGAATATTCTTCTAAAAATACTTCAGCACTTTCTTCTACCTCACTTTCTTTTGCTTGTGCGCAGGTTAGCTTGGGGATTAATAATCCTGTTAGAAAAAAGAAAATATAGAGTTTTAGTTTCATAATATGTAAGCTAAAAAAAATTCAGCTATTTCTAAATAATAGAAATAGCTGAAATAAAAATACGTATTCTTTATGAAAGAATATACATATTATTCTAATACCGAGTAATCACCAATACTAATAGCTTCAAAATTACCATTAAATAAAACATGGTTTCCTACCATAGCATTGTCCAAATTAGCATTACTAATTTTTGTATTTTTTTGTATTAAGCTGTTTTTAATTGTTGAGTTTTCAATTATCGTATTATCTCCAACAGATACATAAGGACCTACTGTTGTATTTTTAAGCACTACATTCTCTCCTATAAAGCAAGGCTCAATAATGTTTGCATTTTCTAATGTAACGGAATTAGAGATTAATTGTTCCCCGTCTTTTTCTAAAAATCCTAACATGCGCTGGTTAGTCTCTATGGTTACATTTTTGTTTCCGCAATCCATCCATTCACTTACTGTTCCGGTTTTAAAAACTTTACCATCTGCCATCATACGTTTAATACCATCGTTAATTTGATATTCGCCACCGTTAATGATGTTATTATCTAATACATATTGTAACTCGTTTTTTAACACAGCTACATCCTTAAAATAATAAATACCAATAACTGCTTGGTCACTTATAAATGTTTCAGGTTTTTCTACTAGCTCTACAATCTCGTCTTTATCATTTAAGTTTACAACCCCATATGCTGATGGATTTTCTACTCTTTTTGTCCAAATAACACTATCTGCTTCTTTGTCTAAGTCAAAATTTGCTCTAATTAGTGTATCTGCATATGCAATTACTGCCGGTCCATTTAAGGATGCTTCTGCACACATAATCGCATGGCCTGTGCCTTTTGGGTCTAATTGTCTATAGATACTTGGTTTTGCCCCTAATTCTGTTGCTAATTCTTCTAAACTTCTTACAACATCCTCACCAAAAAAAGCTGGATCCCCTAAGATAAACGCTATTTCATCAATCTTCTGGTTTAATACTCCCACAATATCTGCTACTAAACGGTGTACAATTGGCTTTCCTGCAACTGGAATTAATGGTTTAGGAACTGTTAAACTATGTGGTCTTAAACGGGATCCTCTTCCCGCCATTGGAACTATTATTTTCATAATGTATGCCTGCGTAGGCAGGTATCTTTTAGGTTAAACTTAAATATATTATTTTCTTAATTTTTATAATTTAAATTCCAATTTAAACTTAAATCGGACCAACTTAGATTCATATCTTCTATTAGTTTTATTTTCCAATCTCTAATCTGCTTTTTTTTAAACTATTTTATGTAGATGATTTTGTTAATTATGTTTTGTGGCAAAAGATTTAGGATAAACATTTTTCATATCTTCTTCTACACAATCATCAATATTATTTACAGCTTCGATATACAAACATTGTTATTATTTCTCATAATATAAACAACCAATGTTTCATACTTCTTATTAAGAGATTACTGAGTCCACAGAAATTTTATTTTACTCCCGTACTTCCAAATCCGCCTTCTCCTCTGGCAGTTTCCGAAAGTTTTTCAACAGAAATCCATTCTGCTCTTTCGTGTTTTGCAATCACTAATTGCGCAATACGCTCTCCGTTTTCAATCACAAAATCTTCATTAGAGAGGTTCACTAAAATAACACCTATTTCTCCTCTATAATCTGCATCTACTGTTCCAGGCGCATTTAGTATTGTAACTCCTTTTTTAGCCGCCAAACCACTTCTTGGTCTCACTTGAGCTTCGTACCCTACAGGCAACTCTATAAACAATCCTGTTTTTACAATTGCTCTTTCTAAGGGTTTTAACGTTATTGCTTCAGAAATATTGGCTCTTAGATCCATTCCTGCAGATGCATTTGTCTCATAATGAGGCAATGCATGGCTAGATTTGTTGATTATTTTGATAGTCATTTTTTAAAAAATAATTGTTTTAAAGTGGCATTTTCCAACTTGTATACAAGTCCCAAGAATATGGAAAGAAACAGTACACCTATGATTAAATTACGGTCAAATATATAGAATGATAAAATTGAAAATAAGATAGAAATTAATAAATAGAAAACTATCTTTCTTAAATTATACGGAATAGGATAATACATTTTTCCAAAATAGAATGACAAAAACAACATGGTACTATAAGCTACCAAAGTAGCTACTGCCGATGCCATGTAACCAAAATAGGAAATAAATGTATAATTAATAACAATTGTTAGCGCAGCTCCAACAAATGAAATATAAGCACCTATTTTTGTTCTATCTGTCACCTTATACCAAACCGAAAGGTTGTGATATATTCCTAAAAAAAAACTAGCCAACACAATTATAGGAACTACAGGCATTGCTTCCCAATAATCTTTATTCTGTATAAAAATAACTTTTAAAACATCTGCAAAAACGACTACGGCCAATAATATTACACTTCCTAAAATCACAAAATAATTGGTAATCTGCGCATAGGCTTTTTGAGGATTTTCAGATTTAGAATGACTAAAGAAAAAAGGCTCTACTCCCATTCTAAATGCTGTTGCAAATAAGGTCATAAATAAGGCGAGTTTATAACAAGCTGCATATTTTCCTACTTCACTTTGAGCAATATCTTGAGGCAATAATCTTTCTAGTAAAATTTTGTCAAAAACTTCATTAATAGTATATGCCACTCCCGCTAACATTATAGGCACACTATACTGTAGCATTTTTTTCCATAAAATCACATCAAAAACATACGAGCTTTTCATGTACAACTTAAACATCATAATAAGCGTTATACCACTTGCAATTAAATTGGCTATAAATATGTATGATATTTCGAAATTAGACTTGTAAATACTATTGAAAATCGATTCAGAGTCACTCTCTGCCAAACCAGGCAACAGTAATAAGAAGAAAATAGTTAATCCTAGATTAATAGTAACATTTGTAATTTTTACAATTGCATATTGCATTGGTTGCTCGGTTGCTCTTAACCATGCAAATGGCACAATAACTAAGGCATCTAACCCCAAGATAGTTATTACATACAGAATGTATTTTGGATCTATATCCAATATGCTGGCTAAAGCATCTTGAAAAATTAATGCTGCCATCACAAAAACTAATGTAGTTCCTAAAATTGAAATTAAGGAGGTAGAAATTACTTTCTCTTTATGCTCGGAGCTACTATAAAATCTAAAAAATGCAGTTTCCATTCCATAAGCCAAGAACACATTGAAAATTGCAAACCATGAGAAAATCACCGATACTTCTCCGTAAGCTTCTGTAGCCATTACTTTGGTATAAATAGGCACCAAAATAAAGGATAACATTCGCGGAAATACCGTTGCTAAACCGTAGATTGCTGTTTGCTTAAAGAGTTTTTTTAACGGATTCAAAAGGCTAATAAATTAAGGTTTAAAAATAGTTATTTATAGCCTGCAAACAAAGTTATACTTATTTTATGCAAGCTTTATTGCTGAGTTTTTAACTCTTTTAACATATCTATCTCATTCTTTATTTGTTTTGCTACAAAAAGTCCTAAAACAATTAATAACACTATTGATGAAGCTACGATATATGCATAAAACCCAAGAGACATATTTGCCTTAAAACTAGGAAGCAGCATTACAAAACCTATACAATAAGCTAGTACAACAAGTGGTGTTACTATATAATGTGTTTTAATTCTCTTGTTATAATATGCCACCAATTGCTCTTTAAATATTTTTGTATTTGACACTATATTTAAACGCTCTAATTTTCTAGTACTTAGCACCTCTATACCAACTCTAATTCCTAATGAACCAATCATTAAAAAAAGACCATAAATTACAGTATCTAACCTGTAGGCGGCAATATAAAAGAAAAAACCAATTAGCATAATAGCTGTAATACCAAGTACAGTATTTGTTATTCGTTGTTTTCTTTTTAAGAAAGATACTTTTTTGGTTATTATTTTCCCTCCTTCTTCTGGAATATTAAATTCCGGCTGATTATTCCATTCAGCTTGTAAATTTTCAAATGTTATCATAATTTTACGCATTTTGTTAATTCGTTCTTTATTCTATGTATTCTTACCCGTACCGATTCATGTGAATATCCTGTTATCTCGGCTATATTTTTTTGTGGTAAACCTTCAAGTTCTAATAGTATAATACTTTTATTCTCTTTAGATAATTTATTTATACAGGCATACATGCTTTTTAATTGAACTTCGTATGTTGTTTTATTTTCTTCTACTTCTTCCGTTATATGCTCTAATACTCTTTCGTTCGAACTTTTTTTAATTTTCTGATTTCTTAGTTGAAGTAAACATGTATTAACCGTTATTCTATAAATCCAAGTTGACACCCCAGACTCTTTTCTAAACGAGCCTAAATTCTCCCATGCTTTTATAAATACTTCTTGGGCTAAATCTTTCGCTTTTGCAGCATCACCATTTACATATCCCATACAAAGACGTATTACTTTTGGGTAATTGGTTTGATATACTTTATCAAAAAATATTTGTAACTCTTCCAAGTTATTATAGTTTGATATGATTACTTTAATTGCTCTTTTACTTGATTTAGAAACCATTCTGGCTGATCACACATAATAAAGTGTGCCGATTCTTCTGCATAAATAATATCATATGAAGGTAAGTTTTTATATTGCCCTTCGTAATTTTTCTGAACCACTTGCTTGCCATAGGGATGTGTAGCTGCCAAAATAGTTACTGGTGTTTTTATTTTAGCAATATCTTCTCTTAAATCTAGCCTTAAAAAATCGGTATAACCATATACATACGTTTCTCTATCACTTTGTACCATCCAATCTATTACTGTTGTTTGTTTTTCTTTAGAAATCATCATGTAAGGAACCATAGTTGCCACCATTTTTTTAAAATCTTCATCACTCATTTCTAATTACTGCTTATTATATGAGCTATCATATACCATATTTTCACTTTTATAATTGGGCATCATTAATGCTCCTGATGCCGGCAATGCATCTACAACAATTAGCTTTTTATAATTACTATTTTCTTCTGATGTTAGCCATAACCCTAAAACACCACCTAAACTATGACCTATTGTTCTTACGTTTTTTAATTTATGTTCCAAAACATAGCTTTCAATACTTTTCTTAATTTTCGGAAGCCACGGCTTTTCTATTGGTGCTATGTCACCAAAACCAGCAAAAGTAAATACATGACATTCGTAGTCTTTAGAAAGTTTTTCTACTGTTTTTCCCCAAACATCTCCTGTACATGTAAATCCTGGAAAAAATAACACAGGTTCACCACTACCTTTTACAGTTACATTGAAAGACTTATTTTGTGCATTCAAATTTAATACGAATGCAAAAACTGAAAGAACTAGAGATTGTTGCAAGGCGATTTTACTTTTAGGGATTGATTTCGTATTTTGTAGATATGAAATTAATCCCTGTCCCTACGTTAGCCGATAGCATTTGTGATTTGCGCACGCGCAAAATCAAGCAACAAT
>Ga0209185_1000936_pt1 | contig 28513 bp, 17 predicted proteins | sample SidtaG_2_FD_187425 | JGI IMG/M metagenome (GOLD analysis project Ga0209185, IMG submission 187425) | Marine algal microbial communities from Sidmouth, United Kingdom - Sidmouth_Asex2 metaG (SPAdes) (version 2) | ecosystem: Host-associated > Algae > Red algae > Unclassified | place: Sidmouth... | reverse complement strand
ATAATATTGCGCATGGGTTTCTTTTTTTAGTGACGGGTGGCGAGTGACTGGTGACAAGTGTTTTTTTGGGGACGGGTGACGAGTGACTGGTGACGAGTGTTTTTTTTGGTGACGGGTGGCGAGTGTGTTTTTTGGTGGCGAGTGTGTTTTTTATCCCTTATCACCTGTCACCTGCCCCTTGTCACCCGTCACCTGTCACCCGTCACTTATCAATTTTTTTGACTTTCATGCCGTCGAATGCGCCTACGATGGTTTCGTTTAGGATTTCTTCGCCGTCTTCTAATCCTTTAATGATGGCGGTGCTTTCAGTCATTTTGGTGACTTCTATGATTTTCAGGCTTAGAATGCTGTCTTTTACGACGTAAATTGTGGAGTCGTTCACCAATAGTTTTCGGGGGATTTCGATGGCGGCTTGTATAGAACCTACATCAATTTTTCCTCGCAAATACATCCCTCCTTTTAAGCCTTTTCCTTTGACGTTGATAAAGACTTTGACGGCTTGTGTGCTTGGGTCGATGCTTTCGCTCACTCGTTTTACTTTTCCTTCCCAAGTTCCCTCAATATCTTCTGATTCTAAGAGGACGACATCGCCTGATTTGATTGCGCCCAATTCCCTCATATTGACCGTCGCTTCTAATTCATAAGCGTAGGTATTGACCAATGTGCCTAATTTTTGTCCACTGACGATGAAAGCCCCTGGATTGAGATTTCCACTTGTGATGGTTCCTGAAAACGGCGCACGTAAGGTATATTTATTCAATCGTATTTCTTGGGATTCGATGTTATAGAAGGTCGTGGAGAAGTTTTTTCCTGCGATAAAATAGCGTTCTCTATCGCTTAATGGCGTTGGTAATTTTTTGAGTCTTTTGTTGATGTCAAAGGCATCTACATACTCTTTCCATTGTTGGAAACTTTCGGGATAATCCAACTTTAAATCCACCAGTATTTGTGAGATTTGGTTCATCAAGCCACTTTTTTGGGCTAAGATATTGGCTCTGGCTTCTCGGTCATCTATCTGCAAAAGTCTATCGCCTTTTTTGTAGTATTTTCCCTCTTTGATGGGCTTTACATCCGATAGTAATCGCCCATTGACTTCCGATACAATGTCTAATGTTTCGTAGGCGGTTAATCGTCCATAGATGGGAATAGACGTGCCAATACTTTCGTTATTGACCTTTTTACTGCTTACTTGTTTGGCAGGAACAATCCTTTCTTTTCGAGGGGGCGGTTTTTTTTGGTCGCTCAGTCTGTTCTTCAAAAAGAACGCTCCTACAATGATTAAGATGCCTAAAACGATGGATAATTTTCTGAGTATCATTTATAGTCTTTGTTTCAATTTATTTAGTTTGCAGTACAACTACTTTTATATTAGACAAGGTTTTCAAAGATTTTATTCAGTACGGATTTACATAAATTCAGTTCTTCTTCTTCAATACCTTTTATAGCTTTGTCTGAGATTTCCCAAAGGATGGGCAATAGTAATTCGTGCAGTTCTTTTCCTTTGTGTGTCAAATAAATTAGCTTTTGTCTTTTGTCCTCTTTATCTGCTATCCTCACAATAACATTTTTTGCCTCCATTTTGTTCAAAGCCCTTGTTATAGTGGCTTTTTCTTTAAAAACACAGTCTGCCAAGTCCTGTTGTTTGACACCTTCTTTTTCTCCAATATTGTGCAATAGGATGATTTGTTCGACGGTCATGTCGTGTCCTTTTTCCACAATTCTTTTGTTAATGGCGTTGGCAATTACTCGGCGGGTTTTTCCGATAGAGGGGATTATTGAGTCTTCTTTCAGTTTTTTGCTAATTTTCATTTTTGTTTTTAAATATAGTTGCATATACAACGATACAAAAGTAGAGAAGTTTAGAGATATTCCCAAATTTTTTTGTTTTTTTAAGATTGTTTTTTGAGAACGCTTTACTGTGAGGGGTGAGATGAGAGAAGTGAGTTTTTTTTTCTACAGCAACCCTAATTCGGTTTAGGAATTTTATTTCACGCAGAGAGCGCAAGAAGTTTTAACGCAAAGAAACGCAAAGCTCAAAAGAAAACAATCTCTTTGCGACCTTTGCGAGAAAAACATTTTTTCCATTTTCAAATAGGATTGTTGTATATCATTTTCCTAATTCCTAATTCCTAAATACTAATTCCTAATTCCTAATTCCTAAATACTATTTTTCTTTTTTTTGGAGACGATGGTGTTTGCTTCGTTTTTTTGTTTGGGCCCGCTATTCGTTCTTATGGTGGCTTGCCTGCGCAGGCATCTTTAAGATGCCCTACATCGTCTGCCCCTACCCCACTCGCCACCATACCACTGCTATCGGGTCTAAATGATTTTGGTCTGTGGGTTTTGTGGTACTGTTTTTTTTATTTTGTTTTTTTTGTGACGGGATTAAACTTCTTTTGGTTTGGGGCATCTTATCATCATATTTTTTAATGATTTGAGCGCAAAACAATCATACTATTTTATTAATCAATTTATTAACTCTTAAAAAATTCTGAACCCATGAAAAACTTAATCGTGCTTTTCTTCGCAATTATGTTGACAGGTCTTTCTACGTTAGACGCTCAAAACTCAAATAAATATTCTAATAACTCTGAACGCAATACGGTTGTGACAACTCGCCCTTTGTCGTTGGTGATGAAACAACCTAATATAAAAATAGAACATGCTTTTGGTTCTTCTTTTGCTGCTGGTAGTGAATTTACTTGGCTGACGGGACTAAATTCTGGTATACGTGTTGATCCTTTTATTCGTTTATATGCAGGACGGGAGAGTGATGCGCCTGAAGGTTTTTACTTACAAGGTAAATTTTCTTATGGAAATCACGAGTCTGAAACAGATAATCTGGTAGACCAAGTTGAGACGGGCGATGTGATTGATACAGAAGATATTATAGGACAGACTTCTGATCGTTTTAATGCGTTGGGCGGTGGTTTTGGAGTGGGACATCAGTGGTATACGGGAAAGAATCGCAATTTGGCTATTGACTTTTATGGTGGTGTGAGACGATATGCTGCGGTTGGCAATACCTTTAGTGCTGAAACCGCTTTATTTAAAGCGACACGAGGTTGGCCGGTTGAGTTGCGTTTTGGAATTGGTTATGCTTTTTAGGGTGATGTGACGAGTGATTTTTCTCTCTTTTTAAAAAAATATCTTAGCAATATAAATCGCATATTTTTTTGTTTTAGAAGCCCGATTGACTTTTTGTTCATCGGGCTTTTTAGTTTGTGTGGTTTTTTGCTAACTACACAAACGACAAAAACTACTTAAACTATAATAGGTTCTGTTCTTTTAGACTAGACCCGATAGTAGTGGAAACCGATAGGTTTGGAACGGATAGCGGGAGCATGCTGCACGACGGAGCATCCCCCCGTTGTCTCCTAATCATATATTAATTTTAAATCCTCTTGTAATTTGTATATGCCTCTGTAAATTCGTTTGAATAATAAACGGTTGTAGGGATCATTTCGATTGATTTCGTTTTTAGCGAGGATGGAATTTACGTATTGTCGTTTTCGACGGTATTCGGGTAAAATGCTTTCGGGCATGTATTCGATGGTGAGCATAAAATCGTCCATACTCATTCCTTTGGGTTCAAAGCGTTTTTTATCGGCTATGACATCCTCAAAAACCGCAACAATGTAGTTTAATAGAAAGTATTCCATTGACTTTGCATTGATTTTAATGATACGGTTTTGCGTCTGTATTTTGATGGCAGGTAGCATTAATTTGGGGTAGTTGGTTTTGAACGCTTTTTCGTTAATTTCTTCAAAATCGAATGCTTGAATTAGAATTTGTTGAGCAGTCAATCCTTCTTCATTTATCGTATTTTTCTTTACCCCTTTCGTCAAAAGAAAATCAATGATTTGAGTTTTCCCTTTTTCGGCTGCTAACATGAGTCCTGTATTGCCTTTGGTATCTTTGAAATTTAAGCCGTATTTTTCGATGATTTCCCCTACGACATTAACCTTATTTTGGCGAATGGCTTTATCAAAACGTTTTTGTTCTTGTGCAAACGTATTCATATACCGACGTGCCGATTTGTGTTGAACTTCTTTGGCTAAACGCTCTAAAGTTTCAAAATCGTTGCGAGATTGGGCATATTCAAACAATTCGTTTTGTGCGCCACTGCTAAAATGAGGGGCAAATGAACGTTCGATTAGTTCTGCGACTTTTTCAGGACTGACATATTTCACACCTTTAATTCGGTCACGAATTTGTTGGGCTTGTTCGTGTTTTCCTTGCATCTCTAAACGCCTTGCTTCCTCTAGCCAATCTTCTTTGCTGGAAAGCTGCTCTTCTATTTTGAGTTCTTTTTGTTCTTCTTTGAGTTGCAATAAATCCATCAAGGGATGTTTGCGTACTTCCTCTAAAATATAAAGATTTTTGACGGCTCTGGTAATGGCAACATATAGAGAATTGACATAAAACTTATAGGCTTCTAACTCCTTATTGGTTTTGTCTTTGGCTCGGCTATACACCATATTCTCGTCCTTCAAATCCTCTACATTTACCCCATTCGTAATCTCTCTAAACTCCTTTTGGTAGTCTGATATAAAATTAACTAAAATGATGTTTTCATACTCTAATCCTTTGGCTTCTTGAATAGAAAAAACAAGCGGTGTTTTGAAGTATTTTTGCACCTTGTGTTTGTCTTCATTATTCATGACTAAAACAGCAAAGTGTGTACTGGATTTTGTTTTGTTATTGAGTTCTTTTTTTATTTTTTCACTATCTTTATAAAATTGCACCTCTCCTGTATTTTTGGAAACTGTATTGATTAGATACGTGCTTTCTTTGTCAATAGAACCAAAACGAGCGTTTTTAATTTTAAGGAGCGTATTAGATAAGGTCGTGACATGGCGTGAATTGCGGTAATTTGTTTTGAGAATTCTTAGAATTGTTCCTTTCAAATTGGTCTTAAAAAACATAGATTTTAGCTGCGACCAAGAGAAGAAATTGGGATGCACAATTTGGTTAGAATCGCCACTTAAAATAAAATTAGTTTCTTGATTTTTGATTGATTTTAGAATCAACATTAACTGGATGTTGGTGAGGTCTTGCACCTCATCTACGACAATAAAATCATAAGTAGCGGTAACTTTTTCTAACATTTCAAAAGCGACGATATTGGAATCATAGTATTTTCCTTCCTTTAGAAAGGCAAGATATTTTTCAAAAATCTCATAAACCTTTGGTCGTTCATCAGCTAAAAAGATAGATTGCTTTACCCCTAAGTTAAGGTAGTCGTCTTTCTCTAAATAAGGTTTGTCAATAATAGAACCTGTAAGCACACCTTTGAACTCCTCAAATAGTTTGTAGGTTTCTTTTATTTTGTAGTGTTGTTTATATCGTTCATACCATTGTTCAAATGCTCTAAAATTAATTTCTTTGCCTTTGGGCAGGTGAATGCTTTGTAAATACTCTGTAAATGATAAAAAATCTACTTCCTGTTTTTCATTTTCAAAACTATTCGCATAATAAATATTCTGTGCATTTTCTACTAAATAAGGGGAAAGAGAAATATAGCCTACCTTCCCTTTAAGGTGTTTCATTTTTTCTAAAGTGAGTGCCGTTTTACCACTTCCAGCCGAACCGATAATGATGAGCGGTGTGGGTAAACTAAAAATTTCATTTTGGTCTTCATCTAAAGAAATAATTTTATCCAGTATATGAAAATTTTTATTTTTGTGGTTGACATAGACTAATTTCTGGATTTCCTCATCGGTCATTTTCTCTGCTTTTGGCACTTTAACAAAGTTTTCCTCTAAGACTTCTGCCCCTCTCAAGAAACGAGATTTATCGTAAGCATGGTGATGAATGACTTCTAAAAACAAGATATATTTTTCCTCTTGATATTGAGCAATTTGGAACAACAAACGATTGGTTGCATCTAATTTGGCACGATAAAAATCGGTATTCTTCATTTTCTTGACATCTGCTGATTTAAAGTCTCCATTTATCAAGAATTTTTCGGTTTTTTTAAACTGCTCTTTTACGCCTTTGGTAGAAAGTCCATTGTAATATAAAATCTTCATTTGCTTTTTTTTGTAAAGTAAATATAAATCTTAGAAGCGTCAAAATAATGGGGATATAAGTTAAGGATTTGTGGTAGTATTAAGGAACATGTGATATGTGGCTAATCGTTTAGTTTCTTCTGTTCTGTCCTTTTAGACTAGACCCGATAGTAGTGGAAACCGATAGGTTTGGAACGGATAGCGGGAGCATGTGTAACGACGGAGCATCCCCCCGTTGTCTCCTAAAAAAATTTATTATTTGAAAACTTGGTTTATTTTATTGCGAATTAATATGATTATAATCCGCCAACAAAATACGGATGAATTGTCTTGGGGGATGTTTTGCTTTTGTACCTAATACGTTTTCTAAATGGGCGTAGAGTTTGTAAACGATGTCGGAATTTTCTGAGATTTGTGCGCCGTTGATGATTTCTTTGATGAGGGAAATGTCTCGGTCACTGAGGTTCATCACTTCGGGGTAACTGACTTCGTGTTCGTCGGCTGTTTCGGTAAAGATGCTGCCGAGTAATTTGTCTGGGGGTTTGAGGGAAATGACGGTAGTGCCTGCGGCAATGTCGCCTAATCTTTGGTGTTTTTTGGAGAAGGCGATGAGTAGGAGGGCTAATCCGCCTGCGGTGATGGTGATGTCTATGAGGCGAAACATCCAGCGCATGATATAGTCACCTAAACTTGGGTGTCCTCCGTCTACTCTAATGACTTTGATTTTTAGAATTCGCTTGCCAATGCTTTGTCCATCCAACCACGTTTCACAGACGAGATCGTAAAAGACGTAGATGCCTAATAGGGTGTACATTATCCATATGCCCATATTTATTCCTATAATTTGGGATAATAAACCTGCGATTAGGGAAAAGAAGGCGATGAAGATAATGCTATCTATGATGTAAGCAAGTAGGCGTGGTCCGATGCCTGCGGTTCGGTATTCTAATTCTATGTTTTGGGTGGTTCTGATTTTTATTTTGCTCATGTTGGTCTTGTGATGGGTAACAGTGGTTATGGCAGTAACGAGTCGTTTTTATCTCTCCCAAAAATACGCAATTTCTCATTTCTTTGTATATTTCTCTTTACAATCTGTGTTATATAGTCTATTTTTAATTGAAACCATTCTATTTTTTTTTAGTCTAAGGTATAGACAGCTTGTGTAAAACACTAAATATCCTATGATAACATACTGTTTTACAACAGATTAAGTTGTTTTATCAAATTTCTTGAATTGACACAAACAAAAATCATGCAAAAAATTCGCACCTTGCTTTGTTTTTCTCTTTTGATTTTCTTTGCACAACTCACTGGTTTGGCACAAGATATTCGCAATGTGGATATTGTGACTAATGACGATAAGATGATTATTACCTATGATCTTTTTGGCAAAAAAAGTACGGTATATAATGTGGCGTTGATGTTTACAAAGGAAGATGGTACGCAACTACGTCCTCGCCATTTGATAGGCGATGTCGGTAATAAAATAACGCCTGGTGAGGGCAAATCTATTATTTGGGATGTCTATAAAGATGTGGATGAACTGAAGGGGGCGATTGAACCTGTTTGGAAGGTTCAAGAGGCTAAATCGGCTAATGTGACGCCTTTAACGCCTACACAAAAGGCTGCTGAAATTCATCGTAAAAGGGGGAAAAAGAAAAAGGTTCGTGTGGGTTGGAAATCGACTTTGGGGTCTTCTAAGGTCATTGCAAGTTCAAGTCAACCTTCCTATGTGGGTCGATTGGGGATGCAAGGTGGACTTTTTGTCCGTTGGAATGTGTCGAAAAGATTGTATGTTCAGCCTGAGTTCCTGTATTCTCGTCAGTCTTTTAAGCATGTGTTGGCTGAAAATTTGTCTGCTAAAAATAATCTGCATTATGCAAATGGACAGGTTTTGGTTGGATTGAGTCCGTTTAAAGGAGGCCTGTTTTTTAATGGTGGGGCGTATTATGGTAAGTTGCTTAAAGGAACATCGCAGTTTTCTGGTACGCAAACAGGCACGACTGATTTGTTGGATCTTCCTGAACTTAATGGTGAGACGGCTTCGGTTCTAACGACGGACTATGGTTATTTGGCAGGAATGACGTTGAGTTTTGCGAAAGGTGGATTTGCTGTGGGTGTTTTGTATAGTCAGGGTTTGAACAACATTAATAATGTGCAGTATGCGCTGGATGGATCGGAAAATGATTTGGAGCTGAATAATAAAATGTTGCAGTTTTATTTTCAGTTTGGGTTTTAGTTTTTGTGGTTTTTGTGGTTTTTGTGGTTTAAGTAGTTTAAGTAGTTTTTAGAGAGCATGATTTACCAATTTCTAATACACCAATTTACCAATTCCGAATACACCAATTTACCAATTCCGAATACACCAATTTACTAAATCCACTAATTTACCAATTCCTATTCCACTAATTTACCAAATTATGAAAACATTTAATTTTTCTTTTTGTCGTTGGGCTTTTTTCTTGGGTTGTTTTTTGTGGATGATGCAGGGCGTTTTTGCACAGAAAGTGAAAGTTGATTTTGAGAAAAAAAGTGAGGAGGAATTGACGGAAATTCGGTCTGCCAATTCGATTGATTTGTCGGGTGTTTGGGAAGGAGTGATTACGCAATATCATTGGGATGGAAAACCTCAATTTGAAAATCCTAATGACATTATGCGGATTCGTTTGGAACACAATGGCAATAAGATAACGGGGCGTGTAATTTGCAATGCTCGTTTTAAGGACAATATGGGTAAGCTGTATTATGAGAAAGAGTTTTCTGGTATTTTTGATGGGCAGATTTTGCAGTATAAGGATGAAAAGGTTCACGATTATATGAATACGCATTGTAAAATGCGTCGTTTGGAAACATGCATGAAGACGGCTGATTTGGAATTTTTCATTAAGGATGGGGATTATTATTTGGAAGGTCATTGGAGTGGTTATGGGCATATTGGTGGTAATAAATGTACGCCTGGTCGTATTGAGTGGCACAAAATCAATCCTGATAAGGAAGAAAAAAAACTTGCTTTTGAGGTAAATTTCTTGCCTAAACGCACAAATGATTTGGTTATTAGAAAAGATATTGTCAAAAAAATTAAGGGACGCAAAGTCACTAAAGGTCAAACTGTTAAGGTAAAGAGTCAATATATTACGCTCGAAATTTATGACCATAAACGGGACGATGGTGATATTGTTTCCCTCAATTATAATGGTCGTTGGATTTTGGAAGATTACCGTTTAGACAAGAAAAAACATACTGTTGATGTCTTTATTGAGAATACTGCTGATGCACCCAATTACCTTATTTTGTATGCCCATAACTTGGGAGGTGTTCCGCCTAATACGGCTGCGATTATTATTGATGATGGGGCGAGTAAACAACAGTTTGTCCTTAATTCTGACTTGAAAGAGAGTGATGTTATTTATTTTGAGTTAGTCGAGTAGTTTTTTTAGTGCTGTAGTTCTTGGTGCTTGGTCCTGTGGTTTCTTTTTTTATTTCGCTTCGCTCAATTCATAGTACAGTAATCCTAATTCGGCTCAGGAATTTTCTTTCACGCAAAGACCACAACGCAAAGCTCGACAGAAACCAATCTCTTTGCGACTTTTGCGAAAAACTCTGTGACCTTTGCGTGAAATACACTTTTTCTATTTTCAAATAGGACTGCTATATCTTTTATAGAATTAAAAAAGAGGATAGCCAATCTTATATTGACTATCCATCCTCCTTGTTATATGCTATTGCATTTATAACTATATTTAATACCAATAAAATACATTCGTGATTAATTATTCAACGATTAATTTTTGTGTGATGGCATTTTCACCAAAGCGCATTTGGCAGAAATACATTCCAGTTGTTAGGTTATCAATTCTATATTGTACTTGGTGTTTTCCTTCTGTAAGGATTGCTGTTTCGATGACATCTACCAACTGTCCTTGAGTATTGTAGACTTCGATGGTTGCTTCGTCTGTTAAGTCCTCTATTAGTTCAAAATCAATATTGAATTGGCTACCGTTTTCGACGTGGTTTGGATACAACTTCATGGTGTTGTTGTCGATTTCAGTTAAAGCGTACTCGTTTAGGGTATTGTCAGATTTTCCGCTACCGCCTGAGATGTTGATTACATAGTCTTCCACTTCTCCGTGATTAAAATTCCCGCAAGCACTTGGTACAGCATTATATCTCATAGCAATTCTCATACGAGTTGCTCCATTTTGAGCATTTGAAGGAATCGTAAAACCATTGGTAATGGTTGTTTCTCCATATGTTGCGTGTGTAAATAACTCTTCATTAGATTCAAAAATACCATCTCTATCAAAATCAATCCAAGCTTTGAAATAAACATGAAAGTTAATATCGTTATGAGTGCCTGCTGTTAAATCCATTGAATGAGAGCCTGTAGACAAAGTATATAGGTATGTATTACCTGATCCATAAAAGTATTTATATCCTCCATTATTACCAGAAAAAGAAGACCAATTTCCATCTACAACCATTTTATCTAACCACATATAGTTAGAATTATTCCCTGATGCATCACAATAATTCATTGGAGGGGTTGTTTCGTAAAAATCAAATACTGCATTAGATAAAATAGCATTTTTTTGATAAAAACTACAATCAACAATTAAACTAGATGTAGAAGGTGTTGTAGAAGTATAAACAACATTGCCATTGTGCTTATAATAGATTGTTGTACCAACTCTTTCTACGCTCATTTTATCTCCAACAGCATAAGTGCCTCCATTAGATAATTTTAGCGATCCATTTTCATAAATTCTAATATTTCCCCATTCTGCTAGATAAAAATTATAGTCAATGGTATTCCAAGATTGGTTCGTATTCACTTCTGAAAAACCAAACATAACACCATTGTTTGTTTGAGCAGCTTCTATTTCTACATATCCATCTGCTCCAGCAGACAACACATCTACAGAAGCCGCTCCTGCATTCCAATTTAAAGTAGAAGTACTTTTAAGTGAATTGCCATAAAGAATATTAGCATTAACTACATCTGTCCACACAACAGGTGATTGGGCATTTGCCATGCCTGTTAAAAATAAAGCCATTATAATATAGCTTAGAGTACATAATTTTTTCATTTTTTCATTTTTTAAGATTAAGATTAATTGGGGCTTTATAATATTCTTATTATGCAACAAGATTATATTTGCCTTTCAATAATAGAACGAAAAAATTAAAAACCGTAAACACTTTCTCCAAGTAAAATCTTCAAAATCAATCAAAAAAACACACCTAATCATATGAAAATCAAAGACTTAAACTATTTTTATTTAATTTATTTAAAAATAAATAACAATTTACTTTTCATTTGTAATGCCCTTAAAAAACACTGTATAAAAAATGTAATTTTTTTTCTTTGCTTGGTAAACGAAATTTGCAATAATCATTCAGAATAATAATGAAAAATTATTATTTACCAAACCTATTTATTACGTTCTAATTACAGATTATATTATGAAATCTACTTTTAACCAAATTTTTGAAGAATGTCATACTTATTGCATTACCAATTTGATTAAGTTAACAAATTCTAAGGCAGAAGCAGAAGATTTGTTTAGTGATGCTATTGCTAAATATTGGGTGTATAGTCAACAGGGGAAAATCAAACACCAAGAGAATGTGAAGGCTTTTGTATTTGTTACTGCCAAACGATTGTGGTTGGATCAAAAACGGAAAAAGCAAAAAGAATATTATGTAGAAGAAAGCAAAATGAACTTGCATCTTCAACAGCAAATGGATAGTAGTGATATGGAAAATTTTAACATTCTTATTGACGCAGAAGATAAAGCTACTGCCGATAAGAATTATCAAACCAAAATGAAATACTTTCAAATAGCTTTTGAACAATTAGAAGAAAAATATCAAAAACTATTGAAAAACCGATATGTTTACAATCTTTCTACACAAGAAATTGCAGAACAATTTGGTTTTAAATCAAGCCGAGTGGCGATTACAACTATATTTAGATGCAAACAAAAATTTCTTAAAATTTATGGAGCCCAAATTCCTTAAGGGTTATAGTTTAAATAGAAGCGAAAGGTTAAGTGCTTCGTCGTTACATTTAGGCCTGCTATCCATTCTTATGGCTTTAGGTCATCAAGCGCATTCAAAATGACGACCACTTAAACCACAAAAACGCATTAAACCACCTAAACGAAAAAAAGCCATACCATTACTATCAGGGCTATTTTAAACGGTCTCTAACACTATCAAAAATATTTAGTTTTTATCAAGAATAAGCATAGGTTTCCATATTTCTATAAAATGACTGCAACATAGTTATAACGATTTTATCAAATACACGTATAATAAAATATATAATATTAGTTAATCCTTATTAAATACTGAAAAAGACACGCTAAACAGATATTCCTAAAAAAGGTTCTTAATTATTAAAATAAATTAGATTTATATTCAAAAAATGACTGTAAACAGACAAAACCTTAATTATAACTTCTTTTGATATTAATTTAAATTATGTAAAATACTATACAAGTCACTTTTCTAAGGATTTAAGAATCAAACCATTATAGTATCGCTAAATAAAATAAGTGGTTAGTTGAGGAAAAAAAAAATACCAAATTAATCTAAGATATCATATATATTTGATTGGTAAGTCCACTAATTATGTAAAAATTCAACAAAAAATTCAAATTAACTAAAGCCTATGTACAGATTTTTACAATCTCAATCCATTTTCACTCTATTATCTTTACTCTTTCTTTCTTCTCCTATGACTGCACAAGATCTCATCGAAAAAGTCCGTACAGGAACGCTCGAAAAAAAGATCAATGTGGCTCCAAACAAAATGGGACAAAAGATTCAACAACTGAAACAAGATAATTTTTCAGTCCAAAAAAATCTTTTTTCAGTTACAACTTCCACTACCCTACTCAATAAGGTAAAAAATACAGTAAGTGATGCTGTATTCTTGGAGGTCAATCAAAATGAACTTGCCCAAATACACCAAAGAAAAGCAGATCAATTATTGTTATCTGTTCCTGTCACAAATGATAAAAGCGTTGCTTTAAAATTAGCAAAGACCAAAGTCATTACAGACACTTATCGAATGGAAACAAGCGATGGTAGATTTTTTGACTTTGGAGAAAATCAAGGCGTTTTTTATCAAGGAATTATACAAGGTAATCCTAATTCTTTGGTCGCTGTTAGTATTTTCCCAAATCATGTTCGTGCCTTAATTATTGACGACAATGGACAGTATGTTCTTGGAAAAATGCAGGACAAGAGCGAACAGTATATTTTATACAATGATAAAAATCTACAAATCCCCAATGGTTTTTCTTGTGGCACACAAGATCATCATAATTTAACAAAAGACATTCCTACCATTAATGACAATACAAGTCTTAAAGCTCCTGGCGATTGTGTAGAGGTCTATGTAGAGTGTGATTTTGCTATGTACAATAGTCATGGCGACAATGTTGGCAATGTCAATGCCTATGTCACCAGTCTGATGAATGAAACAAGTATTTTATATACCAATGAAAATATTGCGATTGTGCTTTCTGACTCTTTTGTTTGGACTTCTGCTGACCCTTATACCGCCTCTAATAATACAGGGGACGTCTTAGAGCTTTTTGGTGAATTTAGAAAAAATGCCTACAACGGACGTTTGGCGCATCTAATCTCTACAAGAAGCTTAGGGGGCGGTGTCGCTTGGTTAGATGTCTTGTGTAATAGCTACTATACCTTTAATGCAGATTTTGATGAAGATGGTACGGCTGAATTACACCATGCTGGCCCATATGCTGTAAGTGCCAGTATGAGTACAAGCATCACTGCTGTACCAACCTTCTCTTGGAATGTTGAGGTTTTTACCCACGAAATGGGACACAATATGGGTTCTCCACACACACAAAGTTGTAGTTGGACTGGTGGTCCAATAGACAATTGTGTCGCTGTAGAGGATGGTACTTGTTCACCAGGCCCTGCTCCTACCAATGGCGGAACGATTATGAGTTACTGCCACCTAACAGGGGTGGGTATCAATTTCAACAACGGTTTTGGTACACAACCAGGCGATTTAATTAGAAACCGCTACAACAATGCAAACTGTCTTTCTCCTTGTAACGATGATGGTTGTACAGACAATACTGCTTGTAATTATAATGCAAGTGCTGTCAATGATGATGGTTCTTGTGAATATCTTTCTTGTCAAGGTTGTACGGATAATCTCGCCTGTAATTATGATGCCAGTGCTACTCAGGATGATGGTTCTTGTAATTATACTTGTTATTGTACAAGTACTGGTACAAATACGGGTGATGAGTGGATACAAAATGTTAATTTTAATACCATTAACAATACAACAGCAGCAGATGGTGGCTATGGTGATTATACCAGTATCGTCACCAATGTAGATATCAGCCAAACTTATGCGCTAACACTAACACCTGGTTTTGCAGGAACAGCGTACAATGAAAGATGGTTTGTGTATATGGATTGGAACCAAAATTTTGTTTTTGAAGCAAGTGAATTGGTTTATCAATCTCCAAATCCAAGCAATACTGTGGTAACGACGAATATCACAGTTCCTGCTTCTGCGACTTTAGGCAATACAGGTATGCGGGTAATCATGACTTGGGAAAGCAATCCTGTAACAGATGCTTGTAGTACTTTTGAATATGGTGAAGTTGAAGATTATACCATCAATATTGTATCTCCTGCAACGGGTTGTACTGATCCTTGTTCGGCTAATTATGATGCCAGTGCCGCTACTGATGATGGCTCTTGTACAGCTCAATTATTAGGCTGTACCGACATGAACGCTTGTAACTATGATGCAACGGCTTTATGTGACGATAGCTCTTGTTCTAATGCTGACCCAATGACAGGAAATACCAATATTTGCAGTGGCGATACAGAAGTATGGAACGCTACAACTTGTACCTACGACATTGATGTGGTTCAAGTTTTGGGCTGTACGACAGTGACAGCTTGTAACTACAATGCAAGTGCAAACTGTAATGATGGTTCTTGTTCTAATGCTGACCCAATGACAGGAAATACCAATATTTGCAGTGGCGATACAGAAGTATGGAATGCTACTACTTGTACCTACGACATTGACGTTGTTCAAGTTTTGGGCTGTACGACGGTGACAGCTTGTAACTACAATGCCAGTGCGAACTGTGATGATGCTTCTTGTGCTTTTGCGCCTGATGCAAGTTTCAATACCATCAACCCAAGTTACTGTACAAGTGATGCACCTATCACCTTAGTTCCAACAACGTCTGGTGGAGCATTTACAGGTTCTGGTGTTTCGGGCAATACCTTTGATCCGTTGAGTGTAAGCGTCGGTTCTACCTCTACCATCACCTACACCGTAGGAAGTCCAGGCTGTACCAATACAAGTAGCCAACAAACCGTTGTAAATGCTTGTATGGATGCAGGATTAACGTTATCGCTCAAAGTCTTATTAGAAGGTGCTCATGATGCCTCAACGGGCGGAATGCACACAAAACTTCGTCAAAAGAATTTAATTCCAACAACACAACCTTACAATACTGCTCCCTGGAATTATACGGGTGTAGAAAGTTCCACTAATTTACCGACTGATATGGTTGATTGGGTTTTAGTAGAAATACGAGAAGGAACACCAAGTCTTATTGGAAGTGCCTCCACTACAATGGTAGAAACCGTTGCAGGTATTTTATTAAGCAATGGCGATATTGTTGCGACTGATGGCGTTTCACCACTTACTTTCAACCAACTTAGCATTGGCGTCAACTACCACATTTTGGTAAGACACCGTAACCACTTGGATATTATTAGTGCCACAACCATTGTAGGAGCGACGAACATGCTCTATGATTTCACCCTCAATGTAGGTATGGCTTTTGGCAACAGCCAGCAAAAACAAATCAATGGTAAAGGCTGTATGTACGCTGCCGATTATACAATTGATGGCATTATCCAAATTTCTGATTTCTCACTTTGGAATACAGACCCTGCCATTCTCAATACGTATGATGCAACCGATGGAAATATGGACGGAACGGTTCAAACAACTGACTATGATATTTGGATTCCTAATAGTGCCAAAGTTGGTATTATAGAAACAAAACCATAGAATATCGTTTAAAAACAAATTCTTCAAAGCCACAAGTCCTTTCGGATTTGTGGCTTTTTTATTGCAAGGAAATTGTATTTGTTAAAATCGTAAAAATTTCACTTCAATTATTAGATAAATCAAAATATTTTCATAACTTAGTCACTGATATGCTGAAAGTTGTGTTATTATTTTGGAGATCACAGTTTGGTTCTCCGTCGTTACACATGCTCCCGCTATCCGCTACTATGGCTCACAGAAAAACCACAAAATCACAGCAGAACCGAACCACAGCACCAATAACTAAAAACGACGGCACTCTGTAAGCCATAACGCTACTATCGGGTCTATTTTGCACTGCCTGAACGATAAAATCAAAGATGGCAAGACAAGTAGATAGGTAAAATCAAATAGACACAAAAAACAGATAAATAATTAGCAACTTGTCATACAAACCGTTTTTTAACTAAAATACTGTTTTCTGATATTTCTTCCTCCACGACTAACAAAAAAAGTTTGAGGAAACAGATGCCCATCACTACCATTCTGTCCATGCAAAATAGACTCGATAGTAGTGGTATTGTGGGCTGCTTGGCTATTTGTTGCTTGGCAAACCACAATGAGAACGGATAGCGAGACCCTACATCACGACGAAGCAACAAACCGTTCTCTCCTAAAGAAAACGAATAATTTAAAATTAAAAAAATGTATGGAATTTTTCTCTTCCAAGACCTTAGAACTTACAAAAACTTTCCTATTTGATTCAAAAAGAACATATATAAAATGTCTAATAATTTATTACAACAGTTTATTGTTTTATATTTTTCTACAATAATGTTTTAAATTATTGTTTACCTTTTTTCTAAGGATTTATTAAGTTATTAGGAGCCACAAAATCAATAAATACTCTTGAATATGAACATATTAGCAAACCAATCGTAAAATATAAGACTTCTTATTAAGTAAAGTTTGCCAAGCTGTTACTGAAATCCTGAAGATTTTTTTATTTACATTATATTTCAATATGTAAATTTGTGTTTTTGAGCCGATAAACTAAAAACTATCGGAAAATTTCAAGGTGTATAAGTTTGTCTAATGACAACATTGCTTTAATTTATCATAAAATTTATTATAAAATTTTTTTTAACAGATAGAAATTATTAAATTTAACCATAAAATCAATATAACTCATGAAAAAATTATCCTTTATACTTGCTTTATTAATAGCAGGAACCTCTTTGTCTTACAGCCAACTTCGTGTCGTAACCAATGGTTCTGTAGGTATTGGAACAATTACTCCTGGTGACAAACTCCATGTTGCAGGTAGTATCACAATTAACCATGGCTCTTCTTATAAGTCTTTTAGAACAACTGGACAAAACCACAATGTACTGAGGTTAGATGGAAATGATGACTTTGTGTTCAATGCTACATCACTGACTGTCTTTGGAGGATTGCCTTCAAGTGCACTTATGGTTGTTGGTAACAACAAATTCTATGACATTCGTAATGCTTCCAATCAAGTTATGGTGAGAGTAGATGAGTCTACTGGCAATATGGGTATTGGTACTGGTTTTACAGGTCCTGCTGCGAAGCTTCATGTAAATGGTAGTGCTGTTAAACCTGGCGGTGGTGCTTGGGGCGCAGCTTCTGACAGGCAATTGAAAAATAACATCAATGCTTTTGAAGATGGCTTAGAAACTTTAATGCAAGTAAATCCTGTTACTTTCCAATATAATGGTAAAGCAGGTATCGCTACTGGTGACAAGGAGTTTGTTGGAGTTATCGCTCAAGAATTGAAGAAAGCTGCTCCATATATGGTCGAAAACTTCAAATATGAAGAAAAAGACGAAAATGGTAAAGTATTGGTTTCTGAAGACTACTTAATGGTTGATCCTTCTGCTTTAACGTATATGTTAATCAATGCAGTTCAAGAACAACAAAAAGTTATCGAAGAAAAAGATGCTCAAATCAATTCATTGAATGATCGTTTAGAAAGATTGGAAAGATTGATCTTAAAAGATGCTAAAACTGACCAAAGTACTAATGTTACACTTGAAGCTAAAGGTCGATTAGAGCAAAACACTCCAAATCCTTTCTCTGAAAATACAACAATCAAATACGAATTGACTGATAAAGATGCTCAAGCTGAAATCCAAATCTTTAGCTTAACTGGAGATTTATTAAAAGTAGTGCCTGCAGACGGTAGAACTGGACAGGTTAATGTTCAAGTTACGGATATGCCTGCTGGTACTTATACTTATAGCTTAGTTGTTAATGGAAAAGTTATTGACAGCAAGAAAATGGTTTTAAGTAAATAAGATAAACGAAATCATACGTTAGAATAGACTTGTTTATTTTGACGCTATAGATAGTGAAGCCCTACTAATTTTTTAGTGGGGCTTTTTTGATATAGTCAATATCTGTACATTTAGCAAAGTATTACAATCAGAAAAATAGGAGTTATTTACCAATAATAGTAATTTACCTACAAAATGAAAAACCTTCAGTATAATTCGATTGATACATTGAGAACAGTAGCGACAATAAGTGTGGTTTTTTTACATGTTTCAGCACATTATCTTCCTAAATTTGGCACAATTCCCACACAATTTTGGTTTTTAGCAAATATGATTGATGGCAGCACTCGATTTTGTGTTCCTATTTTTTTTATGCTTTCAGGCACATTATTACTATCTAAAGATTATACTTTATCAGATTTTTTGACAAAGAGACTTTCCAGAATTATTCCTCCTTTCTTGTTTTGGAGTATAAGTTATATCATTTATAAGTTATGGGTTTTATCCAATACAGGTGAAGTCATAGACTGGATTTATGCTTTAAAATTCACAGGCAATAAGCTTTTAACAGGTAGTATGTATCATTTATGGTTTGTATATACAATTCTTGGGCTTTATTTATTTGTACCAATAATACGTAAATGGATAAAAGTTGCGAGCCAAAAGGAAATAATATTTTTCTTAACCATTTGGATTGTATCAATGTTATTTCAATACATAGTATTTAAAGCTTATAAACCTCCTATTGAATTAAGGTATTTTTCAGGGTACTTAGGATATATGGTTCTGGGATATTTTTTATTCAATACGAATCATCCTTATCTTAACAAAAGAAGTTTGGCTATTGGGCTAGTTCTGATAGGACATTTAGTCACTGTATTAGGAACTTATTTTCTTAGTGAAAAAGCTGGGCATTTTCAGAATCAATTTTATATCTATCTAACAATAAATGTTTTTCTCAGTGCGACTGGTATTTTTTTATTTTTTAAAAATTTCTCCATAAAAAACAATTTGATATTAAGACTCATCCATTTTATCAGCAAACACAGCTATGGTATTTATTTGATACATATTTTAGTTTTAATATTTATGTCGAATATGGGTTTAAATATGAGATTGGCGCATCCTATTATTAATATTCCACTTTCAGCTATTATTTGTTTAATACTTTCAAGCATAACTATTAGCTTATTAAAAAAATCTAAAATTGGTAGAATTATTGGAGGGTAATCAAATATTATATTCCTCATATTTCATTGAAGTCAGTATTTGTTATCTAAGAAGATGCGTTAAGGCTCTTTCGACACATAATGACATTACAATGTTAGGTTGATTTTTTTCGACTAAATCCATGTCAATTGCAGCGTTGCTGATATAAATAACTTTATAAAAGTGTAAAGAAAAATATGGAACAAGTGTAGTTGTGAAAGAATCTTTAAATATTAAAACGGTATCTTTATTATCACAGTTTTCATTTATGGTGATAATGGTTTTTTTAGGATAACCTTTAGGACTTATGGTCTTAAATCCAAGTTCTTTGTTCTTTAACTTAAAAATTATACTTTGATCACTATAGGCTGTAATTTCTTTTACACCAATCATATTTGCCAAATCTCCATTTCTTTTTTCTTTACGTTGAATATCAAAGTAACTCGTATCCATTGGCAGTATATTTAATTTGTCAAAAGTTTGTTTACAAAAAGACTGATACCCTATATAAGCACCATATGCATTCCAGTGGGTATCAAATTTATAATATAATTGCTCTTGATTTTTTGCGCTCAGTAAATCATCTCTTACATCTATAATCGGAAAGTTTCTTTCTTTAAAATATAGAACTAACTGATCTGCAAGAGAAGTTTCTCTTTGAATTTGCAGTGTCATTGATAGTGGTAGTTTCTCTTTGTAAATAGTGTGTTTGTTTGGGAAAAAACCAACAATATATTTTATTTTCTTTTTTGCAAATATGTTTTTCAGGCCTAACTGTTTTTTATAAGCCTTTTCAAGGTTCTGCTTGTCAGTTACATTACGATTTGAATAACTGGTATAAATACCATCAATGTTAGAATTATAAAATAGGAATCCATCCTTTCCGAATATAGCTGATTCTGGTTTTGGTGAAACGTTAAAATAATCGAGTTTTATTTTGCTATTCCAATTCACAAACAACGTACGTAGTCCAAAGTTATCATTATAGTATTTTTCATATTCTTGTGCGTATGTCTTCTTTAACTCAAATTCTGGCTTTGGCGAAAGTTCTCTTTTTTCTTTGAGAGATGCTTCTATATCAAGCTTTATTATTTTTGAGAAAGATGGAGCGATTAAAATTATTATAAAAATAACAATGAACAAATTAGAGTAGATGCTTTTCAATTGAATATTTTCGTAGTAAAAGAGAAAAAACAAGGTTAATGAAAAAATAGAAGACAAAAGAATGATAATTTTTCTATCAAAAAAAGGTTGTTCTTTCATTAAACTTTCTATTGCATTTTTAGCATCAAACTTTGGTGTGAAATATGGGTCATAGTGGTCATTCACTACCTGAGTAGTAATAAGTCCATCCTTTAATTTAATATAAGCATTTGGGATAAAATCATTATTGATATTGTATTTGATTGACTTTTGTAATGATTTTAATCTAACATCTTTTATTTCAATTGTTCTTTGCTCTCTATTTTTGCTAATATCTAGTCGAATTTTAATAATTTGTGAATCTATGGGGAGTTTAAGATTTATTTTTTGAGACTTATCACTTCCAATAACTTTAGTGCGTACACTGTATTTCTCTGCGTACCCCTTGCTTCCTTCTTGCTGATAGAATAATTGGAAGACATCATCAAATGGTACAATAGCCTCTATCTCAAGATTTATTTCAGAAGGGCTTACCTTGTAAGAATTTAACAAAATGAAACTTATACTGAAGGCAATCAAAGATATTGCAAAAAATATTATATATTTTTTCATAATTCAAAATCTATAATAGATAAATGGGTTATATGTTGTTTGTGCTAATTCCATTATTGATAAAATAAAAATAAATATAAGAAAGCTGTATTTTAGCATATTTAGCATCCTCTTATTATTAATTACTGATTCAGTATGTTGTGCTATATATTTTCGTAAAGGCATAGAGAAGGCAATTCCCACTAATGCTACTATTATAATATAATTATTAATAAATAAGTAAGGATAGTTATTTGTGCCTGAAGAAAAAGAAAACATTTTGCCAATAAAACTTATTGCGTCTTCTAAACTCTCTACTCTAAAAAATACCCACCCAAGAATTACCACCAATAGTGTATAAACTCTGGACAATAGGTTCGTTTTTTCAAGAAACTTTATTAGGCCAAGTCGCTCAATTACGATAAAAGTACCGTGAAAAAGTCCCCAAATCACGAAATTCCAACTAGCTCCATGCCAAAGGCCTGTCAAAAAGAAAACTATTAAAAGGTTTACATAGGTTCGATGCTTCCCTTTTCGATTTCCTCCAAGCGGAATGTATAAATAGTCTTTAAACCAAGAAGAAAGCGATATATGCCATCTTCTCCAAAATTCACGAATAGACTTAGAAATATAAGGATGTTCAAAGTTTTCTTTAAAGTTAAAGCCAAGCATTTTTCCTAAACCGATAGCCATATCTGAATAACCAGAGAAATCATAATAAATCTGTAATGAATAGCAGATAATACCAATCCAGCATAAAGGTGTTGACAATTCATGGGGCGCAATGGCAAATACTTTATCAGCAATGAATCCAATATTATTTGCGATTAATACTTTTTTTGCAAAACCTATAATAAAACGTGAAATCCCTGTTTTAAATAAGGATGTAGTAATCTCTCTACTTTTGACTTCTTTAGCTATATCCTTGTATCTGACAATAGGTCCTGCAATGAGTTGTGGAAATAACGATATATACATTCCTAAACTGATAAGGTTTTTTTGCCCTGTAACCGTTTTTCTATAAACATCTACTAAGTATGAAATGCTTTGAAATGTAAAAAAAGAAATACCAACAGGAAGAGTTACATTAGAAACATCAATGTTTAGGTCAATACCTATTTGTGAAAGGCTATCAAGAAAAAAATGAATATACTTATAATATCCTAATACAGACAAATTGATTATAGTACCTAAAATTAGAATTGCTTTTGCCTGTTTTTCATTTCCTTTATTTTGGTATTCAGAGATAACATTCCCTACAATATAATTGATACAGATGGAACTCATCATTAATAGAACCAATAGATATTCTCCCCAAGCATAAAAGAATAAACTTACTATAAGAATAAATAAATTTCTATACTTCTTCGCAATCAGAAAATGAACTCCTAAAACGATAGGTAGGAACAAAAAAATAAATAAAATTGAACTAAATATCATATCAATTTATTAGTAGATAAAAAGCGTTGCTATACATATTCAAACCATTAATAATCAATAGCTTATGTAAAATCTCAGCGACTTTCACAAGCTTTTGATACAATATCGTTTTATTAAATAGATGTTATTTCTCTGTTCTAATAAGGCTAAGTAGGGAACGATTTTAGTGGAACGAAAGGAACGCAGTAATTGCCTTATTATCAATTCTTTAATGTACGTTTTATTTTGTCTGCCCACTTACTTAAAATAATCCATCACCCATTTTGGCGTCATCTTTCCTATTACAAATTAACACTCAATTATCGTTTAGACCTTTTAAGATAGCCTCGATAGCAGCGTTATACCAAAAGCAGCGTCGGCAGAATGTAGTGTGTGGGCTTTTGGTATAGTAGCGTATAGCGAGACCCTGCGCCACGACGAAGCACTAAGCCTTTCGCTCCAAAAAGTCTAAGATTGGAGAGTAATCAAACATGATATTTTTCACATTTTAGTTGGAATTGTAGCTTGGCGTATTCGTATAATTGCTTGTCAAATTGGTTGTAAGCGATAATCTTTTCCATAAGTTCATCACTAATTAAACGTTTTTTCTTTGTTTTATTTACATTGGTACGGACTACTTGTCCTAAATCAATATTTAAGGCTGTATTCATTAAATTGATTGACCGCTTAAATTCCTCTAGTAGTCCTAAACAAAAGCATTTATCTAAATTATTTTTTGCTTGCTGCAATAAGTCATCATTAATAACAATATTTCCTAATGGTGTTGGTGTATCTGATAGAAACCGAACATGTAAATTGTCAAAATGATTTCTTTCTTTATCAAAAAAAGATTCAAGTGATTGGTTTTCTAATTGTTTTTCTTTTCTTAAAAAAAACAAATCAGAAATAGCTCTTTCTATAGGCTCTCTAAAAAAGACAATCGTTTTGACATTACTTGGCATAAGCTCTAAAACCTTGTAAGGGTAATGCCCAAGAAAAAGCATTGTTTTTTCTAAACGTTCTCTTTCTATATCCCCCACAATTCTATAATCATAGTAAAGTGCAACTTTGTCTCTCAACTCTTTTCTATTGGGATAAGTAATGGATTGAGGAGTAACTTTTTCTAGCATTCTTCTAAAAGAGGAGCCTGCTGTTTTAGGTATGTGTAAAAAAAACAATGGTTCTCTAAAGATAACATTGTATGTGGGAATAGCTACTGCCGTTTTTTTCAAAGGAACTTGCTCTGGCTCACAAACAACCTCTACTTTACTCAAATCAATATCTCTGCCTTCTAAATCAAAAAAATAACCACATGTTCCTTTAGGATGAATTTTTGCAATAATAATATCTTTTCGTACTTCTTTTGCTATTGTAGAGTCCAAAATTTTGCCCTCTACCTTTAAACTAACTTTAATCGGTTCTTCACTTTCTTTTGCTTTTGCCCAACCGCCTATACCCATATCATCTATTTGGTCTACAAAGCCTATATATGTTCTATTTTCTTTCACCATTTATTTTTTATTTTTGGAGAGATGGCAAACTATTAGGGCTAATTTAAACAATCTGAATAGCTACCAAATGATAAATACAGTGATTATCAATCTTCTTTTTGTCCTTTATTACCTTGCTTTCCCATAATCATTATTTTCTTCCTACAAAAATAGCAACTATTCAATATAAAATCAGAAAAGTAATAATTTTTATTTCATATGACCTATCAGTATCCTTGCTATCTCCAACAGTCAAGTTTTTTTGACGATATTCTTAGTTTGAAGATTTGCAAGTTAAAAAACGAATCTTACGACCTGACAAGTCTAAGACTTTGCCTTTTTCCCGATACGAGATAAATCACTAAGCAGGACACTACCTTTTGATTTCATCGTCAAGACAGTGCAAAATAGCCCTGATAGAAATGGTATCGTTTTTTTGTATGGCAAGTATCAGCAAGGCAAAACGATAAGAATGGATAGCAGGCCTTTCCGCACCGATGAAAGATAGACCTTTCGCTCCTTATTTTTAATATATTGGTTCAACAACCCGACACTCATCGACAATAATGGCGATTTGTATACGACAGGCATCAGTTCCAATGAGCTTAGTTTGAGCAGTTCTTCTTCCGACTGTCCTAATCAAATCAATCTCGATACCTACGATTTCGTCAATGGACAATACCAAGCTGCCGACCATATCGAATCAAGCAGCTACATCAACAATCCATCGACGGTCACCTACAAAGCAGGCAATTACATTGACTTACAACCATTACGACAGGCGCAGAACTCAATATTGAAATAGACGAATGCCCTTAGTGGGTTAAATTCTAAACTTGTTTTTTTATTTGGAGCGAAAGGTAAAGAGCTTCGTCGTTACGTTCAGTCCTGCTATCCGCTAATGGATGGCATCTCCAAGATGCCTTGCATTTTATCACGAACTGCACCGTATTGGAAGGCATTTCCAAAATGCCTTTCATTTCCACAGATGAACCGAAAAAGGCAGCCAACGCAATCATCCAACCACTCCTATCAGGGCTATTTTTCATGGTCGCTATCTCTAACTACGGTTTATTTAGAATTTAAGATTTATCTATTAGCATTTAGAATTAACCAATATATTTTCAATAAACGCTACATATAACCACAGTTTATAAAGCAAGTTTATAATTTAATATCTAATTATTTAGGAATTTACAATTATCAGGACTATTTTAGATGTTCTAATTTAATAATAAAACATAACACTTATACTTAACATTTAAATACATAAAAATCATGAGAAATTTAATAATAACCATCACTTTACTATTTACAACAGCAATATTCACTTTCGCACAAACAACCAGCCTAAAAGTTACAGACGAAGGAAATGTCGGTATTGGTACCGACAATCCTACGGCAAAACTAGAAGTAGCGGGTACGATAAAACTCAACAATCCTGGAAACCTTAATTACATTACAGGATCAAATGACCTCCAAAGAACAGCCCTCTTGTCTAATACCACTCCCTTAAATAGTCGTTGTTACTTCTATATGTTCAACAACGATAATCCACCAAGAGCAGGAGAATTTAGTATGGCAGGAAAATACATCAGATTTGTAAGTAATTCAACCAATACTAGCTTTGGTACTGAAAAAATGCGCCTTACTGCCAATGGTCGTTTGGGTATCGGAACAAATGCTCCTGCCTACACACTACACGTAAACGGAACGGCAGCTAAACCAGGAGGCGGATCTTGGATTGCAGCTTCTGACAGAGCCTTAAAAAATAACATCAATGCCTACGAAGATGGCTTAGAAACTTTAATGCAAGTGAATCCTGTAACCTTCCAATACAATGGAAAAGCAGGAATTGAAACTGGTAAAACAGAATTTGTAGGCGTCATCGCACAAGAATTACAAAAAGTGGCACCGTATATGATACAGCCTTACCAATACACAGACGTAAATAAAGAAACAAATGAGGTAGAAAAAACAGAAGAATATCTATCAGTTGATCCATCTGCCTTAACCTATATGCTCATCAATGCGGTGCAAGAACAACAAGAAGTTATTGAAAAATTACAAGAGCGCATCACACAATTAGAAAGAGGTACAGACAAAGAAACGTACAAAACAGAATCAGATATTTCAATCAAAGGTGCAGGAAGATTATCACAAAACATGCCAAATCCTTTCTCTGAAAACACAACCATCCAATACGAATTAACGGACAAAGATGCACAAGCAGAAATCCAAATTTTCAGCTTAACAGGCGAATTATTAAAAGTCGTTCCTGCCGATGGTAGAACGGAACAGGTTAATGTTCAGGTTACGGATATGCCGAATGGTACGTACACATACAGCTTAGTTGTCAATGGCAAAATCATTGATACAAAGAAAATGGTTTTGAGTAAATAAGATAAACGAAATATGCATTAAAGGTCGTTTTTTGCGATTTTTAATGATAAGGCCTCACTAAATCTTTTTTTAGTGGGGCTTTTTTTGTTAACGGAAGAAGAGACAATTGACTGAAGTACGAAGGGCAAAAAGGAACGTTCTCTTAGCGTTCTGTCCATCCAAAATAGACCTGATAGAAATGGTATCGTTTTTTGTAGGGGCAATCCCTTGTGGTTGACCTGCCAGCAGCATGGCAAAACGATAAGAATGGATAGCAGGCCTTTCCGTCACGATGAAAGATAAACCGTTCTCTCCTAAAAAAAAATCTATTGAACAAGTAAAAAAAATCTTGTCCTTAAATAATAAAAAAACACTAAATTAGCACCTAAAAAGAACATATGCTTAAAATTGGGTTAGTAGGTGCTGGACATCTCGGAAAAATACACATCAAACTGCTTTTGAGTTTGCCTATTTGGACATTGGTTGGATTTCATGATACCAACGAAGCCGTCGCCACTGCTGTCGTTCAAAAATGGGACATTCCACACATCGAGGACATTGACACACTTATACAACAGGTAGATGCTTTGGCCATTATCACACCGACGCCACACCATTTTGACATTGCCAAAAAAGCTATTGAACAAGATAAACATGTCTTTATTGAAAAGCCGCTGACCCAAACTTTAGAACAAGCCGAAGAACTCTTGAAATTAGCCAAACAACATAAAATTATCGGGCAAGTGGGGCATGTCGAACGCTTTAATCCTGCATATTTGGCGGTTCGCCATAAAATCACAAACCCCTTATTTATCGAAACCCACAGGTTGGCAAAGTTCAACCCTCGTGGCACGGATGTTTCCGTCGTTTTGGACTTGATGATCCACGATTTGGACATTATTTTGAAGAGCGTCGATGCGCCCATTGTCGATGTACAAGCGAGTGGCGTGGCGATTATTTCCCAAAAACCCGATATTGTCAATGCCCGTTTGACTTTTGCGAATGGCTGTGTTGCCAATGTAACTGCCAGCCGATTGTCAATGAAAAATATGCGAAAAATGCGCCTTTTCCAAGAAGATGCCTACGTCAGTATTGATTTTCTCAACAAGCAAGCCGAAGTCACCAAATTGTCCGACCAAAAAGACGCCGTTCTCCCCTCTTTTGAGCTGAATATCGGGCAAGAAAACGCCAAAAAATACATCACTTTCGACATTCCCGAAGTTTTGCCCCTCAATGCCATTCAACAAGAATTAGAGGAATTTGCCCACAGTATTTTAGAGACAAAACCCGTTGCAGTCACTTTAGAAGATGGCTATAAAGCCCTAAAATTAGCCCACCAAATCTCTACCCAAGTCCAACAAAACCTCGAAAAACGCAAAGAATTTGTTTCTTAGTTTTTGTAGTTTAAGTGGTTTTTGTAGTTTGTGTGGTTCTTTAAAATTCCATAAACGACACAATTGCAAAAACATTATAATTTTCTTTAGGAGACAACGGTAAAATTCCTTCGTAAAAAACGCATGCTCCTGCTGTGCCATCAGGTCTATTTTACACTGCTTGAACCATTACAGAACGGCAGTTTTTCCAAAAAATCGTCACTCGTCACCCGTCACTCGCCACTATCATGAAAAAAATAAGCCTCCACCTAATCCTACTCATATCCACTCTACTCACCGCCTGCACAACCGACAAACCCATCGAACAAGCCCTACGCCAATGCATCGAAGAAAAATACACCCAAAACGACAAAAATTACCAAGAAACAGCCCAAATCTTAAAAGACCTACTCAACAAAGAAGGCTTATTGCACCCACAAAACCCCACAAGCTATGACAGCCTACTCAACACCTTCGCCACCAATCCCAAAACCATAAAAATAGACCCGAT
>Ga0209185_1000935_pt1 | contig 28524 bp, 17 predicted proteins | sample SidtaG_2_FD_187425 | JGI IMG/M metagenome (GOLD analysis project Ga0209185, IMG submission 187425) | Marine algal microbial communities from Sidmouth, United Kingdom - Sidmouth_Asex2 metaG (SPAdes) (version 2) | ecosystem: Host-associated > Algae > Red algae > Unclassified | place: Sidmouth... | reverse complement strand
ATTCCCTGTCATTGGGTCTGAACTGTCGCAACTCTCGTCATCACAGTTGGCATCTGCATCGTAGTTACAGGCTGTATCGTCGGTACAGCCTAAGACTTGGGCTTCGTCTACATCGTAAGAACAGGTTGATTCGTTCCATACTTCTGTATCACCTGCGCAAATATCTGTATTCCCTGTCATTGGGTCTGAACTGTCGCAACTCTCGTCATCACAGTTGGCATCAGCATCGTAGTTACAGGCTGTATCGTCGGTACAGCCTAAAACTTGTACGACATCCACATCGTAACTACACGTTGATTCGTTCCACACTTCCGTATCGCCCATGCAAATATCTGTATTTCCTGTCATTGGGTCTGCATTTGAACAAGAACCGTCATCACAAGTAGCAGCTGCATCGTAATTACATGCGGTATCATTGGTACAGCCGTCAGGAAGAATACAACTATCGTCATCGCATGTTGCGGTATCATCATAGTTACATGCAGTTGGATCTGTACAACCTGATACATTGATTGAATAACAAATTGTATTGCTTGTTATAACACAAAGCGGAAAGTTCTCAACCATACCTGGACAAACAAAAGGCAATGTACCTTCATTCTCTTCTACTGTTTCATTTAAAGTAGTAACCACGCTAAATAAAGAGTCTATATTGGCTTCTGCTCCAAAGACTGAAAAAAGCTCTATCACTTGCTGAAAACCTACTACATCAGCACTCGAACAAACACCTGCTGTTTCACACAACAAACCACACAAAACATCTTCGGTCTCCATATCTGGATCAAAAACAGTTTCTAAAACACTACAACAGGTATTCATTGGATCTGTTGGATCAATCGCATCTATAACGGCTCTTACTGCCTCTATATCATAATTAATGGCTGTTACACAAACATCTTGCCCGCCTACAAGTCCATAATCACTTGGATTAAAGTCTGTAGCAGTAGTTGGTAAGATTCCATATATCGTATTTTCATCGTCTATAATCAATAATTCTGAATTTGGTAATTCTCCTGTCGTAAAAGCAGGTAAAACAGCTTCTTCTCCTTCACAAAGGTCTGTATCAGCAGGTGTTTCAAAACTACCACCACTTGCAGTTGAACAATCAATACATTCTTGAGTTGTATAACAAACCGTATTACTTGTTAAAACACAAAGCGGAAAGGCTTCTACCATACCAGGACAAACAAAAGGTAAAACCCCCATTTGCTCTTCTACTGTTTCATTTAAAGTAGTAACAACACTAAACAAAGAGTCTATATTCGCTTCTGAACCAAAAACAGCAAAAAGCTCAATAACTTGTTGAAAACCTACAACATCAGCACTGGAACAAACTCCTGCTGTTTCACACAACAATTCACACAATACATCTTCGGTTTCCATGTCTGGATCAAAGACGCCTTCTAAAACACCACAGCAAGTACCCATTGCGTCTGTTGGATCAATCGCATCTATAATGGTACGTACTGCCTCTATATCATAATTAATGGCTGTTAAACAAATGTTCTCGTCTGCGGTAAATCCATAATCAGCAGGCACAAATTCTGTTGCAGAAGTAGGCAAAATTCCTAAAATATTGTTTTGGTCATCTACAATCAAAAATTCTGTTGTTGTCAAATCTCCTGCTGTAAAAGAAGGTATCATTGCTGCTTCATCCGTACATACAGGATCAGAAGATGCTGCGTCAAAACTTCCTCCACTTGCCATAGAACAATCAATACCACAAGATTCTATGTTAAAGCATATTTCATTACTTGTAGCCACACAGACAGGAAATTCATTTCCTAAATCGTTACATACTGCATTCACGACACCTACTTGTGCCAAAACAGTTTCGTTTAATGTATTAACGACGCTTAACAGTGAATCAACAATTGGATCCGCTCCAAAAGCAGCGAATAAATCTATTACTTGTTGAAAGCCTTCTACATCATCTTCTGTACAAATCCCTGCAGTTTCACACAATAAATCGCACAAAACACCTTCTGTTTCACTATCTGGATCAATTGAAGCTTCTAAGACATTACAGCAAGTAGATTCTGGCTCCATTGGGTTAATTAAATCAATGACAGCCTTAACTGTTAGAATATCATAGCCAACAGCCGTTATACAAACTTCTTCTCCCGCTGCAAATCCATAGGTAGCAGGGTCAAAACTTGTGGTAGCCGAACCTAATACACCAACAATGGTGTCCATACTTGTAATTAGAAATTCTGCATCAGGTAATGAACCGCCAGTAAAGGCAGGGAGATCAATAGATTCTCCTTCGCATCCAATAGTAGAAGCTGGGCTATCAAAACTACTTTCACCAGATGTATCTGGACAGTCCGCAGCCGAAGCCTGTGCATTTACTCCTTGTTGATAGGAACACAAGGTAAACATACACAAGGTAAAGAGTAATAAAAGTTTCCTCATAATAATAATAAGTTTAGTTTATAAAATGTAGGTAAATGGGTACAAATAGTATTGTTTCTCTATGTTTTATTTAATTCACTTACAGCTATTTATGTAGCAAAAATCAGGCTATTTTGGTATTTTTCGTAAAAAATAACGATTTAAATATTTTTTTAGGAAGTTATGACAAAGAAATTAGCCAAGTATATCTGTGAAAATCAATACTTTCTGTCTGAAAAATACAGAAAAACTTTTATATAGTGATTGAAATTAACTTAAAAAAGGAAAAATTGTGTTAATAAGGACAGTATTATTTAGTCAATTTATTATATAATGGAGAATGATGGATTGTTACAAAGGAAAAAAGAATCAACATAAAAAAAGCGACATCTTTTTGGTATGCCGCCTCGAATAGAGAAACAAAAAGCGCTGTTTCAAACGTTGTGTTCTTTCAAAATAGCCCCGATAGTAGTGGATCCCGAAAAAAGCGTAGCGTCGGGATGGAACGGATAGCGGGACTTTCCTTTATAATAAAAGATAAACCATGCGCTCCTATTTATTTTACAAGAAAATAGGACACTTACAACAAATAGTTTTGGAAAAAAAGGTGTTTTTTAAGGAGAGAACGGTCAATTGCTTCGTCGTGCAGCATGCGCCCGCTATCCGCTACTATAGCGAACCAAGTGCTGTAGTTCTTAGTGCCGTAGTTGTGTGGTTTGGTTCGCTATAACGCTACTATCGGGTCTATTTTGCACGGACAGCACGTTATATAAGAGTCGCCCATTGACGAATTACAAGAATATTCTTACAAAAACAAACATTAGAACTGAATACCTGTTATTTTTGCAGTCGTTTTTAAAAATGAGCAATCAAATACCAACAAAAACGTATTAATGTCATAAACAATAATTGAAGTTTTGAGAAAGAATACAAAAGAGCAAGAAGATTTACCCAAAGGCAAATTAAACAAAGAAGGCTTTCAACAAATAAAATACATCTATGGCTATGTTTGGCCTTACAAGGGAGTGTTTTTATTAGGTCTCCTTTTTCTAGTATTATCGACCATCACCTCACTGGCATTTCCTGCCTTGATTGGTCCACTCATAGATACTTCACAATCACAAGCAACGAGCTTTCTCCAAAAATACTTCCCCAATATGCCCATTTTTGGCATTAAGCAAGTTATGATGATTTTGGGGGGAATTTTGCTCTTTCAAGGTATTTTCTCTTTCTTTCGAGTTCTGACCTTTGCCCATGTCAGTCAAAATGCGATGGCAGATATTAGAAAAGAATTGTTTGCCAAGCTCATTACATTGCCCTTTCCTTTCTTTGAAGAAAATAGAGTGGGCGCATTGGTCAGTCGTATTACCTCCGATGTTGGACAATTAGAAGAGACGCTTTCTTGGACATTAGCCGAGTTTTTCAGACAAATCATCACTTTCTTTGGGGGAGCTATATTTATCGCCTTAATTTCTCCTAAATTAGCTTTGGTGATGTTGTCTACCTTTCCTGCTATTGTCATTGGTGCCGTCGTTTTTGGGCGATTCATCCGAAAGCTTTCTAAAAAGACCCAAGAAGTCTTGGCAGAATCCAACGTCATTGTGGAAGAGTCCTTACACAACATAAAAGTCGTTAAGTCTTTTACCAACGAAAAGTTTGAAACCAACCGCTACAATCCAGGTATTGACCAAATGGTAAAATACGCCATTAGTACGGCAAAATATCGTGCCTTTTTCAATAGTTTTGTGGTTTATGGAATTTTTGGTGGGATTATCATGGTCTTGTGGTTTGGTGTTTCCTATGTCGATCAAGGATTGATGTCTATTGGTGATCTTGTTTCTTTCGTTATTTTTACGGCATATATTGGTGGGGCTGTCGGTGGGATTGGCGACATCTATAGTCGCTTACAAAAAGCCGTTGGTGCAACCGAACGTATCCGAGAAATCGTCGATGAACCCAAAGAAGTGTCTTTGGAATCCAGTGAAAACATTAGGCTCAAGGGCGATATATCTTACCAAAATGTCGATTTCTCTTATCCTACTCGTAAAGACATACAAATTTTAGAAAATCTTTCGTTTGATATTCAAAGAGGTCAAAAAATTGCTTTGGTGGGCGCAAGTGGTTCGGGTAAATCAACCATCGCTCAATTGCTTTTACGCTTGTATGATTTGCAAGGTGGCGAAATTCTCATTGATGGCAAAAGCATCGAAGAATACAATGTTACGGCTTTGCGTAAGAATGTTGGAATTGTACCACAGGATGTCATTCTTTTTGGCGGAACTATCAAAGAAAATATCTTGTACGGAAATCCTGATGCTGCGGATGCAGAAGTCTTAGAAGCCGCAAAACAAGCCAATGCCTGGGAATTCATCAAATCATTCCCTGAACAACTCGATACCATCGTAGGAGAACGAGGCGTTAAATTATCGGGTGGGCAACGACAACGTATTGCCATTGCCAGAGCCATTCTCAAAAACCCAAGTATCTTGATTTTGGATGAAGCCACCAGTTCTTTGGATTCTGAGTCAGAAAAATTAGTACAAGATGCGCTCAATAAATTGTTGGTGAGTCGAACAAGTATCATCATTGCACACCGTCTTTCAACGATCAGAGAAGCTGACAGAATTTTAGTGATTGAACATGGTAAAATTATTGAACAAGGGACGCATGAGTCGTTGCTACTTTCTGAAAATGGAGTTTATAAAGGTCTCTTAGAATTACAAATGGAGTTGTCATAATTCTACACTACATCGCTATGCTAAAACGAAAACTATATTACGCCATTCCTCAATCATTTAGACCTATTGTTCGCAAAATTTATTATTTGCCGTATGATTTGCTCCAATCGTTGAAAGGAACAAATGAATTAGCTCCCCCCAAAGGTGATGTTTTTGTAGGCAATGGCGACTTCACAGAACAAGGCTTATTATTTTTAGATTATTTTAAAGACCTTACGCATTTACAGCCCAACCACACTGTTTTAGATGTAGGCTGTGGTATTGGAAGAATGGCTGTTCCCTTTTTAGATTTTTTGGATGATAAGGGCGAATATCATGGCTTCGATATTGTACAAAAAGGAATTGATTGGTGTACTAAAAATATCTCTTCTCGTAATCCTAATTTCCATTTTAAACAAGTCGATATTCACAACAAACTGTACAATGTAAAAGGCAAACTCAAAGGCGAGGATTTTACTTTTCCTTATGAATCTGAAAAGTTTGATTTCATTTTTTTGACTTCCGTTTTTACGCATATGATGCCGCCCGAAGTCGAAAATTATTTGAGTGAAATTAGTCGTGTCCTCAAAAAAGGTGGACAGTGTTTTATTACCTATTTTGTATTGGATGAGGAGGCGACACAGAATATGAATTCGGGTAAAAGTGATATGGTTTTTAAATACAAAAAAGAATTTTATAGTCTTATTGATGAAAAGGTTGATACGGCTAATATCGCTTTTCAAAAAGATTATTTAATGCATTTATACAAAAAAAACAATCTCAAAATTTCGCAAGAAACAATTTATGATGGTTGGTGGAGTGGGAAGCCTAAGAAGTATAATTTTCAAGATATTTTGGTGGCGGAGAAGGTTTGATTCTGGTGCTGTGGTTCTTCGTTCTTGGTGCTGTAGTTTTTTTACCATATCATTTCGACTCCGCTCGATGACCTAAGTTCATATAAGTTTTTTTCATTTCGACTTCGCTCGATGACCTAAGTTCATATAAGTTTTTTTCATTTCGACTTCGCTCAATGACCAAAGTGATATAAGTTTTTGGGTTCTTTATCTTCGCTTCGCTCGATAACCGTTTTATTTTTTTTGATAGAGATAGCGACCGTTTAAAATAGCCCTGATAGTAGTGGTTGGATGTTTTGCGTTGGCTGCCTTTGCGGTTCATTTGTGGAAATGAAAGGCATTTTGGAAATGCCTTTCAAGGCGGTACAATACGTGAAAAAATGCAAGGCATCTTGGAGATGCCATCCATTAACGGATAGCAGGACTGAGCGTCACGACGAAGCGACAGGCAGTTCGCTCCTAAAAAAGAAATGTGCAAAGAATCATCATCATATTACTGTTCTCCTTAACACAAAACGCAGCAGGAAATTGTTCATTGGGCGCACGAAGTACGTTTAATTTTAGTAGGGCTATGATGAGGCTTTTTAACAAAAAAAAGCGGAAAATGCCACAGCTAAAAATGACCATTTATTTTATAGTATTCCTTAACAGCAAGTTGCTACTACTCGCTTTTTCAAACGCCAATTCACCAACAACGCCACTGCACTCATCATACTTCCTGTACTAATGATCCAGTGAATGTGAAAAAGCAAACCGACTGCCACGACTAAAACGCCTCCACCAAAAATAACAAAAGGCAAGATTTTTTGATGGTCAGGATAAGAAGTAACCAACGCCAATAAAGCAATCAATGCACTTCCTCCTAAAATAGCCGCTTCCCAAAAAGGATCAGCCAAAAAACTCAAGCCCATCAAAGAAACAGCCGCCACAAAAACAGGCGTAGCCATACAATGAATGGCACATAACAAAGACAAACCCATACTCCAACTACTCAATTTCTTCACTTTTTGAGCCTGAAGCTCCGTATTTTCTTTTTGCAACATAATTGCAAATATAAGCATTTTCAGGAAAAGAAGCGAATTTATAAAACTTAAACACCAAAAAATTCGTTATTTTGTAAAAAACATAGTACGTGCAACAAGCCCAAAATATCCTAAAAGCCAACAAATTAAGGCTCACCAATAGTAGAAAAGTCATTCTTGATTTTCTATTAAAACACAAATACGCCTTAGCACACGCAGATATAGAAGATGCGTTTGACAAAATCGATCGTGTCACGATTTACCGTACTTTAGCGACTTTTATGGAAAAAGGCATTGTTCACCAAGTTTCTGACGATACAGGTGCAACCAAATACGCCATGTGTTCGGAACATTGTACCGATTTAGGACACCACGACGAACACGTCCACTTCAAATGCGTCAAATGTACCAACATCCAATGCATTGACACCGTAAAAGTACCCAACATCGAGCTACCAGAAGGCTTCCGCCCGCTCCACTCTAATTATTTAATTTATGGAATCTGTAAGGATTGTTAATGGGGGATTGGTATAATGGGGAATTAGGGAATTAGGGAATTAGGAGAGAAAAACCACATAAACTACACAAACGACAAAAACCACATAAACTAAAGCACCTTAACCATCACCGTATCAGCCGTTTCATTTCCCCCAATATCCATCACCATCACCTCCAGCAAATACTCCGCTTCTATCGAAGGCGACTGAATGAACTCCGCAATAGTATAGGTTGTACCATCAATATTGTAAGTCGCCTGATACTCAATATTCCCATCCAAATCTTTTAATAAATACGTGATTGTGCTCAACGCCTCCTGATCTTCTGCATTTCCTAAAATAACAAACGTATTGCCATTAAAAGTAGAAATGTCTGTAGTCGTCAGATTAATCTTAGGCGCATTCAAATCAAAATCATTAATTATTTTAAAATTGACTTCCTGTGCTCCTGAACTATTTCCAGAGCCATCTGTTGCTTCCAAAACAAGATGAAAAGGAATAGAACCCATCAAATAGGTAGGAATTATCCATTTTAACTTAACATCACTCTCTGTTCCAAAAGCATTCAAAACCATCAAAGTATCCCACAGAAAGATATTGGACGGAGCTTCTTCGCTATGGGTCTGTCGATTGTCATGCATCCGAAACTTCACTTCCGACAACTCCACATCATCAATCACCCGAAAATCTACGGTCATTGTATCACCAACACGATACATAGCCCCTTCAAATGGAGCATCAATATATATGTTTGGCGCATTCTCATCTATATTTATACGGTAACAAGATGAAAAGCCAACAATAAAGAAAAACAATAAAACAATCTTTCGACATCCCATAGTTAGACAGGATTGGTATTTTTTTAATTAGTTACAGCCTTATTCCTCTATAAAGATGAGTAGTTGAGTATTAAAGAGGTAAAAACAGCTAGGCAAACTTTTATATAACAAAAACTAAGCCTAAACTGTGCTACATCCATATAAAAACATATAAGTGTAGACAAGTAGACAAAAAAAATATTTTTATAGCAGTAATAATAAGGATTATTAACTTCTCATTACAAAGAACTCTCTACAAAACGTCTAAAAAACAAAACAAGTAAAGCATAAGATCAAGATAAAAACCACAAACAACTCAAACCACTGGTCATTGAACAGAGTCGAAGTAAAACCACAAAAACGACTGGTCATCGAACAGAGCCGAAAGAAAACCACAAAAACGACTGGTCATCGAACAGAGCCGAAAGGAAACCACAAAAACGACTTAAACTACAAAAACCACAAAAACCACAAAAACCACAAAAACTAAAAAACCTTCTTCTTCGCTCCCTGCAACACTTCCTTCGATTCCAACGACTCATGCACAAAAGCAACCACCTCACACTCTTCCACATTCCAAGCCTCGTCCAACGTCAAAGAAAATTCCCTTACAATCGTCCTTCCTTCCTCCTTTGCTCCTTCAAAAAACACAATCCCACGAGCAGCCGTTAGCATATCCCGTACAACATGCTTATGCTCATAATCTTGAATAATTCCGTTTTCAGACAATTGTGGATCAATAATTCCACTTTCTGCCAAAAACAAACTCAATTTATGCTCCTCCTCTACCGCTTCCGTGTACACAATTTCCACCCTTGTTTTCAACTTACGAGTTTCTTCATCATACGTATTTTCTATAGACAGATTTACAGGCGTCGTCAAAGTCAAACGCTCCTCCGTAAAAACCTCCCAACTACTCAATTGTCCAGCGATTGCCTCTTGATCATGTCCCTCAAAAACCGTCCGATCAATCACCGCAGCAGGATACCCAATTATTTCAAAAAAGGTATTCAAATCATCTGTCTCCTCAATATCAAACACCTCCTCACTCGAAGAAAAAGGCACAGAAAAATCCCCTGCATGTAATGTCAAAGACACCACCTCATCAGGATAATTCGCTATAATCGCCTCCACAGCCTCCGCCCCTTGCGGACAATTCACACACTGCACCCCCGAAAATTCCTCAATCACCACAACTTTCCCTTGTGCCGCAGGAATCCCATCTACCAAATACGTCGTATCCAACAAAGTCGTATCCGCACCAGGATCATTCAAAATAATTCCAGGATAATCCTTTTCCTCACAAGACCACAACCCCATCAGCAACATCAAGCAGATTCCACAAAAACAAAAAAACGTTTTATCAAAATTCATCTTAAACAATCTAAAAAAATTAAGTAATAAAGATAATCATTAGGAGAGAACGGTCAGTTGCTCCGTCGTCACGCATGCTCCCGCTATCCGCTACTATACCAAGCCATCGCAAAACCTCCAGCCCCTTCAAATTGGTATAACACTACTATCGGGTCTATTTTAAAAGGACAAAACCTCTATCTGGTTTATGTAGTTTTTGTAGTTTGTGTGGTTTATGTAGTTCACTCAAACCACCAAAACGACAAACCCTTGCGCAACCTTTGCGAACCTTGCGGTTAATACGATATGAATTCATCGAGCGAAGCCGAGATGAACAGAATCAAAACAAAACCACAAAAACTACTTAAACCACAAAAACCACATAAACTAAAAGCTAGAAGTCAAATTAAACTTAACTCCACTAAAAGCATTTTCAAAACGACAAACGCCCCCCGTACAAATAATCCCCTGCACCTGTCTCACAAACCCTAACGCAAAACGGTTCGTCTTATTCGTATAAGAAGCCGAGAAATCGTAATAGTGTACTTTAGAAGGCACATTGTACATATCCGAAACCGAAATCGAATACTTAGGCGCAACATTATACTCTACCAAACCATACAACCAATCCCCCAAATCCTGTTCCTTATCAGGATAAGGATCATCTTTACCAAACAACACATAATTACGTTTCGTCAACATATACTGAGTTTCCACCCGAATCGACTTCTTGCGGTCAATCTTCCAAGTAAATTCAGCAAATGGCGTAAAAGTATTCACATTATCCGTTCCGGCTGGTTTAGTTTCAAAAACACGTTGATTGTAATCCACCATCTGTATCCCGACCAACAGCTTATTGCGATTCGGCAGCTTTATCTTAGCATCTAAATAAAGTTCTCTAAACAAAATTTTCTCATCTCCAAAAAAGTCATAAACAGGCGTTCCATCATCCGTATTCCGCACATCCGACCAATTAAAATGAAATGTTACCTTCTTACTAGGCGAATACGTCAAATCAACTTGGTGCGACATCTCATCCAACAACTGCGTATTAGAATTGTAACGAGCCAATAGACGCAAAGAATTTTGACGAGTTTGCGGAGCTAAGAAATTAATCAAGCCTTGATTCATCGTTTGCAAAGGCGTTGTTCTAAACTCAAAATTCTTTGTTCGCTTCGCCTGTACTGTCACCCCAAAACCTTTTTGAGAATAAGAGACACTTCCAAACAAAACCCTTCCTTTATCTCTAAAGAAACGATTCACAGGTTTAAAAGGGTCTGTCATTGTATCATCAGACTTTCCTGCATACTCCAAATACACATTCACATTCCCAATGTTCAGCGTATTGTAGATAGAGAACGCATTGGTATTGAATAATGGATAAAAAGGTTCATCTTGCTTATTGATTTGCCCAGCCAATAACTCAACAGAAGCAATATCTAAAGTACGATTTACAAAGGAAATACCAGGCACAAAACTCATATTCAGCCCTTTTCCACCTTCTTCCTTCGCTTCTTTGTTAAACGAAAAGAATCCTTCCAAGCTCGCCCCTTTGATAAAAGGCTCATACACATTGACAAAACGTCGGTCAGGATTGACAAAAGCAGGAAGGTTTTTCTGTTTTCCTGCAATCACTTTCACTGTAAGGTCATTAGTCAATTCATATTTTCCCATCAATCCCACCAAAGCATTATCTATTGCCAAAGGACGGTTTTCATAGGCTCTAAAGGTCGTTCCACTCCCAAATTGATCATAGATATAACCGCCTTGTATGGTTAGTTTCTGTATCTTCTGTCGTATGTACCAATTCCCAATACCAAGCCCATTTACCTCCGTCAATCCTCCCGTAAAAATGTCGCTATTGTTGTACATATCAAAACGAATACCCATGCCAAAATCTCCTTTATTATAATTGAGTCTCAACCAAGCATCCGAAGACGATTTTAAATAATCATAAAAAGGCGTACTATTTGCCCCGATGTTTGCGCCCAATAATGTATCTGTCACATACAGTTTAGCATTAAATTGTAAATCACCTGAGAAACGTCCCACATCATTTGTTGCATTCTGTGCTATCACCACTAAGTCGGCAGAGAGACACAACAACAAAATCAAGACCTGTACCCATTTTATTTTCTGCATAATAGTTCAGTTTATTGTTTATTTTTGTTCAGTTTTAGGAGGTTCGTACCATCCAAAATAGACCTGATAGTAGTGGTATGGTGGCTGCTGGGCAGCAGATGTAAGGCATCTTGAAGATGCCTTACATCTTTGTGCGGAAGCCACCATAAGAACGAATAGCAGGCGCATGCGTAACAACGAAGCATCCCACCGTTCTCTCCTAAAAAAAAATCAATCAACTAACGAAAAAAATCTTTTGTTCGTAAATATATGCAATTGTCCGTTAAACTATAGAACAAAAAAAGCATCTTATTACTGCAATTGATTGCCAACTAATTAAATGTAATACACATGACTAAGAAATTATCTATCGTCCTATCTTTCGTATTTTTCCTATGCTTTAGTGCAAGCAATATCTATGCCCAAACATCTTTACCAGATGTAACTTTAATGAACATAGATGGTGAAAAAATAAATATTGCAGATTATGCGCAAGATGGAAAAATCACTGTTTTTAGCTTTTGGGCCACATGGTGTTCTCCTTGTAAGAAAGAACTCAACAATATTGCAGAGCTTTACGAAGAGTGGCAAGAAGAATATGATTTGGAGATTGTTGCAGTGAGTATTGATGACCAAAGAAACACAGGAAAAATCAAACCATATGTCAATGGACAAGGTTGGGAATATACCGTGCTTTTAGATCCTAATGAGGATTTAAAAAGAGTATTCAATTTCCAAACAGTACCCTTTACCATAGTTCTAAACAAAAAAGGCGAAATCGCTTATCAACATACAGGTTATGTAGAAGGAGATGAGTACGAATTGGAAAAACACATACAAGAAATGATAGAAGAGTAATCAACTTCTTCATTATATAGATTGCATCAAACAAATATCCAGCGGTCAATGTTAAGGAATATTGTAGAGATAAAGGTATAAATTTTAGTAAGGAGATTTTTTGATAGACAAAAACATAGGCGATGCAGCGCATCAACGATGACTTTTTAACGGAGTATATCGAAACTACAGATAGACATTTATTTTTATAGTATTTATAAAAAAAGGCTATCCTATTAATTTAGGGTAGCCTTTTTCTTTTTTTCTTTTTATCTTCGACGTTCTTTTTAACAAAAAGCCCTATTTTTAGACATAAAAAGCTAAAAATCAATATAATTGAACCCTATTTACTTGTTTTATGGTACAAGATAATTTTACTTTGTACCTTAAAAAAATAAAAACAAATAATTTCACCACTCCTCAATCAGATATTATGAGTGTAGATACCTTTATTTTAAATGCACATCCTGCATATATTGAATCATTGTACAGTGATTTTAAAACAAACCCTGAGTCTGTTGATTCAGAGTGGAGAAAATTCTTTGAGGGCTTTGAGTTTGCTCTTCAATCTAATGGAAACGGAAACGGCAGTAGTAAAGTTGCTATACCAGTAGGCGATATTGACTACGAAAAAGAGTTGCTTGTCTATAGCATGATGAAGGCCTACCGCCAAAACGCCCATCTCAACGCCAAAACCAATCCTATTCGAGAAAGAGTAGATAGAAAAGCTCACCTAAATATAGAAGACTTTGGACTCACACAAGCAGATTTGTCTTCAAAATTTGCCATTGGTCAAAAAGCAGGTTTAGGTACAGTCACTCTACAAGAAATTAGAGATTATTTTGAAAAAATCTACTGTGGCTCCATTGGTATTGAATATGTTTATATCCACAATCCCAAAATAAGAAAATGGATTCGAGACCGTTTTGAAACCAAAAAGAAAGATTTTGGCTTTGACGCTGAAAAGAAAAAAAACATTCTTGAAAAACTAAATGAAACCACCACCTTTGAGCAGTTTTTAGGCACAAAATATCTTGGACAAAAACGTTTTTCAAGTGAAGGGGGCGAATCAAGTATCGCTGCTTTAGATGCCATCATCAACAAAGGTGCTGAATTGGGTACTGAAGAGTGTGTCATTGGTATGGCACATAGGGGGCGTTTGGCGGTCTTGGCCAATATCATGAGAAAACCCTATGAAATTTTCTTTAATGAATTTGAAGGCAGTGCGCCTACAAACGATTCTCAAGGGGCGGGAGATGTGAAGTACCATCTGGGCTATCATACACAACACAAGGCAAAAAATGGCAAAGAAATTTTCTTAAAATTGATGCCGAACCCTTCTCACTTGGAATCTGTTGATCCTGTTGTACAAGGCTATGCTCGTGCCAAAGCGGATACTCACTACGATTCTAAACACGAAAAAATTCTTCAAATCCTCATACATGGGGATGCGGCTATTGCTGGTCAAGGAATTGTGTATGAGGTATTGCAGATGTCTCAGTTACCTGGTTATAAAACAGGTGGCACAATTCACTTTATCATCAACAACCAAATTGGATTTACAACGGATTTTGATGATGCTCGTTCAAGCAAATATTGTACAAGTTTAGCAAGTATTGTGGAGGCTCCTGTATTTCATGTCAATGGAGATGATGTAGAGGCGGTTATTTTTGCCTCTGAATTAGCCGTTGAATACCGTCAAAAATTCGGGGGGGATGTCTTTATTGATATGGTTTGTTACCGTAAATACGGACACAATGAAGGAGATGATCCGGAATTCACACAACCACTGATGTACGATAAAATCAAAAAACACACAAACCCAAGAGACCTTTATCGAGAAAAGCTCATTGATCAGAAAGTAATTACGGCTGATTTTGGCAAAAAACTTGAGACTGATTTCAAACAGGTGTTGCAAGAAAAATTGGAGAAGGTACGAGCAAAACCCATACCTTATGCCATTCAAGAAGCAGAAAAAGAGTGGAAAAATGTTCGTTTAGCAACCAAAAAAGATTTTGAGAAATCGCCTAAAACGGCAGTGGCTGCAAAAACAATCCAAACCATCATCAACAATTTCACCAAATTACCTGAAGGTTTTAGCCCAATCCGAAAAGCAAATAAAATCTTAGAGCGTTATGATACGATGCTCAAAGAAGATAAAATCCTCAATTGGGCGGCTGCCGAATTATTGGCATATGGTTCTCTTTTGTTAGATGGACACAATGTTCGGATGACAGGGCAAGATGTCAAAAGAGGTACCTTTGCCCACCGTCACGCTATCATATTTGATGAAAAAACAAGAGCCCAACACAATAGATTAAATACTCTTGCAGAAAAACAAGGTCAATTCATCATACACAATTCGCTATTATCAGAATACGGCGTATTAGGCTTTGAATTTGGCTACCATTGGGCAAACCCAAACAACTTGGTTCTCTGGGAAGCACAGTTTGGCGATTTCGTCAACGGCGCACAAATTATGATTGACCAATACATCACTTCTGCAGAAACTAAATGGAATCAACAAAATGGGTTGGTCATGTTATTGCCACACGGATATACAGGTATGGGACCAGAACATTCAAGTGCAAGACCAGAACGTTTCTTACAAGCTTGTGCAGAACTCAACATCATCGTTGCCAACATCACAAGCCCTTCTAATTACTTCCATGCACTCCGCCGTCAATTGGCTTGGGATTTCCGCAAGCCCTTGATTGTGATGTCGCCAAAATCACTGTTTACACACAAACGATGTATTTCTCCATTAGCAGAAATTAGCAAAGGAACATTCCAAGAAGTACTAGATGATACTAACACGGTTGCCAAAACAAAAGTAAAACGAGTCATCCTTTGTACAGGCAAAATCTACTACGATTTGTTAGAGTACAAAGAGGAAAATAAACGAAAAGACGTTGCGATTGTTAGGTTAGAACAATTGTACCCTTATCCAGAAAAACAGCTCACTACTATTTTGAAAAAATACAAAACGGCTGAAATCTATTGGGTACAAGAAGAACCCGAAAATATGGGCGCATGGACATTTATTTTACGACACTATCAAGGCGACAAAAACTTGACTGTTGTTTCTCGTAAAGCAAGTGCTTCGCCTGCAACTGGGTTTAAAGAAATACACAAAGAAGAACAAAAACAAATCATGCAAAAAGCATTTGAAAAGTAATACAAATTAAGGAACGAGTGACTGGTGACGAGTGATTTTTTTTACCCTCCTCACTTGTCACTCGCCACTTATCACCTGTCACTCATAAAAAACATCACCAAATAACAGAGACAAATATCGAATAACTGGTGACCATCAAATCTCACCCGTCACTCGTCACCTGTCACTCATAACAAAAAATATACAAGATGCTCATAGAAATGAAAGTGCCTAGCGTGGGCGAAGCTGTTTCAGAAGTTACCCTTTCCGAATGGATCGTAGCAGACGGAGATTATGTAGAAATGGATCAAATACTCTGTGAATTAGAATCGGATAAAGCCACTTTAGAACTTCCTGCCGAAAAAGCAGGAATCGTCAAAATCGTCGCTCAAGAAGGCGATGACCTACCCATCGACGGCTTAATCTGTACAATTGATACAAGTGCTGGAAAAAAAACAAAGCAGGAAGAAGAAACAGAAGCACCAAAAGAAGAAAAAAAACAGGAAACAGAAGAAAAAAAGCAAGAAGCAGAAGAAACAAAAGAAGCAGCAACACCACCTACTACAAACAGTTCTGTATCAGGACATCCATCACCTGCTGCGGGCAAAATATTAAGAGAAAATGGTGTCAATCCTGAAAACGTAAAAGGAACAGGAAAAGACGGACGCATCACCAAAGAAGATGCACAAAAAGCCGTACAAAACAAAGCAGCAACACCACCTCCTGCCAAAAAAGAAAAAGCAAGTGCCACCGTATCTGTCACACCTACTGCCCCAACAGGATTCAGCCGAAGCACCCGTACAGAAAAAATGTCTCGCCTTCGTCGCACCATCGCCAGCCACTTGGTCAATTCCAAGAACAGTACAGCGATGCTTACCACCTTCAACGAAGCAGACATGACAGGCATTTTAGCCCTAAGAGCGCAATACAAAGAAAAATTCAAAGAAAAATATGGCGTAAGTCTTGGTTTCATGGGCTTCTTTATGAAAGCCTGTGCCACCGCCCTCATGGAAATGCCAGCCGTCAATGCACAAATTAACAAAGAGCAAGACCACATACAATTACACGATTATGTAGACATGTCCATTGCCGTTTCCACACCCAAAGGTTTAGTCACCCCCGTTGTCCGCAACGTCGAGTCACTTCCCCTACAAGGCATCGAACAAGAAGTCAAAAGATTAGCCCTCAAAGGTCGTGACGGCAAGCTCACTTTAGAGGAAATGAATGGAGGAACTTTCACCGTCAGCAACGGCGGCGTATTCGGATCATTACAATCCACCCCCATCATCAATGCCCCACAATCAGCCATCTTAGGCATGCACAAAATCCAACAACGCCCCATGGCAGTAAACGGACAAGTCGTCATTTTACCCATGATGTACTTAGCCCTTTCCTACGACCACCGCATCATCGACGGAAAAGAAGCAGTCACCTTCCTCGTCAAAGTAAAAGAAATGTTAGAAGATCCGATTAGAATCATGCTAACCGTTTAATTTTCTTTTAGGAGAGAAAGGTAAAGTGCTTCGTCGCAACGCATGCTCCCGCTATCCGCTAAAGGTCGGAGATGTAAGGCATTTTCAAAATGCCTTACATCTAAATCCGACCTACCGCTACTATCGGGTCTATTTTGCACAGACAGAACGCTTAAATAAACTTATATCACTTATATGATTAAGTGAAAAGCTCAGATATTTACATCTGGGCTTTTTTTATCATTAGAACTCTCAAACAAACATGTTATTTTTGCACCCTCAAACCAAAAAAATCAACAAATCAATAAACACCAAATAAGATGAAATACGATGTAACAGTCATAGGCTCAGGACCAGGCGGATACGTAGCCGCCATTCGATGCGCTCAATTAGGCTTAAAAACAGCCATTATCGAACGATACAGCACTTTAGGCGGTACTTGTTTAAATGTAGGTTGTATTCCCTCAAAAGCACTCTTAGACTCTACAGAACACTATTGGAAAGCAAAACACGAATTCACAGAACACGGAATCAATCTTTCCAGCTTAAAAGTAGACTTTAAGCAAATGGTTGAACGAAAAAAAGGCGTCGTTGATGCCAATTGTGATGGCATAGTTTTCCTAATGAAAAAGAACAAAATTGACGTCTATCACGGACACGGCTCATTCGTCAATAAAAACAAGATTGCCATCAAAAAAGAAGATGGCTCTACAGAAGAAATTGATACCGCCGAAACCATCATAGCGACAGGTTCAAAACCAGGTTCATTGCCATTCATTACCATTGATAAAAAACGGGTTATTACCTCCACCGAAGCCCTCAAATTACCCAAAATTCCTAAAACAATGATTGTCATTGGTGGAGGCGTGATTGGGATGGAAATGAGTTCCGTATATGCTCGTTTAGGTACAAAAGTAACCGTCATTGAATACGCAGACCGCATCATTCCTTCTATGGACAAAGACTTGGGCAAAGAACTAACCAAGTGTATGAAGAAATTGGACGTAGAGATTTTGTCCAATACAGGAGTTTACGAAGTCAATGCCAAAGCAAGGTCTGTTGAAGTCAAAGCCAAAAACAAAAAAGACGAAGAACTCACCTTCAAAGCCGAATACTGTTTGGTTGCCGTAGGTCGCATCCCATACACCGCCAATTTAGGCTTAGAAAATATTGGTATTGAAGTCAATAAAAAAGGACAAATTCCTGTTAACAAACATCTTCAAACAAGCGTAGACGGAATTTATGCGATAGGCGATGTCATTCAAGGCGCAATGTTGGCGCACAAAGCCGAAGAAGAAGGTGCTTTTGTCGCTGAAACCATCTCAGGACAACGCCCACACATCGACTACAATCTCATTCCAGGTGTCGTCTATACTTGGCCCGAAGTTGCCAGTGTTGGACAGACAGAAGAACAATTAAAAGAAGCGGGTATTGCTTACAAATCGGGCAAGTTCCCATTTAAAGCAAGTGGACGAGCAAGAGCCAGTATGGATACAGACGGTTTTATAAAAGTTTTGGCAGATAAAGAAACCGATGAGATTTTAGGTGTACATATGATAGGACCTCGTATTGCTGACTTAATTGCAGAAGCAGTCGTGGCGATGGAATACAGAGCATCTGCCGAAGATATAGCTCGTATGTCACACGCCCATCCAACCTATGCCGAGGCCATGAAAGAAGCATGTCTGGCTGCTACTGAAAACAGGGCTTTACATATGTAAAAGGAGGACAATTCTACAAAACCACTAAACAAGACCTACTATGATGATATTTTTTCCATTTAGTAATGATTAAAAAATAAGTCCGCAAAGAGATTTTTTGATAGATGATTGGAACGCCGAATCGGGCAAAAACGTAAGCGTAGCAGGGCTACGATGAGGCTTTTTAACGAAATATATCGGAAAATATCGAAGCCCAAAACGATAGGTTATTATTTTTTTATTACTTACCATTGATTCTAATTGGATTAATTAGAGAAATTTGTATATTTAATATCATTTCACACTAAATAAATCATTATGAACTATAAATACCTCATAGTAGCTCTTGTATTTATACAATTAGCTTCTTGTGTTCCACAACGGAAATACTTAGATTTAAAAGATAGTTATGACCAATTGGTAGACAAAACAGATCAATTAGTCCTAAAATTTGAAAATCAAAAGGATGAAAAAACTCCTTTAAAAACAGAAATTGAAAATTTACAGGAACAACTAAAAGCAATCAAAAATGATACAGCGGTCTTAATGACCAAACTTCGAGTTTACGAATCAAGTAATAAAAATACAGACAATGCTTTACAAGGTGCCAACAAGCAATTAGAACTATCTATTGAAGATAGAAAAGCATTGAGCCTCGAATTAGAGAATAAGCGACAGGAGTTATATAAAAAAGAAGAAGAACTCAAAAAACGCAGTACTTTACTTAGTGGTAAACAAGAAGACTTCTCAAGACGTGAAAGCGAATTTAACCGCATTAAAGCAGAATTTGACAAACAACAGGAGTTGGTAAAAAGCCAAAGCGGAGACATTGCCAATCTCAACCAAGAAATGGCAAAAAGAGAAGCAAGGGTCAAAGAATTAGAGGGTATCATTACCAACCAACAATCACAAGTCCGAAATTTAGAGACGAAAATCTCTGAGGCTTTGGTCGATTTTTCTGCGGGTGACTTAGCGGTAACTCGTCGAAACGGCAAGGTTTATGTGTCTTTACAAAGTAAGTTGCTTTTTAAATCGGGCAGCAAAAATGTGGAGGCTCGTGGAAAAGATGCTGTCGCAAAAGTCGCTCAAGTCCTTAATGAAAACAGAGACATTGACATTATTATTGAAGGACATACGGACAATGTAGGTGGCACTAGTGAGAATTGGGACTTAAGTGTGTTGCGAGCTACTTCTGTTGTGAAGTTGTTAATCGAAAATTATGGTGTTGATCCTTCGAGGGTTTTGGCTTCGGGACGGGGCAAGCACTCACCTGTCGCATCGAATGAATCCGATATTGGTCGCCAACAAAATAGACGCATTGAAATTATTCTTTCGCCTAAGTTAGATAAACTATACAATGCTATTGGAAAATAATTTAGACAATTTTAGTGAGATATAAATTGGATTTGTGCCATCTTCGTTTGTCGGAGGTGGCACTTCTTTTTTTGGGTATTTCACACACCTGATATGTCTAAAAGCCTGACAGGTCTTTAGACATATCAGGTCTTTAGACCGTATTTTTTAACTTTTCATTAACGTTTTGTCTGTGAAAACTAGACTCGATAGTAGTGGTAGGGCGGATTTAGATGCGGATTAGATGTAAGGCATTTGAGAAATGCCTTACATCTCCCAAGCTCCGCCCTTTAACGGATAGCGAGACCCTGTGTCACGACGAAGCAACTGACCGTTCTCTCCTAAAAAATTAAAAAAGAAAGATAAGGTTTGGTGTTTTTTAAGGAATGATTGAAGAAAAGGTATCTTTGCAGAGAATCTTAAAATTTATTGCGCTTTGGTCAGGCTATTCAAACAATTATCTATTCCTAGCTTTTTGTTATTGCTAGTATATGCATTCCTCGTTCACCTCAATTTGTTGATTGTACCAACGGTTTGGGATAGCACTGTGACGGGTACACTATTGTACCAATGGATGGCGCAAGGAATAGATTGGCTGACCTTTGGCAACTATTATGCACAGGTTGGCTTGTTTTTGTTTTTTTTGGTGATGCAGGCGATGATGTTAAATCGGCTGATTAATCAAAATGAAATTACGCCAAGACGCAATTTATTGGCAGCGATGACTTATGTGCTTTTTATCGCTTTTTTTAATAAGAGCTTGTTTTTAAGTCCTGCGTTTTTAGCTGCTTTTCCTGTGATTATCTCTCTGGGGCAATTGTTTAAGGCTTTTAGTAATAAACGGCTGTCTTTTTTGTTTGATGCTGGCTTTTTTATCGGGGTGGCGACGCTTTTGTTTCCGCCTGCGTTTTTTATGATTATGGGTGTTATCTTAACCATGCTGATTACGAGAGTATTTGAGTGGCGAGAATGGGTGGTTGTACCATTGGGTTTGTTTCTTCCCTTTTATTTTATGGGAATTGGTTTGGCTTTTGTGCCTTATGAAACCTTAGTCAATCACTTTTATTATTGGCTTCCACTCCCTCAACTATTAAACTTTGGGCATTTACTAACCATCAAAGGGGGATTACGGATCTTGTTTTTTATAGGGGTTACGATGGTTAATTTGTGGTTTTTTAGGTTTATGTACCTCAAAATTCCGATTCGTACCAGAAAGTTATTGAGTAAATCCGTATATTACTTAACAGCCGCTTTGGGTATTTTTCTGCTATTTAATACGGTAGCAAATGGGCCATTTATATTATTAGCCATACCTTTAAGTTTGTTGTCTGCTTTTCTAATATCACAATATGAAAAGGAGTTGTATATGGAAATCATACACCTTGTTGTACTGATTGGCTTGGTTTTCGTTCAATTTATGTATTAGAGCGTGTTAGGACTTTCAGATTTAACAGGAACGCCTGCCGGTAGGAAATGCGTCTTTTTCACCTGAATTTTGCCTTTTTTTCGGCACCGTAGCCCTGCTACGAACCTCAAAAAACGCTTCATTCAGTCAAAAAATACATCATTTTCACTTTTAAATTCAAAGTTCAAACAAACTCTTAATTTAGGGTTAAATTGTGCGTTGAATCTATAAAAACCCGTTAAACTAGTCAAAAAAAGCTGAAACCGTCAGGAAAGTGTTTCCTCAATAGAAATATTACGTATATTTTTGTAGAAATGATTGGTGATTGGATTCTCTACAATCATCCAAAACGATTCATGTTTAAATACAGTTAAGATGAAAAAATATTTATTGGTATTCCTTGTAGGCATTTTTGCTGCTCTTCAATTATCTGCCCAAATTGTAGATCCTGTCAAATGGTCTTTTGATAGTAAGGCTTTAGAAAATGGGAATTATGAGTTGATGATGACTGCCAAAATCGACAAGGGTTGGTATATTTATTCTCAAGATATTGAGGATGGTGGCCCAGTTCCTACTTCTTTTACTTTTGAAAAAAACAAGACCTTCAAGGTCATTGGAGATGTCAAAGAAAAAGGGGAATTGATTGAGAAGAACGATAAGATGTTTGGCATGATGATTAAAAAGTATCCCAATGAGGTTACTTTCATTGCAACCGTCAAACCAACCAAAGCTAAAGCCAATGTAACGGGCTATTTGGAGTTTATGACATGTGATGATTCTCGTTGTTTGCCTCCTGAAGAGGTAGAATTCGAGTTTGCATTGGATAAAATCGAAAAAAAAAAAGTAAGTAGTCCTGATGCCAAAAGTAAGAAAAGTACCAATAGTAATAGCGGTATTGCGCCCAAACAAGACTTAACAGGCAGCACAGGTCCAGGCTCACCCAATAAAGCCAAGCAACGAACCATTCTCGATCCTGTCAAATGGTCTTTCCGACAAGAATCACTCGGAAAAGATGAATATCTCTTGCACTTTGATGCAAAGATAGATCAGGGATGGTATGTCTATTCTCAAAATGTTAAGGATGGCGGTCCCGTTCCCACCTCTTTTACCTTTGAAGAAAGTAAAACCTTTAAAACCAAAGGAAAAGTAGATGAGTCAGGCGATATGATTGAGAAAAACGACAAGATGTTCAGCATGATGGTTCGCAAATATGCGGATAAAATTCACTTCCAACAAAAAGTAAAAGCGCTCAAACCAAATGCCAAAGTAACGGGATATTTAGAGTTTATGACTTGTGATGATTCTCGTTGTTTGCCTCCTGAAGAAGTAGAGTTCAGCTTTAATCTTGGAGAAAAAGACAGTGGTACAGGTGCCGTTCCGACCAACAATGCAGGCGGTTCTACTGCCAATAATGCGAGTGGTAACAATGGCGGTAATACCAATGGAAATAATGCAAGTGGTAACAATGGAGCGAATGCAGGACAAACTGCCAATAACACCGTTAATGGTACGGCTGCAACCGCTTCTAACACAACACAAGGCAAAACAGAAACAAGTGATAAAGCCGCTGCAAGTTCTGGAATGTTCAAAAATCTTATTACAGATTGTGGTGCGCCTGTTTATGCAGCAGAACTCCAAACAGTTGATGGCAATACAACAGGCGGAGGTACAAAAAAAGGAAGAACCCCCTGGGTTATCTTTTTATTAGGATTCTTAGGTGGTTTTGCCGCTTTATTGACGCCTTGCGTATTCCCAATGATTCCCTTAACCGTTAGCTTCTTTACCAAAAGCAGTACCAATCGAGCCAAAGGAATTAGCAATGCCATTATTTACGGGCTTTCCATCATCGTTATTTATGTAGCTTTGGGCTTTTTTGTCACCAAAGCATTTGGCGCAGATACCCTTAGTATTTTGTCTACCAATGTTTGGTTCAACTTAGCCTTCTTCGCTATTTTCGTCGTTTTTGCCTTTTCCTTCTTTGGTTATTTTGAAATCACACTACCCAATGCATTAATCAATAAATCAGATGAAGCCTCCGAAAAAGGCGGACTCATTGGTATTTTCTTTATGGCTTTCACCTTAGCCTTAGTATCTTTCTCATGTACAGGACCCATCATCGGAACGCTCTTAGTCGAAGCAGCCGTACAAGGCAAAACACTGGGACCCGTCGTAGGCATGACAGGCTTTGCCGTCGCCCTTGCCCTACCCTTCGCCCTCTTTGCCGCCTTCCCCGCCTGGCTTAATTCGCTGCCAAAATCAGGGGGTTGGTTAACTTCTGTAAAAGTAGTTTTAGGATTTATAGAATTGATTTTCGCCTTAAAATTCTTATCAAATGCCGATATGGTAAAAAAATGGGGGATTCTTCCAAGAGAAGTCTTTTTAGGAATTTGGGTTATCTTGTTGATAGGTTTGGCCCTTTATTTATTTGGCAAAATTCGCTTTCCACACGATAGCAAACTCAAAAAAATATCTCCTGTTCGTGGTGGATTAGGCGCATTAGCCGTTGCTGCTGCCCTTTACCTAACCGCAGGAATTTTTGGCAATCCCGTTTCCTTAGTTAGCGGATTCCCACCACCAACTTTTTACAGCCTATTCAATGCAGAAGACGAACACCTTCACGATATTGAAAAAGGATTAGCGGAAGCCAAAAGAACAGGTAAACCCTTATTAGTTGATTTCACAGGTTGGGCATGTGTCAACTGCCGTAAAATGGAAGAAAATGTATGGCCCGATGTTCACAAATTAATGGAAGAATACACGATTGTCTCCCTTTATGTTGATGAAGACATTGCCTTACCAAAAGACGAGCAATTCCGTTATGAATTAGAAGGTAAAAAGAAAAGAGTTCGTACGGTTGGCAATAAGTGGAGTTATTTAGAAGCAACGTGTTTCAATACCAATAGCCAGCCTTATTACGTCCTACTCAACCATGATGGCGAACACTTGGCAAACCCTCGTGGCTACACTCCCGACATCACTACCTACAGTTCTTTCTTAGAGCAAGGTATTGAAAATTTCAAAAACGGCAAAAAGCTGCTTTCTGGTAATTAAAAAAATAAGGAGCGAAAGGCAAGCTGCTCCGTCGTGATGGAAAGTCCTGCTATCCGTTAATGGATGGCATCTCCAAGATGCCTTTCATTTTCTCACGTACTGTCCCGTATTGGAAGGCATTTCCAAAATGCCTTTCATTTCCACAGATGAACCGAAAAGGCAGCCAACGCAAGCCATCCAACCACTTCTATCAGGGCTATTTTGGATAGACACAACATCAAAAAAAGAATCAAAGACCAAATTACGTAATAGTGATTTGGTCTTTTTTTGCATAATACCACTCCATAGTTAAAATGCGTCTATATCGGTAAATGAAAGCCATCTTATAGATGTCGTCCATTAGCTAACCTATTTTTAATGGTTTACTAGTTTAATTAAGGTTTCCATTCTCAAAAAGGATTGGTATAAGGGAACTTTTACAGGCAAATATGGCTTTTATAGATGTAATCACACAACACTTTCCCCCGATTGATATACACATTGAACAACAACAAGCGGTCAAACCATGCAAAATAGCCCCGATAGGAGCGTTATACCAAAAGCAGCGTGGGCGCATATGTCGGAATGTATCGCATATGCTTGAGAAAGGCTTTTGGTATAGTAGCGGATAGCGGGCCTTTCCGTAGCGACGAAGCAACTGACCGTTCGCTCCTAAAAAACAAGTGTAAAATTATAGCATAAATCACACCTATTTATTCATTTAAAAATTAGGTTACAACGATGAGAAAATTAGCAAGTATCCAAAGAATCATCGCTTTGGAAGCAATTCCAGATGCAGATGCTATTGTCAAAGCTACTGTGTTAGGCTGGCAATTAGTGGTAAAAAAGGACGAGTTTCAAGTAGGCGATTTATGTGTTTATATTGAAATTGATAGCATCCTTCCTGATAGACCCGAATTTGAGTTTATGAAAAATCGAAATATGCGGGTGCGTACCATTCGTCTGCGAGGTCAAGTTTCGCAAGGAATTTGTTTTCCTTTGTCTATTTTGCCAGAAGGCACAGCCATAGAAGAAGATGCAGAAGTAACAGAAATTTTGGAAATCACCAAATATGAGCCGCCAATTCCAGCATGTTTGGCAGGCGTTTCTAAAGGCAATTTCCCTACTTTTCTAAGAAAGACAGACGAAACAAGAGTCCAGATTTTACAAAAACGCTTAGATAGGTTTGCAGGACAAGCCTTCTTTATTACTGAAAAATTAGACGGAAGTTCCGTAACTTATTATGTCCGAGATGGCGAATTTGGCGTTTGCTCCCGAAATTTAGACTTAGTAGAATCGGAGGAAAATTCTTTTTGGAAAGTCGCCAGAGAATTAGACATGGAGAAAAAACTAAAAAGCTTAGGTGGCAATATCGCTTTACAGGGCGAAATGATTGGCGAAGGCATCCAAAAAAACAAATACAAATTGAAAGGACAACATGTCCACTTCTTCAATATTTTTGATATTGACAAATATGAGTATTATAGTTTTGAAGAATTCACCAAAACGCTCGAAAAGTTAGAATTAAAATCTGTTCCTATTGTAGAGACTCAATATACTTTAGGAAACGATATTCCCACGTTGGTAGAATTATCAATAGGTCGTTCTCAATTGTATGATGTTCATCGAGAAGGTATCGTCTTGCGTCCTTTGGTTGAGCAAAAAGATCCACAAGGACGAAGAGTTTCTTTTAAAGTGATTAACCCTAAGTTTTTGTTGAAATATGAGTAAGTGACAGGTGACAGGTGACAGGTGACAGGTGACAGGTGACAGGTGACGAGAGATAAGAATGAAAAGTGATTAGCACAAAATATTTGATAGCCGTAGAGTTTGGATTTTCAAGCTTTGCGGTTTTTTTTTGTAAAAGGGGATGAAGGGACGGGTGACAACTTAGACTACACAAACGACATAAACTAAAAAAAACTTGCATTCTCGTTTTTTCTCATTATTGTAATAGAATGTTATATTTGCGCTATGTCTAAAGACCCAATTTCGTTATACACCTTATGCGATGGCATCAAACGCTATCTTGCAAAGCGACTCAAAAACAATTTAATTTGGGTAACGGCAGAGATTTCTCAAATCAACAAATCGGGGCTGCATTATTATTTGGATTTGGTGGAGAACAATGGCACGAAAGAAATCGCTAAAATAAGAGCCGTAATTTGGCAGAGTGATTACCAACGTTTTCGCCCAAAACTGAAAGGGGAAGAAGAGAAAATTTTGAAAACGGGATCGAAAGTTTTGTTACAAATAGAAGTTGAATACCACGTATTGTATGGTTTGAACCTGATTATTCGGGATGTCGATTTATCCTATACATTGGGCGAGTTAGAACAAAAGCGAAAAGAGACTTTACGCAAATTGCAAGAATTGGGATTGGTGGAATTGAACAAGCATGTATTTATGCCTATTATCCTTCAACGAATTGCCGTTATTGCTTCGCCTAAAACTTCGGGATACAGTGATTTTGTGCAGCACTTGACCAACAATATTTATGGGTATCAGTTCAAAACTACGTTGTTTGCGTCATCGGTACAAGGAGCTTATGCAGAGCAAGGTATCGTGACACAGTTAAAACAAATTAATCGGCGACATAAGGAATTTGATGTGGTGGTAATGCTTCGAGGTGGTGGCGCAAAATTGGATTTAGAGGCGTTTAACTCCTTTGATATAGCAAAACATATTGCCGCTTTACCATTGCCGATGATTACGGGTATTGGTCATGAGACTGATTTTTGTATTGCGGATATGGTAGCGCATACGTATCGCAAAACACCGACAGCCGTAGCCGATTTTATTATTGAGAAAGCGATGATTTTTGAATCTACGATGGTGATTGATGCTAAAAAAATTGCTCGTTTGACGTTGCAATTATTGGAAACAACGAAATTGCGTTTAAGCCATCAGTCCGCACAATTGATGTCAAGTACACAAGTCGTTTTTCATCAACAAAAAAGCCAGCTACAATATTTACAATCTCAATTAGTGCATTTATCAAAAAACAAATTAGGTTCTGAAAATCATCTTTTAGAAAATTTGAGTAGAGCTATTCATTTACTCAATCCTGAAAATATTTTAAAACGTGGATATAGTTTAACGTTGCATAAAGGAAAGATTGTACATGCCAATATGGACTTGAAAGAGGGCGATCTACTCATCACAAAAACACACCAACTTACACTGGAAAGTGAAATCAAAAAAATCAAAAATGGCAAAGAAAAAAAGTCCTAAAATAACCTCGTATGAAGCGGCTTCGACTGAATTAAATGAAATTGTAGAAGCGTTAGAATCAGAAGAAGTCTCTATTGATGACCTATCTGACAAAGTAGAACGGGCAACACAATTGCTGAATTATTGTCGTACTAAGTTGAGAAGTACGGAGGAACAGGTGGCGGATACGATTAAGGATTTGGATTTGTAGTTTTGAGTGCTGTGGTTTTACCTCGAATCATATCATTTCGACTCCGCTCAATGACCCAAGATATTTTAGTTCATTTAAGTTTTTATTTGATAGCGGTGCTGTCCATCCAACATAGACTTGATAGCAGTGGTATGGCAAAATAGTTTAAGTAGTTCTTGTAGTTTAAGTTGTTTAAGTGGTTGCGGTTCTTTCTTGTTGTAGGTTGTTGCTTTTGCCATAATAGCGGATAGCGAGACCATGCGTCACGACGAAGCAGCTTACCGTTCTCTCCTAATATAGCAGTCCTATCTGAAAATAGAAAAAGTGTATCTCACGCAAAGGTCGCAGAGTTTTTCGCAAAGGTCGCAAAGAGATTGGTTTCTGTTGAGCT
>Ga0209185_1000933_pt1 | contig 28563 bp, 10 predicted proteins | sample SidtaG_2_FD_187425 | JGI IMG/M metagenome (GOLD analysis project Ga0209185, IMG submission 187425) | Marine algal microbial communities from Sidmouth, United Kingdom - Sidmouth_Asex2 metaG (SPAdes) (version 2) | ecosystem: Host-associated > Algae > Red algae > Unclassified | place: Sidmouth... | reverse complement strand
ATGGGTTACCGGGATGGGTTGGCGGAATGGATTGGCGGAATGGGTCGGCTGATGAGGATCAGGCACGCGAATCAGGCACGTAGTGCCTTGTCGCCCCGCGCCATGCCGGTGGCGCCGGAGCGGACGATCTCGATGACATTGTCGCGCCCGATCGCGTCGAGAAAGGCGCTGATCTTGTGCTCATCACCCGTGAGTTCGATGACGTAGCTCGATTCGGTCACGTCGAGGATTCTGCCTCGGAAGATGTCGGTCATGCGCTTCAGCTCTTCCCGCCCGCTATCGACCGCCCGCACCTTCGCGAGCATGATCTCGCGCTCGATGAAGGCAACTTCGGAAAGATCCGTCAAGCGCACGACATCGACAAGCTTGTTCAGTTGCTTGGTGATCTGCTCGACGACGCGTTCGGTGCCGGTCGTGACCACCGTCATGCGTGACAGCGTCGGATCGTGAGTGGGCGCAACCGTCAGCGATTCGATATTGTAGCCGCGCGCACTGAACAGCCCGGCCACGCGCGACAAGGCGCCCGCCTCGTTCTCCAGCAGCACGGAGATGACGTGCCGCCGCGCCTGTCTGCCCGTCAATGCCATCAGGCAAGCTCCCTCGCCGGGTTGAGTCGCATCTCGTGATGGCCTTTGCCCGCTTCGATCATCGGGTAGACGTTCTCGGAGCGATCAGTCTGGAAATCCAGGAAGACGAGGCGATTCTTGAGGGCAAGTGCTTCAGCGACCGCGCCGTCGACATCGGCCGGGTTCTCGATCTTCATGCCGACATGACCGTAGCTCTCAGTCAGCTTCACGAAGTCCGGCAAGGCGTCCATGTAGGAATGCGAATAACGCTTCTCGTAACTGAATTCCTGCCACTGCCGCACCATGCCCATGTAACGGTTGTTGAGGTTGACGATCTTGATCGGCAGATCGTATTGCAGACAGGTGGAGAGCTCCTGGATGCACATCTGGATGCTGGCCTCGCCGGTGATGCAGGCGACTACCGAATCGGGGAAGGCGAGTTGCACGCCCATGGCAGCCGGCAGGCCGAAGCCCATGGTGCCGAGCCCGCCGGAGTTGATCCACCGCCTGGGCTTCTCGAAGCCATAGAACTGCGCCGCCCACATCTGGTGCTGCCCGACATCGGACGTCACATAGGCATCGCCCCCGGTTGCCCGCCAGAGTGATTCGACTACGGCCTGCGGCTTGATCAGCGAACCGGACTTGTCGTAGTCAAGGCAGTTGGTCGTGCGCCATTCGCGAATTTGCTTCCACCAAAGGTCAATGGCGGCGGGTTCGGCAGGCCCACTGCTTTCCTTGATCAGGGCAACCATCGCATCGAGTACCCGCCCGACATCGCCGACGATAGGCACATCGACCGTGACATTCTTCGATATCGACGCCGGGTCGACATCGATATGCACAATCGTCGCGTCCGGGCAGAAACTCTTGACCTCGCCGGTAACGCGATCATCGAAGCGCGAACCGATGGCGATCAGCACATCGCAGTCGTGCATCGCCATGTTGGCCTCATAGGTCCCATGCATGCCGAGCATGCCGAGGTTCTTCTCTTTGGAGGCCGGATACGCACCCAGGCCCATGAGAGTCTGGGTGATCGGGTAGCCGAGCAAATCGGTGAATTCGATGAGCCGCTCGGCAGCGTTGCCGAGCACCACGCCGCCACCGGAATAAATCATCGGCCGCCTGGCACCGAGGATCAGCTCGACCGCCTTGCGGATCTGACCGGGATGACCCTGCTCGGGCGGGGTGTAGCTGCGCATGTTGACGCTCTTCGGATAGTTGAACGGCACCGTCACACCGGGCGTCGTGAAATCCTTGGGAATGTCGACGACCACGGGACCGGGACGCCCGGTGGTAGCGAGATGAAAGGCCTTGCGCAGCGTCAGGGCAAAGTTCTCGAGCGAGTCGACCAGGAAGTTGTGCTTGACGCAAGGACGCGAAATGCCGACAAAATCGACTTCCTGAAAGGCATCGCTGCCGATGAAGCGGCTCTGCACCTGGCCGGACAGGACCACCATGGGAATCGAATCCATGAAGGCCGTGGCGATACCGGTGACCGCATTGGTTGCGCCCGGGCCCGAGGTAACGAGCACGACGCCCGGCTTGCCGGTGGCGCGCGCATAGCCGTCCGCCGCGTGGGTTGCCGCCTGCTCGTGACGCACCAGGATGTGCTTGACCGAATTTTGCTCGTAGAGCGCGTCATAGATATGCAGCACCGCCCCGCCGGGGTAGCCGAAGATGAATTCGACATCTTCCTCGCGCAATGCCTCGATCAGGATTTCGCCACCCGAAAGCTCGGGCGGCTGACCGACGACCGGTGGCTTGTCGCCACGTGCCAGCGTGCCGGGCGCATCGCCCGGAATGGCCCCTGACGCCTGACTGCCCCCGTCACTCCCGCTGGTGGCAGCCGCCTTCCTGCCGGACTGACTGCCGCTCTGGTTGCTGGTCTGGTTGCTGGTCTGGTTGCTGGTCTGGCCGCCCTTGCGGCTTACTGCCCGCGCTGTCGCTTCGCTACTCTCTGCCACGATCCCCTGCCCTCGAATCAATTTCGTGCAACGCCTCGCGATTTGCGCGGAATCGACGCTGCCTGCGTTCCTTTGAGAGCGCAGCGCACTGGCGCCAGCCGGACAGGATGCCCGAGCTCACGCGCCAGGACAGGCCTGCGCCATGTTGTCGTAGAGGTGGACCGCGGCAATCGGTATGACGGGAGACGCCTGCATGACGGGTTGACCGCCAGGCCACAGGCAAGAGAACAAACAAGACCCCATCGGATGGATGACCGATGACGGGATGCCGTCGAAGCCGCGGGGCCGGATCGTGTCACGCCCCTTAACGACTCGCAGTATAGCGAACCCTTTCGATTTCGTGAATGCACTCTGGCTCACGAGTTCCAGTGACCGTCGGCGTGCGTGTAAGATTTGGCATGAATGACGCACCTGGTGATTCGGCCGCAGATGCACGGTCCGCTCCCTTCGCGCCGATACCGAACCGACTTCGCCGAGTGCTACGACGACTGACAGCCGCCTTGCGCAGACCCGAGCACATCGTTCGCCGGTACTGCTCATTCCTGCGCCTGGCCCTCCTGCTTGCCGTGATGCTGCTTGTCAGCAGTATCACGGCATCGGTCGTCGCGGCGCCTCAGAACCTGCCCGACATGGGTGAGCCGGCCGACAGCAGCCTCTCGCCACTCGAGGAACAACAACTCGGGGCCGAGTTCATGCGCCAGATCCGGGCGGGCCTGCCGTTGGTTCGCGATGTTCAGCTGGAGGAATACATCCAGGCGCTCGGCATGCGCCTCGCCCTCGCTTCGGGAAAGACTGGCGGGCAGCCGTTCACCTTCTTCATCATCGACGATGCCGATATCAACGCATTCGCCATTCCCGGCGGCTATGTCGGTATCAATGCCGGCCTGATCGACGCGATGCAACGCGAAGAACAACTGGCGGGCGTCGTTGCGCACGAAGTCGCGCACGTGACGCAACGTCATCATGCCCGCGCCTTCGCGACCGGCAATCGAGCCTCTTTGAGTGCGGCTGCGGCCGTTCTCGCTGCCATCGTGATCGGCCAGGCCTCGCCCGAGGCGGGCCAGGCGGCGCTCGCGGCTGGTATCGCGGCAACCCAGCAATCGGCGATCAATTTCACACGCAGCAATGAGATCGAGGCCGACCGGATCGGCATCGAAATTCTGGCCAATGCCAACTACGATGCGCGCGCCATGGCCGAATCGTTCTCGATACTCCGGCGCCGCAACACGCTGAACACGACCAACTCCGGGCTCGAATATCTGCGAACACACCCGCTCGACAACAACCGCATAGCCGAAGCGGCTGACCGCGCCGTCGCCAAACCCCGCGCCGACGCCGTCTCACAGATCGATTTCCTGCTCTTCAAGGCCCGCCTTGCCGTGTTGACCACTGAAGATGCCGCGCGACTCGAACGCGCCTTCCGTTCGCTCCTTTCGAGTGACGATGAAGAGGCGGTGGGTGCGGCCTATGCGCTGGCACTGCTGGCGCTTCGCGGCAATCGTCTGGAAGAGGCTGCCACTCATCTCGTGCAACTCGCGAAGGAGGCGCCAGCGCACCCGATGGTCGCCTTGCTGCAAGCCGATCTGCTCGAGGCGGAAGGCAGGGAAAGCGAGTCGCGGCGACAGCTCGAAGACTTGAACAAACTCTACCCCGAGCGCTTTTCCATCGCCGAGAAACGTATCGAGCAACTATCTCGCGCCGGTCGCGTCGACAACGCACTCGACGTGAGCCTGAGCTACCTTCGAGGGGTGGAAAGGCCCGACCCGCTAGCCTGGCGCCAGCTTGCCAGCATTCGTCAGCAACTCGGCGATAGCGCCGGCAGTCACGAAGCTCTCGCCCACTACTTCGAAGCCTTTGACGAACTCGAACGCGCCGAAAGTCAGTTTGAACTCGCGCTCAGGAACGCGCCGGCCGCTTCACAAGACGAGCTGAGGCTGCAGGCAAGTCTCAAGGCGATTCGTGAAAAAGCGGCCCGTCGACGCTGATCGGCCAGAGATCCGGCACGACCCGGGCTCCTTCAACACGATAGTGACGGACCAGCAAGTCGCCTCAGCTTGCGAGTGTCGGCCCGGCCGCCACCAGCAACTTGCCGCTCGCTGTGTCGGTGTACTGGCCGAAGTTGTCGATGAACAGGGTGGCTAACGCGTCCGCTTTCGATCGCCAGGCGGCTTCATTGTCGTAGGTCGCGCGCGGATCGAGCAGCAACGGGTCAATACCCGGCAATGTCTTCGGCACCGCTAGTCCGAAGACAGGAATCGACTGCGACTCGGCGTCATCGATCGTTCCGTCGAGGATCGCATCGATGATCGCCCGGGTCGTCTTGAGCGGCATGCGACTGCTGGATCCGTTCCAACCGGTATTCACGAGGTAGGCGCGAGCTCCGGAAGCCTCCATGCGCGCGCCGAGCGTGTCGGCATAGACCGTAGGGTGCAGGCTCAGGAAGGCTTTGCCGAAACAGGCTGAAAAAGTCGGTTGCGCTTCCGAAACGCCCAGTTCGGTGCCGGCGAGCTTGGCCGTGAAGCCAGACAGGAAGTGGTACCGGGCTTGCTCCGTCGTCAACAGGGACACCGCCGGCAAGACGCCGAAGGCATCGGCAGTCAGAAAGATCACCCGGGTTGCGTGACCAGCCCGTGACGGTGGCGTGACGATGTTCTCAATGTGATGGATCGGGTACGAGACGCGCGTGTTCTGGGTCTTCGAGCCATCGGCGTAATCGACCGTACCGTCGGCACGCACGACAACATTCTCGAGCAAGGCATCCCGACGAATGGCACGAAATATATCGGGCTCACCCGACTCGCTCAGATCGATCGTCTTCGCGTAACAGCCGCCCTCGAAATTGAAGACACCATCATCGTCCCAACCATGCTCGTCATCACCGATCAGACGACGCTTTGGATCGGTCGAGAGCGTGGTCTTGCCGGTTCCGGACAGACCGAAGAAGACAGCCGTTTCGCCGTTCTCGCCGACATTGGCGGAGCAATGCATCGACGCGATGCCTTGCAGTGGGAGGATGTAGTTCATGTAGCCAAACATGCCCTTCTTCATCTCACCGCCATACCAGCTGCCACCGATCAGCTGCATCTTCTCGCTGAAGTTGAAGGCAACGAAATTTTCCGAGTTCATGCCATGCCGGGAAAAGTCAGGGTTGGTGGCCCGGGCACCGTTGAGTACGACGAACTCCGGTGCGTAGTTCGCGAGCTCCCCTGCCGTGGGCTGGATGAACATGTTCGTCACGAAATGAGCCTGCCAGGCGACCTCGGTAACGAAGCGAACTGCAAGCCGGGTATTTTCGTTCGCGCCGCAGAAAGTATCGACGACAAAGAGGCGCTTGCCGGAAAGCTGTCCGGTCACACGCGTCTTGAGATCCGCCCAGGTAGCTTCGGAGATCGGCTTGTTGTCGTTGGACCCCTGCGTCGACCACCACAAGGTGTCGCGGGTCAAGGCGTCGTCGACGATGTACTTGTCCTTCGGGCTGCGCCCGGTGAATTTTCCGGTGTCGACGTTGACGGCACCTGAAGCGGTGACCACTCCGCGCTCGAGGCCCTCGAGACCAGCACGGGTCTCCTCGGCGAACAACTGCTCATAGCTCGGGTTGTGGATGATCTCGGCGTAGGCCGAGATGCCATATCGACTCAGGTCGACAGATGAATCAAGGGCGATAGCCGGCTCGTTCATGAAAGTTCTCCGGGAGGACAATGGGCAGGCCACGCGACGAACTCACCGCGGTGAGCTTCGTATAGCGGCTGAAGGTGCGGCGACTATAAGCCAGAGAGCTCGGATCGAATACTCAATTTCTCAATAAAAACGTTTTGAAACAATAGCTTGGTGATTCATGATAGCGAAAATGTAGTTTCGCTACACGGCTGTGAAAGAGCAAACAAGCCCCGTCAGCAGCGGTTCGTGGCAGGGGCGGCCGGGCGGCCCAAAGCAGGACGGCGGACCCTTTCGGAGTCCGCCGTCCTGTTCACGTCGTACTGCGGGTAGTAATTATTCTTTTTCGGAACAAGAATTCACGCGCGCTGCCTGTGTGCCTTTTCGACGCAAGAGGCCACCTGCCAACAACGCAAGTGCGAAACCCGGCAGAAGCGGATCGCGCGCCGAATCACCGATGATCGAGCAACCGCCGTAACCCGACAGGCCGGTCTCGACACGTCCGAGACCAAGCGGGTCGTCGTCACTTGGCCCTCCGGTTTCACCCAGCGTGCCATCGGTCACGCCACCATCGGCCCCATCGCCAGTCGTGCCGCCAACATCACTACCTGCACCGGCATCACTGCCGCCTGCATCATTACCCGCGTCACCACTCGCGTCACCACCCACGTCACCACCCACATCACCACCTTGGCCGGGAGTCGAACCTCCGGTGGTGCTACCTCCCACAGTATCCCCTCCCATCGAGCCACCCGCGCCACCACTGCCATCGGCATCGGCATCGCGCAAATCAGGGATGCCATCATCATCGGTATCCGGCAACTGCCCGCCTTCCTCGGTCAGCGCGTTGACGATGCCGTCTACAAGGCCGTCACCGTTTTCATCGGTGCCCTCGAAGTCGACCATGCCATCGCCGTCGACATCGACCAGGGCATCGACAAGGCCATTGGCGTCGTTGTCCGTACCACCCGCTTCCAGCACATCAGCTACCGTATCGTTGTCGCTGTCGGAATCGAGGTAATCGCGCACCCCGTCACCGTCCGTGTCGACGATGACAAAGACCGGTACGCCCGAATCGAAGAACGTCTCGGCCGGGTTGAAATAGCCGTTCGAACCGTATTGCCCGTCGCCATCGACACGACCATCGCGATTGTCGTCCAGGACTTCATCCGCGAACAAGCCATCACTCGATTCGAGCAGATCGGGAACACCGTCGTTGTCACTGTCGAGATCGAGGAAGTCCGGAACGCCGTCACCGTCGGTATCGACCGGCGTGCGGCGATCGTTGCCGACTTCTACCGCATCCAGAATCAGATCGTTGTCACTGTCCAGATCATCGGTGTTGAGGATACCGTCACCATCGGTGTCACCCTCACCTTCGTTGGCAGCATCGATACCGTCTCCGTCGTCATCTCCGGCAATCGACGTACTGTCCGGCTTGCCGTCGTTGTCGGAATCCAGGTCGAGGTAGTCGGGCATGCCGTCACCGTCGCTGTCGCGCGGGGTGGCGGGCGCCGTTCCCGCCTCCACGAAATCGGGAATGCCATCGTTGTCCGAATCGGTGTCGAGGTAGTCTGGCTTGCCGTCACCGTCGGTGTCGGTACCGACAACTTCGACTTCATCGGGAATGCCGTCGTTGTCATTGTCAGTATCGCTTCGATCCGGAATCCCGTCACCATCGACGTCGGCGAGGATATCGATGGTGTAGTCCTCGACTTCACCGTCACTCGCGGTACCGGTCGAATCCGCTGGGGTGATTTCGTCCGTGGTGACGCGGAAACGCGCGTAAGACGGTCCGGCATAGTCGGCCGAAACGCTCTCGCGATTTCGCCAGAGCAGCGAAATGCTTGCGTCGACCGAACCCGCAGGCACCGTAGCGCTGCTGCCCTCTTTCGAATCGAAACGGCCATCGCCGTCAAAATCGATCCAGCCAACAAGCCGGGCGTCTTCGGTGCCAGGGTTGTTCGCGATAACACTGATCGACAACTGCTTGAGATTCTGCAATATCTCAGTGTCGCTATCGAATCCGTCTTCGTCGTCAGTACCGCCCCCGTTACCGTCGGTTGCATCGTCTGCGTCTGCACCAGCACCGCCGAGCGGGGAGTTGTCATCCGGGCCGACACGGCCAAGGTAGACCGCATCGGCGACGACATCGTGCGTCGCGACACCAAAGCTGTCGGGCGCGTCGCCCGTGTCGGCGGCCTGTGCCTGTGTTAATCCGGCCATTGCCGACAAGACCAGCAGGGCCGTTTTCGAAAGTGAATACGTTCGGATCATCTCAAGGTCCATCCATAAGGGCCAGGCGTCGATAGCGCCAGGCAGATCGATGCTACCAAAGCAGTCCGCTCACTCGGGTGATCGCTGTCACTGTTCCTGTCACCTTTCCCTTGGCCGCGAACATCAGTATGAGCGATTCGCGACCCATCCTGTAAACACAGGCAAGGCCGTTCGCTTCAGGTGCCTTGGCTTACTGTCCCCGGCACACCTACCGCACCTCGACAAACACACCATCGACCGCGGCCCCGGTCCGCCGGGTCTCGGGTCGCAACCGGGACACATCGACGCCAAGCTCACCTAACGAGCGCACAATTTTTAATGCGCGCCGACGAGAAAGCAAATCACTCTCGTCATTGCCATTGGGGCCGGTTGTGGCAATGATCGCGACAAGCTCGTCCGGAAACGTGCGCAGATCGGCCGCGAGCTGCCCGAGCAATTGCTCTCCGGCGGGCGTCAGCTGATCCCGTTCGGTAACGAACGTCAGCGCATATCTCGATGCATCGAAAAACGTCAACTGAGCATCTGCTTGCAATTCGGCCCTGGCCGCCAGCTCGGCATCAGCCCGCTGAGCCTCAGCCCGCTGAGCTTCGGCTCGGAGCGCTTCTGCCCGCTGAGCCTCAGCCTGTTGAGCTTCTGCTCGGAGCGCTTCTGCCCGCTGAGCTTCTGCCCGCTGAGCCTCAGCTCGTTGAGCTTCTGCCCGCTGAGCCTCAGCTCGTTGAGCTTCTGCCCGGAGCGCTTCTGCCCGCTGAGCCTCAGCCCGTTGAGCTTCTGCTCGGAGCGCTTCCGCCCGCTGAGCCTCAGCCCGTTGAGCTTCTGCTCGGAGCGCTTCCGCCCGTATTGCTTCTGCCCGCAGAGCTTCAGCCCGTTGCGCATCAGCCTGGCGGGATGCGGCCAGTTGATCGTCAGCCGTGCTGACGTCGTCATCGTTAACTCCGTCGGCATTGTCTTCATCAGGATCCGGAACCGCTGGAATCCGGATTCGTCGAACCTCCGTGCCGGTGGCGTCGATCGACGCTTCAACGCCAGCATCCGTCTCTTGTCGGGCTGTCTGCGCAGGCTCCGGTAGTGGCTCTGGCGCTGTAACAGGCGTCGGCGCAGGCTCAGGTAGCGGCTCAGGTAGCGGCTCTGGTAGTGGCTCTGGTAGTGGCTCTGGCGCCGGTGCAGGCGTGGGTGTCGGCTCCGGGAGCGGCTCCTCGACCGATTCTGGTGTCGCTATCGGCGTGAGCTCTGGAATCGATGCAGGCTTCGGCACGGGTGTCAGCTCGGCCCGCGCTACCGTTTCAGGTTCAGGCATTGGCGCTGACCGCGGTTCGGGCGCTTCGGGGGTCGGTCTCGCTGCGGGCCGTGACTGGCTTGTGGGCGAAGGCTCGATCGCGAGTTTGCCTTCCGCCGCTGCCGTTACCTGTTCGCGACTGCCGGAGACGCCATCGGGTTCGGCGATCGAGGTATCGGTGACGCTGGTACTGGCAACACCAGACCCAGCGGATCCTGCGGACGCATCGACCAGCGCACGGATACGCTCGCCCCGGGCGCCAAATCGATAGACCAGGACCAGCCCTGCATTGATCGCATCCACGTCATGTCCACTGAATTCCAGACGTGTAGCCCACCGCGAGGTCAGCTTGACATCGACACCGGCTCCGAGCGACAGATGGGTCGCATTGCGACGTTCGACGTCTATGCCACCCTCGTTGAACATCGAGCCCGCGCCGATGCGCCCGAAGAGATCGACTCGACGCCCACGTCGAATCACCAGCGCAGTGAGATCGGCAACCTGATAGCCGATGTGCCCACCTCCCTCGAGCGTGAGATCGCCGAGATCTGCGACGCGAACTTCCGCGTCAAGCCAGGGCGTGATCGACGCGCCCAGCGTGACGGAACCACTCGGCGCGATGTCGTGATCGGGATCCAGGCCTGTATTGGAAAAATCTGCATCGAGCAGGCTGACGCCGAAACCGACCCCGGCGTGCACCGGAATGCCAGCTCCGGAGGATGCAGGCATCGGCGAAGTCACACAGCCACCGAGCACGATGCCTGACAGGACGGGCATGCAGGCCATAGACCATCGACCTCGGTGACCGACCCTGCCCCGGCGCCTTCCTGGCGGGAGGCTTGAAACCCGGGCTCGCCTGGCATGGCGACGTAGCCAGAGTGATAGCAGCGCGACGAGGCTCAAGGCGGGCAACATCGGGGTAGTGGCTGACGACGAGAAGCGCAGGGCAGGCCCGGCCACGATCGGCCCGAGGGAGCAACCTCCGGCAACGCCACCGGAACGCCCGGTAACCGGAAGTGCGACGCTGCTGTTGCCGGTTTCCGCACCGGAATCCGATGAGGGCGCTGTACCGTCGGCATCGCCGTCGTCCGACCCACTGGACGGTCCGTCGTCATCAGCAGCCGATGCGACGACACTACCGTCGACGCTCGGGTCAAGGTGGTCGGCCAGGAAATCACCGTTGCCATCAGTCGGCACCACCGGCTGACGCCTGACGAGATCGTCCAGGCCGTCGCCATCTTCATCGCGAAATCCATCCACTACACCGTCTCCATCGGTGTCGACTCCAGCTGATTCCAATCGGTCGCTGGCGCCGTCACCGTCGCTGTCACTGTCCCTGTAGTCGTCTATCCCGTCGCCGTCAGTATCGGACGGAACCAACGGAAACAACAACAACTGGTCGTCTCGTCCATCACCGTCGAGATCCCGGAAGCGGTCGAACCTGCCGTTTCCATCGAGGTCGATCCCTCCTGCCTCGACAACATCCGGCAAGCCATCGTTGTCACTGTCGAGATCGAGCTGATCAGGCACGCCATCCTCATCGGTATCGACGGTTCCGGTCAAGAGCTGGCCGCTCTCAGGTTGGTTCTCGACCAGATCAGCCACGCCATTCGGGCCGAGCACCACGGTTTCGTCGAGCAAGCCGTCGCCATTCCTGTCGAGTGCCGCCAGCAACACCGGATCGATCACGGCTTCCAGCAAGTCGAAGATGCCGTCGTTGTCCGCATCGATATCGAACACGTTCGGCACGCTGTCGCCATCGCTGTCACCGGCGCCTTCGGCGGTGTCGCCGACAAGGTCGTTGTCGTCGTCGAGATCGATGGTATCGAGAATACCGTCACCGTCTCGATCTGTCGGCGTACCGACGGACAGGAACGAGACGGCTGTCACAGGCGGCACCAGCAGGACCGTCAGCAGCAGGCCGCAGAGCTCGATCTTCTTGTCTGCCAGATGCCCGTGACAATAGCGTCGACAGGTCATCGGCAGAAGCTCATCGGCTCACGACATGGCGCTGCGTCATTCGGCGACCGTCAACTCGACGCGGCGATTCTGCTTACGTCCAGCGGCCGTTGAATTGACCGCCAGCGGACGGGATTCGCCGTACGCCTTCGGCTTGAGCCGCTGGGGTTCGATGCCCCTGTCCGCAAGGTATCGAGCCACGCGCAGGGCGCGTCTGCCGGACAATTCGAGATTGCTCCTGGCGGTACCCTGATTGTCGGTATGCGCCGCAATGACGACAACGACGGTCGGATTGTCCTTGAGAACCTGCAGGACGACGTCGAGCTCACGCTGTGCATCGACCATCAGGGTGTCGGACCCCGATTCGAACAAGACGCCCTCGAGCACGCCATCGAGTGCCGCACACCCGGCCCGATCAACCAGCGCACCCGATCGGGTATCCGGGCATTCGTCGGTTTCGTCGACGATGCCGTCATCATCAGCATCCATCGATTCCGGCCGCACTGACCTGGGAGTCGTCGGCACGGGTATCGTGACGGCTGAACCCGCATCATCGACGGCGGACTCGATCGCGGCCCCGGTGTCGTCCATATCCGCTGTGGCGTCGCCGATCTTGTCATCGAGCTCGACATCTGCAGCGGCCTCGTCGACATCGCTATCGATGGCCGCAACCGTCGGAACACTCTCGCGGACATCCCCGAATCGATACATGACGCCAAGTTGCGCGTATCGCGCATCGGTGTCGTGTGCGACGAACTCGCCCCGCAAGGCCAGGCCATTGGCAAAGCCGTACTCGAGGCCGGCGCCGCCAAGGAGATGGACATCGTTGATCCGCTCGTATTCGATGTCATCGGCTTGATTCTGCAAGGTGCCGGCGCCGATTCTGGCAAAGGCGGAAAATCCCTCGCGCAGGGCCCGGTCATCCTCGTGGTTGAACCCGTAGAGCAATGCGCTCAAGCCACCGACCTGATAGGCGATCTCGCCGTCAGGATCGAAGGAGGCCTCGCCGAGCGCCGCCACATGCCCCTCTACCGTAAAGCGGTTGCTGACGTCGTAGCCGAGCGATATCGAGCCACCACCACTCTGGTCCTCGTCGATTTTCAGTCGATCGTCGTCGCTCGCGTCCGGCTCGAGCTGACTGGCAAGCAGACCGCCGCCCACATAGAACCTGCCATCGAAATCACCGGCATCCGGCTCGTCGGTGGAGATACAGCCGACAAGCGCAAGTGCCGAGGCGAGCGTTACCAGGGCCGTAGTCTGCGCACGCCTTCGCTTCCTCACATGCCACAGGCCGGCGATGAACAGAAGCACAAGCCCGGGATCGAACTTGCCGCTGCCACTAACACCGAAGCCGACGCTGGCGATACTGCAACCCGAGCCAGTCGAGGATTTGCCCACGACGAAAGTGCTACCGAGCAGATCGTCATCCTGTGCGGATGCGTCCTGAAAATCCGGAATACCGTCACCGTCGCTATCGGGGATGGCGGCCAGGCGATCAGGTTCGCCGACAAACGGTCCGCCAAAGCCGTTTGCAATCAGGTCCATATCGTCATCGATCATGCCGTCACCATCCGTGTCTGCCCCGCCGGCCTCGGCAAGGTCGTAGATTCCGTCGTTGTCGCTGTCTGCATCGGTCTGATCAGGCAGACCGTCCCCGTCACTGTCGCGAACATGTGTACCGAGCGCTGCCACATTATCGTCCAGTCCATCCACATTCTTGTCATCAAAGAGATCCAGTCGGCCATCGCCATCTGCATCGGCCCCAAGACCATGAGCTTCGAATATATCCGACAGACCATCATTGTCACTGTCCAGATCACGCATGTCAGGTATCGAATCGCCATCAGTATCGATCCACTCCGCTACGAATTTCTGTATGTCATCGTCGGCGCCGTCGCCTGCAGCATCATCGAAACCGTCGATGCGCGCATCGCCGTCCTGATCAACACCGCCGAGCTCGACCAGATCGATCAGGCCGTCATTGTCGCTGTCAAGGTCGCGATAGTCCGGAACGCCATCGCCGTCAGAGTCAGGCGCCCCGACAACACCATGCCTTTCAGCCTCACCGGCAAGCCCCCTCGACAGCCCATTGGCATCGACGCTTGCCGCGGCGACCAGTCGACCATCAGAGGTTACCTGCAGGTGATCTGACTCGTAGGCGTCAAAGGCACTGTCATTGTCGCTGTCGAGATCAAGGTAGTCGTAAACACCGTCGCCATCACTGTCAAGCGGCGACGGGCCGGGAGACCCACTGCCGAATGCTTCCGTAGCATCAATGATGCCGTCATTGTCGCTGTCGAGATCGAATCGGTTGTCGACACCGTCGCCATCGGTGTCGAAACCACTTTCGAGCGCATCGGATATGCCGTCACCGTCGGCATCCTGGTCGGTGGCGTTCGAGATGCCGTCATGCACAGCGTCGATGAAGTCGGGCTGTCCGTCACCGTCGGTATCCGCCTGACCCTCCACAAGATCCGGAATGCCATCATTGTCACTGTCGAGATCGTAGCCATCAGGCACGCCGTCGGCATCGCTGTCGCGTGAACCTGCGTCGGCCAGGCCATCGCCATCCACGTCGACGAGCAGCTCGTCAGCGTCGGTCAAGCCGTCGTTGTCGTCGTCGAGATCCTGCTGGTCGAATACGCCATCACCGTCCCGGTCAGGCCCGCTGACGACAGGTTCCGACAAGGGCGCATCATCCGGGGGATCGGCGATGCCCGTCGCCACGTCTTCGTCACTGTCACGGATACCATCGTTGTCGCTGTCGATGTCCCGGAAATCGGGAATTCCGTCGCTGTCGGTATCGAGCGGCGTACTGCCGAGCGCGCCCGCCTCGACACGATCGTCGAGGCCGTCCCCGTCTGCGTCGGGGTCACGGAAGTCCGGTACACCATTCCTGTCGACGTCGGCACGCTTGAAACGGCGGCGGTTTGAATCGGGCGTCGACTCCAGCGCATCGGCGTAGCCATTGCGTCCGAGGGGAACGCCGGCATCGATGACGCCGTCAAGGTCTTGATCGAGTGCCTGCACGGAACGCAGATCGATGCGGGATTCGACATTGTCGGGAATGCCGTCGTTGTCGCTATCGAGATCGAGGCCGTCGTAAAGACCGTCACCATCGGTATCGGTCGAGGTGGCATCATGTATGCCGTCACGGTCGACGTCGTTCAGCCCTTCGTCGCGATCGAAGATCCCGTCATTGTCGTCATCGACATCGACCGCATTGGCAATGCCGTCACCGTCACTGTCTGCGCCCTGACCACTGTCTGCTCCCTGACCGATCGCAACCCGGAAGGACGCACCCTGAACGGTCGACTGGAGTGCGCCGCCTTGTCCGCCGTTTGCCTCGGCCGAGAGGCAGACCAGCGCGACACAGAGGGCAAGACACAGCGTCGACGACAACGGCAGGCAGCGACGGCTGCTGCCGAAGAAGCCGGCGGCAGCCGTGGATCGTTTCTGACACATGAGCACTGGCCTCGGTGACCCCGGCCCGGCGCTGACGCCGGTTCGCTGTTGAAGAGGGGCCCGCCGAGCGTGCTCACTAACTGGAAGAATGCTGCTCCAGGGCACTGCATCATGCCGACCCGCTGCGAACGATAGCAGGTCATGAGACGACCTGCCTCAACCGGTGTTGCTGCTCCCGGACAACAAGGCTCAGGGCGCGTCGGCCAGCAGGCGGAGCTCGATGCGGCGGTTACGCGCCCGATCGGCTGCAGTCACGTTCTGCGCCAGCGGCAGACTCTCTCCATAGCCTTCGGATTGCAGGCGCGACCGTTCGATACCCATCTCGACGAGGTGCTCGAGAACGGTATCGGCCCGTTGTGTCGAAAGTCGGTGGTTGTCCTGTTCGCTGCCTTCATTGTCGGTATGCGCCATGATCGCCAAACGCGCTTGCGGGTAGCGCCGCAGTTCGGCCGCGACATGCGCCAGATAGGGCCGGGACGCCGGCAACAACGCCGCCGATCCCTTGTCGAAGGTCACACCCTCGAGCACACCGGCGATGTCAAGACCGTCGACCCGCACAGGGGTCGGCAGCGGCTCATGGCGCCTTGGCAGCGCAGCGGCCGGGGCGACTGGCACGGCAGTCTGTACAGCCATCTTCGCCTGCTCAGGCGACCCGGCACTGTCGTTCGCCACATCGGCGACTGCCGCGCCGAGTTCAGGTGACGCGGCAGCCTTCGGCGAACGCTCATCGGGCACTGCCATTTGCACGACCGTCTGAGTGCTGCGAACAACGTCCGGCCCACTCGGCACGACCGTCTGAGCGCTGCGAACAGCGTCCGGCCCACTCGGTACGACCGGCAGAGCCGCTGCAGGCTTATCCGGCCCTCCTGCGATCTCGACTTGTGCCGTTTTCTCTTGCCCTACGGCCGCTGCCACCTCCGGCCTTACTGCGGTCTCTACTGTCACTGCTTGCTCTGGCTTTGCTGCCATTTCGACTTTTGCTGCCACATCTTTCTCCGCAAGGGCAGACTGGTCCCTGGTGCCTGGCAAGGGTGGCAGCCAGCGCTCTTCACCGGGTATATCAGAACGCTCCAGCGATTCGGCGAGTTGCGCCTCGGAGAGGCTCTTCACGGTCTCGAGCTCGACCCGGCGGTTACGTTTTCTGCCTTCTGCCGTCCGGTTGCTGGCCAGCGGCCGTGTTTCGCCCTGGCCAAGTGCCTCGAGCTGCAGTTCACGCACGTAGCGCGTCTGCAGGTACTGCACGACGCTTTCCGCCCGTCTCGCCGACAGGGCCAGATTTGCATCGGCGGGCCCGGTCGAATCGGTGTGCGCGATGACACGCACGCGCGCTTCCGGGAAATTGAGCAGACGCACGGCAACCTCATCGAGCTGGCCGCGCGCGCGGGCCGTGAGATAATGCGAGCCACTCTTGAAGATGACGTCGGCCAGCAATTCGTCGAAAAGTCCGCAGCCTTGCTCATCGACGATGACGCCCCGGCTGGTATCCGCGCAGTAGTCGTCCAGGTTGCGCACCCCGTCGCGGTCATGATCGTCCTTGTAGACCACCGGTCGCCAGCGAGGCACCCCGCTCACCGCCGCCGGCCTGAAACCGCTTGCCGCACCGAGTGACGGCTCGGCGCCGCGATCGCTCGACGCCACCGTCGAATCCCCTGCAGCTTGCCAGTCTGTCGCGCCGGGCCGGCCAGGGGACTTCAACAACCGACCACCGGCAGCAACCGGTCGGTCCTTCGAGGCCAGCGCAGGCTCGGCCGCGTCAGCGAGCAGACTGCCTATCTGGCCTGGAGACAGCCCGAATCGATAGACCGCCCCGATCCCGGCATAAACAGCATCGCTGTCGAAACGGACGATCTCGCCGCGGATGCCCAGCCCATTGGGAAAGCCGTACTCGGCCCCGGCCCCGATGATCGGTGACGAACCGCCCTCGTCCAGCACGGTGACGGCGGACGAGCGCTTGACGACGCCCATGCCAAGCCGCCCATAGGCACTCCAGCCTGTTCGACGCGAGCGCAGCTGTACGCCATTCAATCCGTAGATGAGTGCATTCACGCTGGCAGCCGAATACGACACATCCGTCCCCGCCTCGCGAAGCGTCGCCGTGCCGAGAACCGACGTTTCCAGCTCGACCGAGAGCATGTTGTGTATGTCTACACCGAGCCGCAACTGCGACCCCAGATCATCGCTGTTGTCGACGTTGAATGCAGTGCCTTCAGTATCGGGCGTCAGATGCGAGTTGCCGAGCGTGGCACCGGCATAGATTCGCGTCCGGAATGACGGATCGTTGGCCGGGATATCGAGATTGCGAAGCTTCTCCGGCACGGTGATCGATGCACAGCCGCTGAGCAACAGGCCAATGAAAAGAGGACTCAGTCGCGTGATCAGACGGCTGTCACTGGGCCCTGTAGAACTCGTCTTCATGTCACTGTTCCCTGCCTGTTCTGGGCGTACGGCGCGTTCGCAGAGGGAGTGAGACGAGCGGCACTTGTCGACTCCCCGGGCATGCACACGCCCACGCCGGATTCGCAAAAGCTAGCGGCAGGTCCATCGATAACGTGTGGCGGTTTGTGTTCCACCGCACAGGCGTTGTTCGCGTCGGCACGGGAATGCCGACTGGTACTCAGCGCTACGGCACGGCCAGACGCTCAGGCACGGGATGCACGCGTCAGGGCGTTTCCATGATGCGCATCTCGACCCGCCGATTTCGGGCTCGTGACGCGCTGTCGGCATTCTCGACCAGTGGCAGCCTGCTGCCGAAGGCACGCGCCTTCAGCTGCTCCCGCGACACGCCCCGCTGGAGTAGATGGCGAGCCACACTCTTGACCTGCTGACGCGTCAGATCGATCGCCTCGGCCGGGTCCAGTGAATCATCGGTGTGCGTATCGATGCGAACCGTCAGCGACGGGAATTCGACGACTGCCCGCGCGACCTCATCGAGAACACGTCGAGCATTGACGGTCAGATTCGCCGTTCCGGGCGCAAAGTCGACGCCGGCCATCACGCCGTCCAGTAGATCACAACCACGGGCATCCATCGGACGATCGGAACGCGATCCAGGACAGGCATCACGGCTGTCCTCGACGCCATCCCGATCGCTGTCGATCAGGCGATTCGCCTTGGGAGGAACCGCTTTCGGAACGACGACCGGCGGGGCAGCCGGTTTCTCCTCGACTATCGCCGGATCAGGCTCGGGGTCAGGCACGGAGGCCTCGACAGTCGGCGACGTGTTCGCTGCCGACAACGGCTCGCGTTGTTCCTCGCCCTGCCGGAAACGCCACAGCAACGCCAGTTGAATCGCTCGTGCATCACCATCGTAGGACAACAGCTCACCGCGCACTGCCAAGCCATTCGGTCGACCGTATTCCAGACCCAGGCCGAGGGCGACATGCACAGGGTTGACTTGTTCAATCTCGAGCCCGCTTGCAGCGGTATTCAGGGCACCAACCCCCGCGCGCAGGTAGCCCATCAGCCCAAGACGATCAGCCTGACCCGCAGGTTCGAACGCGTGATACAACAGAGCGCTCAACCCGACGACGCCGTAGGCGATCTCCCCCTCGGGCTCGAGTGTCGCCGTGCCTAGCGAACCGAGTGCCAGCTCACCGCTGAACCGGCGGTGAAAGTCGAGTCCGAGATGCAGATGCACGGCCGCAGCGTTGTTGTTCTCGAGGCTCAGTCCGGTCTCCTCGGTCACCGGTGCCAACATCGACACGCCGGCACCGATGCCTGCGTAAAAGCGCTTCTGAAAAGGCTCGGCCTCGACCGCACCGACACCGAGCAACGCGACTACCGACGACAGGCCGATCAGGGCCTTGTGCCTGCGCGGCCCTCGAAGCCGCACCCCTTGCAGCGCGCCTCGCAGCACCTTGTACGGTCCCGAGTGCCGTCTTGTGACACTGACCAACGCGACCAGCACCAGCAGCATGAAGACGGGATCGCGCGACCCGGGCGCTCGATTGGAACGCGTATCCGGCACGACGATCGAACAGCCTGCACCGTGTCCAACGACACTGGTCTGAACCCGTGCACCGGGAAGCGGCTGTTGATAGTCGGGGACGCCATTATTGTCACTGTCCGGCAAGGCCGCCGACAGTCCCGGCCCGATGTCGTCGGCAAAGCCGTCATCGTCAGCATCCGGATCACGGGCGTCGACAATGCCGTCGAAGTCTCGGTCCGGGCCCGCCACGAAGTCACTGTCAGCCGTATCATCGATACCGTCGGCATCGGCATCGCTACCGAGCGTGACATCGACATCCACACTGTCCGGAATACCATCGCCATCGCCGTCGCGAAGCGAGTCGGCGAGGCCATCACCATCGATGTCGATGCCGCCGCTCTCGACCAGATCGCTGCGGCCATCATTGTCGCTGTCCACCTCGCGAAAATCCGGCAGGCCATCGCCGTCACTGTCGACGAGTTGTGCCGGCACGGCGTTCAGTGCGTCATCAAGCCCATCGCCGTCACTGTCCTGAAAGTCATCGACGATACCGTCACCATCGACGTCGGCAACCAGTACTTCACGGATGTCCGCCAGACCATCCTGATCAGAGTCGGCATCCCGGAAATCCCGCAATCCGTCGTTATCGGTATCCGGTGGCGTGAGCGGTGACGCCTCGACGGCATCGTCCCAGCCATTGCGGTTGGCATCGCTGAAGTTATCCGTCCGTCCGTCGCTGTCGGCATCGCGGCCGTCGGCTTCCAGGGTGTCGGTTATCGAGTCGTTGTCACTGTCGAGATCACGGTAGTCAGGCAGACCATCGCCGTCTCTGTCATGCGCACGGGTGCGCAAGACAGGTTCGTCGTCGAGTGGACCGGCAGCGAGCACATCGCCAGGCCTTGACCGTGAACCATCGCTCTCGAAACTGTCGAGCAGACCATCGTTATCGGCGTCCAGATCAAGGGCGTCCGGCGTACCGTCACCGTCTGTATCCAGATCGCCTTCCAGGCTGTCGGCCAGCGTATCGTCGTCACTGTCGAGATCCAGGTAGTTCTCGACACCGTCACCATCCGTATCGACCGCGCCTTCGCTCGCATCCGGGCGACCATCGCCATCACTGTCGGTATCGATCCGATCGACCAGACCATCAGCGTCGCTGTCGAGCTCTGATTCGCGGCTGTCGGCAAGCCCGTCGCCGTCACTGTCGCTGTCCCGATAGTCGGCGGTACCGTCGCCATCACTGTCGGCCGCGCCTTCGATGCGGTCGCTCACACCATCGGCATCGCTGTCCAGATCACGATAGTCAGGGACACCGTCCCCGTCGGTGTCGCGCAAGCCTTCGATGGCATCGTCGATGCCATCGCCATCGCTGTCCGTGTCGAGCGCATCCCGGCGACCGTCACCATCGGTATCGGCGGCACTTTCGTCTGCATCGGCCAGGCCGTCGCCATCAGCGTCGATATCAAGATAATCCGCAATGCCGTCCCCATCGAAATCGACCGTCGACTCCAGCCGATCCGGCAGACCGTCGCCGTCGCTGTCGGTGTCCTTGAAATCGGCCGTACCGTCGCCATCGCTATCGAGCGAACCTTCAGCCGCATCGTCGATACCGTCACCATCACTATCGGTATCGCGGAAATCCGGCAGCCCGTCACCGTCGGCGTCGCCACTACCTTCCAGCGCATCGTCGATGCCATCGTCGTCGCTGTCGGTATCGAGTGAGTCTGCTACCCCGTCACCATCGGTGTCACCATCCCCTTCGCTCGCATCGCTGATGCCGTCGCCGTCATCATCATCGTCGCGCACATCCGGCACGCCGTCTCCATCCGTATCGGTCGTGTCATCGACGTTGCCCAAGGCAATGCTGTCCGGGTCGACAAAGTCCGCCGCACCGTCACCATCGCTATCCTGATCGCCTTCGATGGCATCGTCACGGCCATCGTCATCACTGTTGCTGTCAAGTCGATTCGCCAGGCCGTCACCATCGGCATCGAGAGCGCCTTCGATCGCATCGCGAATGCCGTCACCATCACTGTCAAGATCGATGTAGTTGGCGACACCATCGCCATCCTTGTCTTCTGTTCCTTCGATCCGGTCACCGATCCCGTCGCCGTCACTATCGACGTCACGCCAGTTGCCGAGTCCGTCGCCGTCGCTGTCGATCGTGCCCTCGATGGCATCGTCGATTCCGTCGTCATCGCTCTCTGGATCGAGGTAGTCGAAGATGCCATCACCATCGCTGTCGTCGATGCCTTCGACCGCATTCGATATCCCGTCATTGTCCAGGTCGCCATCGAGGCGATCGGGAATACCGTCCCCATCCACGTCGCCAGTACCGACCAGCTGGTCAGGCAAGCCATCGTTGTTACTGTCCTCGTCCAGCAGATCGGCAACGCCATCGCCGTCGCTGTCCTCGGCGCCTTCGACGACATCGGGTACGCCGTCGTTGTCGCTGTCGGGATCGAGATGATCCGGCAGACCATCGGCATCAGTGTCTCGCGGTACCACCTGCCCTGCCAGCGAGACATCGATCGCGGCCTCGACGAGATCGAGCACACCGTCATTGTCGCTGTCACTGTCGATGTAGTCGGCCAGACCATCGCCATCGCTGTCCAGCGGTGCATCGGTCATGACCACGCCCTCGTCAAGCGCGCCGCGCTCGAGAGCATCCGGTATCAGATCACCGTCACTGTCGAGATCGCGACTGTCGGGCAGGCCGTCGGCGTCGCTGTCGACATTACCCTCGGCGGCATCACTGATGCCATCACCGTCACTGTCGAGATCAAGGTAGTCGGCGACGCCATCGCCATCGGTATCGTCCGCTTGCTCGGAGAGGTCCGGCACACCATCTCCATCGCTGTCATTGTCGAGGTAGTCCGGGATCCTGTCGCCATCGCTGTCGCCTGCGCCTTCGACAAGGTCGTTGATACCATCGGCGTCACTGTCCTCGTCGAGATGATCGGGGATGCCATCCGCGTCAGTGTCTCTCGGTGGCTGTCGGTCAGCGCCCTCCTCGAGATCACTGATTCCGTCGGCATCGGTATCGACTGCCGTGTCGATCAGCAATGTGATCGACACATCGGCAACGACACCCAGCCCGTTTTCCGAGATCACCGACACAGCCTGGGTACCGTCTGCAAGTACCGCGGTGGCTTCACAGGCCCACGCGCCCGCAACGACGGTGGCGGTACAGAGTGTGTCGCCGGCCGCGACGACGTCGATCGTCGAGCCGTCGGGCTGGTCACTGGTACCCTCGAAGTATGGCGTATCGTCCCATGTCGCTGAGACCAGTGCGGCGGTCAGCACGGGAGCTTCGGAGTCGATGACGAGTTCATCAACCGACAGATCGGTGCTGACGTTGCCGTCGTTGTCCGTGTGCGTCACCACGATGTCATGAACACCATCCGACAGCGCATTGGAGGCATCGACCGTCAGCGTCCAGCTGCCGCTGCCGTCTCCGACAAGACTACCGTCAGTACTCGAATAGGTGATTCCATCGAGCAATACATCAAGCCGCTCCCCAGAGCCGATGACCGCCTCGAACGTCAAGGTCGGGGTAGTGTCACCGGTGGTCTGTGCGACGACGATGGGCACGACCGGACCTTCGGTGTCCAGTGTCACCGTCGATGTTGAACTCGCGCCGGCATTCGCGGCAAGGTCGGTACCAGTCACATCGATGTCGATCGGGCCGTCCTCGAGAGCGCCAAGATCGATGGCGTCGATTCGCCATTCTCCGGAGGCATCGGTCGTGGCGGTGGCCACGACACTTTCACTGCCGTCGCCGATCGCGATCTGCACGATGCTCAGTGGCTCAGAGGTGCCTGCCAACGAAAAGGCCGTCGACTCGAACGCGTTGATGACACCGTCCCCGCCAATGGACGATGCCAGCTCTGGCAAAGGCGCAAGCGTGTCGAGTGTCACCTCGAGCGTGGGGGACGACGCACTATCGTTGCCCGCCCCATCCGTGATCACGTAGGTGACTGACTGTGCTCCTTCAGTCAACGAGACACCACTGACAAGCGCACTACCATCCGCTGCGGCGACCACCGACGCCCCACTGACCGCAACACCATCGATATAGAGCGTCAGTACATCACCCGTCGTCAAGGTAGCAGCCGGCACCAACAGATCGACCGGGGACAGTCGCGTGACGCCATCCGTGTCGTCGCTGCCACTGTCGCTCGCCGCGTCCAGGCTAAGCGCAAGCGTCGGCACCGGGGGCGGAGTCCTGTCGACCACGAGCTCGCCGCTGGTCGTTTCCGCGGCGGTATTACCCGCCGCATCAGTGACCAGAACCGTCACATCGTAGACACCTTCCGCCAACGGGTTCGCTGCCGGAATCACGAGGGTCCAGTCGCCGGCCCCATCGATCGACAGATGGCCGCCGCTCGTCTCATAGGTTTCGCCGTCGACATTCACGCTCAGCGTTTCCCCGTCAGCGAGTATGGCGGTTCCACTCAAGCTCGGCTTGGCATCGTTGGTCTGCAAGGCATCGACGGTCGGTGCGACTGGTGGCGTCGTGTCGACCGAGAGATCTGCGGCCGTGACGTCGCTGCTCGTGTTGCCAGCAGTATCCTGAATCGTCGCGACTAGATCGTAAGTCCCGTCGGCGAGCGCATTCGCGATCGGCACGTCAAGCTTCCAGCGATCGCCCGGGGCGATGGCGAGCGCACCGTCGCCGAGTGAATAGACCGTACCGTCGAGCGTGACCGTCAAAGTCTCACCGGCCACTAGTACGGCATCACCGCTGATGGTCGGAGTGGCCGAGTCACTGACCAGTGCGTCGATAGCAGGTGCAGCCGGGTCAACCGTATCGATGACGAGGTCGTCCGCGGACGTATCCACCGTTGTATTGCCAGCCGTATCGGTGATCGTCGCGACAACCTGGTAGATGCCATCGACAAGGGCGTCGCCCGACGCGACGTTCAACACCCAGCCGCCGCTGCCGTCGTCGACGAGAGTCCCCACCGGCGCAGAATAGACAATGCCATTCAGCTGCACGTCAAGGGCTTCACCCGACGCGAGCGTTGCGATTATCACGATGGCAGGTGTGGTGTCCGACGTCGCCTGGCTGACGATGACAGGCGCGGACGCGCCCTCCGTATCGAGGCTGGCAAGTGCCGACGAACCGGCCGCCACATTGCCCGCAGCATCGGTGCCGATGACGTCCAGCAACAACGGCCCGTCAGCAAATGCGCTGACGTCGAGGCCGGACAACGACCAGACGCCTGCGCCGTCCACCGTCGCCGTTGCCACCACCGCGTCCGTACCATCGACGATGGAAACCTGCACTGTACTGTCCGGGTCCGAGGTTCCGGACAGGGATAGCGCGGTCGACTCTGCCGCGTTGACCGTGCCATCGATCGCGATCGGTGCGTCTAAAGTCGGCGTCGGAGGCGCCGTATCGAGCGTGACATCAAGTGTCGCAGATAGCAGGCTCTCGTTACCTGCCGCGTCGAGTCGTGTGAACGTCACCGACTGTGTACCCTCGACCAGGGTGGCCGCGGTGACCAGCACGCTCCCATCGACAGCGGCCACGTCCGCACCGATCTGCACGCCGTTCGCATAGAGGCGCACAGCGGTTCCCGAAGAGAAGCTGCCTCCCGGCGCTGTGAAGCGGGCACCAGCGATGTTGGTCAGATTGTCCGAGGCATCCGTCCCGGAATCGTCGGCCTCGGCAAGATCAGGGGTAACAGCGGGCGGGGATGGCGGCACTGTATCGATCGTCAATTCACCGCTGGTGCTTTCAACCGAGGTGTTGCCTGCCGCATCGGTCAGAGACACTGTCACGTCGAGGACGGCATCGGTCAGCGCGTTGCCAGCGGGTATGAGCAGCGTCCAGGTATTGTCCCCGTTGTCTTCGAGAGCGCCGTCACCTGGCACATAGTCGACACCGTCGACGGTAACCTGCAAGCTGTTGCCGGCAGACAGGTCGGCCGAACCATTGAGTTCCGGGGTCGTATCGTTCGTGGTCAACCGGACGACACCCGGCTCGGACGGTGGCACATCATCGTATACCGTGGTGACGGCCGTAGCGGCATCGTTGCCGTTGCTTGCCACATCGCTTGCGACATCCGCTGCCAGTGACAATACAACATCGCCACTTCCGTCAGGCGTCACGTCGAAGGTGTAGAGCGTGTCGTCGCTGCTCGCGAGATTGACAAGCGTGGCATTGCTCGCGCCGATATCGGCCAGATCGAGACCGCTGACGATTTCGTCAAAGGTCAGACTCACGGTGTAGGTGGATGTGCTGTTGACGATAGCGGGCAGGTTGGAGAAGCTCGCGGTCGGGGCTACCGCGTCATAGCGGGTCAGCGCGATCGCCGACGGTGGGTTCGGATTGCCGGCGGCAACGTCGTCGACCGAGTCTTCCGGCAGGGAGAAGCTCACATCTCCGCCACCATCGGGGGTAACCGTGATCGTGTAGCTCGCCGATCCGCTGGTCTGCAGCGAGCCGAGAGTCGCATTGGCAATGGCAATGTCACTCGCCTCGAGTCCGGTGACAGGCTCATCGAACGCAAGCGTCATGGTCCAGGGGTCGAGCGAATTGACGATATCGGGCGCACCGCTCAGGGTGACCACCGGGGCGCTTGCGTTGAAGGTGGCGATCGCGCTGTCGCCGCTCGAATCGACGCCGTCATCGAGCGCCTGTGCCGCTCCCGCGAAAACCGACAGCTCGACATCACCTGAAGTATCGGGGTTGATCGATGCTGTCCAGTTCATGCTGTCGAGCATGACGAGATTGCCCGAATAGCCATTGCTGACGAATACATCGGTCAACGTGAAGCCGCTCACCGGCTCACTGAACACGAAACGCACATCGAAGGGCGAATCGTCTGCCACCACCCCGGGCATGTTCTGGATGTCGAGCAACGGCGAATCTGTGTCGTAGATCGTGACCACCGGGCCTGCAGTCGTATTGTCGTTGCCGGCGGTATCCTGGACACTACCGGCAGGCAGGCTTACCTGGATGTCTCCACTGCCATCGGGCGTCAGATCGAAGGTCGCGGTGAGGGCATCGACAATTGAGAAATTGGCCACCGAGGCGTTGACGACCCCGATATCACCGACGCTCAGTCCCGTCACCGTCTCGTCGAAGCGCAGCGTTGCCTTGATCGTGTCGAGCGATCCGGTGATTGACGGCAAGCCTTCGAAGGCAATCCCCGGGGGTAAGGTGTCGCTCGCCACGACGTCTGTGGAATCGGTGGCCGAATCATTGGCAGCAACACTATCGGTGTCGCCGGTGGACACGCTTGCAGACAAGGTCAGGGTATTGCCCACGAGTCCGGGATCGATGGCATCAAGTGCGAAAGTGAAGATCGAGGCGTCGTTGCCCGGAGTGGCGCCGAGACTGATGACGCTCCTGCACTGAACGCCCTGCGGTGTCGCCGAATCCGAGACACAGATCCAGTCATCGCCATTGCTGCCGCCTTCCGTCATCGCCGACGCCAATCCGTCGTTCACGGTAACCCCGGTCGGCAGGGTGTAGTCGACAATCATGTCGCGCCCGGTACTGGCTGGCCCGAGGTTAGTGACAACGGTCTCGACGACAGGCTCCTGCCCTGGCACAACCTCGAGAGACGCATCGCTGACCGACAGCGCGAGATCGACATCCGCCGGATCATCGAATATCCGGAACGAATTCTCGTCGACCAGCAACCAGGAGTTGAGCCGGTCGTCGCCACCATCGGCCACACCGAACTTGAGGGTGTTGCTGACACCCGGATTGACCGGCGCAATCCACGTCAGTCGCTGGGTAAAACCGTCCGCTTCGATGTTGAACGGCGCAGCACCGCCAAAATCGCCGAAATCGTTGTCGATGTAGTCACTGGCGTTCAGTGTCTTGTTGACAGTATTGATCGAGACATCACTGCCATCGGCATTGGTGGAGTAGTTGGTTCCGTTGACAAAGAAGCCCATGACATCGAAGAACTCGTTGCCGACGCTGTCCGCGCCGTCAGGCGGCGCAAACTCGTTGTATTCCTCTGACGAGAACACGAAGGTGCCGCTGACCTGGTCCCCTTGCGGCGTGAAATCGATGACGATGTACATGGCGTCGAAGGTGCCGTCAGTCGAAGTGGACAGGGCATCGAAATCAGTATCACCGTTTGTGCCTGCAACGTTGGGCATACGATCACTGGTTCCATCCGCGGCGTTGGGGCCGGCGATCGAGGAGACCTCGCCGGAACTCAGCACGATGCCGCGATCGGAATCGATGAACCCGGGCACGCTCAGACCGTTGGTGAAGGTCGCCGATTGTCCGGCGGCACCGACCATGCTCACGCTGTTGATGACGACGTTGCCACCGGCCGTCGACATGACCCGGTTGGCCAGGGCATTGGCATCGGCGGTCTCATCGAGGATCAGATCCGCGCGAACAGGTACAGAGAACAGCAGCATCGCTGCTACCAGCACCCGCCTCCTGCCACGCCATACCAGATCATCTGGAGACAGCCCGCGTGTCGCTCGAGATTGCATGCCTCTCCTGTCCACTACCCGCTGGCGATACGGCTGCGTACGGTGAGTTTGTAAGTCGCGAGCGCCATACTGACGGTCGACGAGCAAAGAGAGCCACGCAGCAATATCCTTGCCGCACGACTGGCCGGGCTGGAACAGGCGTCATCAGCGGCAGCCCAGACCGGGGAGATGACCAGGAGGGTGACCAGGAGGATGGCGAGGGAGATGGCCAGCGCTGCTTAAACGTGTATTGACGCACCACTGCATCAATCTAAGCTGCCAAAGGACTGCAGATGGCGCCGATAGAGGATGAATCCGAGCAGAAGTGATATCACAAGCAGCGCGCCACTTACCAGCAGCTGCGACCCCGAGCCGACTCTCACCCCTGATCCGAGCAGCGTGAACACGAGCATCTGCGGTACGTAGCCGACAAGTGAAGCGCCGAGAAACACACGACGAGGTATCGGTGTCAGACCGGCGCAGAGGTTGGTCAGGAAATTCGTGCCAAGCGGCTGAATGCGCAACACGATAATCTTCAGGAAGGCATCGCGTCGGGTCAGCCGCGCGAGCTGCGCAACCACGCGCGGATAGCGATCAGTAACAGGCCGCGAGAACCAACGTCTGGATACCTCGCTGGTCAACGCGCAGCCGCCGATAGCCGCCGCAAGCGATAGCGCAAGACCGGGGACGACACCCCAGGCGAAGCCTGCAACAAAGGCGAGTCCCTGACGAGGCAGGCCGATCGCGGTTGCCAGTACGCCGGCGAGCAGAAATATCAGTACTACACCCGCGCCACCCTCCTCCATTCGTACACCGATGCTGTCGAGTGCAATCTGCCGTGAGAACACCCAGGCGAAGACGATCACGCCGAGCAGCAGCAGCAAGGCCCCCAGTCCTTGCGCGGTCCGGACGCGGGATCGCTTCATGCCTGTCTCACGCACCCCGGTCTCACGCACGCCTGTCTCGCTCACCCCCGTCTCGCTCACCTCGATCTCACTCACCTCTAAGTCGCTCACCTCT
>Ga0209185_1000929_pt1 | contig 28727 bp, 12 predicted proteins | sample SidtaG_2_FD_187425 | JGI IMG/M metagenome (GOLD analysis project Ga0209185, IMG submission 187425) | Marine algal microbial communities from Sidmouth, United Kingdom - Sidmouth_Asex2 metaG (SPAdes) (version 2) | ecosystem: Host-associated > Algae > Red algae > Unclassified | place: Sidmouth... | reverse complement strand
GACAAGTGACGGGTGGCGTGTGACTGGTGACGAGTGACGAGTGATTTTTGTGACGAGTGACGAGTGATTTTTGTGACGGGTGATTTCTGTTCTTTTTTCTTCACTTGTCCTTTGTCTCTCGTTCCTTCACCTAATCCTTAGAGAAGTAGTCTAAAGACTGGTATGCACCTGTTTCTTGTTTAATAATTTGCATTAAAAGGTCGTTGGCAAGGCTACTTGCGCCGAAGCGGTAGTATTCGTTGTTGAGCCATGCCTCTCCTAACGTTTCTCTGACCATTACTAAATGTTGGATGGCTTGTTTGGCATTTCTGATACCGCCTGCTGGTTTCATTCCAATCATTTTGCCTGTTTTGTAGTAGAAATCTCGGATGGCTTCTAACATGACTAAAACGACGGGGAATGTAGCAGCAGGTTGGATTTTACCTGTAGAGGTTTTGATGAAGTCTCCTCCTGCGGCCATTGCTATGTCACTGGCTTTACGCACTTTGTCTAAGGTAGATAGTTCGCCTGTTTCTAAGATTACTTTAAGATGGGCTTTGCCACAAGCTTCTTTGATTGCAGCAATTTCATCATATATATAATTGTATTCTCCTCTCAAAAACTTACCTCTTGAAATAACCATATCAATCTCGTCTGCACCTTCTTCTACGGCATATTTTGTGTCTGTTAATTTGACTTCTAAGGTTGATTGTCCGCTTGGAAAGGCTGTTGCTACGGCTGCGACGTTGATGTCTGTTCCTTTGAGGGCTTTTTTGGCGATTCCAACCATAGTTGGGTATACACAAATGGCTGCTACTTGGGGTAACCCTGGGTAACCGTCGTGAAGATGCATGGCTTTATAGCACAATTGACGTACTTTTCCTGGTGTATCGCTACCTTCCAGTGTTGTGAGGTCAATCATGCTGAGTGCTAGTTTGAGCGCATGCACTTTAGCTGATTTTTTAATGCTACGAGATTTTAGTCTTGCGGCTCTTTCTTCGACTCCCACCTGATCTATGGTTGGTGATTCAAACATGGGAATTTTTGTATTTTTACTCATATATTGATGATATTTTCTAAAAATGGGATGATAAAGATACAACCATTATCTAAGAGTGTCTTAGGAGTTTTGGATTTAAATGCAAAAAATCCTTTACTTATAGACGTGTTTTAACTTGTTTTGAAAAAGTTTGGGGGGAAATGTTAATATTTGGTACTTTTTTTTGCATTTTAGCATGTTGTTGGAAAAGGGACGATTTTTTGAACCATATAAGTTGTATAAGGGCATATAAGCAGTTCATAGAAGTTCTGTCCTTTATAAGATAGACCCGATAGTAGTGGTATGGCAAAATCGTTTAGGTGGTTTAAGTAGTTTTTGCCGTTTAAGTAGTTATTTAACCTTGATAACAAGGTTGTTCCTTTTGCCATAAGAACGAATAGCGGGAGCATGCTTTGATCAGAGGGGCTTACTGGTGTCTCCTTAAAAAAAATATTTATAAACTAAACTATTAATTTAAAAATAAAAAAGGCTTATGTCACACAAGATTACTTCTTTAAAGGAATATAAAGAGGCTTATAAACGGAGTGTTAAGGACCCTGAGGGGTTTTGGGAAGAGATTGCGGATACTTTTAAGTGGCGCAAAAAATGGGATTCTGTTTTGGAATGGAATTTTAAAGACCCTGAGGTCAAGTGGTTTGATGGGGGGAAATTGAATATTACGGAAAATTGTTTGGATCGACATCTCAAGGAACGGGGGGATAAGGTGGCGATTTTGTGGGAACCGAATGATCCTGCTGAAAAGGCGATTTCGCTCACGTATAAAGACCTTCATGAGAAGGTTTGTCAGTTTGCAAATGTGTTGAAAAATAATGGTGCGAAAAAGGGGGATCGGATTTGTATTTATATGCCAATGGTGCCTGAATTGGCGATTGCGGTGTTGGCTTGTGCGAGAATTGGGGCGATACATTCGGTGGTTTTTGCTGGATTTTCGGCTAATTCTTTGGCGGATCGAATCAATGATGCGGAATGTAATATTTTGTTGACGGCGGATGGTTCTTTTAGGGGAACTAAGACGATTGGGTTGAAGGATATTGCGGATGAGGCTTTGGAAAATACGCCTTCGATTGAACGGGCGATTGTGTTGAGAAGAACGGCGCAGGATGTGAAGATGCGGTATGGTCGGGATGTTTGGTGGCATCAGGAGGTTGCGAAAGCGGATACTAAATGTAGAGCGCAAGCGATGAATTCTGAAGATATGCTTTTTGTCCTATATACGTCTGGTTCTACAGGTAAACCGAAGGGTGTGGTGCATACGATTGGGGGTTATATGGTTTATACGTATTATTCGTTTTTGAATGTGTTTCAGTATGAGGAAGATGATGTGTATTGGTGTACGGCGGATATTGGTTGGATTACGGGTCATTCTTATATTATTTATGGTCCACTTTTGGCTGGGGCTACGACGATGATGTTTGAGGGAGTACCAACGTATCCTGATGCTGGGCGTTTTTGGGATATTTGTGATAAGCATCAAGTGAATCAGTTTTATACGGCTCCTACGGCAATTCGAGCGTTGATGGCGAAGGGATTGGAATATGTAAAGCCTTATAAATTGGATTCGTTGAAGGTGTTGGGTTCTGTGGGTGAGCCGATTAATGAGGAGGCTTGGCATTGGTATAATGAGCATATTGGTAAAAAGAATTGTCCGATTGTGGATACTTGGTGGCAGACGGAAACTGGGGGTATTATGATTTCTCCGATTCCGAATGTTACGAAATTGAAGCCGACTTTTGCGACTTTACCACTTCCTGGTATTCAGCCTTGTTTGGTGGATTCGGAGGGTAAATTGTTGAAGAAAAAGGATGTGGAGGGCTTGTTGTGTATAAAATTTCCTTGGCCTTCGATGATTCGCACGACGTATGGCGACCATGAGCGTTGTCGTCAGGTATATTTCTCGATGTTTAAGGATAAGTATTTTACGGGTGATGGCTGTCGTCGGGATGCCGATGGTTTTTATCGTATTATTGGTCGGGTGGATGATGTGATTAATGTGTCTGGACACCGTATGGGTACGGCTGAGGTCGAAAATGCGGTGAATGAGCATGACAATGTGATTGAGTCGGCTGTGGTGGGCTATCCGCACGATATTAAGGGACAGGGAATTTATGCGTATATTATTTGTAATGAGGAGGTTACGGATTTGGCGAAGTTCTATAAGGAGGTGCAGGCTGTGGTGACGAAGGAGATTGGACCGATTGCGAAGCCTGATATGATTCAGGTGGTGGATGGGTTGCCTAAGACTCGTTCTGGTAAGATTATGCGTCGTATTTTGAGGAAGGTGGCGAGTCGGGATATTTCTAATTTGGGGGATACTTCTACTTTGTTGGATCCCAGTGTGGTGGATGCGATTATTGTTGGGGCGGGGCTTTCTTAGTTTTTGTAGTTTATGTGGTTCGGTTCTGTTACCTTTTGAACCATATAAGTTATTTTAGCCTTTTTAAGTTCATATAAGATATTTTTAGCCCTTCTTGACTTGCGTTAAGAAGGGCTTTTTTGTGTGAACCATTGACCATTGCTTGAAAAAAATTTCATGTGGTTAGAATATTTTTTAACTTGTGTTCGTATAGTATATAGTGGTCTATTGCTTATCTCTTAAAATGATAGACCTGATAAGTAGTGGTATGGTGGCGATGAAGCGTTGAGACACACGGCCGTGTGTCTCAACAGAAGCCACCATAAGAACGGATAGCAGGCCTTTCCGTGGTGACGGAGCAATTTACCTTTCTCTCCTTAAAAAAAATAAATTAAAATTTAATAATTATGTGTAATCATCACAGGAATAAGAATTTGAAAAATGGACGTTTGGGGAGTGCTTTGGAGGATGGGAAGGCGCACCAAAAGGATCATAAGGTGTGGACTCGACGGGATTTTTGACGAGTTTGGGGATTGCTGGCGGTCTGGGGGATGGTGCTGCAAAATTTGCCTGTGAAGGTGTAGTTTTTGTGGTTCTTACCTATTAGCCTACTTGCCATAGGAACGGATAGCAGACCTAGACGAAGCGACTGACCGTTCGCTCCTAATTATTTATAAAAATGGACTATTTTAATTTCTTAGACTAAACCATTGATAGGAAGGGTAAATTTAAAAATACTGCCTTTGCCGACTTCTGATTCTATCCAGATTTTGCCTTCATAAAGGTCGATGATTTTGTCACAAATTGCGAGTCCAATTCCCGTTCCTTCCTTGTCTTTTTCAATTCGGTAAAAGACATTAAAAATCTTTTCGTGGTAAGGCAAAGCGATTCCAATTCCATTGTCTTTGATAGAGAATACGTGTTTGTCTTTATCTTTTACGACACTAATGTGAACAATAGGACTGGTGGCTTGGTTTTTAAATTTGATGGCGTTGTCAATGATGTTTTGAAAGAGAAGACTCATATGTATTTTAGAGACTTTGACAATGGGTAATTTATCAAAAGTAACTTCTGCATCACTTCCTTTAAAACCTGACAATACTTCTTTTAAGATGTCATTTAGATTAATGTGTGTATCAAAATTTGTAAATTCTTCAAGGGTTGCATATTGTAACAAATCCTCTAAAAGATCATTAAGGTAATTGGTGCTTGACGATAAATGGTTGATGTAACTATCAATGTCAGGGTTTTCTATTTTTTCTGCATTTAGATTCTTACCGATTAATTGTGCAAAACCGTTGATGCTTCTAAGGGGCTGTTTTAAATCGTGGGCGACGATATATGCATACTGCTTGAGCTGCTTGATGGATTGCTCTAAAAGTATATTCTTTCGCTCAATTTCCTCATTCTTGCTAATTAAGGTTTGAATCTCCGCTTGCTTTGTTTGCTCAATTTGCAAGATTTTTAAATCTCTATCATTTTGGTAATAGTCTTTTTGCAAAATAACCAAATCCTGCAAGCATTTATTTGACTTTGTATAGTCTTCGACCGCCTCATAGCATTTATGCAATAACGTAAGACAATCTATTTGTAGGACTTGATTGTCTTGTTCGTGGCAATGTTTGAGCGCACCTTCTAAACGAATAATTGTTTCTTCGACCTTACCCAGTTCAAACAACATTCCTGCATAGCGATACAACAAGCGAATCAATAATTCTCGGTAGTTACATTCTTCTGCTAAGGCAATTCCCTTCTCAAAAAATATGGTTGCGTTTACAACATCTTTTTTATAGGAGTACTGATTTGCCAATCCAAAATAGCAACTCATTTCCATAAATCGCTGTTCGGGATTGCCTTCTATCAATGCTAAAAGTTCGTGCAATAAAGCAATCGCTTCATCATACTTTTTCATTACCCCCAAAATTCCCGCCTTATTTGCCATATAATGATAAGGCAATTCATTACCACTTTTGATATAAAATTCCAGTGATTTTTCGAGGTAAGAAAGCGACTTATCCAACTGATTTATTCTTTTATAAATCGTTGCAATATTGTTATAGTTTTCACATAATTTTTTGTAGTCCTTTTTTTGGAGATTGATTTGAACGGCTTGGTAATAATATTCTAAGGCAATTTGGTAAAGTCCTCTTCGAGCATAACTATATCCGAGTACGTGGAGTGCGGTTGTTTTGTGTTCTGTTACATTAAAAAGTTCCCCTAATTCCAAGACTTTGTTACAAGCTTCTTTGGCTTCCTCAAAATGCCCTTGAATGGCTTTGGAAGAAGCGACAATACTTAAAAGACGTAGCAATGCCTTATAATCATCAAGCTGCTTGGCTATAATTATTCCTTCTTCTGCCTGCTTAATTGCATCACTAGGTTCACTTTCTCTCTTCTCTTGAGCGAGCTTTATAAGTTCTACTAATTTTGCATTTAAGTATTCATCTTGTGTAACCGTATATTTTGACTCAAATTTCATTGTATAGCCTTACAGTATATAAAATAATGGGCTTTTTATTGACACTTTATTACCTAATATATATACGTTAATGATTCAAAAATGTTTGGTCATGGGGGGTGACCTAAAGAGGAATTACTACATTTCAGAAGGAGTATGACATAGCATCAAAGCGGAGCGTGGTACAAATATAACTTACTTTAGAGAAAAAAACATATATTATTTCAACAAAAAATGCACTTATTTACGGAAATATACAACTCTAATTGCAGAAATGCTTACTAAGCTACTCATCATCAATTAAATAAATACAAAATAAAACATATTAATAAATTTAACCAATAATGCATAAATGACATCTGAATAACATTGTTTCTTATTTTTTTTGGAGAGAACGGTCAATTTCTTCGTCGTCATGCATGCTCCCGCTGTGCCATCGGGTCTATTTTGGATGGACAGAACCTCTTGTTTCGTTTTTCTCTACAATTACCCAAACCGTAAACCCTTGTATCCTGGATTGAAAATACAACCTCCTAATTTTTAAATTCTAAAGCGGTTCTCTTAAAACGCTAATGCCTAATTCTTAAATTCTAAAGCGGTTCTTACAAGGCAAAATAGCCCTGATAGAAGTGGTATGGCAAGTAGTTTTTGTGGTTTTGGTAGTTTATGTAGTTTTTGTGGTTCTCTCCTATGACCAAGCCTACTTGCCATAAGAACGGATAGCAGGACTGAACGTCACGACGAAGCACTTGACAGTTCGCTCCAAATTTAATTAATCAGTTATCAGTAAATTAGTGTATTAGGCTCTGCTGAAACCTGCCTTATCACTAGCCTTTCAATCAAAGATTTTTTTGGATTTCTTTGATTTCTCAGATTTTCTTTAGGTGTCAAACCACAAAAACTACTTAAACGACAAAAACCACAAAAACTATTTAACATTCTTCATAGAGAGATTGATGCGTTTACGGTCTATGTCCACTTCTAAGACGCTGACTTTGACTTGTTGGTTTATTTTTACGACGTCGAAGGGGTCTTTGACGAAGCGATTTGCCAATTGGCTGAGGTGTACGAGACCGTCTTGATGGACGCCTATATCTACAAACGCACCAAACTTGGTGACGTTGGTAATCACGCCCGACAACACCATGCCGACCTCCAAATCTTCCATGCTGTTGATGCTTTTATCGAAGGTTACTTGGGCAAATGCTTCTCTTGGGTCACGTCCAGGTTTTGCCAATTCGTCTATGATGTCTTGGAGGGTGAACATACCGATTTTGTCATCTACGTAGCGATTTAGTTCGATTTTGTCTCTCAATGTTTTATCGGCGATTAAGGTCGGAATGTCGCTATTGACATCTTTCGCCATTTGCTTGACGACAGTGTAACTTTCTGGATGGACGGCACTTCCATCTAAGGGGTTTTTGGCGTTGCGAATGCGTAAAAAACCTGCTGCTTGCTGAAAGGCTTTGGGTCCCAATCCTTTGATGTCTTTGAGCGCAATACGAGAGGTAAAAGGACCATTTTCGTTGCGGTATTCGACGACTCGCTTTGCCAACGTTTCGCCCAAACCTGAAACGTAGGTCAATAATTCTTTACTCGCTGTATTGACGTCCACCCCTACCCGATTCACGATATTGACGACCGTATCATTTAGGCTTTCTTTGAGTAAATTTTGGTTTACATCGTGTTGATACTGTCCGACACCAATGGATTTTGGGTCAATTTTTACGATTTCTGCTAAGGGATCTTGCAGTCTTCGCCCGATGGATACCGCCCCACGCACCGTTAAATCTAAGTCGGGAAATTCTTCTCTGGCGACGGCGGAAGCCGAGTAAATAGACGCCCCACTTTCATTGACAAATACGATTAAGAGGTCTTTAAAAGGCTCTAAATCCTCGACAAAAGAACGGGTTTCTCGTCCAGCCGTTCCGTTTCCGATGGCGATGGCTTCAATGTCGTATTTCTCCACTAATTCCTGAAGGGTTTTGGCGGCTTGGTATCCTTTTCCGCCTGTGTGTGGAAAAATATTGACGTACTCTAATAGTTTGCCTTGTTCGTCTAAGCAACATACTTTGCAGCCTGTTCTAAAGCCTGGATCAATGGCGATGACTCGCTTTTGTCCCAATGGGGAAGCCAGTAAAATTTCCTGTAAATTTGCCGTAAAAACGTTGATGGCTTCTTTGTCTGCTCGCTCTTTTAGCTCTTTTTTCATCTCCGTTTCCAAAGATGGGCGCAAAAGGCGTTTATAGGCGTCATCTATCGCTAATTCGATTTGTTGACTCGATGGATTTGGCTGTCTTGCCCTCAAATGTTTGTAGTCAATTATCTCTAAGGCATCGCCCTTTTCTGGCTTGATTTTCATGCGTAGTAAGCCTTCTTCTACCCCTCTAAAAATTGCTAAGATTCGGTGGGATGGCATGCGTTTGATTGGCTCATTAAAATCGAAATAATCTTTGAATTTAATCGCTTCTTTTTTCTTGTCTTTCACGACTTTGGCCTTGATTGCGCTGCGGTGTTGGAACAAATTTCTTAAAGCGGCTCTCGTCTCGCTGTCTTCATTGATCCACTCCGAGATGATGTGTCTTGCGCCTTCTAAGGCTTCTTTTGCGCTTTTTACCTCTTTGGCTTCGTCCACAAATTTTTGGGCAAAGGCTTCGATTGCGCCCTCTTGTTGCCGATACAAAACCTCTGCCAATGGCTCTAAACCCTTTTCTCTGGCGATGGTGGCTTTGGTCAATCGCTTGGGTTTGTAGGGTAAATACAGGTCTTCTAATTCGACTAAGGTATTGGCTTTTTTGATTTTTGTTGCCAATGCATCGGTCATTTTATCCTGTTCTACGATGCTTTTAAAGATAAAATCTCGTCGTTTTTCTAAGGTTTCTAAGGCTTCCCAACGGTCTCGAATGGTTGCCAACATGACCTCATCCATACCGCCTGTCCACTCTTTTCGGTAGCGAGCGATAAAAGGGATACTTGCTTGGTCTTCTTCCATTAGCTGAATCACCGCTTTGATGTGCTCTATGTGTTCTCCCGTTTCTTGGGCGATTTTTTTGATATTGTTCATGTTTAGTTTTTTTAGATGTGTGACGAGTGACTGGTGACTGCTTCATTATCGATGTGCTTTTTCTCGACTATTTTCTTTAGGAGAGAACGGTGGATTGCTTCGTCGTGATGCTCAGGCCTGCTATTCGTTCTTATGGCAAAAAATAACCTATTTGGAAGAAAAAACAACTACAAAAACCACATAAACCACAAAAACCACATAAACTATTTTGCCATATCACTACTATCAGGTCTATTTTGGCTGGTCTCTCCCTCTATCTAACTGCTATCTTCTGTTCTTCTCTCTGAATAATTTCCCTGCAAATTTAAGGGTTTTCTGATTGTTTTATCCTAAAAAAGCTGTATAAATATCTTTTCACAAATATGCAGTTTTTTTATATCATTTTCAGGATGTGTGAAAGGTCTTTCAGAAGGCGAGCAACCACACAAAGGATTGCCCCTACAAGTTCTGACAACAGATTTTTTTTTCTTTATTGACTCATCGTTCTAACCATTTAACATAGACCCGATAGTAGCGTTATGCGAGAGGCTAAGGAGTTTTGTGAGGGCGCATAGTAGCGGATAGCGGGACCGTGTGTGGCGACGAAGCACTTTACCGTTCTCTCCTTATAAATATATTTCTTGGGCAAAAATAATATTTATGTGAACAAAATCAATTGTTAGGTGATACAATGTTGGGGATTTTTGTATTGTGAAGTAAGGGAAATATTGTTAACTAATAAGAGCTTGTTGTGACTTTCACGTTCAAGTTGGAGCGAGAAGTATTAGGAGGTTACAGTCCAGTCTCTGTTGATGGAACAGGTTATTATAGCTCCTGTAGTAAAGGGTGTCCTCAGTGCTTAGTTAAAAAACATCGTAATGGTAAAGTAACTTATTACCACTAACTCTTAGGTGCCATCCTTTTAAAAAAACAACTTAAAATGATGCCTTTAGAATAAATTTGGCTAAAACGAGAATAGCTGTCGTTTTTTTCTTTAAATATAACATTACTTGAATGCAAAAGTCGTATAGTAGCGTTATACCAAAATGAAGGGCAGCGTAAGCAATGGCTTTTGGTACAGTAGCGGATAGCGAGACCATGCTTTGCGATGAAGCGACTGACCTTTCTCTCCTTATTTTTATTATTTGGTTTTTGGGCATAAAAAATCCCCTGTGGTTCCTTACGCCACAGGGGAAATAAAAACTGCAAATAAAACCTATCTCATCTTAAAAAGTGAGACAAATTTGTTTAAACTATTTCTTTGCCAACTCTTTGGCTTGCTTCACCCACTCGTCTCGTTTGATACGACCAGGGAAGAATTCAATAGCATTGTTGACTAAGTCGATGTCTTTCTCTGTAAAGTTAGCAATTTGTTTGAAAAGATAGATGCTTAGGGCATTTAATTTTTCCTCAATGTAAGGTCCAATGCCGCTAATTTCCTGTAAATTGTCCTTTTCGCCTGCGGTAGCTTTACCAATTCGGTTAAAATCTATCGCTTGTGATTTTGACTTGATACGTTCTAAAACCTCTTCCTTGCTTTCTTTGCCTTTCTTTGTGGTTGTATTGCTACTGCCTTTAGTAAAGGCTTTGGCTTGTTTTACCCACTCATCTCGCTTGATGCGACCTGGGAAGAACTCAATGGCGTCATTGACTAAATCTATATCTTGCGCTGTAAAGTTAGCAATTTGTCTGAAAGTATAAATACCTAAAGCATTTAATTTTTCTTCTAAATATGCTCCAATTCCATTAATATCTTGTAAATCGTCTCTTTCTTTAGTAGTCGCCTTGCCAATTCGGTTAAAATCTATAGATTTCGACTTAGTTTGGATTCGGGTAAAGGTTTTCTCTTTCGATTCACCTCTTACTAAACTACTTGCTTGCATAACCCATTCGTCTCTTTCAATACGACCTGGGAAGAACTCAATAGCTTCATTGACAAATTCAACATCTTTGGCATTAAATTTCGCAATTTGTTGGAAAGTGTAGATGCCTAAGGCATTTAATTTGTCTTCTAAAAAAGGACCAATACCGCTAATCTCTTGGAGATCATCTTGATACTTAGCTTCAAATTTACCAATTCGAGCAAAATCTAAGCCTTTCGATTTAGACTGGATACGCTCTAACATCATTGCTCTTGTCTCACCTTTGGAGAAAGCCGTTGCTTGTTTCACCCATTCGTCTCGTTTGATACGACCTGGGAAGAACTCAATGGCTTCAGTGACCATTTTGATGTCTTTGTCATTGAAGTTGGCAATTTGAGAGAATTTGAAGATGCCCAGTGCGTTGAGTTTTTCCTCTAAGAAAGGACCCACGCCACTAATTTCTTTCAAATTATCTTTGTCATTAGCACTTCCTTTGCCAATTCGACCAAAATCTAAGCCTTTCGATTTAGCTTTGATACGTCCAAGTACATCGGCTTTTTTGTCTCCTTTCGCTAGTCCTTTTGCTTGCGATACCCAATCGTCTCGTTTGATACGACCTGGGAAGAACTCAATGGCGTCATTGACCATTTTGATGTCCTTAGAATTGAAGTTAGCTATTTGAGAGAATTTGTAGATGCTTAGGGCATTTAATTTTTCCTCTAAGAAAGGACCAATGCCGCTAATTTCTTTCAAATCATCTTTGCCTTGTGCCGTTCCTTTACCGATTCGACCAAAATCTAATGCTTTAGACTTGGCTTTGATGCGGTTTAAGACATCTTCTTTGCTCTCTTTGCCTTTGCCACTACCTTTACTTGCAGTGCCGCTTCCCTTTGTAGGTGTGCCACCTTTAAGTAAGATTTTGGATTGTGCTACCCAATCATCTCGTTTGATACGACCTGGGAAGAACTCTATAGCGTCATTGACCATATCAATGTCTTTGGCATTGAAGTTGGCGATTTGACGGAAAGTGTAGATTCCTAAAGCGTGCATCTTTTCTTCTAAGAAAGGTCCGACTCCGTTGATTTTCTTCAAATCATCTTTGTCTTTGGCACTTACTTTTCCGATTCGTTCAAAGTCAATGGCTTTCGCTTTTTCTTTGATACGTTGCAATACAGCGTCTTTGTCCTCTTTGCCTCCACTGTCTTTCGTATTTTTCTCTGGTGTACCACCTTTGAGTAAGATTTTGGCTTGTTTCACCCATTCATCTCGTTTGATACGACCTGGGAAGAACTCTATAGCGTCATTGACCATATCAATGTCTTTGGCATTGAAGTTGGCGATTTGACGGAAAGTGTAGATTCCTAAAGCGTGCATCTTTTCTTCTAAGAAAGGTCCGACTCCGTTGATTTTCTTCAAATCATCTTTGTCCGTAGAACTTGCTTTTCCGATTCGTCCAAAGTCAATGGCTTTCGCTTTTTCTTTGATACGTTGTAATACAGCGTCTTTGTCTTTCGACTCTTTCTTCAAACCAGAGTTCTTGTCTTCAAGTTTTCCAACTTTAGCCAAGAGCTTATCTAATTCTTCTTGTAATTTATCGGCTTTGCTTTTCCATTCACCAAGAGACTTTTCGTTCTCTTTCAGCTCAATTCCCCATTTTTTGCGATCAGATTCGAGCGCAGCAATAGCGTCTTGATTTTGTTTGAACTTCGCTAATAAATCGTTGTATTTGCCTTCCCAGCTTTCAGAAACTTTGACTTTGTTAGACTCTGCTTTTTGTAGGTTTGTATCTAATTTTTTGTTATCAGATTTCAAGCCTTTTAATTCCTGTGCACTTGCTTGGAATTTGGCGAGTAAGTCGCTGTATTTCTTTTCCCAGTTAGTGGTAGAGACTTTTTGAGCTTTTTCTACCCTTTGAAGATTGACACCTAGTTGTTTCCTTTCGGCTTCGGTACTCTTCAATTGTTTCTCGTTGTTCTCTAACTTAACCAGTAGTACTTTGTACTTCTTCTCCCAAGTATCCATAATCTTATTATGGTTATTGGTTGCATTCTGTAAGCTATTGGTCAAGTCTTTGTTGTTACTGGCAGCATCTTTCAGTTGCTTATCACTTTCTTGGAATTTCAACAATAAAGCATTGTATTTTTTCTCCCAATCAGCGTTAAGTTTCTCTTGTACTTTTGCTGCTTTTTCAACGTCTTTTGCCAACTCTTTGTTTGTTGCAGTTGCTTGCTTCAAGTTACCTTCAGCAGCTTGGAATTTCGCTAACAATGCTTCATATTTCTTATCCCAATCAGCATTTGCTTTGACATGTGCTTGTGTTGCTTTTTCAACATCTTTCGATAATTGTTTGTTGGCAACAGTTGCATCTTTCAAACCACTTTCTGTTTCTCGGAACTTAGCTAATAGTGCATCGTATTTATTAGTCCAATCTGTATTCGATTTCTCTTGAGCTTGTGTCGCTTTTTCAACATCTTTCGATAATTGTTTGTTGGCAACAGTTGCATCTTTCAAACCACTTTCTGTTTCTCGGAACTTAGCTAATAGTGCATCATATTTATTAGTCCAATCTATATTCGATTTTTCTTGAGCCTGTGTTGCTTTCTCATGAGCTTGTGTCGCTTTTTCAACATCTTTCGATAATTGTTTGTTGGCGGCAGTTGTCTCTTTCAAGTCGCTGTTAGCAGCTTGGAACTTCGCTAACAATGCTTCATATTTCTTATCCCAATCAGCATTTGCTTTGACATGAGCTTGTGTCGCTTTTTCAACATCTTTCGATAATTGTTTGTTGGCGGCAGTTGTCTCTTTTAAGCCATTCTCTGCATCTTGGAACTTCGCTAATAGTGCATCGTACTTCTTAGCCCACTCAGCATTTGATTTGTCTTGAGCTTGTGTCGCTTTTTCAACATCTTTCGATAATTGTTTGTTGGCGGCAGTTGTCTCTTTTAAGCCATTCTCTGCATCTTGGAACTTCGCTAATAGTGCATCGTACTTCTTAGCCCACTCAGCATTTGATTTGTCTTGAGCTTGATTTGCTTTGTCTAAATCTTTTGCTAATTGCTTATTCTCGGCAGCTAATATTTTGAGATTGTCATCACCTGCTTGGAATTTCTCCAATAATGCGTTGTACTTATTTTCCCAGTCTGTTGCTGCTTTTTCATTGGACTTAACTGCTTGTTCCAAATATTTTTTGGCTACATCAGCATCTTTCAGTTGTTTTTCACCATCTTGGAATTTCAGTAACAGTACACTGTATTTTTTGTCCCAATCGGCAGCCAATTGTTCTTGTCCTTTCGTTGCATTTTGAAGATTGCCTGCAAGTTGTTTACTATTTGCAGTAGCATCTTTTAAAAGCTTATCGTTATCTTGATACTTGAGTAATAAGATATTGTATTTCTTCTCCCAATCGGCAGTTAGCTTCTCTTGTTCTCTCGCTGCTTTTTGAGCATCTTCTAATGCTTTATTGATTGCACCAGTATCTTGTGATTGCTTTTCAAGATTTTTGAATTTAGCAAGTAAATCGTTGTATCTCTTTTCCCAGTCAGCCGAAACATTTTTCTCTGTTTCTAAAGCTTTTCTAAGTTGTAAGCTTAAATCTTCATTACTTAATGCTGCATTTTTCAAGTCTTTAGCACCTTCTTGGAATTTCAAGAACAATACGTTGTACTTTTTCTCCCAATCTGTTGTAATTACTTTTTGTTCCGCAATTGCTTTTTCAAAGCCAGTAGCCAATGTTTTCTTATCAGCTTCTGCAGCATTGAATTTCTTGTCTGCATCTTGGAATTTCAACAATAAGACATTGTATTTCATCTCCCACTGAGCCAAAGCATTTCGTTCGTTTTTGGCAGCTTCTTGAAGGCTTAATGCAAGTTTTTGCTTTTCTGCATCTAATCCTTCCAACTGTCCTTCTACGTTTTTAAACTTCTCAAGGAGTTCATTGTATCGTTTCTCCCAATCAGCAGCAACATTTTTAAGTGATGTCGTCGCTTTTTGAAGATTTGCATTAAGTACTTTCTTATCTGTTTCAGCAGCTTGTAAATTCTTGTCAGATTCTTGGAATTTCAACAATAAGACATTGTATTTTTTGTCCCAATCTGCCGAAGTATTGTTATTGGTGTCTTGTGCTTCTTTCAAGTTCTTCTCTGCTTCTTGGAATTTCAACAATAAGATATTGTATTTTTTGTCCCAATCTGCCGAAGTATTGTTATTGGCGTCTTGTGCTTCTTTCAAGTTCTTCTCTGCTTCTTGGAATTTTAACAACAAGACATTGTATTTTTTGTCCCAATCTGCCGAAGTATTGTTATTGGCGTCTTGTGCCGTCTTCAAGTTCTTCGCAGCATCCTCTAATTTAGCTTGTAAAGCTTTGAGTTGAGCTAAAAGATCATTGTGTTTCTTCTCCCAATCTGCCGCTGCACCTGCTTTGTCTGCTTGTGCTGCTTTTAAGTTCTTCTCTGCTTCTTGGAATTTTAACAATAAGACATTGTATTTTTTATCCCAATCTGCTGAAGTATTGCTATTGGCATCTTGTACTTCTTTCAAATTCTTAGCAGCTTCCTCTAATTTAGCTTGTAAAGCTTTGAGTTGAGCTAAAAGATCATTGTGTTTCTTCTCCCAATCTGCGGCTGCACCTGCTTTGTCTGCTTGTGCTCCTTTTAGATTCTTCTCTGCATCTTGGAATTTCAACAATAAGACATTGTATTTTTTGTCCCAATCGGCAACTGCACCTGCTTTATCATCTTGAGCCGCTTTTAAGTTCTTCGCAGCTTCCTCTAATTGTGCTTGTAATGCTTTAAGCTGTGCTAATAGATTATTGTGCTTTTTCTCCCAATCTGCGGCTGCTCCTGCTTTATCTGCTTGTGCCGCTTTTAAGTTCTTCTCTGCATCTTGGAATTTCACTAATAAGATGTTGTACTTATTAGTCCATTCAGTTGTTGTAGATTCTTGACCTTTTGTAGCCTGTTGGATGTTAAGTGTCAATGACTTATTACTCGCTTGTGCTTCCGCTAATTGTGCTTGTAATGCTTTAAGCTGTGCTAATAGATCATTGTACTTTTTCTCCCAATCTGCTGATGCACCTGCTTTGTCTGCTTGTGCTGCTTTTAAGTTCTTCTCTGCTTCTTGGAATCTTACTAATAAAATGTTGTATTTATTTGTCCACTCTATTATTGTAGATTCAGTTCCTTCTGTAGCTTGTTGAAGATTAAGTGTCAATGACTTATTATTACCTTCTAATTGGCTTATTTTAAGCTGTAAAGATTTTAACTGAGCCAAAAGGTTGTTGTATTTCTTCTCCCAATCTGCCGATGCACCTGCTTTGTCTGCTTGTGCTGCTTTTAAGTTCTTCTCTGCTTCTTGGAATCTTACTAATAAAATGTTGTATTTATTTGTCCACTCCGTTATTGTAGATTCTTTTCCTTGTGTAGACTGTTGAAGATTAAGTCTCAATGACTTATTATTGCCTTCTAATTGGCTTATTTTAAGCTGTAAAGATTTTAACTGAGCCAAAAGGTCATTGTATTTCTTCTCCCAACCTGCGGCTAACTGTGCTTTTTCTTCTTTTTGTGCTTCTGTATTTGTTAGATTAAACGTTAAGTCATCTTTAACAGATTCAGCAATTTGTAAGTTACTTGCAGCAGTAGCATATTCATCTAATAATCGAAGTACCAATTGGTTGTGTTTGTATTTCCACACCTCAACTTCTACATCTTTTAGATTGCGTACTTTTTGATTGTACTTATTAACAACCTCTTTGTGCTTTTTAGCTTCTAACTCTACTTTGTCCTTAGCAATTTCTTCTTTTTGTAGAAGCTTATTCATTGCGTTAATTGCCTGATTTGCCTCGTTGAACTCTTTGTTCGCCACTTCATATTCAGCTAAAACGCTATTAAATTTGTTTGTTAAGGCAGTTGTTCTTTCCGCAGAAATAGTTGCTTTTTTGAGTTTTTTATCTAACTCTCTTTTTGCACCTTCAGAAGTTTTCAATTCTTTTAAAGAAGTATTGTATTTCGCTGCAATCGTATTTTGTTGATTATTTAACGTTACCACCTTTTCTTTAGAGATACTTCCTCTTTGTAATTGACGATCTGCTACTAATTTTGCAGTTTTAACAGTTCTTAATTCTTTAGCTACTGATCCATTTCTAATCAACAGAGAATTATGGCTTACATTCCAAACAGCTGCTTCTTCAACTTTTGTTAATAAATCTCTGTAACGAGCATCTAATTCAGCAATAGCGGCTTTTTTAGCAGCGATTGTTTTTTCTAATTGATCTTTCAATCGTCTTCTTTCAGCTTCTGCTCTTTGTAAATCAGCTTCTGCTTTTTGAAGCTTAGGTAATAAGTTATTGTATTTAACAGTAATACCTTCTATTTCTCCTCTTAGAGCGATTTCTGTATCTTTCCAAGATTTTTCTTTAATCTCGTATTGTGCTCGTAAGTTTTTAAGCTCTTTTTGTGCTTTATCTCTTTGTTGTTCTACTTCAGCTAATAAAGCTTTTAATCTTTCAACCTCTGCTCTCAAGTCCTCAATCTCTTTTGACAACTTAGTATTGGTTGCTTTTTCTCCTTCAAGGTCTTTAGCTAATGCTGTTTTTGCAGCAATTTCAGCTTCAAGATCTTTCGTTAATTTGGCTTTTGCTGCCAATGCTGCTTCTAATTGTTTACGTAAATCAACATTAGAAGCTCTTTCTCCATCAAGATCTTTGTTTGCTGCTGTAAAGTTTAGATTAAGCGTATTGTGTAGTCCTTCTAAGTTGGCAAATTTAGTTGCCCAGTCTCCACAAATAGCGTGTTCTCCAACAAGGATGCTATGCTTTTGCTTGAGGTCATTGTATCTTGCCTCTAAATCAGCATATTTAGCTAATAAGTCATTGTGAATGCCTTCAAGTTTTGTGTATTTTCCTTGTAAAGCACTGTATTTTTCTAATAATGCGTTATAGTCGCTTTCTAACTTCGTGTATTTTATATTTAACTCTGTATATCTTACATCTAAGTCTTTATATTTTGCTAATAACTCATTGTATTGTACTTCCAATGATTCATGTCTAGCAAGTAATTCGTTGTATTGTTTTTCTAAAGTTTGATATTTTACAAAAATCTCGTTGTACTTAACCTCTAATTCATTATACTTTCTGGTATAAGTATCCAAATCAATTTTAAGCTGTTTGTTACTAGCTTCTAAGTCCTTGATTGTTTTCTCTGCATTTTTGTACTTAACAACTAAAGCTTCGTAGTCTTTTGCTGCTTTTTCAAGTTTTGTAATTTTGTCTTTTCTTTCAGCTTCTAAATCCGCAGAAAGTTTAACATTTCTACTTTCTAAGTCTTTTACTTTGACAACCTCACCATCATACTTTACTTTCCAATCGTTTACTTTAACTACCTCACCTTCATACTTTGTCTTCCAATCTTTGATAGAAATCTCTGATTGTCTTTTGTAGTTATCGTAATCTGTACTTAACTGTGTTTTTGCAATTTTCAGACTACTATGCTCTCCATCTAAGGTATTGTACTTAGATTTCCAGTCATTTAAATTTAGATTTAAGGAATTATGGTCTTTTTCTAAAGTTCCATATTTTCCTTGTAGGGAATTATAGTTACGCATAGAACCGTCATAATCTCCTTGTAATTTACCATATCTTGTTTGATGAGTTCCAATCTCACCTTCAAGTTCAGAGATTTTGTTTCTTCTAAGTAACCAGCCAATGATACCACCTATAATAGCTGTAAGTAGAGGTATTAGCCAGGGCAAATATCCGCACATATTTTTTGTTTTATTATTTATTAATTATTTAATTCTCCAATTGTTGGTAAATACGCTTCACCAAACGTCCCTATTTATTTAAGGATTACTTCTACTCTTCTGTTCTTAGCTCTTCCAGCATCAGTGTCGTTGGTAGAAATTGGTGTGTCTGGCCCTTTAGAAGCAGTTGAGATTTGTTTGGTACTTGCTCCATTTTTTTGGAGGTAGTTTTTCACAAAGTCTGCTCTTTTTTGTCCAAGACGTACATTGCCATTACGATTCCCTTTACTATCGGTATGGCCTGTAGAGGATATAGAAGCATTAGGCTTTCTATCTAAATAATACATTAAATCAGCAAAGTCTTTTCTTTGTTGTGAAGTAAGACTTAAAGTGTTCTTACCTGTTTCAAAATACAACATAATAGGCTTTCCTTTTAAACGTCCTTCAATTTCCGCTAAGCGGCCATCAGCTTTTTTAGGTGTATTAAAGAAAGTATAATTAACACCACCCACTAATTCTTTATTTGGGAAAGATAATCCTGATTCTTTGATTGAGTTGGTTTCTATTTGATTTGCAGGAACGCCCATACCTGTTAAGATATTTTTTACGTTTCCAGCACGAGCCAAACCTAAATCTGCGAAGATTCCTGTGTTTTTCTCTTTATCACCATAGAATCCAGTTAATTTGATAGATCGTCCAGGATTGCTTTTAAGGTAAGTTGCTGTATTTTGGAAAACCCCCTCTAATTTTTTAGAGATTGGTTTTTTATATTCATAACCCGATTCAGTGAAAACCAAGTTATCATTCGTTCCTTTGTTAAATTTCGCTCCATCTCGGATGTTGATTTCTTTAACAATGCTTGGTGCTTTCTCTGTGAAGTTGTAACCCATTGCCCCATAGACTTCTTTATCTTTTGTAGGTAAACTACCTACTTGTTTTGCATTAACTAAGATTTGAGCAGCAGGAATGCCTAAGCCCAATCCTAATAAATGCTTTTTAAGAGATTCCCCTCTTGCGATGCCAACAGACTTTCCTTCCGTCTTAGTATGTTCTCCAACGAGTGTTAGATTTTTATTAGGGTTGTCTTTTAGGTACTGACCTACTTTTTGATATTCCGCTTTAACAGCATTGGACATCATTGGTTGGCTTTTACCTACTCCAAATCTTAAGTTGTCTTTGGCATAAGCTCCTACAGTAGCCGCACCATCAACGACCAGTAAGGCAGGAGTTTTGAATGCCGTAACTCCAGCAGTAGCAGCAGCAGCTCCTCCAGCACTAGCAGGAACAGTTGTCGACGCTTTTCCAGCCCCAAAGATACCGCCACAACAAGTAAGTTGGCCAAGAATAGTTCCTCCAATCCATACGACGAGGAACGCAAAAACCCAGAAAGGTATACTTTTCATTTTAAGTGTTTATTATTATAGTAATTGTTATATTCAAGAAAAATTACGGTAACGAAGTATTGCGCCTTTCATATTGTTAGATATGTCAATCCATTGCAAAATAAAAGAAAAACGAACAATAATTCATCATGATGAAAAGAAAAACTCTTTACAGATATGTTATTTCAAAATATGATATATGAAAAAGGAATTTTTTTATAGCAAAATCAAGTGGTTATGCTACGAAATAGAGTGGTGTAAGTATGGTCTATACTTTTATAAACGAATTTGTATCTTTGAGACTAAAAAATACATTGTCCGTCACTCGTTCAAAGAAGATAAAAAAAATACAAATCAAGGCACAAAATATTGACAATCAATCATTTATACCAAAAATCGTTTATAGCAGATAGCAAAATTCTTTTTGCAAAATTCTTTTCTGTTTATCAATTGCGTTTAGTTCTGCTTGCTACCATCTAACCTTTTGTACTGTAAATCAAAAAGATAGGTGTATTGGAACGGATTGATGTGAGATAACATCTATTGAAAAAGTATGTGAGTAACGAATTATCACAAATGTATTAAAAAAATGCAAATTTATACATATTGTATTTTAATGATAAATAAACATTAAATTTTTATTTAACTTAAAAAAATTTTAATATTTAATATGCCAAAATATATCAATATTAATACGGCGACAGTAAAACAACTTCAACAATTAGAAGGTATTGGAACAATTTTAGCTAAACGCATTGTTGATTTTAGGCGACAAAATGGAACGTTTGAATCCATGTTTGATTTGTTAAAAGTACCCAATATTTCGTCACAGTTATTGTTAAAAAATAAAGATGTTGTGGTTACTTCTTCGCCTACAACAGTACAAAAGCCGATTGTTCCTCCTCCTAATTCGGTCATTGATTGGCTCAAAGGTGCTGCAAGAAGCGTTGCTGATGGTGTGGAGGATTTGTTAAATAAGGATATTTTTAGTCGCAACGTTCCTAAGAAATCTTTTGGTACTCAACGAAAAAAAACATTGAAGGAGCAAGATATTCGGTTGGTGGCTCGTATGTTGGGGGTCGAAGCGGCGGCTCTTAAAGCCGTAATTGAGGTGGAATCAAGTGGTGGTGGGTTTCTGAAAAGTGGGCGTCCTAAGATTTTATTTGAGGGGCATGTGTTCTGGAATTTTATTGGGGCGAAGGGCTTGAAGCCTAAATTGCTACAAAAGGGCAATGAGGATATTTTGTATCCGACTTGGACAAGACGCTTTTATAAGGGCGGTGAGGGCGAGTATGAGCGTTTGAATCGGGCTAAGGCAATTCACGAGGAGGCGGCTTTGAGTGCGGCTTCGTGGGGGATGTTCCAGGTCATGGGCTTTAATTATCGTATGATGAAGTATCCAAGTGTGCAGGCTTTTGTGAAGGATCAGTATGTATCGGAATTTGAACATTTAAAGGCTTTTATGGCTTTTATTGAAAATCGTCGTTTGGTTGGGCATTTGCGTAACAAAAATTGGGCTAAATTTGCGTCGGGCTATAATGGACGGGATTATCGGAAGAATCGGTATGATGAAAAGTTGGCTTGGGCTTACCGGAACCATATAAGTTGATATAAGTTTTTTTATAAGTCCATATAAGTTTTTTTTTCGGTTCTGTCCTTCCAAGATAGACCCGATAGTAAGCGTTATGCTGAAGAAAGGCTGAAAAAATTTGCGAGGGTGGCATAGTAGCGGATAGCGGGAGCATGCTTTACGACGAAGCTCTTTCCGTTCTCTCCTAAAAAATATTATTTTTGTGAAAAAATTGATGGAATGAAGTATTTTATTGTTTATTTGATGGTGGTTTGTTTGGCGATGTTGTCACTTGTGGGGCAGGATAAGGTGTCTTATCAGGAGCATTTTGGGAAAGCGGAGTTGAAGACGGATCTCCATATTACGGGGTCGTTCCAGTATAAATCGTCTAAAACGGGCTTGCCGTATTATATTGTCGAGGATAGTGAGGTGGGGAAGCCTAAGAAGATTGATGTGCCGATGTTTCGGAGTTTGGAAATCTATGGCGGTGAGGCATATGTAACGGCTCGTCCTGATACGACGGACTTTGTGTGGGTGGATGCTTATGACGATTTGTTGCGTATTGTGCGAAAAGGGAAGTTGATGCTCTATGACAATTCTAAGATTATCAATGAGAATTATAAGGAATTGGAGCAGTATGTGATGGTGGCGCAACATGAAACGTTGGGAACGAAAACCATTAAAAAGATTAGTCAGTTAGAACCGTTGATGAGCGATAGACCTTATTTTATGGCGTCGGCGAAGGCTACAGGAAAGTATGAAAGTCGGGATTTTGGGGTGATTTTGTATTTAATCGACCTTTATAATAATCCTGATCCAATGAAAAAATTGCAATGGAAGAAGATTACGTTGCTTACCAGAAAGGGCGATGTGTATCAGGGAGTTGGCTATGTACAACCGATGGATTTGCGTAATGAATACAATACTTCGGCGTCGGCTTATGTTCACTTTTTTCAAGATGGAGAATTTAAGCTATTTCGCCACGATGATTTGAAGGAAATTACGTTGGGGGATGAGGAATATGAAGTGGGCTATTTTGGCTTAACCAATAAGTATTTCTTTGGCAGAAAGTGGGAACATGAAGGATATGAGTATTTGGTCGTTCCCAAAATTGTAAATCGCAATAACTATTATTATTTTAATATTGATGCCAATGAGCAGGATTATGTGATTTTGCGAAAGTCGTCGGGGTCTTATTTAAAACCTGATGATGAAGTGAAATTGCGGATGGAATACTTTAAGTAGTTTTTGTGGTTCTCTACAACTATGGCACTAACAAACTAAGTTGTGTTTTTTGTGCTGTGGTTCTCTACAACTATGGCACTACAGCACCAACAACTACGGCACTAACAAACACTAATCCACAAAATACTCTGTACCATTCTTATCAATATATCCCTTAGATTTACCGTTGTTTTTGATGATATAAGCGAGTCCATTGGAAAAACTGCCTGCATAGTCGTATTCAAACGGCATCACTAATTTTCCTGCTGGGTCGATATAGCCCCATTTGTCGTCTAATTGAACGGCAGCGAGTTCTTCTGAGAAGGATTCTGCGTTTTTGTAGATGCATGAGATGACTTCCTCCCCTTCTCGGTTGATGTAGCCCCAAGAATTGTTTTTTTGGACCAATGCCAATTGAGCGTAGAAAGAAAAGGCATAATTGTATTTGAAGCCAATAACCGTCGCTCCTGCTTTGTTGATAAAGCCCCATCTGCCATTTTGTTTGACTGCCGCCAATCCGCTTCTAAAATCGTTGGCCTTTTCGTAATCCAGCGGAATGAGGGTACGTCCTGATTTGTTGATAAAGCCTCTTTTGCCAAATAATTCGACAACAGCCAATCCGCTTCTAAACGGCCCACCATAATCGTACATCATCACGATGATTAGTTCATCGTAACGATTGATATAGCCACATTTTCCCTCACTATTCATCACTGCTGCCAAACTATCAGAAAAAGGATAGACATATTGGTACTTTGCTTCAATGGCTACTTTACCATATTTATTGATAAAGCCCCATTTGTCGTTTTGTTTAAAAATGGCGAAACCTGCCGAACCATATTGGGTTGTTTCAAATTCTGTTGGCACTGTTTCCTCCCCTGTTTTATTGACAAAGCCCCATTTATCTCCCCTTCGTACAATAGCCAATCCCCTTTTAAAAACACCCGCAGCATCATATTGAAATGGAACAACCACTTCTCCTTGTTGATTGATAAATCCAAATTTTCCTTTAAGTCCAACAGCCGTCAGTTCCTCTATAAATGGCTCAACAGACGTATATTTTGCTTCAATGACGATTTTTTTATTTTGATCTAAAAAACCCCAAAGATGTCCTTTACGATAAGGAATCAATTGCACCTCATTAGCTGGGTTTACGACAGTTTGCTCTATTTTTTGTGTGGGTGTTGTTTTTGTAGATGGAGTTGGTATTATAGGCGATGTTATTCTTGATGTTGGTTTTGTGGTGGGTACTACATCAAAAACAGAAGGTTCTACCTTAATTGTTTTGAGTGCCTTTTTTTCTTTGTTTTCCTCCTTAGCGACTCTTACATTAAATTCCTTTTGGAGTATATCCCTAAAAGAATGGTCAATTTCTTTTATATCATTGGGAACAGATCCGTTTTTAGCTTTCTCAAATTGGTAAGTAACCAGATACCATTCCATCAAAGTAGAAGCATCAGACAACGCATTGATCATAATCTCACTACGATTCTCTAACAAATTAATTTCGTCAGTGTACATTGTTAAGGTATTCAAACGTTCCATTACAGGAATAATCTGCTTAGGAAGCTTGCCCGTTTTTTCTAATTGAGGCAAAATACTCAATAAGTTATTACCCAACGGAATTTTGACGTACAGTTTCTGAAGATTTTCGACAATAATGACCAATACCCTTCTTACCCGAGCAAGCGAGGCAATATCCTCATTCATCGTATGTAAAGCATTGAGTTCATCTCTAAGCAATGCCATTCGCCCCTTCAATTGTTCTTGATAGGCTTTTAAATCATTTAGTTCATTGCTGAGGTAAGTCATAGTTGAGGTTAAGGATTGATGTTTTTCTTATAATCTCTATAAGGAGAGAACGGCAAGTACTTCTTTATAACGCAGGGTCCCGCTATCCGCTCATAGAAGAAGCCAGCGCATTTTTTGCAATACATTCTGCAAAAGCCTTACTTTTCTTCTAACCGCTACTATCGGGTCTATTTTAGGAAGGTTAGTACTTATTTAGATTGTAGTGTTGTTTGGGAATGATAATTTGGATCACTCCTTCAATCAATTTTGTGGTTATAGCCTTTTTGTCATTTAGCCTGACAAAATTATCTAATCAAAGTTAAACGTTTCTTAGTACTTTTCCAAAGCATTTAGCAAGTAATATTTTTACATAATACATTTTTCAAAATAGCAGAGATTGCTTTTATAGCTACCTCAAAAATTAAAAAATGTTTTCCACGAGCTTGAAAATATATTGCTACAATATACTTACTACATAAATACAAAAAACGACATACTGTAAAAACCTAATTTACAGTAAATTAAACATAAAACAAAATCAACTAAAAAAGACAACCAATATTTAACTTGTGGTGAAACTCCAATTTTAGCCATGTTTTTATATACGAAAAAACTATTATATTTTTATTTTTGCGTTATAAAGAATAAAAATATCAAACATAATTGAAATATATTTCTGTTTCGATTCAATAAAACAAATACAAAAAAGACTAATAATATTTTTATTGATTTAAACATTTTATTTTTTTAATGATTTAAATGATTTAATTTGCATTAGGTCAAAAAAAAATGTACTTTTAGTACTCAAAAGGTAAAGTTATTTAAGTAAGATACTTAAATTCTTAGTTAAAAATAGTAACTTTACTACTTAAAATGTATCATTTCAATCAAGTATTAAGTACTTGATTTAGTCACGACACTACTATAGCTGAATAATCTTTGTCGCTCTAACTTAGACTTCAGCCTTCGTATCTTTTAAAAATATTTTTTAAGAGAATGGTTTTACTGTGTCCTCTCTATCTTGGTAGTTCTTGTCTTGGCTTGGTATATTAATTATACCTAAAGAACTGACCACTATACTACTTCTATTGAGACACCACCAAGCAAGCTTCAACTTTATTTTATGTATTTAGTAATGATAAAAAAATAACCTCCTTATTTTGGCTGGATTGCCAGTCCGATGCGATATTTTCCGATGCACTGCGTTAAAAAACCTCGTCATAGCTCTGCTATCCCTACGTTTTTGTCCGCTTCAGCGTTCCGCTTGTCTATCAAAAAATCTCTTTGTCAAAAATCGGGAACTTGTTTCTTAACCATTACTTAATTATAGGCAACTTAGAATAATGAATTACCCATTTAGGAATTATCTTTTTATCCTACTTCGTTAAAAGCCTTTTCATAGCTAGCTATGTCTACGTTTTTTGCCCATTTCGGGATTCGATTGTCTGATAAAAAAACATTTAACCAAAATGACTATTTATTAAGTTAAAACTGCTGTATACCATCTTTAGTAATGCTATAAAAATAAATATTCATTTTTAGCTGCGATATATTTCGTTAAAAAGCCTCGTCATAGCCATGCCTACGTTTTTTGCCTTAAATCTCTTTGCGAAAGAATACATATTTATTTCTACAACATTACTTATCAGATGCTAAATCATACTACTATTACAACAACATTTAATACTTACAATCAAGCTGCTATGGCAAAAGAACCTGTAATCATTTGTATTTCCCATCAGAAAGGAGGTGTCGGAAAAAGTATGTTGAGCTTAACCCTATCAGAATACTTTAATACACAAGGAGACAAATGTGCAATCGTTGATATTGATGAACAGGGCACCATTACGGATATTTTCGCCTCTTTTGGTGACAGTACGGGTAAAATTTTAGGCGGTGTTCACTTATTAGACTATAATGAGTTAGAAGACATTACGGATTTGCGTAAGAGAGAAGATTATGATTTAATCATTATTGATACCCCTCCTTATATTTTTGAGGATGTGCGCCCCATCTTTTCTATCAGTGACTGCATCTTGATTCCAACCAAGCCCTCCGTTAACGATTATTTGGCTATTCACCGTACCATTGATTTGGTATTGGAAGCGATTAGTGTTAATCCTTTCCTAAAGTTTGGAATTATTATTAATATGAATATAAAAGGAAGCTCTTTTAGTGTAGAAATTCGGAAAGAACTCAACAAACAAGGAGTCAAAGTTTTTGATACAGAAATTGGGCAAAGAGTAGAATTTACTCGTTACCATCTCCAACATGAGACAATTTTTAAGACTAGTGATCAAAAAGCACAAGATGAAATAAGTAAATTGGGTGCCGAAGTCTTCGATTTTATTACAAGTACTCCTTAATAATGATAAAAAATAATTTCCGTATTGTAGCTGGGTCGCCAGTCCGAGTCGATATTTTCTGATATACTGTGTTAAAAAACATCGCTATAGCTCGCTATGTCTTCATTTTGTCCGATTCGGCGTTCCGATTGTCTATCAAAAAATCTCTTTTCAAAAAGATGACAGACTTATTTCTTAAATAGAAGTTTTTTTCTTACATTTAAGAAAAATCCATATTTATATTTTTAATTACAACAAAACACCTTTATTTTTGATGTTTTTTTTAGTGGTACTTAAAGAAGTATTCATTTTGTGACTGCTTCCTCTTAAAGAATGATGCCATTCCTTAGATACAATATAATGCCCACAAAAGAACAATGAGAAACAATTAATTTTATTGAATTATGACAGAGAAGAAAAAAGGATTTAGTACTGGTTTTGGTAAAATCAATAAGGTAAAATCTAAGACTGTTCAAACACCTGAAAAACCAAAGAAATCAAAACCTGTTAAAGAAGAAGCAAAGTCTTTACCTAAGAAAAAGCAAGGACGTCCTAGCACAAAAGAACCTGATAAAAACTATGTGAGAGTAACAGCTACTATTCCTGAAGCAGTAAGAGATGCTATGAAAGTAGCACTTTATTCAACATTTAAGGAAGTACATAAGACACAAGATGACTTTGTTTCTGCTGCTGTTGAGTTCTACATACAAAACTATGGAGGGGAAAAAGTTTTAGAAAATAACAATCAGGATTAAGGCAACCTAAAATAATAAATTACCCATTTTGACGCCATCTTTTCCATCATACTTCGTTAAAAAGCCTCGTCATAGCTTGGCTATGCCTACATTTTTGCCCGATTCGACGTTCCGATTGTCTGCTGAAAAAATATTTAGCCAAAATGAATAGTTATTAAGTTTAAATTGCTAAAGCTCTAACATACCTTCAGGCAAGTCGAAACGAATTTGTTCTAAGTCCTCATCTATTTTCCCTATAAAATCATTATGTAATGGAATAAGGTGTTCAACTCCTTCTTTTTGAATTTCTGCTAAGTCTTGTTCTCCCATATATAGGATGTCTTTTATGATGCCAATTGATGTACCATCAATAGTAAGTGCTTCATAATTAATGATGAAATCCCAATGGTGTACTTCCTCAAAAGTATCTTCTAATTCCTCAAATTCAGAGAGGTCTACAAAAATTGAACGCTTATTAAACTGTGTAGCTGCTTCTTTAGAAGTAACTTCGTCTAATTTTAAGATAAAGATTTGCTGGTTTCTCCAATGTACTTTTTCTACAAAATACGGTAAGAAAGTCCCTTTTTCTTGTAGGTATAAGACTTTTAAGTCTTCAAAAAATGGCACAAAAAAAGCCTCAAAGGAAACTTTCATTTCTCCTTTGAGGCCATGTGCTTGATAAATTGTTCCTACTGGAGCTAAGTTATCATTGTTCATATTATACTACTTTACCACCATCTAATTTATCCTGCCACTCTTTCAAATCACCCCAATCTCCATTGTGTGCCATCTCTGCCTGTTTAGGCCAAGTGGTAGGGTCGTGTGATCCAAAATTTCCCTCTGCTGCATCTAAAACTTCTTTTACCTTTTCAGCAGGTGTTTGAGAAAGTTTTTCCCAAGTATTGATTCCTGCATTATACAATGCTTCTTCAATCTTAGGACCTATTCCCTCAATCATTTTTAAGTCATCCCCTTGTCCAACAGGAATACTGTGTGCAATCGTTGATAATGGTGTTGTTTCTACAATTTTTTCAACAACTGTAGCTTCTTTCTGCTCTACCACAACCTCTTTCACTTCAACTACTGGCTCTGGCTTTGGTGCTTCTGCTTTTGGCTCTGGCTTTGGTGCTTCCACTTTAGGCTCTGGCTTTGGTGCTTCTGCTTTTGGCTCTGGCTTTGGTGCTTCCCCTTT
>Ga0209185_1000928_pt1 | contig 28768 bp, 16 predicted proteins | sample SidtaG_2_FD_187425 | JGI IMG/M metagenome (GOLD analysis project Ga0209185, IMG submission 187425) | Marine algal microbial communities from Sidmouth, United Kingdom - Sidmouth_Asex2 metaG (SPAdes) (version 2) | ecosystem: Host-associated > Algae > Red algae > Unclassified | place: Sidmouth... | reverse complement strand
GATATGACAAGTCTTTAAAAGCGGCAACCATCTATTTGAGCGTTCCCATTGTAGGGGATTATATGGTCAATGGGCAGTTATTAGCGGCAACAGAACAGTTGGGACGGGTGATTTTGGAGGTTGATTTTGGCGAATCAGAGGAAGAAGCATAATCCTATTTTTTAGGAGAGAACGGCGGATTGCTTCGTCGCAAAACATGGTCTTGCTATCCGCTATTATGGCAAAAGGAAGAACCACAAATCACGGCAGAACCGCAACTACTTAAACGACTTAAACCACAAAAACTACTTAAACTATTTTGCCATACCGCTACTATCAAGTCTATTTTGGATGGTTGGAATCTCTATCAAAGGCATATAGGAACATCCTAACAAACCTTACGTATTATTAAAAAACAAAGGAGAGTATGTTCCCCACCAATTGTCTCCTAAATCAATAAAAAACAACACTTTACATAAGTCAAATTTAACACAAAGAATTTTTTAACATTTACCAAAGGAAAAAAGTGGTTAAATGCTACTTGTTTTTCTTTAAAAAATCTAAATTTGTGTAAAATCATTTATATTAGACAGACCTCTACCTATCTCATATTTAAAATTCCTCTCATAACCATTTTAGCATACTTGTGCTAAAAAGTACAGTTCTACACTAATATATCACCAAAACATTAAGTAGCCGACATAAACTATTACACTTAATCTATAATTTGTGTACCTATTGGTATAATTCATATCTTTGAGCATGTTTTCATCAAGGAAATAGGTTTCCTTTGTATTTTTCATGCCAAGAATGTTGTAGAAATAAAGATACAGATTTTAGCAAAGAGATTTTTTGATAGATTAGGCAAAAAACGGAGGCGTAGCAGGGCTACGACGAGGTTTTTTAACGAAATATATCAAGAAATATCACAGCTAAAACAGGATGTTTACTTTTATAGCATTCTAAGAGAATAATAGAAGTGTATTATGTTTAAAAAAATATTGATTTTTGTTGGACTGCTATTCTTTGTGACACAAAGCTCACAAGCCCAACAGTTATTACGCTCATATAGTAATGAGTTCCTCGCTTTAGGCGTCGGGGCAAGAGGGTTAGCGATGGGCAATGTCCAAGCTGCTTCTGTCAATGACGTCACAAGTGCCTACTGGAATCCCGCAGGACTGAATCATATAGACGAATTACAAATCGGACTAATGCATGCAGAATGGTTTGCAGGTATTGGTAAATACGATTATATTGGTTTGGCAACGCCGATTAGTGGCGATAGAGCCGTTGGTTTGTCGATTATTCGTTTTGGGGTAGATGACATTCCCAATACGCTCAATATCGTAGATGGTGATGGTAATATAGACTATGACCGTATTACAACCTTTTCCGCAGCAGATTATGGCTTTTTACTGAGTTATGCACAGAAATGGGGCAGCAATGATAAATTGAGAGTGGGTGGAAATGTGAAAATTGTGCATCGAAAAGTCGGTGATTTTGCCAATTCTTGGGGATTTGGGATTGATTTGGGCGCACAATACGACCTTAATGATAAACTTACCTTAGCCGTTTCCGCTAAAGATATTACCACTACTTTTAATGCTTGGTCTTTTGACTTTACGGATGAAGAAAAAGAGCTTTTAGAAATAACTAATAATGTTATTCCTGTCAATTCTGTTGAGTTAACAGGACAACGCATTATTTTAGGGGCATCTTATGCTTTAGACTTAACGGACAAAATTAGTTTATTGACAGAGCTAAATCTTGATTTGACTTTTGATGAGCGCAATACTTTATTACATACTTCGTTTTTGAGTATTGACCCACATTTGGGGATTGAAGCAGGCTATGATTTAGGAGATGATGACGATGGAAAAGGACTTTTTCTTCGTTTAGGAATTAACAATGTTCAGCGATTTTTGGATGATGATGATATTGAGAAGACGGTGTTGGGTATTCAACCAAATATAGGCTTAGGACTTGGATTGGGAAATATTAATATTGATTATGCCTTGACTGGCTTTAGCAATATTTCACAAGGTATTTATTCACACGTCTTTTCAGTAAGACTGCACTTAAAAAGTGGTAAAAAATATTAGGATAGGCTAAGTAAGTAAGGGGACGATTTTAAGGGACAAAAGGAACGTTTACAAGGGACGCATAATCAATTAGTTATGACATTGTAAATGTTCGATTACTTCTCTCCACTTATCTTCCCAAAACTTGTTTCGTCTACTGATTGTTGTTGAGACAGTGAAAAATAGACCCGATAGTAGCGGAATGCCCGTATGGGCATATGAGCGGATAGCGGGACTTTGCGTGACGACGAAGCACTTTACCGTTCTCTCCAAAAAAGAGAGAAAACGGCTTGATTCTTTTTTAAAAATAATAATCCATGAAATATTTACATTTTTGTTGCTATCTATTATTGGGAGTCTGTTGTGTACAGTTTGTACAGGCTCAAACTTATGGAAACGAATGGATTGATTACAGCAAAACCTACTATAAATTTGAGGTTGAGGAAAATGGGCTGTATCGAATTCCTTATAGCACTTTGGAAGCACAAGGATTGCCGTTAGGTACAACTAATGGCTATAAAATCTTTCACAAGGGAGAAGAAGTGCCGATTTATTTGTCTTCTGATGGAGCTTTTCAACCAGGAGATTATATAGAACTTTATGCTGAAAAAAATGATGGAACGTATGATACGCAGTTGTTTACAGATCCTGATTGGCAAGTTACAGACCTGAAAAGTTTGTTTACAGATGTTGGATCTTACTATTTGGTATGGGATGCAACAACGCCGGGACAACGATTTGAAACAATCAATAATGACATAACCAATGTTCCACCAAAAGAACAATATTTTATTCATACGGAAGCAAAAGTGATTGCAGAAGCCTTTTTTGATGGGGAACCTGATACTCGCACTCTTGCTGGTGTTAACAGTTATTTGTCAAGTTTCAACAAATCAGAAGGTTTTATTAGTAGTTTAATTATCCCTGATGTATTGAAAGAGGTGGATATGGACACTAAAAGCGTTTATAGTGATCCAAATCAAGAAGCAAGTGTGGAGCTAAAAATGATTGGTCGTTCCAATAATTTATACATTGCAAGTGGAGATCATCATGTTAGACTTTCTGTGAATGGAGATGAGTTTATAGATGATGTGTATGAGGGATATGATACAAAGACTTATACTTTTAATACAGATCTTAGTCAATTGTCTACTACAACAATTATAGGTATTGAAAGTGTAGGAGATGTATATAGTCCTGAACAACCAAACTATGTCGATAAAAATTCTGTGGGTTATGTAAAAATAACGTATCCTCGTACTTACGATTTTGGAAATGATAAATTTGAGAAGTTTAAAATCTTTAATGATCAAGTGCGCTACCTTGAATTTGAGAATTTTGGTGGTGGATTGTTTCCTGTAATGTATGATTTGACGCACAAGAAAAGAATTGTTCCAATTGACGAGGATGGTATATTTAAAGTAAGATTGACGCCACAAGATGGTGGTGCTTTTCAACGAGAATTGTATGTAAGTAATACGACTTCACCAGAGGCAATTACCAGTATTTCAAATTTAGAGCCTAAGCAATTTACGGATTTTAGTAATCCTGCTTTTGCCGCAGATTATTTGATGCTGACGCATCCTCGTTTATTTGAATATTATGATGGAGAAAACCAAGTACAGCGTTATAAAGCTTACCGAAGTTCTCCAGAAGGTGGAAGTTACAAGCCATTAATTGTAGATATTACAGAAGTCTATGACCAATTTTCTTATGGAATTAAACAGCATCCACAAGCTATTCGCAATTTTATCAACTTTGCCGTTGATTTACATGAGGAAGGAGTATGGTCTGTTGAACCAACTTATCTCTTTTTATTAGGAAAATCAATAGGCTATAGATATTGTACGCCAAGTCCGTTGGTCTTTGAAGATAATCTGGTTCCTACTTATGGAATGAATGGGTCGGATATTTTATTGTCTTCTCGTTCGATATATACGTATCAAAATCAATTGGCAACGGGAAGGGTGAGTGCTAAAAACCCAGAAGATGTCAAAGAATATTTAGATAAAGTAATGGAGTATGAAGAGGTTGTAAATGCGGATCATCCTTGTACGGTAGAAGATCGAAAATGGTTAAAAGATGTACTTCAAGTTGCTGCAGGTTTTAACTCTTCTGAAGAAACGGAATTTAGAGGTTATTTAGAGGAATATGAAAAAATAATAGAAGAGGTGAATTTTGGTGGTAATGTAGTCGCTACAGTATCTAATGGAACCAATATTGTGCAAACTGCACCCGTAGAAGAATATATTAATGATGGATTGGCTTTAGTTACCTTTGTTGGGCACTCCAATGGTACTTTTTGGCAATATGGTTTAGAGTATCCAGAGTATTATAACAATGAAGGCAAATATCCTTTTGTTTTATCTAGTTCTTGTTTTGTTGGAGATATTCATCAACAATTTCCAGATGATGAAGATAAAATTATTATGGCAGAAAGATTTACATTGGCACAAAACAAAGGAAGTATAGGTTTTTTAGCTTCTGTAAAATTTGGTTTCCCTTCATTCTTAGATCAATATACAAGCGAACTAATTCAAAATTTCTCCAAAGATTTATATGGTGAGCCAGTGAGTCTTGCTATACGCCAAACCATTGAAAATATTTATACAGATGAAGAAATAGGAACAATCATTACTTGCGAAGAATTTACATTAAGTGCTGATCCTGCCATCACTTTATATCATTTTGACAATCCAGAATATGTAGTGGAGACATCGGGAATCTCTTTTGAGCCTGCCGAATTATCTGCAAGCTTTGATTCTGTAACACTCAATGTAAGAGTCTTAAATGTAGGAAAAGCAGTAGAAGATTCTATGACAATCATTGTAGAACAAGAATTTCCTGATGGAACTATTGGCAATATTACACAGCATCTTGTACCAAGTCCAGCTTATGATGAAATGTATTCAATTCGTATTCCTATTGCTAATTTAGACAATGCGGATCCTATTGGAAATAATAGCTTTACCATTACAATTGATGGGGAAAATATCATAGAAGAAGATTGTGAAAATAACAATATAGCCATCAAAGATCAACTTATTATTCCTACAACAGCTATTCCAATAGCACCTTGTGCTTTTTCGATTGTAGGAGAACAAGGCGTTACTGTAAAAGCATCTTCTCCTTCTTTAATTGGTGAAGAAGTAGAATACCTATTTGAAATGGATACAACTATATATTTCAATAGTCCTTCTTTAAAAACAGAAACAATAACAAGTTTAGGCGGTGTGGTTTCTTGGACACCCAATCAACTTTATGCCAATAAAGTAGTATATTATTGGCGAGTTGCTTTAAAACCAGAGCCAGATGAAGATCCTTCTTGGCAATCCTCTTCTTTTATTTATATCAATGGAGAAGAATCGGGTTGGAATCAATCACATTACTTTCAGTTTGCCCAAAATACTTATGAACAAGGCTATTTAAACGAATCTACTCGTGAATATGAATACGACAATATCTATAGCACACTTTATTGTAGCAACAAGCATGTAGATGGAGATTATACTGATGGAGCAGAAAATATTATTTTTTCTTTAAATGAAGTCGAAATTGGCAATATTGCTTGTTTGAATTTGCCAAGTAGCTATGAATGTGCAGGAGGGTTGGCTATAGCCGTCTTAAGCCCTACAACCTTAGTGCCTTGGGAAAGCTATTTGGATGAAGGCAGCATTACACCGTGCGAAGGAATTGGTCCTTTTGGCAACGTTCATTGTTCTAATAGTATAAGGTCTGTCTTTTATTTTCCAACCAATACCGCAGAACGCTTAGAAACATTAGATGCTTTTTTAGATATGATTCCTGATGGTTATTATGTATTGGCTTATAGCATCAATGACCATAAATTGAACAATCCTGCTCTGGCAAGTGAATTAGCTAATGTGCATGATTTCTTTGGTGGAATGGGCATCACGAATTTTACAGATATAAACGAATCTACTTTTATTGCATTGGGTAAGAAAAATTTACCCAACTATGAATTTGAGTTTGAACACACGCCAATTCAAGGAGAGGTTATCGAAATCAACATTCCAATTGCAAGTAAAACAGATGAAGGAAGCTACTTTACTCGCAAAATAGGACCCGCCAAAGAATGGAATTTGATGCGTTGGGAATATGAGTCTTTAGATGGTAATGACTTCGATCAAATGTCAGTAGATGTATATGGTATCAACAAAGACAATGAAACAGTATTTAGATTCAATACTGCCAATGAACTTGAGTTGGGTTTAGATATTAGTGCAGACGAATATCCTTTTATTTTACTAAAAGCATTGACAAAAGATACGGTCAATTTAACCCCACCACAATTAAGCCACTGGCGTATTTTATACGATGGTTACCCTGAAGCTTCTTTCAATCAAAATATTGCATATAGCTTTTTAAGCGATACACTCATCGAAGGCGAATTAGGCACATTTACGATGGGCGTGACCAACGTTTCAGATATTGATATGGACAGTATTTTAGTTCATTACATCACCATTAACAATAACAACGAAGAAGATACAGTTGCCGTTTATTACGACCCACTTTTAGCCGATACATCGGTCATAGTTACGTACAATTTCCCAACGGCAGGATTAGATGGAGACTGTTACTTTAGAGCCATCTTAAATCCAGGCAACAATCAACCCGAAAAAATAGATTTCAACAATCAAATCGTTATTCCTTTCTTCGTTATTAAAGACAAAGTAAATCCTTTTATGGATGTAACTTTTGACGGTGACCACATTATGGAAGGCGATATTGTCTCTACAGCCCCTCAAATAGATATTCGCATCAAGGACGATAGCCCTTATTTACCATTAGATGAAACGACTGCCAATGTTTACTTAATTTATCCAGACCTGACAGAAGTAGAAGTTGATTTATCCGCAGATGATGTCGTCTTTAAGTTACCAAGTCAAGAAGATTTAGACAACAATAACAATACTGCAACAATCAGTTTTTCCCCCGAATTTTTACAAGAAGGAACACATACTTTATTAGTGACAAGCCGAGACAAAACAGGAAACGAATCAGGTGTTTATGAATACAGAGTTGCCTTTGAAGTCATCCAGCAAGCGATGATTTCCAATGTGGTAAACTATCCGAATCCATTTACAACCTCAACCCGTTTCGTCTTTACCCTCACAGGTACAGAAGTTCCCGAAAACCTCAAAATTCAAATTATGAACATATCGGGCGTCGTTGTCAAAGAAATCACAAGAGCCGAATTAGGCGATTTACGCATCGGCAAAAACATCACAGATTACGCTTGGGATGGTTTTGATACCTTTGGAAATGAACTTGCCAATGGCGTATATTTCTATAGAGTCGTCGCCAGTATCAACAACGAAGAACTCGAACTATTCACCAACGAAGCAGGCGTCGATGGAGAGGTCAAATACAACATGTCCTCCACCAAAAATTTAGACGAAACCTTCAAAAACGGAATAGGTAAAATGTACAAATTGAGGTAATAAAATGAATTAGTGAAAGTCCTTTAAAAGGCTTTGCTTTACCCTCAAATAAAATAAAAAGTCGGAACGTTCCTCGTGAACATTCCGACTTTTTTTATATTTTTTTTAAGGAGAGAACGGTCAATTGCTCCGTCGTGACGCACGGTCCCGCTGTCCGTTACTATAGCTAACCAAGAACCACAAATCAGGCAAGAACCGAACCACAGCATTACAGCACCAAGAATCACAGCACTTGTTTAGCTATAACACTACCATCGGGTCTATTTTGGGCTGTCTCAACGAAAAAACTACTAAGGAAAGTACGAAATAAGTTCTTAGATTAGATATGACATTTCTCAAAGAAATGTCATATCTGTGACGACTACATTGCGAGTTTATTTCGTGCCTATTCCTAACTTGTCACTACTTTTTTGAAAAGACTTCTTTTTGTAAATATCGTCCTAATGTATCCGTAAATATCTCTGCACCTTTTACGGTCATATTTAAGGTTGAAAAAAAGTTGGTTTTATCCTTTGCCATTTCTAAGTTTTCAAATGCAACAAAAGGTACACGCACCTCTTTAGCCAACTGATGTAAGCGGTTCATAATTTCATCTCGATTGGGTTGTACTTTTATCGCTTCATAATATACAGGAGCTTCATATAAAAATACTTTGATGTCTTTGGACTTAGCAAAAGCGATTAACTTTCTAAAATACTTTTCTCTTTGTTTACTCCATTGAAATTCGACATTATTTGGATATAGTTCGATAAAGTGGTCCATTACATATTGCCAGTCTTGGACTGTTGGTGGAATGTATCCATTTGCATGCAAAGGTTTTTCTCTATTGGTCACATAATATTTCAACCCTTGTACTGCCTTAAAGTTAAGGAGACTACTGTAATAAGCATGCTTCATAAATGGAAGTTCCATCCAACGACCATATTCAGAATCAAATTCTTTCACAACATTAGCAATCAATGTATCCTTTAAAAATGGAGCAAATCGGTAAGTATTAAATGTATTATATCGTTCATCCATTGATTCAGGAGTGATATACAACAAAAGATGAGAAGGTTTTTGATTGTTTTGTAAGTACAAATAAAGGTGTAAATAATTGTCCGCAAAATTGGAATGGCTTAGAGATAAATTATACGTTTTTTGATGAATTAATGTATCTAATTGAGTGGGATTCAACATCCACAAAGGTTCACAAGGCCCATGTATCAAAACCTCTGCATTAATCTTTTCTGATAAAATATAGGAAGCTTTTATATTCTTGTTTTGGAGTAATAAAAAATCATAAACCTTTTCTAATAAAAATAGGCTGAAAAAAATGGAGCAACACAATAAAAAAAGCTTCAAGATGTTTTTCACTGCTTAGACATTTAAAATTGTAAGTAAATAAATTGCGCTCCTGAATTAAATATACCAAAAATCAGTAATAATAAAATGCCTAAAAATAGAGAAAAAATCTTTAGGTCTTCGGAGAAAAAATGTTCACAAATTCTTTTTTCAAAAAACAAAAATAAGGCAACTAATATAAAGGTACTATAAATATTAAACATGTGTTCTTGAGTGCCACCACCAGCAAGATAGACAAAAAAAGTGCGATGCTCTAAAATAGGAAAACTAAATACTCTTTTCAATAAAGAAATAATGTTTTCCAAACTACTTGCTCGAAAAAATAATTGTCCCAAACACACTAAATTGAAGGTGATAAAAATACTAAAAAAAGTATAGAACCCAGAAGGTGTTTTTTGTGATAATTTCACTCTATATGACTTTGTTATAACTTCTACGCTTAAATAAATAATATGACACAAAGACCACATTAAAAAAGTCCATCCGATGCCATGCCAAATTCCTGAAAGTAAAAACACAACAGTCAAAGCGAATATAACGCTAACCTTTTTCCATTGACGAAACCGATATACAATAGGATAATAAAGATACTGAGTCAGCCAATTTAGAAGCGTAATATGCCATTTTCGCCAAAAATCAGCAATAGAAGTAGCTCGTAATGGATAATTAAAATTTTCACTTAATTTTAATCCGAATAAACGAGCACTTCCTAATGCGATATCCATGTATCCTGAAAAATCAAAATAAAGTTGTAAAGTAAACAAACAAATTCCTACCCAACATGTTAAGCCAGTTGCAGGTGTTTCTAAGCCAAAGGTATTTTCGACTAAGGGAAGCAAACGGTCTGATAAAACCATTTTCTTGAAAAAGCCAATAAAAATCCGCTGAATCCCATAATTGAAATTGCCCCAATCAAAAGATATATCTAAGGATTTTAGTTGAGGTAAAAAAGAGCGAGTAGGTTCTATAGGTCCACTAATTAATTTTGGAAAAAAAGCATTATAGGTAAAAAAAGCAAGATAGTTTTTTTCTTCTTTGATGCGACCAAGATAAATTTCTATAAGATAGGAAATATTTTGTAAGGTATAAAAAGAAATTCCTAATGCTACAAAAAAAGTATGTGTTTGAAAAGTTCCTGAATCTATATTTAATCCAAGTCCTTGAGCATTTATTTCAATATATTTTAAGCCAAATAAAAAGAATAAATGAACCGATAAGCCAAAATAAAAAATCGTTTTAGAAACTACTTTTTTTTCAACAGAATCCTGTAAGAGTTTTCCAATAAAAAGTGTGAAAGTTGTTAATCCAAGTAAGAATAAAACAGAATAAAAATGATAGAATCCTAAGAAGAACAAAGAAGCAATCAATAATAAAATGAGCCTCCAAGATGTAGGACTATTATAAAATATTATTAAAACAATAGATAAGAAAAAGAGATATGTTAAGGAAACCAACATTTTCTTATTGGGTTAATTCAGTAACACAATCTATTAAGTCTCCTGCATTTTGAAAAGTAGTAACTTGTTCAAAAGGAATCTGTATTCCAAACGTGTTTTCTATTTCGACAATCAGTTCAAGATGTGTCAAAGAATCCCACATAGTTATGTCTTTGGCTTCTAAGGCTCGTGTTAGTATCAAAGCGTTTTCTTGAAAAACTCTTCTAAAGATTTGCTGTAAAGTATCAAAATGATTCATTTTTTTTAGTTAGTAACAATTAAAAAATAAGTCCACAAAGAGATTTTTTTATGGACAATCGGAACGCCGAAACGGACAAAAACGAGCGTATAGTGAGCTATGGCGAGACTTTTTAACGCAGTATCTCAGAAAATATCGGCGACCCAGCCAAAATACGGAAGTTCTTCTTTTTCATTACTTATTGATATACACATTGTAACTTAATAAAAGTCCAATAGCGTTTAAACCATACAAAATAGCCTCGATAGTAGCGTTATACCAAAAGGCAGCGTTGGCGCAGAAAAGCATTGTAGAGACGTTGCACTGCAACGACTAAGGCCTGCAAGGTCTTTTGGTATAGTAGCGTATAGCGAGACCCTGCGCCACGACGAAGCTCCAGACCTTTCGCTCCAAATAAGTATCTATCAATAGTTAAGATTATATTTTTCCAAATTTTTTCTATCTACTTTGCCATTCACGTTCAAAGGCATTTCTCTAATAGAAACGATATGGCGAGGTAACATATAGGAATTTAGATGCAGAAGGAGTTGTTGTTTCAGTTCTATTTCGTTTATTTCCTCTTTTTCCACAAATGCCACTAAAATATCTTCGCCCAATTTACTTTTTTGCACAATGACTGCCGCACTGCAAGCCAATATTTTTTTTAAATAATATTCAATTTCTTTTAATTCGACACGATGACCTTGTATTTGTACTTGTTCATCATTGCGACCTATATAAATAAGATTGTCCTGTTGATTTAATTGGACCAAATCACCTGTTTTGTAAAAGTGTTTACCATTGTCTTTGAAAAACTTTTCGGGATGAATATTATTGAGGTATTGGCGAATAACTTGTTTTCCACTAATACATAACTCTCCTATTTGGCCCTTTGGCACTATTTCATTTTTTTTATCTACAATCCAATACTCTAAGTTAGGTAGCACTTTACCAATAGGCACAATGTCATTGACAGATTCTTGGGCGGAGGCGGTTTTTTCCCAAAGATAACTGGTGCAAAATATGGCTGCTTCTGTAGGGCCATAGAAGTTATATATTTGGGCATTGGGAACTACCTGAGTCCATTCTTCTAACGCAGTATGTGATAAGGCTTCTCCTGCAAAAAAACAATGATGCATCTTTGGTAAAGACAAATCCTTAAAGTATTTTTTCGTCAAAGATAACAAACTTGGCACTAAACAAACAACCGTAATTTGTTGTTCTTTTAATTGCATCAAAATGTTTAGAAATCTTAGCCCTGTTTCTGGTAATAAGTAACAACTTGCTCCTTTGTACAAAGGGGTCAATAATGCAAAAATAGATATATCAAATGTCCATTCAAAAACTTGCAGAAAACGATCTTTTTCATGGAAATGAAACTGTTTGTCAAAGTATCGAAAAAGAGGTGCTATATTATCAATAGAGACGGGAACGCCTTTGGGTTTACCTGTTGAACCAGAGGTGTACAAAATGTATGCAATATCTTGTTCTATCTTTCTTTGGGGATAATAAATATTTGTGGGAGAAATTTCTTCTGAAGGTAAATTCAAGGTTTGACAGTTAAGGTTATTTGAGCTTAGGGATAAAACGTCATCTGTTAAAAGAATCTTTAGCTTACAGTCTTTAACAATGAATTGATTCCTTTGTATAGGAGATTGAGGACTTAACGGAACATAGGCAGCTCCATAGGCAGAAATCGCTATAATGGATGCAACGGCTTCCACTTTGTTTTTACAATGAATCCCAATAAGAGAGGCTTGTACTTTATGGTTGCAAAGAAACTCATAAATGACTAAAACTCTTTCTAACAAAAACTGATAAGTATAAACTTGTCTATTGTAAAACAAGGCTGTATTTTGTGGATATTTTTGATGACTTTCAAAAAAACCACTTGCCAAATTAAACTTGCTCATATTCATTTGTACCAAGATAATACTTTTTAGCCATATTTTCCAATCCTAATATATACGAGATAAATTAGACTACAAAAATGACAGGCTATAACAAATAAGAAGAAACGATTCATATATTTCCATTAACGTTAAAAAGCTGGAACGTTCCTCGTGAACATTCCGACTTTTTTTATGTTTTTTTAAGGAGAGAACGGTCAGTTGCTTCGTCGTGAAGTATGGTCCCGCTGTTCGTTTATGCAAGGCATTTCCAAAATGCCTTGCATTTTTTCACAATCCATTCTGTGAAAAGCCAATCTATTGCCAACCCAGCTTGCAACCACTACCATCGGGTCTATTTTGCACGGTCTCAACGAAAAAAGAGCGTTCCAAAAAAAGATTTATCCCACTTCAAGATAAAGCCAAAACCACCACATCAATCCACTTTCACCACCTTTTCAACATGCTTTCCATCTTTATCAACATACTGCAAATAATAAACTCCAGTAGGAAGCTGATTGGTAGAGATTGTATGGTTTTGATTTGGAAAATTAGCAATATCTTCTTTATAGACAACATTCCCTTTCACATCCACCAACTGTATCGTTGCAGCCCCCATTTTATCCGATAAAACAGCAAAAGATAACTGTTCGTTAAAAGGATTAGGGCAGACCATAAACATGACCTCTTTATCCTCCACCAAATCAACAGAACTCACCGTACTTGCCGTTTCATCCGTAAACTGCACAATAACATTATCATTAGATTCCGTCAAGGCAGAATAATACAAATGCCCTTGATTATCAGCCACCGTTTGAAGTGTTGTCCATTGGAGACTATCAGATTCTACAAAGTTATACTTCCAAAGTTCCTCCCCATCAGGACTGACTTTTCTAACAAAGACTGTACTATCTACATGCCGTCCCGTTAAATATAAATCCCCGTCAGGATTAAATGTCATATTTACATCATTACAAATTCCGTGATTTATGCAACCAATAAAATTTGTCAAATAAACAGGTTCAGCGTATTCCTGTTCCCATAAAAGATTACCTGATGAATCATATTTTAGCAAGACTGTAGCAGGATGAGGATTGGCAGGTATACCAGTTTCTTCTTCTATGACGCAAAATAGATAAAGATTCCCATCATCATCTAATTTACAATCTAAATGAATATCACTGTCATTATTATATTGTTGTGTCCATAAATAATCTCCTGTTTCTCCATCAAATTTATTGATAAGTATATCAAAAGTTTCTAAATTGCCTAAATCTAACCAGCTTACCACATAAATATCATTATTATTATCTATTAATAAATCTCTTGTAAATATTATATCAGCTTCCCAATTATTATCTATTTTATTCCAAATAATATTACCATTAATATCTAATTTAGTAACTTTTTTAGTAGAAAATTCTAAGGTATTATCATATTTAGATTCATATATTATGATATTGTTTTCTGTATCTATATCTATGGTTGATATAGCGTAACTAAAAGCAGCATTTCCGTTTATTTTATAGCTCCATAAATGATTTGTTTCATTATCAAATTTATGTAAAGCAGCATTTCCACTTTTACTAGTTACGACATATAAGTCCTCATTACTATCTTTTTTGAAACTTCTAATAGTCCCATATTGTTCACCATTAAAAAAACGCATCCATTCCATATTCAATAAGGAATCATACTTCATAAACATAAAGGTACTACCATTTCCAGAAACCCGTTCTGTTGCAATCATGATACTACCATCATTCATCAAAATAGAAGGAAATATATTGCCATAATCAGAAGTATCTGTATACTCGGGAATGGTCTCCATATTATCTATTAGCAGATTCCCATTTGTATCAAAGAGTTTTAATTCATGTGTTTTTTTTATAATTTGATTATTCTCTTTGGGAACAAGCACAGTTGTCAAACCTCCTTCATCATTAATCTGCCAATTTTGAGTTAATTGAGCTTGTATTTGTATGGTGACAAATATGAATAAAAGCGGTAGTGTTTTTATGAGTAAGTGCATATTTTGTGAAAATAAAATTGTTCTATTGCATATTGATATAGTCCTTCTTTTATACAATGTAAATCAAAAAAAATGCAAGCGTTATCCTACGTGCTGTCCATCCAAAATAGACCCGATGGCAGTGGTATGGTGGCGGTGGAGCGTAGGGGCAGACCTATGTGTCTGCCCGCAGCGCAGGCAAGCCACCATAAGAACGTACAGCGGGACTTTCCATAACGATGAAAGACAAACCGTTCTCTCCTTATTTAGTTTTTATGATTCAAGGAGAAACTACAGCACCAAATCATTGTTTAACCACCTTCTCCACGAACAATAACGACTTTTCTAAAACAACAACCTTTAACAGATAAATGCCATTGGCTAAATCATTTGTTTCTATTGTGAAAGCTTGTTGTGAAGTTCCAAAATGTTGTTGGTGAACGGTGCGTCCTGTAATATCTGTGAGGACAACGGTGATTTCTTGTGTATTGGGTTCGTTTAATTCAATTTGGATATTGCCCATCGTTGGATTGGGATATAGATTGTATTGTGCAGAATTGAAGGCCGTTTCAAGACCTACATTCATACAGGCGACTTCTACGGATTGCGTAACAGTACTTGTATCCACCAAAGGATTGATAGCTGTAGAAGTGACATCATAAGTTCCATCCATTGTGTACGTATGAGCAATAGTTGCATCTTCGGTAGAAAGTGTTGTGCCATCGCCAAAGTCCCAAACAACTTCTGTATAATAACCGTCTGTTAGTGTTTCAAAAGTGAACATAAAACACTCCTCTTCGCTATTCGTAGCCGTAAATTCTGCCGAAAGTGGAATGCAAGCCAAGTCGATGGTTTCTGTTGCAACAGTGACTGCACCAAAGGCATCGGTAAAAGTCAGGGAAACCTCATAGCTTCCTTCAGTATCATACACATGCGTTGGATTGGAAAGCGAGCCAGTACTGCCATCACCATAATCCCATGCCCAACTTCCTGTACCTGATGTGCCGATAGATTCATTGCTAAAATCAACAATCAAACAATTGTTTTCAAATACTTCATAAGAAAAAGCAGCCATAGAAGGTGCTGGAACGGATAAATATTGGATAGAACTTGCTGCTTGAATCGAATCATTGTCAATATAAGAAATCGAGGCAACAGGATAGTTTTCGTCATTGGCAAAGAAACGGTAAGAGATATTCGTAAAAGTAGTATCAACGAATATAGCACTAAAATCTCCCCCAAGTTGTTCCCAAATAACATCAGGAATACTCGCTACATCAATCTCAATTCCAAGTGGCGACCAGGGCGATAATTTAAGGCTTACATCCGAATATTCATAATAGCGCAAAACATCGTAATTGCCATCAGGTAAAACCATATTGCCATGTGCATCAATATCAACATCTGTATCTAAAGTAAGCGTTAAACGAATAAACTCAACAAATGCATCAATCCCATCAAAAGGCAATTCATCACTGGGAATATCCAAAGAAAAAGTAGAGGTCGCATTAAAACTATCATTCAATTCACCCGATGACCACAGACGATAAGGACCATCTTCAGGAAGCAAACTTTGCGGACCCAATTCCAAAACACCACCAACAGTCAAATCAATATTGATGCCTTCCAAATAAACAACGCCACCCTCATCGGTACTTTCGCTATAAAAAGCCACAGCATTTGGCAAGTCAATGGGCAGTTCAATATCTGTACCCAAAAGCGTACTCAATGGTCCCGTACGAGTAAAATCAGCATTTGGAAAATCCGCCTCACCATTCATCTCACTTGTCCCATCAAAATTAATCGCTTCAATCACGCCGCCCTCCAAAGTAGAATAGTTCCAACTCTGTCCAACAGCCGTTGCATTTCCTATTTCAATAGGCGGATTCTGTTGAATTGAAATCGCTTTAGCAGTATTGATATTGGGCAAATCTTCCGCCGTAATCGTAATTTGCGCCTGCACTTGAACCGCAAATATTGCAAGAAAAATATAAAGTAGTGTGTGTAGATTTTTGTTCATAATATGTGATTTAGAAAGAATGTAATAGAGTTAAAAATAAGCAAATTAAATACCAAATTCCAAAAACACTGCAAATTCGCTATTTTTTTATGAAAGGGTCAAAGTTATATTTTAAGATTTAGGAGCGAAAGGTCAGCAGCTTCGTCGTTACGTCTGGTCCTGCTATCCGTTCTTATGGCAAAAGGAACAACCACAAAAATCAAATAAGAACCGCAACTACTTAAACTACTTAAACCACAAAAACTACTTAAACTATTTTGCCATACCACTGCTATCAGGGCTATTTTTCATGGCAGCTACGGTTATTTATGGTTTAACAGAAAGTGCTACTATAACAATCTTATTTGAAAATAGAAAAAGTGTTTCTCAGGCAAAGACCGCAGAGCAACTGGTTTCTGTCGAGCTTTGCGTTCTTTGCGTAAAAATTCCTTTGCGTTCTTTGCGTGAAATAAAAAAATACACAAGAACCACAGCACCACAGCACAAAGAACCACAGCACCAAGAACTAAAACCGCTGCAATTCCGCCAACTTCTTATAAATACTATCAAACGCCATCAATTCAGAATGCGTCCCTTTCTCCAGAATTTCCCCAGATTTCATCACCCAAATAACATCCGCATGTTGTATAGTCGATAAGCGATGTGCAATGATGATAGAAGTACGATTTTGCATCAACTTATACAAAGCATCTTGCACCAATTTTTCTGACTCCGCATCCAAAGCACTCGTCGCCTCATCCAAAATCAAAATAGGCGGATTTTTCAGAATCGCCCTTGCAATCGTCAAACGCTGTTTTTCGCCCCCACTCAATTTATTGCCCCGATCACCAATCAAGGTTTCATACCCAAATTCCAATTGATTGATAAAGTCGTGTGCATTAGCAATTTTAGCCGATTGTATGACCGCTTCTTTAGTCGCATGTTCATTACCCAAAGCGATATTATTAAAAACCGTATCATTGAATAAAATTGCTTCTTGGGACACAATGCCAATTAAATCGTGGAGGCTGTGTATATCGACGTCTTTAATCGAATGCCCATCTATAAAAATATCTCCGTCCGTTGTATCAAAAAAGCGATTCAGCAAGTCCACAATCGTCGATTTTCCTGCGCCAGAAGCCCCCACCAAAGCAACAGTTTGTCCCTTCTGAATCGTAGCATTAATATCTGTTAAAACAACTTGATTGGGCTGGTCATCATACGCAAAGCCCACCTTTTGGTACTCAAATTTTTGGTCAAAATGGGTTAATTGCAAAGCGTTAGGTTTATTGATTATGGGATTTTTCATCGTTAAGATTTCCTCTATACGATCCATCGAAGCAATGCCCTTAATAATGCGGTAATAAGCCGTAGAAAAAGCCTTAGCAGGTGCAATGACTTGAGAGAAAATCAGCATAAAAGTAATAAAAGCCTCGGCTGTTAAACTGCTATCATTTTGTTGTTCTAAAATCATCGTTCCACCAAAGAACAACACCAAAACAACAACGCCAATCGCTAAAATTTCGGTTAGGGGAGAAGCCACTTCTTTTTGGCGCAAAACACGAGTCATCATAGTGGACTGTGCCTTGTTTTCCTTCGCAAATTTTTGGGCATGGGTTTTGGTAGCATTAAAAGCCTTTAAAATACGCAAACCACCAATAGATTCTTCGATAATAGAAATAATATCGCCTTGTTTGTCCTGTGCTTGTGCCGAAGAACGTCTAAGTTTGCGCCCAATTTGTGCAATGATAATGCCCGTAATGGGCAAAACAAGCAAAACAAAGAGCGTCATTTTAGGGCTGATGTAAATCAATGCGCCCAAATAAAGCAAAATGGTGACAGGTTCTTTAAAAAATATCTCCAAAACACTCAAAATCCCCCATTCCACTTCCTGTACATCCACCGAAGTCCGAGCAATTAAATCTCCTTTTCGCTTTTCAGAGAAAAAAGAAAGCGGAAGCGATACAATTTTTTGATAAATATCATTGCGAAGATCTTGCACAACGCCCGTCCGAATCGGAGCTAAAAAATACAAGGCAATATACCGAAATACATTCTTGACAAAAAACACGATTGCCACCACAAAACAGATATACAAAAGCCCTTGACTCTTGCCATTCACTGTAATGACATTGCTAAGTTGGTAATAAAAATACTGTATAAGACTTTGAATATCAAAAGAAAAGGTAGGAGCTTCCATTATTGGAGCAATCTTGTCAAACAAAATCCCCAAAAAAGGCCCTACCATCGTCAAGGACACCAATGAAAAGACAATTGAAACGGCATTAGCACCAATATTCAACAAGGCATAGAGCCAATATTTTTTCAAAAAAGAAAGTATGTGCCAAAAACTTTTCATTCAACAACGAAGATACTAGCATTTTTAAGAATGATGAAACAACAAGTTTAAATAGTTTTGGTAGTTTTGCTGATTAATAGTTTATGTGGTTTTTGTAGTTGATAGTTTATGTAGTTATATCACAATGCAAATAAAAAACCACAAAAACCACAAAAACCACAAAAACCAAAGAATGGATTCCAAAAGACAGCAACAAGTAGCCAAGCTCATTCAACAAGCCATGAGCGATGTATTTCAAGTAGATGGACGCTCAATATACGGACGAGCCTTCGTGACCATTAGCGGCGTAAAAATGACGCCCGACCTAATGATGGCAAGAACCTATTTAAGTATTTATAACGTAGAGGACAAGGAAGAAATTTTAGCGAACATACAAGCTAATATTCCCTACCTACGAAAAAAAGTAGGCGGAAAAATTCGCAACAAGGTTCGACAAATACCCGAATTAGAATTTTTCTTAGATGATACGATAGATGAAGTAATAAAAATTGATGGTATCTTGCTAAAATTAGAGGAAGAACGAGAGGGAGAGGATACTGCAAAAGAGGAAGAAGAATAAAAATAATACGTTCCAAACCTGTCACTTAATCCAAGAATATCGTCTTAAAGTAGCAATAAATAAGGCAAAAATTACGTAAAATGCCCTATTATGCTGCATATCCTTTTAACAAGATAACAGACAAACAAACTAACTAACCTATGAGCACTCTCCAATTTCCCTCTGATTTTATGTTCGGAACCGCCACTGCCGCCCTTCAAATTGAAGGAGGCGATAAAAACAACAATTGGTACGAATGGTGCGAATTGGGCAAAATCACCACAGGAGATCACTGCATCGTCGCCAACGACCATTGGAATCGAGTCGATCAAGACATTTCCTTAATGCAAGACCTCAATTGTCAAACCTATCGAATGGGTTTAGAATGGAGTCGAATTATGCCGACACCGACTACTTTTTCGGAAGAAGCCATTGCACACTATCGAGAAGAAATTACTAAATTGATTGATGCAGGAATTCATCCCATCGTCACTTTACATCACTTCACCAATCCATTGTGGTTAGAAAAAGATGGAGCTTGGACTAAAAAAGAAGCCGTCGATCATTTCTTGAGATTTACGGAGTATGTGGTAGAACAATTGGGGGATTTGGTGCGTGATTGGGTCACCATCAACGAGCCTAATGTCTATTTAGCGATGGGTTATTTTGTGGGGATTTTTCCTCCAGGCAAAAAAGGAGCAGTCAATGAATATCTAAAAGCAGCCAAACACATGATTTTGGCGCATTTACAAGCCTATGACCTCATCCACAAAATTCGCAAAGAAAAAGGATTTTTGAGTACTAAAGTCGGGGTTGCCCATCATCTTCGCATCTTTGAACCTTACAACCAAACACCGCTTTCCCGCATAAGTTGTGGCACCGTTGCCCACCTTTTTGAGACGATTTTTTTGGAGGGAATGACCAAAGGAAAATTAGTAAGACCCGTTGGTACAGGCTTTCCACATGGCGAAAGAAGTTTTGCCGATTTTATTGGTTTAAATTATTATTCAAGGGATTTAATCAAAGGAAGTCCGAATCCCATGACGTTATTTGGCGAGTTATTGGTCAAAAAAGGCAGTCCAACAAATGATTTGGGTTGGGAAATTTATCCAGAAGGGATTTATAAAATTTGCAAGTTTTTGTACCAAAAATACAAGCTCCCCATCTTCATCACAGAGAATGGAACAGCCGATGCCAAAGACGCTTTTCGCTCACAATTTTTGTACGACCACCTTTACCACATCCACCGAGCCATCGAAGAAGGCATTCCCGTACAACGCTACTACCATTGGACATTGATGGATAATTTTGAGTGGTTGGAAGGATTTTCCGCCCGTTTCGGACTCATCGAACACAATGCTGAAACCCAAGAAAGAACCATTCGTCAAAGCGGACATTTTTACAGCGAAATCTGCAAAACAAGAAGCGTATCAAAAGAAATGCTTGACAAATATAAACTTGCCTTAGAAAAAGAATTATAATTAGGAGACAATGGTAAGGAGCTTCGTATAAACGCATGGGCCCGCTGTTCGTTCTTATGGCTTTCCCATAACCAAAAATCACATAAGAACCGAACCACAGCACCATAGCACTAAGAACTACAGTACCAAAAGAAAGCCATACCACTACCATCGGGTCTATGTTAGATGGCTTGGACGCTGGTATTTCGGTTTTTTGCGGTTCTGACTGTGAAAGATAGACTCGATAGCAGCGGTATGGTGGCAGCGTTGGCTGAATATGAAAGGTTTTCAAAACCTTTCATATTTGCCGCTTGGCAAGCCACCATAATAGCGTATAGCGAGACCCTGCGTGACGACGAAGCAATCCACCGTTCTCTCCAAATTGTTATACAAATTACGCACACATTATTCGGTAAGAAACTACAACACTCGCCACCAGTCACTAATCTCCTCTTAATTTACAACTTTAAGTTCAATTTGCCCATTTTTTTTGGGATTGTTGCCTTGATATTTTTGTATGGGAATGCGTTTTTTATTGATGCCTTTACTGGTTAAAGCGTTTTGTACGGCTTCGGCTCTTTTGCCTTCCATATTGTCGCCTTTGGGATGGGCGACCAATGCCACCGTTTTATGAGGATATGCTGCTAAGACCTTTGCTAAGTTATGAATTTGCTTAGACGAACCTTTTGAAATCGTTGCCCCATTAAAAGTTACATTGTTGAGAAAAAAGCGAGTTGATTGGGCTTTTTTTGGCGTTTCTAATTCGTCTGCCAAGCGAGCTTCAGTCGTATTTCTGTTAAAATCAAAATAGCTTGAACCTCTGATGTGCTTGCGTTTTTTTTTCACGGTGACAGGACTGTTATCTTGTGATATAACTTCGCTGCCCTGTTGAGCTTGCTTTGCCTGATTGTTAGCGATTCCATTGTTGGTTAATTGATTGTTTGCGTCTTCGTCGGTACTTTGTTGACAGGCTGTAAAGCCTATGACAATCATTAATGCAAATATCAATGAGGGAAGGGATAAGATTTGTTTGGTCATTACTTGTGAATTAAAAAAGGGACAAGGGATTTTATAAAAATACCTTGTCCCTTTGTAAGATTTTATAAAAATTACATGCTTCTTCGGAAGCCAACTTTTGATTTATCACCCACAGCCCATGCTTTTGCACTATTAAAGTGTGAGACATCTGCTAAAATGATTGCTTTAAGGGCTTTCGCAGTACGTTTGTTCTGTGGTAATTCTGCTAAACGTAAGTTTTGATTCTTGATTGATTCTTTCACAATTTTACGCATAACTCGACCATTCCCAAAGAATTTGTCTTTGCTTTCTACCAAAACTCGGATATACTTTTGGAGATAATCCATTGCTTTTTTCTCGACATTGTATTCTTCTTTATCAAAATGATATTTGACAATATCTAAAAGCTCCTCCATATTGAAGTCCTCAAATTCAATGGTTCTATCAAAACGAGATTTAAGTCCAGGATTTGACTCAATAAATCGCTTCATTGGTTGTGGATAACCAGCTACAATGACGGCAAATTCACCGCTTTGGTCTTCCATGCGTTTTAGGAGCGTTTCGATGGCTTCGCTACCAAAATCTCCCCGTCCTCGTTGATTTAAGGCATAGGCTTCATCAATGAAGAGTACACCACCAATCGCCAAATCTATCTTTTTAGCGGTTTTAATCGCTGTTTGTCCGACAAATCCAGCAACAATGCTTTGACGATCACCTTCCACCAAATGTCCACGCTCTAAAATACCCAAAGCTCTATAAATAGTAGCGACGATACGAGCAACAGTTGTTTTACCTGTACCGGGGTTTCCTGTAAAGACCGTGTGCAAGGAAAAGGCGTTTAAAACTTCTTTGCCTGAATCTCGATAGAAGCGAACTAAATTGACAATATCATTGATTTCTTTTTTGACATTGCTCAATCCAATTAAGCTATTGAGTTCTTTTAAAGCCTCGTCCAACAATTCTTCATCAACAGGAATGTCTGGAAGGGTTTTTTCTTTCTCTTTGTAGATTCTTTCGATGTCCTCTACTTGAATTACGGAAAGTTCTTCTTTGGTCATCATCGAAGGCTGTGGCAACTGCATAATGCGTAAGCCCAAATTCATTTTAGCTTGTTCGATGAGTTTGTGTACCATACGAGCATTTCCGAAGAAGCGATCTCGGCTTCGGTAAGCCTTTACAATTTTGTCGTATAAGTACGCTTTGGCTTGTGTGGTTAAAGAGACATTGTGTTCGCCTGCTGCATACACCGCAATATCTGCCAATTCTTGTGGCAAGTAATCAGGAAAGTCAAAACTTAGGGTAATACGAGATTTTAATCCAGCATTGGCATCCAAAAACGTTTTCATTTCGGCAGGATAGCCGGCAAAGATGACGGAAATATCACCTGTGCCATCAGACATTTCTTTGACCAAAATTTCAATAACTTCTCGTCCAAAATCTTTATTATCTTCGGCAGAACGAGCCAAACTATAAGCTTCATCAATGAATAAAATACCGCCTTTGGCTTTTTTGATGGCTTCTTTTACTTTTGGGGCAGTTTGTCCGATATATTCCCCGACCAAATCCGCACGATCTACTTCATGAACATGACCTTTGGTCAATAAGCCCATTTTGAAATAGATTTTACCCAACATTTTGGCAACAGTTGTTTTACCTGTTCCAGGATTACCTGTAAAGATTGAGTGCATTTGGACTTGGTTGGACTCGTCAAAGCCCTTTTCTATACGCAACTTGATGAATTTCAAGTATTCAGCGTATTCTTTAACCTTTGTTTTGATGGTTTGAAGCCCGACCAATGCATCTAAGTTTTGCATGACTTCCTCTAAGGTCTGGCTGGATTGTTCTGTTGGATGCTTTAGGATTGGGGGCATATTGCCTTCTGGAAAGTAGGCTTCGCTGATGCCTTCTTCATATTCTGTGCTTACTTCATAGGGCAGAACAGCGATGAGCTGATCCATAAAGATTATTTCAACGGTATATTTGTCTTGGAACCAAGTGCCGTTCATATCCGAACCCCAACCTGTTGTAATGGTGCAATATTCTTCGTTGGTATTGATGGTTCTTAGTTCTACTGTTTCGCCTTTGAGTTGGCGAGCATCGTTGTAGAAATTGAAGTGTAGCTCACAATTCCATGATTCGGGGTAGACTAAATTTTTGAAGGAAAACTCGATAAAAATGAAGCGAGTGTTTTTGCAATCAAACTTTTTGTAGTAGAGTCGATCTTTTTTGTTTACACCTTCATCGCCACTTTCATATAATTTCATAGATTCTATGACAAAGTATGGATTGTAGGTACTTGTAACCTTTCCAATGTTCTCTACATAGAATTTAGAAGAGCCGATGACCTCACCTTCTATGGATGCTTCCCAAATGTAGGCTCCTTTTTTCCAATAAACGCCTGCTTTTTTGTTGCCCCAGCCTTCACGGATGTAAATCATATTATTGTTCTTAGATACTTTGTTGACAACATCTAAGGAACATAACTCAATACGACGAGTGCCTTTGAGGGCATAAGCTTTGAGGTTTACAGGAAGCTCCCAGTCTTCAATGTCAAATTTCTTATTATATAAAGAAAATTCGGCATATATATAAGTAGCTTCTGAGCGGTCAAATACTCTACGGTATTTTTTCTTTTTGCCAGCCAACCATTCAGCAGACCCATATATTTTTAGGCCATTGTATTTGAATGATGAAAATATTGTTTCTTTGTTGATCTCCATGAGTAATTCTGATTTATCCTTTTATATAAATGATATAACGTAAAGAAAAGTTTCCTTGTCTTGATGATTTTAGCTATAATTTATGTTATTTTAACGTATACTTGTTCTTTCTCCAAATTTATATAAAAGTAGCTAGACTCTCAACATTTAAAGATACTTAATGGTGTATTTAAGCAAACATTTTTAATAAAAATATACAATTCTATTTTGTAGTGCTTTTTTTACGTTAAAAATAGCATTTTATTATGGATGATGCCAATATTTTTAATCGTATGTACTTTGATATAGAATACTATTTTTCAATGTATTTTGTTTCCTTTCTTAACATAACTTGTTGATTATATGTTGGTTTTTGTTGTTATGTTTCATTTTTCGTTTGTTTGCGCCTTTGTTTTTCCCAATACAAGATTACTTATATCAAAACACTTTTTCTTTGTCTTTTTTATCGTTAAAACAGTGCAAAATAGACTCGATAGTAGCGGTATGGCTTTTGGTTTTTGTAGTTTATGTCGTTTTTGTGGTTTATGTGGTTGTATCGTGACTCTTGTTTAAGCACCAGCAATAAGCCATAATAGTGGATAGCGAGAGCATGTGTGGCGACGGAGCGATTTACCGTTCTCTCCTTATTTTTATTTTTAAGGTTTCGATATATTGCAACATTTTGGGTTATACTTCCGAATTGGAATATATTTGTACCAAAATTTTACCCTAATTATGGATGAGTCTTCGACAACTACTACTTCTAAAGGGCGTTTTGGAACATTGCCCGTCTTTTTTACGGCTATTTCGACTATTTTAGGTGCAATTTTGTTCCTTCGTTTTGGATATGCGGTGGGGAATCTTGGGTTTTATCAGACGATTTTGATTGTATTGATAGGGCATATGGTGACGATTCCGACGGCAATGGCGATTGCAGAGATTGCGACCAACCAAAAAGTGGAAGGAGGTGGAGAATATTTTATTATTTCTCGCTCTTTTGGACTGAATATCGGTTCTGCTATTGGTATTGCGCTGTTTTTTTCGCAGGCGATAAGTGTGGCGTTCTACCTTATTGCCTTTGGTGAGGCTTTTCAGCCCGTTTATTATTGGCTGCAATCGCTGTATGACTTGCCCATGTCTCTTGCTATTTTTAAGAAGCAGGTGTCTCTATTGGGGATGGTTTTGCTGTCTGCATTGATTTTGACAAAGGGTGCTTCGGTGGGTTTACAGGCTTTGTATGTGGTGGTGGCAGTGTTGTTTATGTCTTTAGTGGCGTTTTTTTTAGGGAATACAGGCTATGCTGCTACTTTTGAGGGAGACAATATTTTGAACAATCCTATTTTGAATGGTGATCCCTTTTTTATGGTTTTTGCCATTTGTTTCCCTGCTTTTACGGGCATGACGGCGGGTGTGGGCTTGTCTGGAGATTTGAGAGATCCGAAACGCTCTATTCCATTGGGAACGTTGGCAGGAACGCTTTGTGGGATGGTGATGTATGTTCTGATTGCTTACAAATTGGCAACTTCTGCGAGTGCAGAGGCTTTGGCGACAGATCAATTTGCGATGGGTAATATTGCAGAACCCTGGGGAGTTTTGATTCCAATAGGGCTGGCATGTGCAACCGTTTCGTCGGCTTTGGGATCGGTTTTGGTTGCGCCTCGTACTTTGCAAGCCATTGCGAGTGATAGAATTTTTCCTTCTCCGAAAGTGAATGATATTTTAACAAAAGGAAAAGGAAAAAACAATGAACCTTTTAATTCGTCTTTGGTCGTTATTTTTATCTCTTTTATCATCATTGCGGCTGGAAATGTGGATTTTGTGGCGGAAATTATCACGATGTTTTTTATGGTGACCTATGGTTCTTTGTGCTTGATTTCTTTCCTACAACATTTTAATGCAGACCCTTCTTATCGTCCTGCTTTTAAATCTCGTTGGTATATTTCTTTGTTTGGCGCATTGATGTGTATTTGGTTGATGTTCAAAATCAATTTTAATTATGCGTTGGCAGCAGTTGTGGTGATGATTTTACTGTATTTGGGCATCAGTTATTATCGCAAGGGAAATGGGGGAATTGCGAGCATTTTTCAGGGGGCGATGTTCCAGATGAATCGTTCACTACGGGTTTATTTGCAAAAAGCCGATAAACAGGAGGAAGAAGGAGCATGGAGACCTTCCGTGATTTGTGTTTCTCGTAATTCCTTTGATCGTTTTACCGCTTTTGATTTGCTTCGATGGATTTCTTTTAAATATGGTTTTGGAACGTATATTCATCAAATTGAGGGCTATTATTCCAAAAATACACATCAAGAAGCCAAGAAGCTTTTAGATCGTTTGTTGGAGGTTACCGAAAAAGACAGTAATGTCTATATCGACACGCTTATCAGTCCTTCGTACACCTCTGCCATCGCTCAATCTATCCAATTACCTGGCGTTTCAGGAAAGGACAACAATATGATTTTGTTTGAATTTTTGAAACGAGAACCCAAGAACTTGACAGATATTTTGGACAATTACCAATTGGTCAAGGCAGGAGAATTTGATGTCTTAATTTTGGGAAGTTCTCAACGAGCTTTTGCCAAACGAAAAAGCATCCACATTTGGATTAAACCGAATGACTACGAAAATGCCAACTTGATGATCTTATTGGGCTACATCATTTCTGGACATAAGGAATGGAATGGAGCAATTATCAAAATATTCTCCGTTTTTCCAACAGATCAAATGGAAGAACAACGAGAAAAATTACAACACTTAATCCAAGAAGGCCGCCTTCCTATTTCGATGAACAATATTGAGGTTTTACAACAACCAACTGATATAAGTGTCAAGGAATTGATTAACGTAAAATCAAAAGATGCGTCTTTAACTATTTTAGGTTTCCGTAGTGAATCTGTCAAAAATCAAGGTGCGGAGTACTTTGAGGGTTTTGGGGAATTGGGTAGTATTCTTTTTGTGAATTCGAGTGGGGAGAAGGTTATTAGGTAGAATTTAGTTTATGTGGTTTTAGTGGTTTTTGTAGTTGTTTTATAACTACAAAAACAACATAAACCACATAAACTATCAATAGCAGACATCCGCCAAACTCAGTTCATCAAAATTATAAGGCAAGCGTACATTTTCATAGCCTGCATCATATAACGATTGTGCAGTGGTGGGACCGATGGCGACGAGTTTTTGTTTGTAGATAATACTTTTTTGGTCGAGATAGGCTTTTACATTCATAGGGCTTGTGAAAACGAGAATATTGGCTTCTGGCAGTTCAAAATTTTCTTTTATTTGATTGTCATAAACGACTAAATCGTGTATGGTCACTTCCTTTTTGATGAGTTGTTGAATGTGTCTTAGTGAATTTTTGGCTTGCGGAAATAAGACGCTTTGACCTTTCGCTGCGTTTTTGAAATGTTCGGCAACTGCTGGAATTTGCGTTTGTTTCCCTTCAAAATGAACATCAAAACCATAACCTAAAATTGCTTTGGCTGTTCCATTGCCGACTGCTGCCATTTTGGTGTTGGGGGTAATACTTGGGGATTGCTCAAAAAAGTGTTTTACAGCGTTTTTACTAGAGAAAAATATCCAATTGGTTGTTGGGTTTTCGTTGAAAGCAACTTGTGAAAAATCAATCAAAGAATTGCCGATTACGTTGTGTCCTTGTTGGGTAAGGCTTTTTAGAAAGAGGCTGTCTTCGCTCAAATTTCTGGTAATAAAGACCGTTTTTTGCTCAAGGTTTTTTAAGAAAACGATAGAGGACTTTATGAGGTAATCGGGTGATTTGTGTTTTTGGTAAAAGCGTTGTATAGAAAAGTCATCCGCTTTTTGTATGGTGTCGTCGGCATCTTTTCGAGTGGTACCATGTGTAATCCAAAGGTGATAAAAGTCGTTTTCTTTTTTCGTAAAAATCCCAATAGGTTGTTGGCAACCGCCTTCTAATTTTTGTAAGATGCTTCTTTCTATGTGCAAAGATTCAGCGACTTCTTCATCGTGGATTTTGGCGATGATTTCTTTTAATTCCGTATCTGTTTCTCGTATTTGAAATGCCAAAACGCCTTGTGCAGGCGCAGGAATAAAAAAGTGTGGAGGCAATTCCACGACTTCATAATCAGATAAGTCCAAGTCTAATCTGGTCAATCCTGCGGCAGCTAAAACGACGGCATCAATGCCATCTTCCTCTACTTTTTTGACACGAGTAGGCACATTTCCCCGAATGGCATGAATCGTTAAGTCTTCTCTGAAATGCAATAACTGCGATGCTC
>Ga0209185_1000927_pt1 | contig 28784 bp, 35 predicted proteins | sample SidtaG_2_FD_187425 | JGI IMG/M metagenome (GOLD analysis project Ga0209185, IMG submission 187425) | Marine algal microbial communities from Sidmouth, United Kingdom - Sidmouth_Asex2 metaG (SPAdes) (version 2) | ecosystem: Host-associated > Algae > Red algae > Unclassified | place: Sidmouth... | reverse complement strand
GACAGGGATATCAATGCAGCCAACAACATTCTTGCCCAAGGACTTGGGTTGATGTCTGTGGAGCGAGTGTAAGACCTGATGAAACATGGGTGTTCTGAGGGCAACTGCTATGAAACAGAAAGCTTTCTGGGTGACCGGGGAATCCCACGCGTTTCAACCGTGGGAGTAGTCAAAGTTAGCCCTCAATTTTGATAAGTGCAATAGAAGAGTTACAGACTTGGTACTTAGCTCAATGCAATGGTGACTGGGAGCATTCCTACGGGGTGACTATTGATACTCTGGATAATCCTGGATGGTCTTGCATCGTAGAATTATCAGAAACCGCGTTGGAAAATGTTGATTTTCAAGAATATTCATATGGGGTTGGAGATCAAGATGATTCAAGTGGTGATGAGTGGCTAGTCTGTAAATCAGAGGACAATAAATTCATGGGTGCTGGTGGTCCGACACAACTTGAAGAAATTATTTTTGTATTTCTTTAGATGGGCACAATCCAACAATACATCAAGGGATGTAGGTCTGCCTTGAGTACTTATTGCCTCAGTCTGTATTGTGGCGATTGTCTATCCTATCGCCTTCAAGATTTGCCGTCTTTAGGCTTGGTCTAACATGTTAGCAAGGGACGCTCAAAACATGCTAATGGTTGAGCTTTTTTCTATTGTCGCTCGCGCCCCTGACTATCCATCATTAGACGCGAAGCATTCAAATAATCCTCTTTTCTATTTCGCATCCTAATGAGTCTTCCTCGGAACCAAGTTTGTGCTAAGTATTATAGGCTGATTAATACACGTATTGCCTTTAGTCAAGGAACTTACAAGCTTGCAAGAAAGTGGTCTTAAGAGTTCATTGATAACTCCTGATGGCAAACGGTATTTAGGTGTTCCAGAAAATATGGAGCTTACGCTTTACGACATAGTAAAGTCTTCCCTAGAAATATTACCTAGGCTACGATTTATCTACTTAAGTTCAATTATTGAGGGATTTGCAAAAGAATATTTTTCATATCGAGAAGGTATTCTTGAGGATCAGATCAAGATTTTTTTAGCTTCGCATAGTTCGTCTTGGAAGACTCATAAAAACGGATTAGTCGCTTCAGATAGCCTACTGAATACTGCGTTTCTTCGGTTTGTCTTAGAGCAACAGTATTCACTAGATTTTTCTTCTATTTGTTACCTTGCTTTTTGGGAAGTTAGCCCTTTGCGAAATGCTATCGTACATCACGATGGCATATTGAAGTCATTAGACTTCACAACATCTCTAAAACAGACAATATCATTTTTGTCTATTCCCAACGAAATAGGGAAGTCAGTTGAAATAACTGATAAACTTGTATGGACTTTTATTGAAGGCGCAAGAAATTTCTTGCGGATATGCGATGATTGAAATGGAGAAGTACAAAATAAACGATAAATTTACTTTAAATAATCTATATATTAAGTAATTTTTTCTTTCGAATTTTGGAGAGTACCTCTGGCTTTTAGTCTAGTTTTAAGGCTCAGTCTAAACAAGCCATGCAGTCGGGACGCTCGACTTATGTTTTCGAGAGTTGCTGTGATATGTTCGCTCGCACTCTTTATGGCTAAGCCGTTAGGAGTGCTTGCTAAAGCCGTTATTACTCATATCTTTTGAAATGCATACAATATATGTATGACCTTTGAATATGATCCTCAAAAAGCCCAAATAAATTGGCAAAAGCATAGTGTTTCCTTCGCTGAAGCTGAATTGGTGTTTTTTGATCCTCTTGCCATTCATGACGTTGATCCTGACTCAGTTAGTGAGGAACGCTTCATCGCAGTGGGAATAGGTAGCTCAGGACTACTCTTGGTCGTTGTTTACACAATGCGTGGTGATGCAGTTCGCTTAATTTCTGCCCGTTACGCGACTCGACAGGAGGCAAAAGCTTATGAGGAATGAGTATGATTTTTCGAAAGGAAAACGTGGTGCTGTTATCCCATCTACTGGTAAAACACGCATCACAATTTACCTGGACGATGATATTTTAGATGGTTTTCGACAAAAAGCAGAAACTGAGGGTATTGGTTATCAAACATTAATTAACGAAGCATTGAAGGCTCATCTCCAGGAGCCAGCAAAGCGGCCATTAACCGAGAATGATCTGCGTCGTGTTCTTCGAGAAGAGTTAGTTGAGACATATCCCTCTTCTCAATCTGTTAGCAATGCCTAAATACTTTAAATTTATTCTCGCGCCCCTGATGGTTGAGCCGTTAGGCTTAATGAAAAGGTGAGCATGTAACACTAAGGTAATTGAATGGAGCCGAGAAGTGGACAACTACTTGCGTTCTATCGAATTGCTCGACGGGTAGTTCTGTTATCTCCATTAATTGCGTTAATGGAACTAGCTCCAGATAAAAACCTTGACGTTTATGTTGGCCGTTATGCTGCCTTAGAGATGCATTTTTCCTAACGGAGATTATGAGCTATGACTCACTTAGACCTAGCTTCTCTAGATAAGCAGCAATTAACTGCCCTGCTTTGGGAGCTTAGGGGTACCCCTGCAGTTCACTCAATCTATCAGGAACTTAGAACCCGATCTCCCGAGGTGACAATCACAATCTCGGATCCAGACTGGGAAAATAAGACTGATGAGGCGCTAAAGCAAGCACTCGGTCTACCCAAAGCTCAGGGCGGCAAGCGTAGCGTCGCCTAACCAGGCTATGCATACAAATTCACGCAGATTGCATATGGGCGTAAGTTTCTCAATGAAATGGGCATCAGATTCTCCAACGATTACGTCTGCTTCAATCGCTTAGGAGATGTGATAGATTCTGGACACCTCGACGAAGAACCGTACTTCTGTACTACTGGAATCGCGACTGCACAACAAGTAATTGACTCGCACATGAAGAAGATCAAAACAGAGAATCCTCGACCAGAATCGTAGTGGAAGCCTTGTTGACAAATACTGGAAGTACTAAATCCAAACGAGTTTTGTCAGCACTCCTCAAGATTGGCTGGACTGTTGTTAAGCGGCCGTAGCGTAGCTCTTTGCCAAAGTTACCAAAGAGCAGGAACAGAAGGCGCTGCTTGTGGAATATAGTCGGGGACAGTCACAGGAGCCGGATCAGAGATTGTTTCAGTATTACCAATCCCCGACAGACTTTGTAGTTCTAATAAAGATGTGTCATAAGGATTGGCTAAGTCCCGAGTCCGCATAGTGGAGAAATCATCATCCTGCTGTTGGAGCAAATCTTTGTAAATGGCTTCAACACGCTCCGCAGAATTTTTGATCACGCCTTCAGGCGTATCTACACTAAACAGAAAATTGGCATCTCCACCGATATCCGTGTCTGTCCAGTAGGTATCAAAATTGGATTGTTGATCAAGCGTTTCAGAAATTGTCGGTTGACTCAAGGGTCGATCTCCAAGATCGACTTCCTGCTCTTGAGCGACTGCAACGCCATGACCAGTCAGAATTAAGGTGGCTAACGCTATACCCCCACTCCAGTGTTTGAAGCTCACACCCATGCTGAATATCCTTAAAAATAACTTTTTATCTGATTTATTTTAGTCTACCCATTTACTTAGGGAAATTGTGCTTTTGTCATATGCATTCGGTAAAGTTGGCCTCAATGCACACCGGGCTTCGCCAAAATGATGTTTCCTGTTCTCACTCATAGGCATGCTCCTAGTCTATTGACGAACGGGGCCATTATAAGTAACGGTGACCTGATTGTTGGCAGTGATGGTGACAACAGACTCTACGGTAGGGGTTTGATAACCAGGTGATCCTCCCCTAAATCTGAAGGTAATACTCCCATCTTGATTCTTTGTGTGAGGTGTTTCAGCCGTAGGGCCGAACATAGATGGTTCAGGTCGATACTGGGACAAGCCGCCGTTGGCCTTAATTGCAGCTTGTCTGGCTAAGTTTCTAGCTCTTGAGAGAAATAAATCTGCCAAAGCATCTGAATTCCGAGTAGATGCTGAGAGGGGCTGGGGAGGGGTGCTAGCGCGAATTGGCTCGACAGGAGCGGTTGGTGGTGTCGGCACTGATGAGCCTTTCTGGATAGTTTCTGGGGAAGCCGCCGCTGGAGATGGGAGAGTCGGTAAATCTGATGGGTTGGTCGGTTCAGCGGTCGATTTGGGTAGGGGAGGGAGTGATTCTAGGGGTTGAGTGGGAGCAACAGAGGGGGTAGGTGTAATGGGAATAGGAACTGCTTTTTCTAGGGGAGCGGGTAGATTGGGAGGCGTTTGGATGGGTGGCTGCGGTTGAGTGGGTTTAACATCGTTAGCCACTGGGGTTGACCGGAGTGGACCATTGTATTGAAGTTGCACTGCACCTTCTACGGTAACCTGGGCGATCGTTTCTATCGTGGGAGTGACAAAACCCGGTGCCCCTCCTTTGAAGGTAAAAGTGACACTGCCATCTGGATTCTGTACATGAGGCGCATCCACTGCAGGACCATACATTGCTCCTTCAGCCCGATAGGCGTTGAGACCCCCATTCTGTTGTTCGGCAGCTTGCCTAGCCAGGTTTTTTGCCCGTGTGAGGAAAAAAGGATCAGCTACTTTGGTAGATTCTACGGGAGGATTGGAGACTTGAGCATAGGCCGGAAGTCCTCCCATTCCTAAACAAATAGGGATGAGTAGACCCCAAGCGTGATCAACAAACTGACTCATAAATTTAACCTAACGAGAGATAAAAAAGTACCCTTGAGTTAAGAAGCCAGCATAGTATGGCCATTGGGCTTCACGAAAGCTTGCCGATTTTGCTTTCATTACAGACATTATGATTGAGCACTAGGGCCCACCAGCTCTGGCCTTAGTCTGTGAGACTTACTCAACTAAATCTTTGATTTGGTCAATAATTTGGGAGGGAGCTGCCGGCACGGGATCGGTGGCAGCGGGTGTTGGTTCGGGGGTGGTTGGCTCTGTAGGTGCGGCGGTGGCTGGGCGAATAGGACCGTTATAGCTGACCGCAACTTCGCCGGCTGGTGATACCGTCACAATTGTTTCTAGGTTAGGAGTCGTAAATCCAGGGGGGCCACCCTTAAAGGAAAACGTCACACTCCCATCCTCATTTTCGACATAGTCGGAGTCGATAGCGGGGCCATACATAGCAGCTTCTGCCCGGTATTGACGCAGTCCTCCATTTTCTCGCTCGGCCGCTTGGCGGGCTAGATTTTTAGCTCGAGTGAGAAAAAAGGGATCGGCTTTAGTAGCCTCTTGGGCTAAGCGAAGCGGTTGAGACACCCTGGCTGGTTGGGATTGGGGCGTTGCCTGGGCGTAGACGACTGTAGAAGTAGCTAAAGGGGCTAGTAAAATTGATGAAAACAACAGAGATTTGTTCATAAGTTGTGATTTGGTAAACAATAACAACAACTCAAGGGTTGTTGATGGGTTTATAACTTCTCTGGCATAACAGTTAGATTGCATAGACGGCTACTCTCCGGCCCTGTTCCATTTCTTGAATGATGGCGAGAAGATTGGGGTTGATCTCTGCCAATCGTAGAGTGGATTGTCATTGCATCGTATGCTTGCCAACAACGGTCTATGTAAGGGATAAAGTCCAATCTTCTACAAAAGGGACCTCATCATAGTATGGTACGAGAACATTGAGCTAGGGTTCAATTCTCATCAACGCAAAAAACATGACCTCTATCCGTATTGGCAATGGCTACGATATTCATCAATTGGTCGCAGGTCGCCCTCTCATTTTAGGTGGGGTCCAGATAGAGCATTCTCTGGGATTGAAGGGTCACAGTGATGCGGATGTTCTTACCCATGCGATTATGGATGCTCTTTTGGGAGCTTTAAGTTTGGGAGATATTGGCCATTATTTTCCTCCGACTGATCCGCAATGGGCCGGAGCCGATAGCCTCCAGTTGTTAACGCAAGTCCATCATCTCGTGATTGATCGAGGATGGCAGATCGGGAATATTGACTCGGTAGTCGTAGCAGAGCGACCAAAGTTGAAACCCCATTTAGAGGCGATGCGCGATCGCATCAGCCAAGTCCTCACCCTCAATCCCGACCAGATTGGCATTAAGGCTACGACCAATGAAAAATTAGGACCCGTGGGCCAGGAGCAAGGTATTTGTGCCTATGCTGTAGCTCTATTGACCTCAGATCAATAGAGGTGACGACGGGGGATTTGCAATGACCGATAGCCCACTGATTTTGGGAATTGATCTAGGGGGTACCGCCATTAAGTTGGGATGTTGTGGTTCTCAGGGGCACTGTCTGCGCTCAGTCACTATACCTACGCCGCAACCCTCTACACCGGAAGCTGTGGTGGCTGCGATCGCAGCCACGATCCACACCCTTGATCCAGACCAGGCGATTCCGGCTATTGGTATTGGTATGCCTGGACCAGCCGATATTACCGGACGAATTGCCAAAATTTCCATCAATCTAGATGACTGGCATAACGTACCCTTGGCGGAGTGGATCGAAGCCAAAACGGGGCGACCCACAACCGTTGCTAATGATGCCAACTGCGCAGGATGGGCAGAAGCCTTGTACGGGGCAGGACAGCCCTTCCAAAATCTGATTATGCTCACCCTAGGGACTGGGGTGGGAGGTGCCATCATCCTAGATGGAGAGCTATATACGGGTCGGGCCGGGTCTGCGGGAGAATTAGGCCTGATTACGCTCTGGCCCAATGGTCCGCCCTGTAATAGTGGCAATAACGGTTCTTTAGAGCAATTTGCTTCGGTACGTGCCATTCGCCGAGATCAGCACTACGAACCTCATCAATTGGCAGAGCAAGCCCAAACGCAAGATGCCGCGGCAGTAGAATTCTGGCAAGACTATGGTCGGAATTTAGGAGCAGGACTGGCCAGTTTGATCTATGTCCTTACCCCCGAAGCCGTGATCTTGGGCGGTGGGATTGCTGCTAGCACCGATCTTTTTCTGCCCTGGGTCAAAGCTGAGCTGGAGCAGCGGGTGATGCCGACGTCCCGTGAGGGTCTTGTCCTTTTACCTGCGGCTTTGGGCAATCAGGCAGGGATGATTGGAGCTGCTCAACTAGCTCGAAAACGATTCGGATACTAAAGGCTCTAAGGAGTCAGCCGGGGCAGTCGCCTCAGCATAGAGTTCTGGCGGATAGGGTTCTGATGTGGACCTATCCTCAGCTAAACAAGCTTCGACTAACCCTTTAAACAGAGGGTGAGGATCATTGGGACGAGACCGAAACTCTGGGTGAAACTGAGTGGCAATGAAGAAGGGATGAGTGGATAGCTCAATCATTTCTGCGAGGCGGCCATCAGGCGAGGTACCGCTAATCACATAATCAGACTCTAAAAATAAGGGACGATAGGCATTGTTGAATTCGTAACGATGCCGATGCCGCTCATAGACAACTGTTTCCTGGGGATATAGGCGAGCTGCTAAGGTATTGGCCAACAATCGGCAGGGATAAAGGCCTAAACGCATTGTCCCCCCCAAGTCGACCACATCTTGTTGTTCTGGCAAGAGGTTAATGACGGGGTTACGGGTGTCTGGATTGAATTCAGCACTATTGGCATCCTCTAAACCAGCAAGATGGCGGGCCCATTCAATGACCGCACATTGCATGCCTAGGCAGAGTCCTAAAAAGGGTAAGCGCTGTTCACGGGCGTACTGAATGGCAGCAATTTTGCCGTCTACTCCCCGTATGCCGAATCCACCAGGAACAAGGACCCCAGCTACCCCAGCTAAATAACGCTCGGCTCCATGAGCTTCAATCTTTTCTGAATTAACCCAGCGAATCTGGACCGCAATGCCCTTGGCGACAGCGGCATGTTGTAGAGATTCAACCACCGATAGATAAGCATCACTGAGCTGGACATACTTGCCCACTAGAGCAATTTCCAGGGTTTGAGACGGATGATCAAGCTGATGAACCAGCGCTTGCCATTGGGTTAGCTCTGGTTGTCGCTGCTCCAAGTGCAGTATTTTGAGGACTTGCTGGGCTAAGCCTTCTTGTTCAAGGGTCAGAGGGACGGCATAGATACTGCTGGCATCTTGGGAGGTGATCACGGCCTCAACGGGCACATCACAGAACTCTGATACTTTCTCTTTGATGCCTGGAGACAGCGGGCGATCGCATCGACAGACGAGAATATCGGGTTGAATACCAATGGAGCGCAGTTCTTTGACGGAGTGTTGGGTGGGTTTAGTTTTCATCTCTCCCGCCGAGGGAATCCAAGGCATCAAGGTGACATGGGTATACAGGATATTGTCGCGACCTACATCCTTGCGAAATTGACGAATGGCCTCTAGAAACGGCAACGACTCGATATCACCGACCGTCCCTCCAATCTCCGTAATCAGAACATCGGGGGTGGTTTGCTTGGCCACGCGCATGATCCGATCTTTAATTTCAGTTGTAATATGGGGAATCACTTGCACCGTGCCCCCTTCGTAGTCGCCGCGACGTTCTTTGTTGAGAACGGACTGATAAATTGATCCGGTTGTGACGCTGTTCAGTCGAGACATGGGCGTGTCTGTGAAGCGTTCGTAGTGTCCTAGATCTAGATCAGTTTCCGCCCCATCATCGGTCACAAACACTTCGCCATGCTGAAACGGGCTCATCGTACCGGGATCGACGTTGATATAGGGATCGAGCTTCAAGATAGAGACGGAGTAATTGCGGGATTTTAGCAGCCGTCCCAAGCTGGCGGCAACAATGCCCTTACCAATACTAGAAACCACACCGCCCGTTACAAATACAAACTTAGTCATGAGCAGCCCTACACTCTTAAATCCATTCGACCTATTTTGCCATAGGTTCCTGATTAAAATCGGTTTTGTTACGCTTCCACAACGCCCTTGATCGTCACCTCATCCCCTAGCTGCACCCCTTGATTTTCCCCTAGGGGAATGCGAGTATTCACAGCCAATCGATAGAAATGATTAAACCGGGCTGAGTTGACCCAGTTTGGCAGAGACTGTTGGCGTTGTTTAATAAATATCTTTTGAAACTGAGGTGTGGCTTTGCCTGATTTGGTATCGCGGGTCGGAACGATGCACCGCTGGCAGGGATTGACGCCTTCTAGAACAACCGTCCCGATTTGGAATTGCATGCGATGGGCTGCGTCTGCAAACAGCCGATCTTCCCAAAATGGTGGGGTTCCTCCAATTTCTAAGTTCGTGCGCAGTCGTCGGCGTAGTTCTGCGACGGTCAGATCCGGGTACCAAGAGGCCACCATTTCTAAGGTCGCTGTGCTAATCAGAGTTGGACCCGGTGAATCAGTGTCATCAGGGAATCCCCTGTACGGATGGCGTTGGATTTGAATCTCAAATTGAAAATAATCACTCAACCAGGTTTCTAGGGCAGTGCGATCGCTCTCTAAATTAAAGGTGTGGGGATTAGAGTCTTCCGCCTGTAGGGTGAGGGTATGAAAGGTGGGAGAGATTTGCGATCGCAATCGATGCATCTGAGCATAGCGCTTACCGTTGACCACCTTGCCTTGGCGATCAAACAGCGCATATTCGCGATCATGCTCAAGCGCTCCACTATCGAGGACTGGGGCTGCCTCTACGGTGATGCCATCTAAGGACTTAAAGGGGTACAGATCAATCCTAGCTAGATACGGCATCCATTTGGCTCAACTCAATAATGTTGCCATCAGGATCGTGGACAAATAGCGCCGCTCGGCCAGAGCGACTCAATTGGTAGGTCAATCCTGCGGATTGGAGTTGGGTTTGGTATTCCTCTAAGTTGGTTACCGCTAACGCCACATGGCGGTTCCGACCCCAGCGATCTGGATCAACCTGCTCAGCTCTGTAATCAGCCGTCACCATGATGTGCAGTTGTTGAGCCCCAATTTGGTACCAAGCTCCTGGAAAGTCAAAGGGACGAGGACATTCTGACAAGCCCAAAACGTCTCCATAAAAAGACCGAGATTTGTCTAAGTCTTGGACTAACAAGGCAGTATGCAATAACTGAGTAACTGTCATGGTTCTGGTTTAGTCTCCGGTTTAAAGCGCGCGTACCAGGCTGTAATCAGTCCGACTGCCAGCAAAGCCCCTGTAATATCGATGAGCACATCAATAGGAGAGGCCCCGCGATTGGGGACAAAGCTCTGATGTACTTCATCCGTTATGGCAAAAATAGCTGATCCAATGAGAGCTAAGGGTAAAACTGATTTCCAAAAACGCTGTAGCCCGATCGTTCCCACACCGAAGTTCAAGAACGTGAGAATGGCATATTCTGTGAGGTGAGCGCCTTTGCGCACCAGAAAATTTAGGGTACTGAGTTGTTGGGGACTTAGTACATCTAGCAGGGTTGGAAATCCCCAATTCAGGATTGTCTCTAGAATAGACTGAGTTTGCTCGCCTCCCCAAGCTTGGGTAGAAAAGTAAACCATCAAAGCCATCCACAATAACCAGATGAGAACGGTCATACCTCTGAGTGCAATCGGAGTTTGTTTCAATACAGCGATCTCATTGTTAGTTTAAAGTGAATGTGCCACTTCTTCAGTGACATGCTGATCCTACTCACGCTGGCGCTGATATTGAGGTTTTTAGAGATGGCTCAATCCCTCCAGTTCGGCTTCAGCCCATGTATGAACTGCCTCTACGGCGAAATGTAGGTTCCAGCCCACGACAGAACAGAGTTTCAAATGATCCCGAACTCAGGTTAAATCGATTCCCACAATCGAGGGCGGGGACGTCCTTGGAGTTGATCATGAGTCTCACGAAGCAATGTTGGAATATCTAGATTTTCAGGACAGCGTGGCAAACAATCTCCACAGTCTGTACATCGGTTCCCTTTGCGCCCAGGAAACCAGTGTCCCGCATTTTCAAACATACGATAGCGATAGCGACCAAACTGTTCCATCTCGTAAGTAAGGGTCAAATTTCGCAACCGCAACACTTCTGGAATATGTATCTCTTCTGGACAAGGTAAGCAGGCATAGCATTGCTCGCAGCTATTGGGGAGCGACTGAGCTTGGGTATTGAGTCGATCAAGAATTTGTTGCTCAATGTCTGTCAGGGAATTGGTTTGATCTGCAATTTCTAGGGGCCAATCCAACTCTTCCGGCGTGGCAGCCCCAACGCTTAACGTCGTAATTTCAGGCCGACTGAGGAGGAATCGAGCGTTGAAGTGGAGTGGATCCAGCGGCTGACAGAGTTCTTGTAACTGTTCTGGGGGACTATACAGCAATCCGCCTTTATCCGCAGGCGAAATCATAAAAATGCCCATGTCTCGCTGGCTGGCAAGTTCAAGGGCTGGAGCATTGCGCTGTAAAAAAAAGGTGTAGTGCAAATTTACGAATTCAAACAAACTGGTTTGGATGGCTGCCAAAATCAACTCCAAGGATCCGTGGGTGGAAAAACCGATATGGCGAATGCGACCTGCTGCCTTGGCAGCCTGAACTGCCTGCATACATCCGTGTGGATCCTGCACCCAGGCGAGATGCTCTGGCGTATTCAACCCATGAATGGCCAAACAATCTACCGTCTCCAATCCCAATCGCTCAAGAGAGAGATCAATAGCTTGGGCCATCTGCTGGGCATCAGGTTTGGGGGTGATTTTAGTGGTGATATACAGGCGACTGGTCTCAGTCACCCGAGGTCGTTCTGGTAGCCAACACCGATCCTGCTCCACTAGTCCTAGCGCTTGGATCATCTGCCCCAGATAGCGTTCGCTGTTTCCATAACCCTGAGCCGTTTCAACATGATTAATCCCTAAGGCAAAGGCTCGGAGTAAAGTATTCTGGGCATTCACTGCCGACTGCAAATATCGCATTGTCCCTAGGGAAAAAACTGACAGGTGCAGGTTGGTGCTGCCGAAACGGCGATATTTCATAACTAGGGGCTAGCTCGATTCAGCCGATGGCTCGCTGCCCCCTCGACTTTGAATAAAGTCTTCGGGGCGAATATTATCGATAAACTCGTGGAATTCTTCTTGTTCCTGGAGGTCCGCTTCCTGATCGACGGGGATAGAAGCATCGGCCACAACTTCCTCTAGCACCCAAATGGGGCTGTCCATGCGTAAGGCCAGGGCGATCGCATCACTAGGTCGAGCATCGACTTCTTTCTTCGCATCCCCCTGTTGTAAGGTCAGGACGGCATAGAAGGTATTGTCTTGCAATGAATGAATCACCACACGTTCCAAATCGATATCCCATTGATCCAAACAGGTCGTCATCAAATCGTGGGTCATGGGGCGAGGGGAGCGATGGCTTTCAAGGGCACTCAGAATGGCCCTAGCCTCATTTTGACCAATCCAGATGGGTAAGGCTCGACGTTCCGTCGCATCTTTGAGGAGAACAATCGGCAATCGGGATGCAGCATCTAGGGCAATCCCAGCAACATTCATTTCAATCATGCGTGTAGACCCAAAGCAAAGATGGCCACAGACGATACCTTCTCATGTATACAGAAACCGTTAAAGATTCTCTAGACTTTATTTAAGGAAGCTAAAGCCAAAGGGCATCGTCTTTCTCTCAGTTTGAGAATCATTGAACCAAGGGTGATCTGGGATAATGTAGAATTTCCCATTCTGATCCTAGCGACTGAGATCTGAGATTGACAACGTAGAAAATACTGATGTTACGTAACAACTGGGTAAGAACATGTTTACAGGACTGATTCAAGGACTGGGGCATCTCCACCCTCAAGGACCCCAGCAAATATTAGTGCAGTGTGCGACTGCTTCTGTATGGGCAGGGCTAGCCATCGGCGATAGTGTCGCAGTGGATGGGGTGTGTCTGACGGTCGAAACGATTGTCTCTCAAGGTTTTATCGTTTCAGTGTCTCCAGAAACTTTGCAGCGTACGACATTGGGACACCGCCTCCATACTGATGAAAAGGTGAATCTAGAACCTGCATTGAGCGTCGGCGATCGCTTGGGAGGACATTTTGTCACGGGCCATATTGACGACGTGGGGGTGGTTACAGAGATTGACTCTACGGCGTCTGCGTGGGAGTTCAGCTTTACTGTTCCAGATGCGATCGCACGCTATATTGTCTCCAAGGGCAGCGTGGCGATTAATGGCGTTAGCCTGACCATCGCTGCATGCAACGATACTGGCAGTCAATTTAAGATCGCAGTCATTCCCCATAGCTTTGCAAATACCAATCTACAAACCTTGCGAACTGGAGATCAGGTGAATATTGAAACCGATGTTTTGGGTAAGTATGTAGCAAAACTACTGCGTCTACCGGGTTATCCCGTGCATGTTGAATCTGCTCTACCTGAAATCACCCCGGATTTCCTAGCCACGCATGGGTTTAGCTAGTTTGGATGCATCCTTTGCAAAACTGGAATAATGCATTCCTTTCATCTATTCTTGTGGCGATGCCCTCTGGCGATGGGGTGAAGTGGAGTCGCTTAAATATCGATTGGGAAAAATCCTATGCAACAGTTATACCCTGTGATCAAAGTCGTCTCACCCCTTGTGATTTGTAGTGCTTTGGGATTGGAAATATGGACGCTCTATCTCTTGCAGACGGGGAGTCCCGCGCCAAATCTTCCGGTTGGGTTGTTTTGGTTAGGACGGTTTGCCCTCACTGCACATTTCCTGGAAGGCATTGTTGCGAGTATTTTGGCCTTGTCTCGCGAGAAGTCTCCTATCTCTTATGGCATTTACACTTTTCTAGTCGGCACTGTAGGACTGTTGGAACTGTTGGCAGAGCCAGCTCGCACCAATCTCTAGCCAAACCGAATAAAGACAAAACGGCGGTGAGTATCAATCGAGAATTGTTGCAGATCAAAAGAATGATCACTGCCGTCTTTGACCTGATGGTCGGGACCATCTCGCCGACTCATCTGGCCCTTGATGGTCACTTTGGCAACAACTATGCGGTGCAAATGGCCCATCGGGTCGGGCTACAGTTAGTCTCCAAATTACGCCATGACTCTGCGTTATACCTGCCCTACAACGGTTTCCAGGGCAATCGCAAGTATGGCGAAAGACTCTATCCAAAGCAGATGGACTCGCAATTTCTGATGGACTCTTCTATCGACGAGGGTATCAAAACTGAGATTTACCAAGTTCACAACGCGCGCCATCGCCAATTCGCAGCAGCACTCAATCTGGTCATCATTGTCAAAACGAATCTCACCACCAAAGCGCAGGCTCATGTGATTCTGTTCACCAGTGATGGGACACTATCATTTCAGACAGTGATTGACTACTACTCACTCAGATTCCAAATTGAATTTAACTTTAGAGAGGCAAAGCAGTTCTGGGGCTTGGAAGATTTCATGAATATCACCCAGACGGCTGTGAACAATGCGGTGAATTTATCCTTCTTGATGGTCAACGTCTCCCATCGCTTGCTCAAAGACGCTCGACACGACCACTATGACTAGGCTAGCTGTCGGGCCTTCCGGTACCTTGAGGAGGTCTTTAATTGGCTACCACAAAAGCCTGATCCTATTTCTTGGGCGCAAATCTTGAGCAAGGTTGCCAATCTAGGGGCTATACATCTCATACGGTTGAAGGGTCCTCCTGATTTGGCGAAGGTATTGTCCAACAATCACTATACTTTGGCATATCTCATCTCCTTCAAGTAGTTATTGAAAATTTTCAGCAATCTATCCAAGACTCAAATATTGTAAGTCCATAAATTAGCAAGATTCGATGTCTTCAAATCACCCTGTACAATAGGAACTTGTGCAGTTGGTATTGAGTACATGGCTAGCGCTGGATCTGTCCCCTTTTCTCCTGAAGAAATTGCTGCTGAAGGGCTCAAGCCGGAAGAATACGAAGACATTGTTCAACGTCTGGGTCGTCATCCTAATCGAGCTGAACTAGGCATGTTTGGTGTGATGTGGTCCGAGCATTGCTGCTACAAAAATTCTCGGCCGTTGCTCTCCCAATTTCCCACGGAAGGAAAACACGTTCTTGTTGGACCTGGAGAAAATGCCGGGGTTGTGGACTTAGGGAATGGTCTACAACTGGCGTTTAAGGTGGAGTCCCATAATCACCCTTCGGCGGTAGAACCTTTTCAGGGCGCTGCTACGGGGGTGGGTGGTATTTTGCGCGATATTTTCACGATGGGGGCGCGACCCATTGCTGTTCTTAATTCTCTGCGATTTGGCGATCTAGAAGATGTTCGCACCCGTCGCTTATTTAGTGGCGTTGTCTCTGGAATTGCTCACTATGGCAACTGTGTTGGCGTTCCAACTGTCGGGGGTGAAGTCTACTTTGACCCCGCTTATAACGGCAACCCGTTAGTCAATGCCATGGCCATGGGCTTGATGGAAACCTCGGAGATTGTGAAAGCAGGAGCTGCTGGTGTTGGCAACCCGGTGCTGTATGTCGGATCCACCACGGGTCGGGATGGCATGGGCGGGGCCAGTTTTGCTAGCGCTGAACTGGATGCGACTTCCGAAGTCGAAGATCGACCTGCCGTTCAGGTCGGTGATCCGTTTTTGGAAAAATCTCTGATCGAAGCTTGTCTAGAAGCCTTTAATACTGGGGCTGTCGTGGCTGCTCAAGATATGGGAGCAGCAGGACTCACTTGTTCTACGGCTGAAATGGCGGAAAAAGGAGGCGTGGGCATTGATTTAGATTTGGATCTGATTCCAGTGCGCGAAGCGGGAATGGTGCCCTACGAATACTTACTTTCAGAATCCCAGGAGCGGATGTTGTTTGTCGCCGAAAAGGGCCGCGAACAAGAACTCATTGATGTCTTCCATCGCTGGGGGCTGCATGCCGTCGTGGCTGGGTCTGTGATTGCTGACCCGATTGTCCGTATTCGCTTTCAGGGAGAGGTCGCTGCCGAAATTCCAGCGAAAGCATTATCTGATAATACGCCGATCTATAAACGCGAGGTGTTGGCAGAACCGCCTGCCTATGTGCAAAAAGCACGGGAATGGAATTGCGATCGCATCCCCCCCTGCACCCCCGAAGGCATCGACATCCAGGACCAACGCCACACCTGGTCAGATATTCTCTTACAGCTCCTCCAAGTGCCGACCATTGCCAGCAAACAATGGGTCTATCGTCAGTATGATCATCAGGTGCAAAATAACACCGTCGTTTTACCCGGCGATGCAGATGCTACTGTGATTCGCCTCCGTCCCGTTATTCAGCAAGAAACACCCGACCCAGGGGCTGAGACCAAAACGGCTGTGGCGGCCACCATCGATTGCAATGCTCGCTATGTCTACCTCGATCCCTATGAAGGGGCCAAGATGACTGTAGCAGAAGCCGCTCGCAATCTCAGTTGTGTTGGCGCTGAACCCATCGCCGTTACGGACAACTTAAATTTTGGTAGTCCTGAAAAACCTGTAGGCTATTGGCAACTGGCAGAAGCCTGCCGAGGACTTGCCGACGCCTGCCGCCATCTTAAGACCCCGGTTACTGGTGGCAATGTTTCCCTCTATAACGAAACCTTTGATGCGGAGGGTCAGCCCCAACCCATCTATCCCACCCCTGTAATTGGCATGGTGGGGTTAATCCCTGACCTCAACAAAGTTTGTCAGCAAGGCTGGCGATCCGAAGGCGATCTGATCTATTTACTGGGTGTGCCTTTGTTGGCTGACAGCGATCTCGTTACCCTAGGTGGTTCCGAATATTTAGCCAGCATTCACCACCAGATCGCAGGCGAACCGCCCCATGCTGATTTAGATCTAGAGAGTCAAGTTCAAGCGACCTGTCGACATGGCATTCAGCAAGGATGGATTCATTCTGCCCATGATTGTGCAGAAGGGGGCATTGCCGTTGCCCTGGCAGAGTCCTGTATCAGTGGTCAGCGAGGAGCCAACATTCAAGTTCAATCTTCTACTGAGCATCTGCGTTGGGATCAGATTTTGTTTGGTGAAGGGGGAGCCAGAATTTTAGTCTCAGTGGGGGGCGCTAACCAAGTTAATTGGGAATCCTATTTGCAAGCCTATCTACCTCAGCACTGGCAGTGTGTGGGAACGGTCACTCCCAAGGGAGCAGGACTGACGTTCACAACCGATGTTCACCAGACCTTAATCAAGGTTAGGATTGAAGAGGCAACGCAACTGTGGTCTCAAGCCATTGCATCTAAGCTGGAGTAAATCCAGACTTGATATCCTGCGGTTGTAGGGGGCAAACGTATATTTGTGACTGTGTTTCATTTTTTCTGGCCTATTTAGTTTACAGAACTATCTAATATGTATCCAGCTGATTCTGCTCCAACGGTTCAACCCGATAATGATCCTGCCCCGTCCATCATTTCTCCTGAATCGTGGTCAGAAGATAAACCCGAAGAAGCCTGTGGCGTGTTTGGGGTGTTTGCCCCTGGTGTTGAAGCAGCAAAACTGGCCTATTTTGGTCTTTATGCGCTCCAGCATCGTGGCCAAGAATCGGCTGGGATTGCCACCTATACAACCGGTGGTCAAATGTATGCTTATAAAAATATGGGTTTGGTTTCCCAGGTTTTTTCAGAACCAATTTTAAATGATTTACCAGGCTACATCGCTATCGGCCATACTCGCTACTCCACCACTGGATCAAGCCGTATTGTTAATGCTCAGCCCGTGGTGGTCGATACCCCTCTTGGGTCATTATCCTTGGCCCACAACGGTAATTTGGTCAACACCGTCAACTTGCGAGAACAGTTACTGGCCCAAAACTGTCCCCTAGAAACCACCACGGATTCAGAGGTGATCGCCTATGCGATCGGTGAGGCCGTCAAATCTGGCAAAGACTGGTTTCAAAGTGCGATCGCAGCTTGTCAACAATGCGAAGGCGCTTTTAGCCTAGTGATTGGAACACCTACGGGTATCATTGGCATCCGAGATCCCCACGGGATTCGCCCCCTGGTCCTTGGCACCTTAGAAAATGAAGATAATCCCCATGCTCCCCATTACGTTCTAGCATCTGAGACTTGCGCCCTAGATATTATCGGGGCCACGCATGTGCGCGAGATCAGCCCTGGCGAGATTGTGCATATTACCGCCGAGGGCATAACTTCCCACACATGGGCCGAGCAACCAGAGCGGAAGCTATGCATTTTTGAAATGATTTATTTTGCCCGCCCTGATAGTCATATGAAGGGTGAAAGCCTCTACAGCTATCGGCTCCGACTGGGACAACATCTGGCTAAGGAGTCTCCTGTTGAAGCAGACATGGTGATTGCCGTTCCAGATTCTGGCATTCCTGCCGCCATTGGCTATTCTCAAGTTAGCAATATTCCCTATGCCGAAGGCTTGATTAAAAATCGGTATGTAGGTCGCACTTTTATTCAACCGACCCAGGCCATGCGCGAAATTGGTATCCGCATGAAGCTCAATCCTCTGCGAGATGTCCTCGCAGGCAAACGCATTGTCATCGTTGATGATTCGATTGTGCGGGGGACGACCAGCTATAAGATTGTCCGCGCTCTCCGAGAGGCCGGGGCTACAGAAGTCCATATGCGCGTATCTTCTCCGCCAGTTACCCATCCTTGCTTTTACGGTATTGACACAGATGATCAAGAGCAACTGATTGCAGCGACAACCTCTCCTATCGAGATTGGCAAGAAAATTGGCGTAGATTCGCTCCACTACCTCAGTTGGGAAGGTATGCTAGTAGCGACGCAACGCGACCCCGAAAACTATTGTTCAGCTTGCTTTACAGGAGATTATCCCATTTCAATCCCTGAGCCTCTCAAGCGCACAAAACTCATGCTGGAAAAAGCATAATCAACTTTAATGGCAGGGTTTGCTAGAAGTCTAAGCAAACTTACTGCTCAAGAGTAAGGCCGAACCCGTTGTCAATAATGAGCTTTTCCGACGTCTCCAGTCTTGGAATTTTCTATTAGAAAACCTTAAAAGCCTTCTCTTCCATGTTGAATGCTGGCAGGATGGGGTTTTGGAATTCTGGATATTTGGAGTCAATTTGATGGGCTCTATATTGAATCCAAGGAAAGCCCCGTTTCACAATTTGCATCGTGCGGAATAAGTTCTGAGGATCGCCAATATGAGTCGTCGGTAATTTCTGGCCCATTTCCTTCAGTACCAGCCCAAAAGGGACCTTGATTTCTTCTTGCAGCTTGAAGAAACGGACTAATACAGACGCAGAGGCAGACATTAGCGAGCCAACGCCGCCTCGGGCTTGTCCCCAGCCGATAAAATAAAGTCCCTTATAATCATCGAGAAATGCGCCACCATAGCTTTTGACGACGGAGCCTTCAACCCGTTGGAGTTCTTTGGGCAGGAACGGGTAAGCCACGTTATAACCCGTAGCGCAAACAATCAAATCAAATGCATCTCGCTGGCCATCAACGAATTCGACCTCCCACCCCGCTAATTTGCGCACAGCCGGTCGAGCCGTTAGTCGGCCATGTTTGAGGTAGTAGGGGACTTCATTGTTGATCGTCGGGTGCTTCTCAAACAATCGATACTTGGGTTTGGGTAAGCCATAATCCGCATGGGTGCCGAGACTAAGGCGAATAATCAAGTGGGTCATCAGGCGCTGGTACCATGCTGGCATCCACCATCTCGTCAGATCGGCGGCCGGAGTCCCAGCAAAGGTTTTGGGAATAAACCACACCGATTCCCGCAAGCTAATCGTACTTTTGGCACCAACCCGTGCGGCTTCAGCGGCGATATCGCAGGCCGAATTGCCGCCGCCAATCACGAGTACCCGCTTCCCTCTTAGTTGATCAGGATGCTTGTAATCTTTGGAATGAATGATATCGCCTTGGAAATGTCCCTCAAACTGGGGAAATCGTTTGCTCCAATGGTGGCCATTACAAAGAATTACGCCTTTGTAAAGCCGCTGCTCTCCATGGGCTAACGTGACCTCCCATAGGTTATTTTCAACTGGACGAACATATTGGACTGTGCAATTGAGCTGAATCTGCTGACGTAGATCAAAATGGTTGGCAAACGCCTGCAAATAATCCTGCATATTCTGAGCGCTGGGAAAATCAGGGTACGCCTCTGGCATGGGGTAATGCGTGAACTGAGTGATCTTTTTGGATGAAATGATGTGGGCAGTTTCGTAGACACCATGATGCCAATTGCCACCAATGTCATCACTGGCATCGACTTGGTCGTAGGCCACCCCTGCAGTTTTGAGGGCTTCAGCCATGCCCAAGCCAATAAATCCTGCACCCAGGACTAAGTATTTTTCGGAGGTGGTTAGCATATGGGTCGATGTCAAAACTTACTATTCAAGGGAGTGATTCAACTTTTTAGAAATTGCACGTCCGCCCCAATGCACTAATCCAGGCGCATATCGCTGCAGTCGAGACAACACTTTAGCCGTCAAATCAGGAAACACTTCTGCTTGGTTGCGTTGAATGCCTCGAAGTGTAGCGACCATGATTTTGTGAGGATCGGTGGCAAATCGCTCTGGGAATTGGTTACTGCTCAAAGCTAAGGTGCCATAACTATTGGACCGTAAAATGGGTGTACGACTGAAAAAAGGATATACAGCCGTTACCTTAATATTGAAGGCTTTGACTTCATTGCCTAAACCCTCACTAAAGCCTCGTAAACCAAACTTACTCGCCGAATAATGAGTTAAGCCCATGAGCGTTGACCAGCCTGCTAAGGATGAAATATTAACGATGTGGCCCTGGCGACGGTCAATCATATCAGCGACGAACAGGCTACTGAGCCGCATGGGGGTGAGCAGATTAATCTGCATCATCAATTCCCACTGGTCTGGTGGTGTTTCGTCCATACGCCCAAACATGGCGATGCCAGCATTGTTGATCAATATATTGACTGGCAACCCCAGAGACGTTATCTGCTGAAATAAGGACTGGCAGCCCTTAGATGTAGCTAGGTCAGCAACAATGCTGGCTAGCAACTCTCCGTTCGTGGTCAGATGCTTCAGTGTCTCGGCTTGGTGTGCAAGTTGCACTGCATCTAGATCCGTGCAGATCACTCGACTGCCTGCGGCTAGTAAAAGCTGTGTTAATTCTTGACCAAAACCACCTGTTGCCCCTGTTAAGAGCACAACGGCGTCATTTAAATCGGTCATGGGTAAGCCATAAAGTCCTGTGACTAGATTGTAAAAGATGTCCGCACGTCAACATTCTCTGACTCAATCACTTTTATGATTGGAAGGCCGGACCTTATTCATCTTAGAGGGATTTAACGGATGAACCTCCAAATCCGACCCGCCTGTCTAGAAGATCTATCTATCATCCGGGCTTGGGCAGTCCAAGAATCCTGGAATCCAGGGCGACATGATTTGGCAGTGTATTGGCGGCAGGGCGGTTTACTGGTGGCTTGGCTTGAAGATCAACCTGTTGGCTGTATTTCTGCTGCTTTCTACGGCCCAGCATTTGGATTTCTGGGATGTTATTTAGTGGATCATCGTCACCGGGGGCATGGGTATGGCCGCTCTTTGTGGGAAAAAGCAGTTGTGGCGCTGCCGTCTCGCTGTATTGGTTTAGAAGGAGCCGTTGCTCTCCAGGATACCTATCTAAGGCATGGTTTTGTAAAGTCATGCCTGCATGTGCGTCATCAACTGCAAGCCCAGGCCAGCGAAGATATTTCACCTCCTTTGGTTCCTATCCATACAGTGCCTTTTGAGAAAATGCTGGCTTATGATACTCACTACTTTGTGGGGCAGCGATCGCACTTCTTGCAAGACTGGTTGGCCAGTCCCGAAATGCAAGGGTGGGGATATATGCAGGCTGGAGAGTTACTGGGTTACGGTCTGATTCGACCTGCTGAAATTGGCTACCGGATTGGACCGCTGTTTGCGAATACGGCGACGGTAGCTCAGCAGCTATTGCCAGCTCTTTTGCACCTTGCCCCGCCTGAGCAGCCTATTTATATCGATGTTCCCAAAATTAATGATCAGGCTAACCAGCTCATGCAAGCTTTTGATGCGATTCCACTATTTAGCAATTGTCGGATGTATAAGGGAGTCTTCCCCACGTTGCCCCTAGAGAACATTTACGGGGTAACAACCTTAGAAATGGGATAACCTCAAATGACCAAACGTGACCTCACCCAAGACTGGTTCTCAAAGCTGAGTTCGCAAAATAGTTCCTGATTGAGGATGGGCGCGTTGCGTGTAAGATTTGCGACCGTACTCCTGCCCATAATCTGTCCCCAAACCAAAGTACCAATGTCCTTGTAACTGGGTAAACGAACGGGCAAAGGTCTCGGATTCAAAGGTGAGAATTTCGCACCAATGCTGTTGATCCGTCGCTTTTCTAATCCGGTTGACAAAGCGTTGTTGGCCGGATCCCTGCTGGCGATCGCTGGTTAATACATATAATCCTTGCTGAGTGGCCCATAAATCCCAGGGAACTTCATTGGTCGGCAACTGAATTCTCCGAACTTTCGCATTGTTAGGTTCCAAAGACTGGGCCACAAATAAGCCAGGAGGGTGAAGATGAGGATCTTCGCTATTGAGGACTTTGGTATTGCGAGAAGTGCGAGCAACGTAACGGGACACATTACTCAAATAGGCCAATTGAGATTTGTAAGTTGCGGTTTTGGTGACCTGAGTGGCCTGCTTGTGATCCGGGAATAACGTGGTCCGATCTAAGTCTGGCCGCTGTCTGGGGGACAAGGTAGCATCCACCTGCCAGGGGGGGCCTCCAGAAAAAACGTAAAGTGATGCTTCAAAACGAACTAGTCGGGCTGGGTCTGTTCTGAGGGTTTGCACCTCCTGCCAGGTGCGGCCTCTGTTTGCCGACCTGAGTAAATATCCTCGATTATCTTGCCGCCGAATCGCAGTCCACAATTGGTTTTTAAACCCTTGAATGGACCAGACATGAACCCCGCCTGGAATGGTGCGGATCTTCTGCCAACCCTGCTGGCGCCGTCGATAGAAATTCCCAAATTTCCAGCTTCCTCGGGCATCAATGCCTGGGATATACAGGCTCGATCCAATCGCTTGAAAATTTCGGATCTGTTCTTCTGGGGCAACAAAGTCAAATTTGAATTGACGGGATTGAGGGTTAAAAAACCAGAGGGGAATCGGACCCTGATTGCGATTGCTATCTCCATGTCCAAGATAGACCTGGCGTTGAAAAGGATACATTGCCCATACATTCCGAGCATAGGGTTGAACTTTTGCATATTTACCCGTCTTAAAAGGTTCGCCTAAGACTTCTAAGCGCTCTGTGACATCTTGCTTAGAAACCTGAGCACAAGTCTTCTGTGCTGTAGACCCCCTCGGCCACAGCAATGTCTTCACCCCGAAGATACTAGTGCCGACAACAAGGACCCCACCTAGGGTTATTAACGTCCGACGATGTCTAGTCATAAGTGTAGAACTACCTACTTCAACTCTTGCAATGAGCTGACAAATATCCCCACACCCCCAACCGCAAGCACCAAAATGGTGATCAATTCAAACGCAGACATGGGTGCTAGGCGAAAATTAATGCTGGCAATCACCCCAAACAGCAACATGATCAGGGAAGCCGCTGCTAGGAGCCAACCCAAGAAATTGTCAGAATTGTAGAAAATCAGGCCAACCCCAAAGATGAAGGGGACTAACACCATGCCGCTGGTGAGGCTGAGATTGCCAAGGCGATAGAGACTGTACCCTAGAGAAAAATTGTTGACGACTTTAATCGAATTGAGGAATAAATATCCTCCAGCTGTCATCATGGTTAGCCCTAAAAAGAACCGACCTATGCCACCACTGGTTCCCCCAGCGCCTCGTTTAGACATTGAATTTCCTACCTTGGTGTTCTGGCTATAGCGTAGAGCAGAACTAGGTCGATATTGCGGCCTCAGGAGAACTAATTGATATAGTCAACCAGCGTTAATGTATCAAAATCGTGCTGCAGGGGAGCTGCATTGAGAGGATTGCTACAGATATACCCTTTCCTCGTCAGTCTCTAGTTAATTCTTGCTCGAAGCTGGAGTGGGGGTTAGTACTGCTGCGATCGCTAAATCCGATGGGCATATGGTCAAGGATCGTGAAGAGCAAGATCGATCTTTTGACATCTTTCTTTACAAAATCAGACTACCTATGTTACATTTATTCACATAAGCATTTACGGAGTTTATACACATGACTGTTAGCGGATATACCTCAGATGATCGCGGTCGCCTCAACCGCTTTGCCGTTGAACCCAAAACAACTGCTCAAGAAGAGCCTGTATTTGGTTTCAACAAGCATGCCGAACGATATAGTGGCCGCCTAGCCATGATTGGTTTCTTCGGTATTTTATTAATTGAACTAGCAACTAACATGACATTTGTACAGATTGTTACAGGTGCCTAGTCACTGCCAGTATGCATCGCAGGCTGTAATGGCCAACGCTGACTACAGCCTTTCATTTTTTTAATTCATTACTTAATATTTATACTCCCCTATATCTCTTCGTAGACAAGAGATATAGGGGGCTTTTAGTTACGTGTCAGTGGTTGAGCCCATCAATATCAGTCGCCTCGCTGTAAGGCGTAGCCCACTCCCCGCACTGACAAAATTAAATCTGGTTCTTCTGCATCTTCTTTGAGCTTGTTGCGAAGACGAGACATGTGCACATCTACAACCCGCGTGTCAATCTTGCCATCGGGGCTATATCCCCATACTTTTTGTAAAAACTCAATTCTAGAGATTGGTTCACCCGGTCGACTCACGAGCAGTTCCAGTAAATTGAACTCCAAATGAGTCAGTTGGATGCGCTCATGGCCTTTGTAGACTTGTCGTTTATTGGTATCAATTTCAAGATTCCCCACTTGAATGACACCCGCTGATTTGTGGTGAGAGGAGTGTAATTTTGATATTCGACGCAGAATGCAGCGGATCCGAGATTCCAGCTCTTTGGGTGAGAACGGCTTGACCATGTAGTCATCAGCACCCATTTCTAAGCCCGTGATCCGGTCAGCGACATCTGATAAGGCTGTGAGCATGATGATCGGTACATCTGACTCTTGTCGTAGGGCTTGGCAGACTTGATACCCGTTCAGCTTGGGCATCATCACATCTAAAATAATCAAATCTGGTTCTTGATCTTGGCAGATCTGCAGCGTCTCTTCTCCATCCGCAGCCGTAATCACCACAAAGCCCATCATGGATAGCCGAGTTTCTAGGATCCGACGAATACTGGCTTCATCGTCAGCGACTAGGATTATTTGCTGCTGGTCTTTCAAGCTACTTTTATATCCAGGAACAAGCAATGTCAAGCAAAGATCATCTTGATACTCTCAAGAGATGGGATAACAAGCCAAGAAGATTGTAAATATCAAGTTTTTTTACATATTCCTAGCGGCTTCTAGAACTTGAGTTTACCAGTTGACAGTCTGTTCATTGCCATTGCGATCGCAATCTGAAGGTTCGTGGCTTCTACAAATCTGTAAGAGCATCTAAAACGTTGAGAAATAAGCCACTTTGTCTCCGGTGATCGAAGGGCTCAAGTTGCTATCTACACCTCGAAGATGAAGCTCCCACCTTCAATGAAAGACTGAGATAGCACAGGTCAAAAAAAAGGGGGCAATGCCCTTGACATATCTTTACAATAGCGTTACATTAATTTACAACACACATGAATCGAACGGAGTCTACAGTCATGAATACGCCTAATAACAATTTCTTCGGATTTAATCCTTTTGCTGAAGCTTGGAGTGGTCGTTTGGCGATGGTTGGCATCTATGCCGCTGTGGTCATCGAACTGGTTACTGGCAAAGGTGTATTGCACTTCTGGGGTTTGATGTAATTTTTCAACTTCAACCCTTTAGATCAATGTCACCTATTTGTAGTAGTTCAGGAGAGCTTTAGATTATGAATAATCAACCCCAACTGACTGGGTTCAATGCATTTGCAGAAACTTGGAATGGCCGTCTTGCCATGATTGGTTTCACCCTAGCGATCATTACTGAAGCACTCACAGGCCAAGGTATTATCGGTCAGCTTGCTGCTTGGTTTAGTCTCTAACGCTTGTTTTCTATTTTTGTAGGATTGAGACTCTCTACATTGTTCAACGGGGGTTTTCAGTAACCTACACCTTCACTGAGTTATGGGCTTTGGTCTTGAGAACGGGTACCTTCTTCCCTATTTCAGATCAGCCAAAATACTTTAATTTCTATCAAACCTTTCTCCCAGCTCTAAAGCTGGGAGTTTTTTTGTCCTGGCCAAGCAGGGTTGCCTGAATACGCTGAATCTCAGTAACTACAATGGTTAGGACGATAGTGGCGATGATTAATTATCATTTTCTTGACAAAACGTTACATTATCAGTTACATTTATTTACATGCACATCAGCTCTCTCATTACAGAGTTAAGCCTGCTGAGCATTCAAAATCCGATTTGAAGTTTCACAGCTTTTGCAGACACCTTCAGTCGTCACCTGGTAATGACGAGATTCTCTCTCACTCTTGTCACTGAAGGTCTCATTGGCCAGAGCATTGTCAGCTAAGTCTCAGCTTTACTGCATTTCTGAAGTTGAGCGCTTTGCTCAAAATAATAGGCTCGCTGGCTTTATTGCATCTTTTAGTACATCTATATTTCTCCAGTCTCAGTCTGGGGAATCATGTTCCTCTCATAACCGTGTTTACCCAAGTGCCACTATGAAAACTGCATTTGTCAGCAAAGATTCAATCACAAATTACTTACGAGAGATTAGCCGCTTTCCACTGTTGAATCATGAACAGGAAATCATCTATGGCAAGCAAGTGCAACGCTCAATGGTCCTGCAAACTCTCAAACAGGAACTATACAACCAGCTAGATCGAGAGCCCACTCTACAGGAATGGGCTGAAAAGGCTGAGGTCTCTACTGCTCAACTCCAAAAAGAGCTAAAGCTGGGCAAACAGGCAAACCGAAAAATGGTGGAGTCAAACTTGCGCTTAGTTGTTTCCATTGCCAAAAAGTACAACAAAGCTAAAGTTGAATTCTTAGATTTGATTCAAGAAGGCACGATTGGTCTGCAACGGGGAGTCGAAAAATTTGACCCCATGAAAGGCTATCGGTTTTCTACCTATGCGTACTGGTGGATCCGACAAGCCATGACTCGCGCCATTGCTGAACAAGAGCGGACCATTCGCTTACCGATTCATATCAATGAAAAGTTAAGTAAGCTCCGTAAAGTTAAGCGCCAATTATCCCAGACACTTCATCGCGACCCCTCCGTGGCTGAACTGGCTGTGGAGATGGACCTCACTCCCGAGAAGATTGAAGACTATTTGAACTACGCCCGGCGTTCGATCTCATTGGATATTCAGATCGGCGACCAGCAAAATACAGAACTGTGGGAGCTACTTGAAGACCCTAGTGCCTCACCAGATGATTATGCGACGGCTGCATCTCTACGTTCAGATCTAGACAAGATACTGAATGATTTGAGCCCCCAGCAGCGAGAGGTGATCACGCTACGGTACGGGTTGATTGATCAAAATCCCTTAACTTTGGCCAAGGTGGGAGAGCGCCTCAATGTCAGTCGAGAGTGGGTCCGCCGAGTGGAGCGAGAAGCTTTTAAGGCCCTGCGATCGCAAAAAGGGATGCTGCAAGAGTATATGGCTTGCTAGCCCGTTTCCCTCCGTTCATCTTTATCCTCAAGCTACTCTTCTTCACGTAAGAGTAGCTTTTCTTTTGTAAGAATTACTGCACACTGTGCTTGCCAATAGAGGTCTCTAGGGTCGCTACCTCTCATCTCTTGGCCTCTATATGAGTTTTTTACGGATTATATTTCTGAATTTTAAGGCAAAAAATACTTAAATTTGTCAAAAATACTGTCTATATAGCTGTGTTATCCATTTGCTCAGTTGGAGTTTCTTGTATAGCAATAAGCAATCAAATAGTAATGATCGTTGAATGTATACGACTCACCTTTTTATTCTGTAACTTTTATTGACATTTTGTTACAAATTGATTAAAATGATTAACATAACGTTACAAAAGGAGTTCATTATGTTTGCCCCCCTCGTCGTGCTAGTCCGCAATAGCGTTGGCCAACCTCGATTTGTCAAACTCAGAGGTAAAGCGATCGCCTTGCACTCTAAAGCGATTACCAATTTTTGTGAGCAAGTTGGTGTAGAACGTAATCGCCGCCAAGCTTGGATTCGACAAGCCCGCGATAATGGCAAACGTCTTGGCCTTTTAGCATAAACATCATAGTGGGTCAGCCTGATTAAAATCTACGACCTTGAGCAGATGTGAATCCCTCCAATATCATTCATCATGACTTACAAAAGCTGTCAAATCAGGTGAGCCAGACAAACTCATTTTTTGAAAAAATTACCCCATAAAGCTTCGACGATTTGGTGACTGGACCTTAGGTAGATTGAGAACGCTTCTCACCCAACGTTGAGCCATACAAACATTTTTTTGTTAAGGATCCTCTCATGCCCGTAAATGATAAACCTCGACGCCCGCGCCCCAATCCTCTCAGGACGATTTTGCTCATATTGCCGCTAGGGCTATTGATCTTAAATTTGGTCTTAACCTTTGGGAATGGTCCCCGCGTCTCCAAAGTCCCCTACAGCTTTTTTATTGAACAAGTTCAGGATGAGCAGGTTGCCCGAGTCTCAGTCGGTCAAAACGTTATCCGCTATCAAATTAAAGATCCCGATGGTAACGCCGGTCAGATTCAGGAAACCACACCTATATTTGACCTAGAGCTACCCAAGTTACTCGAATCCAAAGGCGTCGAATTCGCCGCCACCCCCCCACCCGCTAATCGCTGGTTCACCACCTTATTAAGCTGGGTCATCCCCCCCGTCATCTTCGTCGCCATCTTTCAATTCTTCAGTCGCGGCGGCCTCGGCGGCGGTGGTCCCCAAGGTGCATTATCCGTCACCAAAAACAAAGCCAAAGTCTACGTCGAAGGCGACGACAACAAAGTCACCTTTGATGATGTTGCTGGTGTTGAAGAATCCAAAGCCGAACTCGAAGAAATCGTCGAATTTTTACAATCCCCCAAACGCTTCACCGACATCGGTGCCAAAATTCCCAAAGGCGTCCTCCTCGTCGGCCCTCCAGGAACCGGTAAAACCC
>Ga0209185_1000923_pt1 | contig 28928 bp, 28 predicted proteins | sample SidtaG_2_FD_187425 | JGI IMG/M metagenome (GOLD analysis project Ga0209185, IMG submission 187425) | Marine algal microbial communities from Sidmouth, United Kingdom - Sidmouth_Asex2 metaG (SPAdes) (version 2) | ecosystem: Host-associated > Algae > Red algae > Unclassified | place: Sidmouth... | reverse complement strand
ATTTTTTCTTCTAAAGAATTCAAAAAATCGTTGCATAGCCATAGCTACGGAACTATTTTTTGTGTTTTTTAGAAGGGAAAAGAACAAGCATAATGGGGCAAGTTATTTATTTTCTTTCACTAAATTACAAACAGCACAAAAAAAATAAAATTCCCAATTAGTATCAGGAACAAAATAAATGTATATTCTTCGACTTGTTCTTTTTCCTTTATACTTCACCAAATTTTCCTTAAATACAGTGAGTATTCGCGTCAAATTTGGTTCATCTAAAGAAAAAATAACGACGCGAAGAATGTACATTTATTTAATTTCTTTCACTTATCAATCTTTTAAAAAATTGATAATCAGAAAGATATTAGTCATAACGCTAAAGGCACTGTTTTACGATTCTTACCCTAAATATTCATTCAAGCTAATACTGTCGGATAATTTGGCGAAATTTGCCCGATTACTTTCACAAATCAAATTGCGGAACAGGCTGTTGGAGAACATCAGCCAATCCGATAGCTATCGGAATGGCTCATTACAACCCATCCACCTTCGTACTCGACCAAATTCACTCGACATTATTAGTTTGACTGATTCCTTAGAGCAAGGCAAAAATATAACAAATAATTAGCATTATTCTATATTACAAGATAATATACGTTAATATTTTTAAAAAGTGGATTCAATGGTGTGGGTTTTATGTACTCTTGGCAAGGTATGGTCTATGTGAATGGTTATTATTTGGTTCACAAAGATAGGTAAAAAAAGCGGTATGGCGCAAGTGCTTAGGGATGAAAAGATAATAAACGTTACATCTTCACCCCGTTATTTTTTCTTTACGCGAGCCAAATTTTCCTTAAATACAGTAAGTATTCGCGTCAAATTTGATTCGCCTAAAGAAAAAATAACGATGCGAAGAATGTACATTTATTTAATTCCTGATACTTAGTACACTGTTTTATAAATTTATTTATATTTTTTGACGTTTATTTTGAAATGAATCGAATCAAAAATGACGTGAATACTCACTGTATTTAAGGATTTTTTGGTGAAGAGTCATTTTAAAAGAAATACTCAAAAAAGTAAATAAATTTGTGAAACAGTGTACTTAGTAACGAGTAAATAAGATTCATTCCCCGAATCAAGTACAGGATTTCGCTTTGTTCAACATTCAAAATTCACTCACTCATTCATTGAAAAATATTGTAGCATCAACGCATTTCAGCATTGTAGCATTACAAGCCAAGTTGGTCGTAATACGTGTAAATCCAATATGCAACATAACCGAGTGTGGGAAACATCACGCCGCGCATCGCTGTATCCATGTAGCGTTTTCTAAACCATTGAAAAGGGATGATATTGGCACAAATAGCTATGGTAGCGAGGAGCTTTTCGCTGAATCTGAATTGCTGCCCGCGTGGTAGCGTCATCAGGTTTGCATCGTAAATGAAGTCATTGACAATCAATAGTATAGCATAGGAAACAAATGGTACTGCAAAGCCAATTAGTAGGCCTATAAGGATGGTATCTCTTTTCATAATAATGTTTTTCAATGAGTGAGTGAGTGAGTGAATGAATGAATGAATGAATGTGCTATTTTTTTATAATAACTCGTCAACTCATCAACTCATCAATTCGTCAACTCCTCTCAACTCCTCAATCGCATCATAAGCGGTGAGGTCGTGCTGCGATGGGACGACGGACACGTAGCCATTTTCTAATGCCCATATATCGGTATCTGTACCAATGTCGGGATTGATGAATTTTCCGGTGAGCCAGTAGTAAGGGCGTCCACGTGGGTCGGTTTCACGGGCAAATTCTTCGACCCATTTACCGTTGGCTTGTCGGCAGATTTTGATGCCTTTTATCTCTTCTTCGGGGAGGTTGGGGATGTTGACGTTGAGGAGGTTGGTTTTGTGTAAGCCGTTGTTGAGGACATAACGCACCAATTGGCGGATATATTTTTTGGCAGGTTCAAAGTTGGCATCTTGGGCAAAGTCGAGTAGGGAAAAACCAATGGAATTGATGCCTTCAAGGGAGGCTTCCATCGCCGCAGATACGGTGCCGGAGTAGATGATATTGATGGAGGCATTGGAGCCATGATTGACGCCGGAAACGCAGATGTCAGCGGCACGATTGTCGAGGATAATATCCTTTGCAATTTTGACGCAATCGACTGGTGTGCCACTGCATTCGTAGGCTTCGATGCCGTCAAATATATGGACTTTTCGGAGGCGCAAAGGGTCGTTGAGGGTGAGGGCGTGACCCTGACCGGATTGAGGTGAGTCGGGCGCAACGACGATGACTCTTCCGAAGTCTTTGACCGCTTCTACGAGTGCGCGAATGCCGGGGGCAGTGATGCCGTCGTCATTGGTGACGAGTATGGTTACTTGTTTTTTGCTCATATTTTTAGATTTGTTGGTCGCTTTATTGGATTAACAATAAATTTTACTTTATCCCGTTTTTTGTGGTGCATTAAATGAGGAATTAGAGATAGTTTATTTTGTAAAAGTAAACATTAGAGGATTAAACAACGTATATTTATGGCTAATGGTTGAGGATTTATGATTAATGATTAATGATAAACGGTTAATAATTAATCGCAAAGAACTCCTTTGTCTCTAAAAAACAGTCTATTATAAATAAATTTAATTAAAAATACAAACTTAATTCGTCTCAAAAAACATACATTTTTTTAATTTTAATTAAAAAAATATTTCAATCAAAAATATTTCATTTATGAATAAAATTATCACAGTTATTGCCTTTGTTTTGCTGGTGTTTGCGCTGATTTGGGGCGTTATGCAGTTGAATGAAGGAAAGAAAAAAGCAGCAACTATCGGCAAGCAAGAAACAACGATTTTGGACTTAGAAACCTCTTTGGAAAAGGAACGTAGTTCGAAGGAATTGGCGATACAGCGTACTGAAGAATTGACGGAAGCAAATGTGCAATTGGAGGGAGAAAAAAATAAGTTAGGTAAGCAGATTAGCCGTTTGGAAAAGGAAATCAGCGACCTGAAACTTCGTATCAATACGCAACGCAAAACCATCGAAGGCATACGTATAGATATGCAAGCACGCGAAACAAAAATTGCAGATTTGCAAGGGCAAATCGCATCATTGGACCGCGCGAAGAAAGGCGATCTTGCGAAGATTAAAGATTTGGAAGACCAACAGGCAGCAGTCGCAGCCGAGATGGATAATTTGCGCGCAACGAGCTATCAAACGCTTTCGGAAAAGGATGCTCTCGTAAATGACTTGATGGATAAGCAAGAAGAGGAAGAATTGTATCGTAATAACCTTGATATTATTGAGAAAACGATGGTGAATTTTCAGCAAGTCGCACTAAGAAAGGATAAGCGAGAGAAGCCTATCAAACGACTAAGGAAAAATAATTGGGACTATACGACAGTGGAGTTGAGTTTGTACCATGATGTACAGGAACTGCTTGTGGGGCAGGAGTTTGAGTTGACGGTGATTGATTCGGATACGGGGCAGCCGGTGGCATTGCGGGAGTCAAATCCTGAGTTTCCTGATTCGGAAAATAATGCCAAATCTATGCGTTTTACTTTCGATAAAAATCCGATTACTCTTGAACACTCCAATATGCAGGAAAAGACGTCTGACAATTATCAACTCCAACTAACTTACGTTAAAAATGACCGCAAATTGCCGATGAAATTTGGTGTCTTGCCGATTATTGCGAACGGGCGTGTGGTGGTCGGTAGATAGTAAAATAGGAAGAATTTTAAAGGCATTATTTTTTCTGTATTTACTAAACTTTATGTAGAAAATTTTTGTGTGCAGCTAACTTTGTCTTTTTCCGATACTCTTCCCCTATTTTTCGCCCCGTACCGTAGGGTATGCGGCTCAAAATGAGGCTCGATTATCGAAAAAATACAAAAGTTCCATGCACACAAAATATTCTTAAATAAAGTCTACTATAGTGAAAGAAATTAAATAAGATGTCCCATAATGCGACGTATTTTTTTTGTCTAAGGATTTTTTGAAAGCCGCACATAGCCTTAGCTACAGCCCGTCCCGAACTCCGATTCGGGATAAGGATTTCAAAGGATTCTTAGACGGAAAAAAGACGAGTATAATGACACATGTTATTTAATTTCTTTCACATAGTAAGTAGTGAGACAAATAATGCCAACCAAGAGTTGAAATTTTACTAAGTAGTCATTGAATGATTGTCACTTTTTGAGCAGCGTATTTTTTTATCAAAAAGTAGAGATAATTTTGTCCAGCTACTCATCATTTACCTAGGCACTCTTGAAGAGATACCATTATTGGCAGACCAGATAAGTTTATCGTCGCCATTTATGTCGCCATTTAGGTTATAATCGCTTGATATATATCTATCGAAGTTACCGTTGCTTTCTATCCAATCGGATTTATCATTTCCCGTGATATCGTAACTTGCATCATTGAGTTGGTTACTATCGCCTGCGTACATGCACCAGTTATTACCCACCATTTTTTGTCCAAATCCATCGCCACTATAGCTATCTTGTACTCTAAAATCATAACTAAATTGACCTGTGGCGTCAATATCTATGGGAGCAGCTGACATTATGCCCATATGATTGCGGTGTTCAATGACTACATAAAGAGGGAAGGGCATTGAATAATCAAGTATGCACCTGTTTGGAAATTCTAGTGTACCATCTGACATTAATATAGCAGCAGTTTTAGCTATTTCGGTGCTACTTTCTATGCCGGTACGAAAAGTGACAAGTACCCAATCCACCTCGTTTCCGGTATAATTATTATCGTTCCAGTTCATACCTTCTTGACCTGAATAGTTCCACGGGGCTATATTATAGGGTTGCCCGGGCGGAGTGGGCGAGGCAATAGGTGATAAGGGCGTTTGCCCGGGTAATAATTTTCTATCGCTGAGGTCACTAGTCATTTCATTAAGGGTAGGGTCATAAGCACCTTCAAGGTAAACTTTCATATTGATGGCTAAATTTGCAGGTGCTCCGCAATCCAATACTTTGAAATCCCAAGCACCGCGTCCGTAAGTTCCGAAACGTACAATTTCTTCGCTATCAATATATTCTACGGAAGTATATCGTTGCATAGGTGCACCCAATCCGCGCATATCAAACCATTGGTCCTGTGCCGCTACATAGACGTACGGACCGACTTCGGTAGCTGCAAAAAGGAGCGATTCGTCGGTATTAGCAGCGAGTTCATGTACAAGTGTATAGGGTAAACCATTATTCATTGACGTGAAAGATACACCGCCATCTGTAGATTTATAAACCGCTGGATAGTTGTATCCGCTTCCGCCATAATAGACTACGTCCGAAGTGACATCTGATGCCAAAATACTTGCGCCATACAAATACCAACTGCCGGGTAAATAAGGTGTTTTTGACCACGATGTACCGTTATCATTTGAATAGAAAAAAATACCATTATCCGTTCCCACATAAAGTCGATTAGGGTCAAGTTTGGAGGCTTCGATAGCTGAAATCGAACCACCAAAGGCATTAGCTTTAAAGTCATAATTGCCTTGTGTGGCAGTGATATATCCGCCGAAATAAGTCAGCTTTATTAGATAATTTCCGCCGCCGCCGTTCAGATTTCCTCCACCGATGTATATTGAATTGTCTGTGTAGTCTGCCGTTTCTGCTGAAGGTAGCAGAAAACCATATGAAGGGAATTCAGTACCCGTCATTGCCCATGATGCATTTGAGTAACCTGTGTTCGGATAATGGTAGTAATCCATCTTACCACCGGGATATTGTGTCCAGAGGCTCTGCCCGTAGTCCGAGAAAGTCAAGTGACCATAGTCGCCCGAAGTTATTTGTTGCCAATTGGCAATCGTTGCATCTGCTGCCATATTTGTGCGTTGAATTCCTTGATCCTGCGTACCTGCGTACATATAATTGACGTTGGCTTCGCTTGTGACAACATCATAGTATTGCGAAACGTTGAGGTTTTGTAGAGCGATATTGGTATTAGTCACCAAATTATCATACGAAATACTAATACCGCCATGATTTGCCGTTAGTGTAAATGCTGCACCTGTTTGGTCATAAAAAGAGCCAAATGCCATTATGTCGGCGTGTATTTTCCCATCAACATCGCTATAATATTCCCACCACTCATTCGCTTTAGTCCAAGAGGCACCACCATTGAAACTGCGTTGGGCTTCAATATTGCCCGAATACAAGCGGTTGGCATCATTCAAAGATACGTCGATACCTACCTCCCAAGCACTTACAGGAAGTGTACCTTGAAAGTTCCACCAAGCCCCGTTATTGGTTGAGCGATAAACATCTTTCCGATTGATGAGGGTATAAAGCGTGAGCGTTGTGTTAGATTTATGTCCGCGGAGTTGGATTTCAGAGTTGTTCGGAAGATTCATATTTGCATTGAGTACATTTACGGAAGAACCAACAACATCATATAAGGTATTCGATTTATCAAGAATATATAATTCACTGGAATTGAATGGTGACCACATCGAAATTCGATTACTATCTCCATGAGGAAATACGTGTATTCGCTCAAAAGTCTGTCCATTGTCTATTGACCTGAATAGCCACATTCGGTCTGTAAAAGAGACGCCATCAAATGTTAATGCCAAATAATAAATCGTATTATAAGCATCATTGAGTACGCACATAGAGTGTGATTCGCCCGAACCATCGTAAAAATCAAACCCACTTGCGAGCTGCCAACTCAATCCCTCATCATCCGAATAATGAACAATTTTATTAATAGATGTCAAGAGTCGCTTGCCGCCGCTGCCGTTGTCCACGACTTTTATAAAGGTTTTCTCAAACTGTAAATCTTCGTTTTGTGGTGTCCAGTCATTGCCGGTTCTACTGCCTTTCCAAACTGTACCACCATCAGAAATGAGATAGATTTTGTCTGTATCTACATCATAATCCATCGCGCGAATGCTACCCGATTGGTCTTTGCTTCCTCTTTCAAACCATTCACCTTGAATGGCTCCATTACCAAAAGATTCAATATTCACGGGAGTTTTTAGGAGTCGGGCATTGAGTTTGGCTTGGTACTGTCGCTTTCTGGTTTTTCGGTCGATAGCTCGCCAATCTGTACCGGGCGCAGTGCGGTGCATTGACTCAAAATACTGTTCGCGCCGATTGGCACTATTCTCGTCTTCGCTCTGGTCGCTGCGGACGATGATGCCGTCGGTAGGGATACGGTGCATAGGTGTGTTATTATTATTTTGGAAAAAATAAATTCCAATACAAATGACAGCACCTATTAGTAATAGTGTTAAATATTTCATAATTAAAAGTCACTAAAATGGTAAAATATATAATGTATAATGTTATTTATATCATTCTAAATAATGGTTCTTTGACAAATCCAGTGATGAGTATTAATTAGGGCGTGCCCCCCTCCTTATCAGTCGGGGGTCGGGCTATCCGGCACTCTCTCCATTCCGCTATCGCTACATTACGTTCAAACAACACCTCCTATCCCTCACGCAAAAAAGACAAACGAACAAACGAAAAACAAATAAGTAAAAGAAATTAAATAAGATGTCCCATAATGCGAAGTATTTTTTTTACCTAAGGATTTTTTGAAAGCCGCACATAGCCTTAGCTGCAGCCTGTCCCAAACCCCGATTCGGGATAAGGATTTCAAAGGATTCTTAGACGGAAAAAAGACGAGTATAATGGCACATGTTATTTAATTTCTTTCACTAACCACTGCATTTGTCAAAGAACCTAAATAATAATTTACATTGATTTTTTTTCATTAAAAATTATTTATATTTAAAAATTTAATTTCACTTTGATGATTGAAATGAAATTTATTTTGATAATCGTTCTAATAGATAAAATCTAATTTTAAAATCACTTTTTGATGAAAATTATACATAATTTAAATTTTAAATATTTAACGTTGCAAAAAAATATAATTGTAAAATTTTATTAATTTTAAATATAGTATTTTGCAGAGAGGTAAAGCTTGACTTTAAATTCTTAAACATACTCTTAATTCAGAACGAATGTAAGAATTTTTTTTAAATATAAAAATACTTTTGTATTAACCTTTTTTCGGGAATAAAAAATATCCGTTTCAATACTCAAAATTGAAGCTACTTCGCATACGGGTAAACTCTAAAAACAAGTGACTTTATGTAATAGTATAGTTTCCAAGTATGAATTTGTAACTTTGTGCTAAATTAAAAATCAATACAATGAAAAACCTGATATTAATATGTTTGATGACACTTTCATTTTTCGCTTGCGATAGCCTGACCACAACAAATAGCAATAAACCGACAACCACCAACGGAAATGACCGTATAACAGAAACGTCCGACAATCCTATCACCAAAGCAATGCTCGAAATGCGTCAAAAAGAACAGGATTTGCAAGCCAAAATCGACCAAGCCTCCGACCAATTTGGCGACGAACAAGCCCTGTTTGAACTAGACGAACAGCAACAAAAAATGCACCTCGAACACATGGACAAACTGGACGGTATGATAAGCAGTACAGGTTGGGTCAGCAGTGAAAAATACGGCAAAACCGCCTCCGAGCAAGCCATCTCTATTATTAAAAACGCCCCCGCAGAACGCCTTGGGCCATATCTGGATATGCTACTAAAAGCCGCCCAAACAGGTGACGCCAATCCCGCAGATGTAGCTTATGTACACGATAAATTATTGATGCACCGTGGCAAAAAACAACTGTACGGCACGCAAATTGCCTTTAATGAGAAAAAAGGCATCAATGATGTATACCCCATTCAGGATGAAGCAAATGTAGACGAAAGAAGAGCCAAAGTAGGACTCGGACCGCTCGCAGATGCCTTGAAAAAGATGGGTATTAAATATTAATTGAGTTACGAGTTGCGAGTTATGAATTTATCCAAACCCGTAACCCGTAACTCGCAACTCGAAACTCATAAATGCAAAATTTACCAATCAACACACTCTTTTGTGCTGTATTGTTTTTCACAATTATTTTATGTTCACTATCGCCCGTAGATGTATGGGCGTGTGACAACACCCCCACCCAAACCGCCGGAAATATCCAATATGCAGGCGATGGTTTATACACCATTGACATACAAAATTGTATCGGTGATGCAGGTTCGGAAGATGGTTTTTCGATAGGTATTTCCAACGTCAATATCGTTAGTTTTTCTCCCACTACTATCGAAAACATACTCAATGAAAATACTGCCACAGGCACATTTAATAACGGTTTAGTTACCTATGATTATATTGGTACAGGTTATTTTGTAGAAAACGGACAAAATACCTGCTTCTGGACAACAATCACCGTAGATGAATTCCCCGACAACGCTCAAATCACGCTTTCGGGCGTCAATACGCTGGGTGATTGTGCAATATTGGAGGGCGATACACAGGTGACACCCGTCATTGAAGTACCGTCCTGCGGAGAAATGTTTTATGATACAGGCGGACCCAATAATCCATACACACCAAGTGAAAATTACTCCGTTGTGATGTGTGGCGGCGGCGGTTCGGTTACCATAGGATTTACAGAATTTCAACTCGCGCTTGATGGCGATATTATGACCATATATGACAATGACGGCACGAGCGGATCATCCAACTTTTATACCGGAGGTAATTCCCCGGGTACCGTCACTTCTACCAATCCGAGCAACTGCCTCACCGTAGCCTTCGAGTCCAATTCCTTTGGCTCAGAAAGCATAGGATGGGCGGCAGAGGTCACTTGCCCTACTCCCTGCCCCAATGGTCTGGAAGTCAATGTATTGAGCAATGCTTCGACCTGTCTCACTTCGGGCGATGGTGAGGCAAGTACGCTGATTAGTGGCGGTATTATTCCGTATAATTTTGAATGGAGTACGGGCGAAACAACCAATAAACTCGAAAACTTGGTGTCAGGAAAATACATCGTTACGATCACCGATGGCAATGGCTGCGTAGCGATTGATTCTACAGTCGTCAGCGTTTCCACTTCCATAGAAACCAATATTACAGGCTCAATGGTCGATTGTAATGCTGACGATGGTATGGCTTCCATATCCGTCACGGGCGGTGGAGTGCCTCCTTACGATTTTCAATGGAATACAGGCAGTAATGCCGAATTTATATCAGGACTTGGCACAGGCGAATACATCGTAACCGTCACAGATTCAGAAGGTTGTCAGGGTACGGCAGCCGTTACGCTCGTTAATGATACCGACCTCGAAGCGAATGTCAACGTGATTGATTCGGTGAGTTGTTTTGGGTATAATGACGGTCAAGCAAGCGCAATCGTGACGGGCGGAACGGGCATTTATTCCTATTTTTGGGATACGGGCGAAACAACGGAAACGGCAAGTCAACTCCCCGCCGGTGGTCACGCCCTCACCGTAATGGACGCCGAAAATTGCAGCGTCATAGATTCATTTTATGTCGAAGAACCACCTACCATCACCGCAACAACGGGCAGCAACCCGGTGTCTTGTTTTGGTGGAAATGACGGTATTGCGTGGGCGATTCCCGATGGCGGTATTAGCAATTTTGCTTACGAATGGTCAAACGGGCAAATCGAAAATACCATAACGGGGCTTACAGCAGGAACTTATGCGGTCAGTGTCACAGGGAATGCCGGCTGCGTAGCGACCTACGAAATAGAAATCGAACAACCCACTTCATCCATCACATCAAATTTTCAAAGTACTCAAGACCCTACTTGCGGAGGATACAGCAACGGCAGTGCCACACTCCAAACCAATGGCGGTACGCCACCCTACGCCTACACATGGAGCAGCGGCGAAACCACCTACATCGCCAATAGCCTCACAGCAGGCACAAATTACGTCACCATCAGCGATACCAATGGTTGTATGCACACAGATAGCCTAATACTCAATGAACCTAGTCCAATTAGTTATTCTTTTAATACTGAAGATGTTAACTGCTTTGGAGAGGATATCGGAAAGCTAACGATTAGCGATATTTTCGGCGGAAATGGTGACGGCACATATACTTATTCGATGGATGGTGAAAACTTTGGCAGTAGCCCCTCATTTATCCGACTCGAAGCCGGAGATTACAAATTTTATATCCAAGATAGCGAAGGCTGCACCACTTCACAGACCTTTAGCATCAATCAATTGCCCGAACTTATTGTTGATTTGGGCGACGACATTGAACTGGCTTATAACGACTCCATCATGCTCGAACCGACTGTAAATCAGTTCGGTATATTCGAATATCAATGGACGACCTTTTCGCCCGACAATGCCCTGACTTGTACCGACTGCCCCACGCCTATCGCCCAACCACTCTACGATACGCAGTATTTTTTCCAAGTCACCGATGCCAATGGCTGCACCGCTACCGACGACATCCATATCAATGTCCGCAAGACACAACAGGTATTCATCCCCACTGCCTTCACGCCAAATGGCGACGGTGCCAACGATATTTTTATGGTACATGGCAACTCAGACGCAATAGCTGCCCACGTCAGAGTTTTTGACCGATGGGGAGAGTGGGTCTATGACCAACCCAATACTACGCTCAACAATCCCGAAGATGGTTGGGATGGCAAACATAATGGCAGTGATAGTCCCGCAGGTGTGTATGTGTATTTTGTTGATGTTAAGTTTGTTGGAGGGGAAAGTTTGGTTTATCGGGGGCAGTTTACGCTGATAAGATAGGATCGTCTTCGTCATTTTTTTCGATGACGTAGCATTTCCCCTTCTCAAAGGAATCAACTTGCCTTTCAAATTCAGGCATCAATTCCTCCATGTATTTCACCCCGCTTTTGAAAACACCAAATACTACAAGAACGAGTTCAAACTTATTGATATTCTGCTGATAATTCATATTCTTATCAATTGTCAGCAGAATATCAAACCCTGCATCTTCCGATGCTGTAAGTAATTTTCCGTTCTTTAAGCCTGCAAACCCTTCTTCAGGTACGGTGGAAACTTCATAATTTGCAAAAAGGCGTTTCGCCTTTCTACTGACACATTCATCAAGCAAAATTTTCATGAGCGACTTCTGTTACGTTGATGAGTAAATACTGAGAAATTTGCAATACGCGCCCAATTTGTTCTTTTTTCACTGTCGGAAAATCATCTAAAAACTCCACAATAGTTTCTCCATCCTCCAGATAATCAAACAAATTTTTAATCGGCACGCGCGTACCCATAAATACAGGTGTACCGCCAAGTATTTCTTTATCTATATTAATTACTTTTTGCATATCGAATGAATTTATACAGTAATTTAGATGAAATTAATCGAATTTCCAACAAAAATCACACATTCTCACCTCTCTCTTCTCACCTCTCTCTTCTCACCTCTCTTCTCATACATCTCTAAGTTCGCCATGCCCATTCGCTGAAAAAAATGCCCCATTGAAACTCGCAGTACACCCATACCGTACTTCGCACTTCGCCTGAAATTTATGGATGAGGCTTCTTCAAAATACTTGGTCGGGCAGGTCACTTCCGCAATATCAAAACCTGCGTAGATGATTTGCGACAGCATTTCATTATCAAAAACAAAATCGTCATTATTGGCATTAAAATTAATCCCCTCCAACACCTCGCGGCTGAATGCCCGATAGCCCGTATGGTATTCCGACAGCTTATAATTCACCAATAAATTCTGCGTCATCGTCAGGAAACGATTGGCGATATACTTATAGGTTGGCATACCGCCTTTCAGTGCGCCTTTGCCCAAAATACGCGACCCCAAGACCACTGGGTACAGTTCATCTCCAATGATATTGACCATCGCCGGAATCAATTTTGGCGTGTATTGATAATCAGGATGCAGCATAATCACAATGTCGCCGCCAATAGCTAAAGCCTTGTTGTACAGTGACTTCTGATTACCGCCGTATCCTTTATTCTGTTCATGCCGAATAATATGACGAATGCCCAAAGTACGCCCAAGTTCCACTGTATTATCCTTACTCGCATCATCACACAAAATCACTTCATCCACCAAATCCATCGGAATTTCGCGATAAGTTTGCTCCAAAGTCAATGCGGCATTATACGCCGGAAGCACGACGACTACTTTTTTATTTTTGTACATAAATCTCGACTCGTACAGGCGATTTTAATCGCCATGCTGAAAGTAAATAATTCTGATACAGATAGGGATTAAAATCGCCTGTACGTTGGCAGTCAGCCTCTCTAACTGCCTCGTTTTAAAATGAAAATTCATGCGAAATTACGTAAAAACACAAGGTTTTACAACCAAAGATGATAGGGATTTTGAAAATGCCTGTCATCTGCAATTTTCCACGAAAAAAATACTAATTTTGCACATAACCCGGACATTCCTGTCTGGGCGCATTCATATCAGACAGGAATGTCTGGGTTACATTTTATCATGCAAATTCTACAACTGTGCAAAAAATTTCCTTATCCGCTCAAAGACGGCGAATCTGTTGCGGTGACGTACCTCAGCAAGGCATTGCATGACTTGGGTTGCCAGTTGGATTTGTTGGCAATGAATACGACCAAACACTACACTCGTCCCGAAGATATTCCTGCCGATTATGACCATTATAACGAAATAGTGTTGAGCGATTTGGACAATAGAATCAAGGCGAAAGATGCGCTGTTTAATTTATTTACAAAAGAATCTTATCACGTAGTTCGTTATATATCAGGTAATTATACCGAAAAATTAATACAATTATTATCCAAAAAAAAATACGACATCATACAACTCGAAACCCTCTACCTTGCGCCTTACGTACCTGTGATACGCGCCCATTCGGACGCCCGTATCGCCATGCGCTCGCATAATGTAGAATCTGAAATCTGGCAGCGCATCGCCCAAAATACGCCGCGCGGGTTGAAAAAATGGTATGTCAATCTTCTCGCCAATCGCCTCCAAAAATTTGAACTTGACCACCTCAATGACTATGATATGATGGTCGCTATCACTGAGCGCGACCTCCAACAATTCCGAAAAATGGGCTGTACTATCGCAGGGCATACGACGCCGATTGGCTTGGATATGAGGGAATATGTGGGTGACGAGTCCAACGCAGTCTACCCCCCAGCCCCCTCCGAAGGGGGAGATTTTTCGCTGCGCGAAAAACTATCTACGTCTGTATCTCCCCCTCTGGAGGGGGTTGGGGGGTGGACTACGCAAAGCACCAATCAAAAATCCCTAAGCCTTTCCTTCATAGGCTCGCTTGATTGGATGCCCAACTTGGAGGGATTGACGTGGTTTTTAGAAAATGTATGGGAAAAAGTCATCGAAAAATATCCGAATATCACGCTACACATCGCAGGGCGCAATACGCCGCATTGGTTGCAAAAAAAAGCGATAAAGGGCGTCATTATTCACGGCGAAGTGGAAGATGCTCGCGAATTTATTACGGCACACCCGATAATGATTGTACCTTTGCTATCGGGTAGTGGTATGCGGGTCAAAATCTTGGAAAGCATGGCACTTTCTCGCGTGACCATTGCAACGACATTGGGACTCGAAGGCATTGATGCAGAGGCAGGTAAGGAAGTTTTAATCGCAGATATTGCCGACGATTTTGTACAGCAAATTGGTTTTTGTATGGAAAATGAAAACGCATTAGCACAGCTCGGCGCACGAGCGCGAACGTTTATTGAAGAACATTTTGATAATAAAAAAATAGCAGCACGACTGTTGGAATTTTATAGAACGTAACCCTACGTAGCGCGGTACTTCCAGTCCGCGTCGCGTTAGTTTGACTCTACATTCGCGAAAAACGAGCTGGAAGCATCGTTCTACGGTGCGCGGACTGGAAGTACCGCGTTACAATGTTATGAAAATACTCGTACTGACATCACGATTTCCATATCCCATCGAAAAGGGGGATAAATTGCGGATTTATCGACAAATCCGGGGCTTGTCAGTGCGTCACGATGTGGTACTGTGTTCGTTGACCGAACAGCGGATTCCGGAAGATGATTATGCGGAATTGAAGCAGTATTGTAGCGAAATTTATACGTTTAGATTGCGAAAAAATCATATCGTACTCAATCTCACCAAAGGTTTTTTGAATGGCTTGCCTTTGCAAGTGGGCTATTTTTATAAGCGCAATTTTCATCGTAGTATTTATGGTATTATTCAGAAAGAAAAACCGGATGTAGTATATTGCCAACTCGCTCGAATGGCAGAATATGCGCGTGATTTACCTGTACCAAATGTAGTGGATTATATGGATGCTTTTTCGGTGAATGCAAAGCGTTGGTCGGAGAACGCTCCTTTTTATTTGCGTCCATTTTTAGCGAGAGAAGCACGGAAAATGATGCAATATGAAGCGGATATATTCGCGGATTTTGATGCACATATAATTATTTCGACACAAGACCGTAATCATTTGAATATGAATACGAAGGAACGTATAAAAATTGTCCCGAATGGTGTAGATTTCGATTTTTTTCAACGAAAAAAAGATAAAAAACCGTCTTATGATTTGGTCTTTGTGGGTAATATGGGTTATGCACCAAATGTAGAAGCAGCGCGTTTTTTGGTGCAAGAAGTGCTCCCGAAATTGAAGGCAGAAATGCCCGCTTTGCGTTTACTCATTGCAGGTGCGCGACCTACGCCCGAAGTCCTCCGCTTACAGGGCAAACAGGTGACGGTGACGGGTTGGGTGGATGATATTCGGGATGCGTATAATGACGGGGAAATTTTCGTCGCGCCGCTTTTTATGGGTGCAGGTTTGCAAAATAAAATCCTCGAAGCAATGGCGATGGGCGTACCTTGCATCACGACTTCGATGGTCAATAATGCGATTGGTGCAGAAGCGGAAAAGGCGATTATATTGGCGGATGGTGCGGATGAATTTGCCGAAAAAATTATACAACTCATTAGGGATGAAAAATTGCGACAAAAATTGAGTTATGAAGGATTAGTTTATATTCAAGAGAACTATGATTGGGGGGCGTTTGTTAGGCAATTGGAAGATATTTTTGATGGCGTTATTAAGGGATAATGATTAGACTTTATTTAGAAAAATTTTGTATGCAGCTAACTTTGTCTTTTTCCGATACTCTTCCCCTATTTTTCGCCCCGTACCGTAGGGTATGCGGCTCAAAATGAGGCTCGATTATCGAAAAAATACAAAAGTTCCATGCATACAAAATATTCCTAAACAAAGTCTATTAATCATTAATATTTTTAATTTAAAATAAAAATAATATATATTGGACTGGTTATTTCGTAATAAATACAAACTCTGGCTTATTAATACAACTGGAAGTCCAAAACTTTATCTTTGGGAGAATTGGAAGGCATTGCTACCGAATTTAAATCCATTAGTCGAATTATCAGTAAACAAGCCCTACATTAGAAGCTTTCAGGGCTATGAACATAAAAGCGAATATCTTGGATTTGGTCGAATGCAATGGAGCAGAAAAAACAATATGAAATGGACCTCCAAGTATCGAAATAATGAACCTGCGCAAAAGGACTTGCAGTTTTTTGGTACGGAAGTTTGGTCACCTGACTGGAATCAATGCCTTGATAGAGGCGTCTATCCCGACATTTACATTAAACTTTACCATAATGAAAAAATAGATAAAATAAAGGAGGGTATTTTGATTGCTATACCAAAAAGAATAGCAAGGAAAAATCACCAAATGATTGAGTCTAATATCAACGAAATACAGCAGCAAATTCCAATGTCCACCTTGTCGATAGAAGAAAGGTTGTGGCTGCCGAGTAAGAAGTTTCCAAATAGAATCGAGGATATGAATCCGCATGAATTGGCTAAAATAATAGATTGATTTAAGCAGTCAAAATATACACTGATGCCTGTTTGCCTTTGTCATGCTAATTGGTTAACTTTATCAAAAATTAAAATTATGAATGTAGCAGAATTAAAAAATAATATTCATCGGTTGGTAGTAGAAACAGACGACCCTGTGATTTTATTAGAAGTCGATGCTTTTTTTAATGGACTCTCGTCGAATAGTAACGGGCATGAGTTCAATATTCTACAATGGCAAATTGAAGAAAATAAAAAACGAGTGAAAGCCTATCAAGAAAATCCTGATATTGCTGTTGATTTCAAAACTGCTATGCAATCCATTAAAGAAAAATCGTAATGCATCAGTCAATTATAATGCCCCTTGCTATAGAAGATATCAACAAAGCTTTCGCTTGGTATGAATCTAAAAGGCTTGGTTTGGGTGATGAGTTCATAGATTTAGTTATGGAAAGCGTGGAGTTACTGTGTTCACACCCAAGAATTGCAGCCGTAAGATACGATGACACCCGAACTTTTGTTCTAAAAGATTTCCGTTTATGATACATTATATCATTGATGAGGAAAGAGAAGCTATTGTCGTAACAGGTGTATATCACACAAGCATGAGTCCTAAAAAGTGGAAAGAGCGTTGATTTACAGTAAATTAAAACGCAAACAGCTAAATTTATAAAGTTATTTAATGCCTTCTTTATGGAGTAAGGGTAGGTGTCGGGCTGATGAGGTTTTGCCGAGTTAGTCTCCGGGTTCGATTCCCGGCCAAAGGAGCAAGCAAAGTGACTTCTTTGGTCGGGACAACCAAACTAACTTATTATGACACAAGCAGAAATAAAGAAATATTTTAAATATCATAATTCAAATATGAAGTTGCTGAAAATTGGTTTTGTTGAAATAAGAGAACAGGTAAAAAGTCTCTACAAAAACAAACAAAAACAGGTGATTATATTTATTCGCTGCCCAATGAAGATGACCGAAAAATAAAGTTAAGTAGTGGGACAAAAATAGGCTTACAATTTTGACGTGGTTATTTTTTCGATATTTTTTCTTACAAAAACCGCACATAGCCTACGCTACAGCCTGTCCCGAACCCCGATTCGGGATAAGGATTTTTGTAGGGAAAAATAGCGGAAAAAGAAACCGTCAAAAAGTAAGGATATTTTTGTCTCACTACTTACGTAAGGTAGAAAAATCCTACTATCGAATTCTCACAGGCATTCAGGTTTCTTGGGCAGAAGAAAGTATCAAACGACTTTTCTATGAAAAAAATTTACTTACAAATGTACAAAGAGATTATCTACTTGAGAGACCCGCTCTTGACCAGAGATGGTATAAAACGTTAAAAATTATTTTTTGCATAGCATACGATTTAGTTCCTGCCGGAGATGAAACATGTGAAACAGTGAATATTCAGCAACAAAGAAATAATTTAGGACAGGAATTAGTGGATAGATATTTCAATCTAAAAAATATTATCAGACATCAGTTAGTGCCAAATTTTACTTTAAGAAATAAGGTACAGCATGGAGAATGGGAGTTTGCTTTTAGCTCCGATTATTCAAAAGAATTCAGGCAAGATTTGACAGATAAAGTTAATAATGAAAATATTGTTACAACCACTTCAAGATATACAATAGTTAATGCTTTATATCAAATGATAGTGGAGTTAGGTACGTTTAAAAGTGATAATTTTGCAATAGATTCAATGATAACTCCCTTTGAACATTTCTACGAAGGATATATCAGAAAGATTCAATTTGAAATAAATAGAATTGTAAATCCTGATTTAGAAACATTTATATTAGACATCGTTCAAAAGGAAATAAGAGGAGTTCAACATAGAGCAAGTTAGAACTATACTCATCTAACTAAATCCCCAATCACAATTCACACAAACACATGAAAGATAAATTAAATACAATAGAAGAAGCCATAGCGGACATCAAAGCCGGAAAAGTTATCATAGTAGTGGACGACGAAGACCGCGAAAATGAAGGTGATTTTATCTGTGCGGCGGAGTGCGTAACGCCCGAAATTATCAATTTTATGGCAACGCAGGGGCGTGGCTTGATTTGTACACCGGTTATCGAAGACCGTTGCGACGAGCTGCAACTGTACCCGATGGTGAGCGATAATACCGCACTGCATGAGACGGCGTTTACCGTGTCGATTGACCTACTCGGGCAGGGCTGCACGACGGGTATCTCCGCATACGATCGCGCTACGGGCATCCGTGCGATGATTGACCCAAAGGCGAAGTCGTCGGACTTTGCACGTCCTGGTCATATTTTCCCTTTGCGAGCAAAACGCGGGGGCGTATTGCGTCGTACCGGACATACGGAGGCGGCGATTGATTTGGCGAAGATGGCGGGTTATTATCCGGCAGGTGTCTTGGTCGAAATCCTGAATGAAGATGGCACAATGGCACGTTTGCCAGACCTCTATAAGATAGCCGAAAAATTTGATTTAAAAATTATCGCTATCAAAGACTTAGTGGCGTATCGCATTGAAAATGAAACAATTATCAAGCGAGATGTTGCCGTGCAGATGCCGACAAAATACGGTAATTTTGAGCTGATTACTTTTCGTCAGTTGACGACCAACGAAGTACATTTGGCACTCGTCAAAGGGCGTTGGGAAAAGGACGAAGCCATTCTCGTGCGGGTACACTCATCTTGCGAAACGGGCGATATTTTAGGCTCACTTCGTTGTGATTGTGGCGACCAATTGCATAAGGCCATGGAGTTGGTGGAGAAGGAAGGAAAAGGCGTGGTGTTATATATGCGACAAGAGGGGCGCGGCATTGGTTTGCTCAATAAATTGAAGGCATATAAGTTGCAAGAAGAAGGTCTTGACACCGTAGAAGCCAACGAAAAACTCGGTTTTCGACCCGATGAACGCGACTACGGCGTAGGTGCGCAGATTCTACGCGATTTGGGCGTTTCCAAGATGAAATTGATGAGCAATAATCCGAAAAAACGTATCGGATTGGTCGGTTATGGATTGGAGGTGGTCGATAATGTGCATATCGAAGCCGAAGCCAATAAGCATAACGAAACCTATCTGAAGACAAAACGCGATAAGATGGGACACGATATTTTGAAGGGTTAAGGAATGACACAAAAATAAACTGATATTTTTGGAGTTCGTAGTTCGTAATGAGTTTTGTATCTTATTGTGGACTACGAACTATCAATCCTGTTCGCCTATTTTAGCTTTGACTTTCAGTACTTCTTCCATGTGAATACCCGTGATTTCGACAATTTCAGATAAGTCAAATACTCCTGATATAATGAGCTTGCGGACACTTTCCAATCTTGCTTTTCTCTGCTCTTCTGCTGCTTTTCTTTGCTCTTCGATTGCTTTTCTTTGCTCTTCGATTGCTTTTCTTTGCTCTTCGATTGCTTTTCTTTGCTCTTCGATTGCTTTTTTTCTTTGCTTTTTAATCTCTGCACGCATAGCTATTTTCATCGCTTTTTCCGCAGTTATCTTTGCAGCTTTTTCCGCAGTTATCTTTGCAGCTTTTTCCGCAGCTTTTTTTGCAGCTTTTTTTGCAACAGCAATCTCCTTTTTTTGCTTATCACTCATCAGTTCAAGCAAAATTTCATCGAATGTAGGCGATACAATATAATTTTTTTCCATGTCTTTTTTTTCTTTCTTAAATTCTTTTACAAAGTCAACTTTAAGTTTTGTATTCGTTTTCGGCGGCAAATACACCACAAAGTCAATAAAACTAACCAATGCCTCTATTTCTTCCCGCGAATAACCTCGCGTTATTGCAAGTCTGAATAATTTCAACTTGAACTTACGTCGAAGTTCTACATCGTTTTGGGTATAATTAGCATATTTACAAGCCAATATCACGAGTGCAAACATATTATCGGATACTTCGAGTTTTTTTTCGTCAGCATCTCTCACAAGATATGTGTTGAATTTGTATGTCAACTCCGTTCCCTGATAATTGTACTCAAACCGATCGTATTGATCGGGCACATCATCGTGCGTATAAATGGCAATCGTCGTAATTAGTTTTCCGTTCTTGTCATAGATTCGGTAAAAATATTTGAACGCTCGCTCCGTAAAACCTAATTCTCTAGACGACTGTACTTCAATATGCACAAAAATATGCTTATCCTCACCGTTTTTCGTCCAAAATTTGAGCAACTTATCCACCGACATGCGCCCTTTAGCTGTTTGCTTTGGAATGATAGTAGCAAGTTCCTGTTCCAAAAATTCTGGTGGCTTGTTCAAATCCACGTCGAGCAATAAATTTGGAAGAAAAAAGTCCAAAAACTCTTCAAAAAACGTTAAAATCAATCGTTTCCAAAACCCATCATAATCAATACGTGGCTTCAATTCGTTTTTATATTCGTTCATTTTACAAGTTATACATTTTTGTGAATTTTAGCAAGTTTAACAACGAGATATTTAGCATGATCACAGGCGACCAGTCCTGTACTATAGTTTTTTATACACGCGATTACCTCCTTTTCTTCTTCTTTCTCAATCCTTTGCGCTTCGCAAGGCGCGAAGGCGTAGCTCTCGCACCGCCGCCGTGTTGTTTATCGTGTTGTTTGGTAAATTGGTGCATCATTTTTCGCATCTCATCAAATTGCTTTAAAAACTGATTGACTTCAATAATTCCGTTGCCGCTACCTTTAGCGAGGCGATTTTTTCGGCTTGTATTAATGGCTTCGGGATGCTCGCGTTCATAGGGTGTCATGGAGTCGATGATGGCTTCTACTTTATTGAAAGCACTATCATCTATCTCGCCGACTTGCTTGGCAACCTTACTAAATCCCGGTATCATTTTCATCAAGTCTTTGATATTACCCATGCGTTTGATTTGGGCAATTTGGGACTTAAAATCATTGAAATCAAACTTATTTTTACGAATTTTCTTTTCGAGTCTTGCGGCTTCTTTTTCGTCAAATTGTTCTTGTGCTTTTTCTACAAAAGAAACAATATCACCCATACCCAAGATACGCTGCGCCATCCTGTCCGGGTGAAAAACATCAATCGTTTCAAGCGTCTCACCTGTACTCACAAATTTGATGGGCTTTCCGACCGTATATTTGATTGTCAAAGCCGCACCACCGCGCGTATCACCATCGAGTTTGGTGAGTACTACGCCGTCAAAATTAATAATATCGTTGAAAGCTTTTGCCGTATTGACAGCATCCTGTCCAGTCATCGAATCCACCACAAAAAGCGTCTCCGTTGGGTTGATACCGGCTTTGATATTGCCGATTTCGGTCATCATCGCCTCGTCCACTGCCAGGCGTCCAGCCGTATCTACAATCACGACATCGTGCTTGCCTTTCGCCATTTTTATGGCTTCTTGAGCAATCTGCACGGGGTCATTACTCTCTAAGTTTTTATAGACCGGCACGCCTATCTGCTCTCCCAAGACTTCCAACTGATTTACAGCCGCCGGACGATATACATCGCACGCCACCATGAGGGGCGTTTTGCTCTTTTTCTCTTTGAGATATTTCGCCAATTTTGCCGAAAAAGTCGTCTTACCTGAACCCTGCAAACCCGAAATGAGGATGATACCCGGATTGGCTTTTATATTGATACCAACACTCTGACCGCCCATCAATTCGATGAGTTCGTCCTGCACTATTTTGACCATCAATTGCCCCGGACTGACCGACTTCAAGACGTTTTTTTCGCCCAATGCCTGTTCTTTTACCTTGTCGGTAAATTCCTTCGCAATCTTGTAATTCACATCCGCACTAACGAGTGCGCGACGAATTTCTTTGACCGAATTGGCAATGTTTATTTCCGTAATTTTCCCCTGACCTGAGAGGTCTTTGAAGGCTAATTCGAGCTTATCTGATAAATTATCGAACATATTGTTTGTGATTCTTTTACTCTTGTATTCGTTTATTCGTCTTTAGGGAAGAGGAAGAAAATAATCTACCTCAAATGAAGAAGTTATTTTTTTTATATGTTTGGCTAAATTTGACGCGCATAGCCAAGCTACGTAAGTGAAAGAAATCAAATAAATTGTTCCATAATGCGCCGTAATTTTTTCTTCTAAAGAATTCAAAAAATCGTTGCATAGCCATAGCTACGGAACTATTTTTTGTGTTTTTTAGAAGGAAAAAAACAAGCATAATGGGGCAAGTTATTTATTTTCTTTCACTAAGGAAAATTTAGTGAAACATATAAGAAAAAGAACAATTCAGACGGGTAGATTATTTTTTTCGTCTTCCCTAACGTCATAAAAAACTGATAATCAAGCGAAAACCTGTAAGGTTTTCAAAACCTTACAGGTTTGAGTAGCAGCGTATTTTGTTTATCTACAAATTATCTAACGCAAAATAATTTGTAAAGATAGTGTTTTCAATGATTTTAATTTAAAAAAATGAAAAGCGATTTTTGAAAAGAAAGCAAACGCATCAAAATCGAATGATAAACTAATCACGCCTCCTAACCCGCACCATCTCCTCCTCCAACAATTCCTCCAATTCAAAATCAATCTCCTCCTGTTTTTCCATAAAAATATCTGGGTTGCTGCGGTAGGGTTCTTCGAGAATATAGGTTTTGGACGTTGTTGCGCCATCTGCGCCATACGTGTAGAGCATTTTAACGATATTTTCTTTGGTAAAATACTTCAATTCTCGCTTAATCACTACGATAGGCAAGCCCGTATTCATGCAGATTTTTTGCAACGTGAGTTGGTAGTCATGGTGTTTGAATAACGTTAAAATATCCTCTACCGTCAAAAAAGGTTTATCCGAAAGTGGTGGCGCAGGACGTTCATCAATCGGCGCAGTCAGCGAATAATAAGCCTTCATTCGCGTGTCGTGGCTATATTTCACCAAGCCTTGCCCCTGAAAATACATCAACCTAAATCGCACTTGCTTTTTCGTCAAAGGCGTGACTTCCACCAATTGTTTGAGACTAACAACACCGCCCGGCTGCCCAGCTATCGTTTCCAATAATCCTTTATCTGTGATCAAATGCTGGTCGTACTCAATGCCTTTTACATTTGAATTATATTGATGAATGAAAAAAAACAACAAAAGAATCGGTAGCACTATCGAAAATATAATAACTATCGCAACTGTATTCATGAGTAAATTTTAAGTTTTTAATGTAAAAATCAAACAGTCACCGCCTCCATACTAATCATTTCGATACCTTCTAAAATTAATGTTTTGGATCTAGGTTGAACTTCCGCTAAATGAACAAGATAAGCGCGAATTTCATCATTCAGTACATCATCTCCGCTAATTTCCAATATTTCAAGTGGCAGCAGCCATTCCCCCGAATAACCATTCTGCACTTGGTCAAATATTTTGCGTAGCAAAGCATCATTTTCTTGCTTGTTTTCGCGTAGCGTTCTGATGGTTTGATAATACGTTTCCAATTGTTGCATTTTGGCAGTTTTTTCGGTCTGTACGGTCAGCGTTTCTGAAACACCGTACAAGCTTGAAAACGAATGATAATCCGCAGCACCTGCACAAGCCGACACCACGTTGCTGCCCACCACCATATCAAACACACCATATTCAGGCAGGTACAAAAATTCATCCCTGTACGTCACCGTACAATTTTCCAGACGAATGAGCATCAATTTTCCTTGCAAATTACGGATACCCGTCACATTCAAGCCTTCCACTTTGATACCGCTTTCAAATTCAAAAGACAGCCATTTCCCGTCATAAAAACTGTATGCTTTTAGGTCTACGGGTCCCATATCTTCAATCGCAAGATTGATATTTTTTAGCTTCCCAAGCGGCGAACTAAAGCCATTCGGGTGGTCTTCAATACCATGACCAATCAACTCTTTCTCCCTATAAGCTAAGGCAGTAGCTCCTTCCGTTTTGAAGAACACGACCTTGCCATCTTCATTGAGAATAGTGCGCACAAACTTACCCGAAATCTGTAATCCCGTATTCAATTCAATCGTACCGACCATGTCTGATTCGATGAGTTTTTGGACGCCTCTACCACCGCCTTTACGCATACTCAAGGTATTTGCAAACTCCTCCAAAACCTCCATCAAATACGAAAAATCGGGTGTCACAAACAACTGTGGTTGTGGCTGCGTAATATCAAAACCTTGCTTGGCTGCCCCAATTGAGTAGGGCAACTTTTTCACCTCATCGCTCATACACCACTTGCTTTCTCCGATAGATGACAATAAGCCCGCCCCATAAATCTTCGGATTTTCCATCTCACCAATCAGCCCGTACTCCACGCTCCACCACTGCAAATTCCGCATTTGCGCCATCTCCGAAAACTCAACTTCCATTTCTTGCAAACGCCCCACCTCTGCTGTCGCCGTTTCAATATCAGCTTGTGGCGTTCCTTCCGCTTCCTTCAAAATCGACAATTTTCGTACCGCCTCATACAAATCCATATCGTATTTCGACATAATCGCCTTCGCCCCAACAGCACCTAATCGCCGCAAATATTCGGCATAATCAGGATTGGCAATAATCGGTGCATGACCCGCCGATTCGTGGATGATGTCGGGTGCAGGTGTGTATTCGATATGTTCGAGTTGGCGAATATCCGAAGCAATCACCAAGACTTTATACGCCTGAAATTCCATGAAGGCATTTGGCGGAATAAACCCATCTACCGCCACCGCAGCCCATCCGATTTCCTTCAAAATCCGATTCATGCCGTACATACTCGGTATCTGCTCTATCCCAATCCCTGTACTTTTCAGCCCACCTATGTAAGACGCATGAGCTGTCTTGGAAAGAAAACGTACGTTTTTCCGCATCACATGTCGCCAAACTGCCTGATTAATCGGTGTGTATTCCTCATAGTTTTGTGGTTTGATAAATTGCTTCAGATGCGGTGGCAACCTATCTATTAGTTCGTTACTCTCAAATTCCTGTGTTTGCTTCATTTTGTGTAAGTATTAAGATTGAGTGTAAATGTAAGTGTAAGAAAATAAATACCTCGCATCCAGCTACGATGTAGAGAAAATTCATGAATTTTCTCTACATCGTAGGTATTAGGTTAGGGAAGAGGAAGAAAATAATCTACCCCAAATGAAGCCGTTATTTTTTTTATATGTTTGGCTAAATTTGACGCGCATAGCTGGGCTACGTAAGGAAAATTTAATGAAACATATAAGAAAAAGAACAATTCAGACGGGTAGATTATTTTTTTCGTCTTCCCTTAGCTCAATTTCACAACATTCAAACGGATACCATTTAGTACACGCTTAATATCGTTGGCTTGCACCATCATTCCCATAGCGGTTTCCTTATCGCCGTTTTCGATGGCGGTTTTAAATTTCGTCAAATAATCAATATAACTATCCAGCGATTCGACGAGATATTCCGAATTTTTATCAAAAATCGGCGCCCACGTTTGCGGCGAACTTTTCGCCAAACGCACTGTCGATTGAAAACCCGTACTCGCCAGATTATGAATTTGTTTTTGGTCTTTTTCTATATCTAACACTGTGAGTCCCAACATAAACGAACTCACATGCGACAGATGCGACACATACGCGAGGTGCTTATCATGGTTCTCAGCATTCATAAACATACTCTGCAAACCGATGTTATTAAATAGCACGAGCGCAGCGTCCAGCGCATCTTCATCGCTCGATTCTTCCTCACAAATTAGGTTCTTTTTGCCGCGAAACAAATCTAAATGTGCTGCCGTCGGACCAGAAAATTCCGTTCCTGCCAACGGGTGTCCTGCGACAAAACGCCCGCGTCGCGGATGTTCTTTTACTGCTTCGCAAATCGCTTTTTTCGTCGAACCTACATCTATTACAACGGCTTTAGGATGTATTTTATTTAACAAATCAGGTAGTAACATTTCGATGTGATTCACCGGAATTGCCAACACAATAATATCCGCTTTCGGGGCGGCAACTTCGAGGGTTTCAACGCTATCTACTAAGCCGAGTTCGAGAGCTTGGCTTTGGTGGTCGGGGCTTTTATCAACACCGATTACATTGTGGTTCAAGGCTTTACACTCCAATGCAATAGAGCCGCCGATAAGTCCGAGTCCGATAATGGCTGTGGTCATAATATACGTAACACAGACAACTTTTACCGACGAATGACGGTGTTCTTGTCCGTAATTTGCCCTCTCAAACTCACCTTGCATTTTCAAAATGCAAGGTGAGTTTGAGAGGAAATTTTATCTTAATAATTAAGCAGGCGATTCATAGAGTTCTTGTTTGAATTTCTCCATGTTCCATACTTCGATTCTTGGAAAGAGGATTTGATTTAGAGCGTTAAAATGTTTGTCTTCTGTTACGATATATTTACAATTACTTGCAAATGCACAGTCTGCAAATTTATTGTCATCCGGATCATTAGGAATTAAATTTAGATTGAAATATACTGTCGTGAAGTGAATATTTGGGAGTTCAAGAAGTGTTCTCATCACTGATTTTGCAACACTTGGATGCCATCTTTTACCAATAATCTCCTCATATTCGGTGATTATTTGATTAGAAATACAAATTTCATATTTTCTTCTTATAAGGTAATCATATATCCAATGGTGTTTTGACCTATCAGAAATACTAACTAACAAGACGTTTGTATCTAATACTACTTTAATATTAGCTGTCCTCTTTTAGCCATTCATCCATTAAATCATCAGAAAAACCTTTTTTATCCCAAATTTGATTAGCTTCTTCTATAGATTTTTTCGCATAGAAATTCGAAAGCAATGATTTTAATTCCTGCAAATCTTCCTCACTCAAATTGGTAGAATACAATTTGAGCAATTCCATTTGCACATTAGAAAGTGGAAATTGTAAACTCTGCATATTATTAATTTTATACCATACAAATATAAGGTTTTTTTTACAAAATCGCATTATGTCCGCCCACCAAACAATAAACTCCCAATCCGCACCATCGTACTCCCCTCAGCTACTGCAATTTGGTAATCGCCCGACATGCCCATTGAGATTTCTTTGAAGGCTTCGTTTTCTCCGAAAAAATCACCTTTTAGTTGCTTAGAAATAGCTGCCAATTGGCGAAATTCGTCGCGAACTTGAGCTGTATCAGGTGTAAATGTCGCCATACCCATCACGCCTACAATACGTATATGTTGCATTTTTTTAAACTCCGTAGAACGCAATAAATCAAGGACTTCCGATTCATCCAAACCAAACTTCGTTGATTCGTCCGCAATATCCATTTGCAATAAACAATCAATCACACGTTCGTTTTTAGCGGCTTGTTTGTTAATCTCTACGAGCAAGCGCAGACTATCCACCGAATGAATCATCCGCACAAATGGCGCGATATATTTCACCTTATTAGTCTGCAAATGTCCTATCAAATGCCAGTCGATGTCTTTGGGCAATGCCTCATGTTTTTCGACCAACTCTTGCACACGATTTTCGCCAAAAATACGTTGTCCTTGTGCGTACAAATTCATAATCGCCTCATTCGGCTTCGTTTTCGACACCGCAACAAGGGTCGTATTGGTCGTTTGGAGTTCGTTTTGTATCTTGTCGTACATAATCAGTCGATAGTCCGCAGTCCATAGACCATAGTTGAAAGCCGGATTAAATCACAAGATTCATACGGACTATTGACCATCGACCATTGACTATTTTAATATGAAAATAAATATTTCTTTTTCTCAAAAAAAAACAACGACAAAGGTAGCGCATTTGTTTTGTATAATCTTGTTTATCGCTACATTTGCGGCGTGCAATCAGCAGTCAACACCCAAAATAGAACCTGATATTCCGCAGGAAAAAATGGTACAAATACTCAAAGACGTTCACTTCGCGGAAGCCATCGCGCAATCCAACCGAACGGATGTAAAAGATAGTTTGTTGGCAATTTATTATAATCACATTTATGAAATTCATGATATTACAAAGGAAGATTTGGAGCGCAATCTCGATTTGTGGATGGGTGACGCAGCAGTTGCCGACAAATTGTACGAGAAAGTCATCGAAGAACTAAGCAAAGAAGAAGCAAAATATAGCAAGAAGGAGCAGTCGCCCATTGACACGAAAATGCCAAAGGTCTTGAAGACAAAAAAGTGAACGAGAAAAAAATGAACGACTAAGTAACGAGTAAATAATAACCTCGTCGAAATCGTAAACTTATTATTTGCTCGTTACTAAGTACACTGTTTTATAAATTTATTTACATTTTTTGACGTTTATTTTGAAATGAATCGAATCAAAAATGACGCGAATACTCACTGTATTTAAGGATTTTTTGGTGAAGAGTCATTTTAAAAGAA